>Ga0209802_1000083_pt1 | contig 65277 bp, 64 predicted proteins | sample GraSoiAngelo_129_FD_185886 | JGI IMG/M metagenome (GOLD analysis project Ga0209802, IMG submission 185886) | Grasslands soil microbial communities from the Angelo Coastal Reserve, California, USA - 14_0927_12_40cm (SPAdes) (version 2) | ecosystem: Environmental > Terrestrial > Soil > Grasslands ...
CGGCGGCGAAGGTCAGCGTGACGGCAAATGGGGTGCTGGTCGCCCCGCTCAGCCCCGCCGCGCTCGCGAGGAGCGTATAGCCGCTGCCGGGCCGATCGATCCGCAGGTCTGCGAAGGTGGCGATGCCTTGGGCCGCCTTCACCGTCACCGTGCCCCCCAGAGTTCCCCCGCTGAGCGCCACCGTCACCGCGTCCGTCGCCCCTGGCACCCTATTCCCGACGGCGTCCTGCACCGCGACCTGGACCGCCGGGGTGATCGGTTGGGCCGCCGCCACGTTGGTGGGCTGCCCCGTGAAGGCGAGCTTCGTTGCGGCCCCGGAGGGTTGGGTCGGACGCGCCTGTTCACAGCCGAGGAGGCCGGCCGCGAGGGCGGCGGGCAGCGTCCAGAGGAGGTGACGGCACCGCATGGCACGCATAGGGTCCTCCCGGGCAACAGCGGCACGTTCCACATCGCAACATGCACGCCAAATGGGATTGGCAAGGGCAGCCCAGTGCTGCAGCGGTGACGCCCGCGCTGAGAGGGTGAGGCGGTACGCTAGCGCGGCCGTCCGGTCGCGCGCACTACGGCACTGCGGGATCCCGCCGCACGCCACGTGGCCCCTGGCAGCACCATGCCATGCAGCTGCGCTGTGGGCAACTGCGCCGGGGGAATCTGCGCTGTGGCTCCGGTGCTACCCGCCACGCTCGCGCGCGCCAGCGGCTGGACCCCGAATGACGCCGCCATCCGGACCGGGACACCGGACGGGGCCGTCACCGCGGCGCCGGGGCGTACGAGCGCGGGAGCAACGGACCCCTGCGGCAGGGCGATCAATTGCACCCTGGCGCGCGCCGTGCCCGCCGGTTCTTCGCTCACCGGAGTCGGTGCCAACGTGAGTCGCACCTCGCGAGCCGGCATGGGGGCCGCGGCGCTGGGCACGGCCCGCCTGCGCGGAGCAACGACAGCCCCGCGGCCCGGACCGAGCGGGATCGGGTGCATCGCGAGCGTGGAGCGCTCCCGACGCCCGATCGGACGGCTCGGCCCGGCCCCAGCCGGGGGTCTGTACACGAGCCGCGGGCCGCGCGGCGCGACCGGCGTCGTCGTAGCGACCCGCGCCGGCCCGAGCGACAGCGCGATCACGTTCATCGGAAGGTCGACAGTGTGGATTCCGGTGTCACGGAAGCGGTCCCGATGCGCGAAGCGGCGTGGGGCGGCGGCACAGGGGGCGAAGAAGGGGTCGCAGGCGAACAGGGGCTCGGCGATGATCACCTGGACCCCGACGAACGAGCAGCCCATGCAGGACGGGTAGATCGGGTACTGCGGCGCCGTGTCCTGCATCGTGTAGAGTCGCGGTGCGACGGTGTAGGTCACGAAGTCGTAATTGAAGTATCCATCGCCGAGCATCCGTTGCACGATGTCGGCCAGGGCGCCCTCCCCGTCCACGGAGGCCCAGGACGGCGCCAAGGCGTCGGGATCCCAGGACGCCGCGCGCACGAACTCGTCGAAGCGATACGAGGCGGGCGAGAGCGCCGCGAGCACGAGCCCCGTCCCGTCCGGCTCCTCCACGACGAACGACTCGCGGTCCCCGGCTCGCTTGATCTCGTAGGTTCCGGGGCGGACCAGGGGGTCATCGGCGGGATTCGCGGGGAACAGCACCTCAATGTGGCCGTCGGTACGGCGGTGCAGCACGACGAGGTGTCCGTCTTCCCTCGTCTCGACGTAGACACGGACGCGGTCGCCACGCAGGAGGGAGCCGCTCGACCCGAGCCACACGCGCACCGGTTTCGCGTCCCGCTGCGCCGGCCCGCCCCCGGCCATGGCCGAGGGTGTCGACGCCGGGGCGGCCTGCAGCAGCAGGGTGAACAATGAAACAATCACGTGCACCGCCTTCCGACTCCCGAAACTAAGCCGGGCGGCGTCGGGCGAGTCAAGGCTGGGGCGGGTGGATTCGAACCACCAACTTCCCGGTTAACAGCCGGGCGGTCTGCCAGTTGACCTACACCCCAGGGCAGGTGTCAGCGCACTGGTGTCGGGTGACAGCATTCTCTGACACCTGACACCCGACACCTAGCACCTAAGACACCAACGCCCCCGGAACCGCTCAGGGCCGGGGGCGTCGCGCTAGCAAACCTCTTGACGCTACGCCGCCCGGTCCCTGCGATTCGAGTTCCGGTTGCGATTCGCGGCCATGCTGGCGAACGTCATCATGGAGCCAACACTACCACCCGACTCCTGCAGAGGCAAGTGGCGATGCCGCCCGTCATCACGCCCGCAACCCTAGCCGACCTCCCGGCAATCCTCGAGCTGCTCGACGGAAGCAAGCTGCCGCGCGCGGGACTCGACGCACATGTGGCGACGACGCTCGTCGCAAAAAACGGCAAGCAACTGGTCGGCACGGCAGCGCTCGAGCTCTACGGTGAGTGCGCCCTGCTCCGCTCCGTCGCGGTCGCGCCCGAACTGCGTGGCCAGGGCCTCGGCCAGGAGCTCACCCGCCACGCCCTCGCGCTCGCGCGCCGGCACAAGATCAAGAGCGTGTACCTGCTCACGGAAACGGCTGGAGGGTTTTTCCCGCGCTTCGGATTCCGGACCATCCCTCGCGACGCGGTCGACCCCGCCGTGCAGCGATCGGTCGAGTTCACGAGCGCCTGTCCGGCGAGCGCGCTGGTGATGAGGCTCGAACTGCGCCGTCAGCCGTCGGCTGTCAGCTGATGGCCTAATATTTCAATCCCGCCTTCTCCGCGAAGGCCTTCAGTGCCGCTTGCTGCTCCGGCGTGAGCCGGTCCGGGATCTCGACCCGCACTTCCACGTACTGATCCCCGCGACGGCCGTTCTTCTCGATACCCTGACCCGCGATACGGAACTTCTGCCCGTGCTGGGTGCCGGGCGGCACCTTCAGCACGACGTGACGCCCCTCCAGCGTGCGCACTTTGATTCTCGAGCCGAGGAGCGCCTGCGCCAGGTTGATCGGGACCGTGCAGACGAGATCCAGACCCTCGCGCCGGAAGAAGCGGTCCGGCTCGACCTGGAACTGGACCACGAGATCGCCCTTCCCTTTCGTGCCCTGACCCTTGAGGCGCATCCGCGTGCCGTCCTCGGTGCCCGGCGGCACGGTGATGATCAGCCGCTTCTCGACGCGCACCTCGCCCGCGCCCTGGCAGGTGGCGCACCGCGCCGAAGGCACGCGGCCCTTGCCGCGGCACACGGGACACGGCCGGTTGACCGCGAAGCCGCCCTGCCCGAAGGAAATCGTTCCCCGGCCTTGGCACTCGGGGCAGACCGAGATCGTGGCCCCCGGAGCGGCCCCGTCGCCGCCGCACGTGGGGCACACCTCGGCCATCGGCAGCGTGACCGGCACCTTGCCACCCAGCGCGGCCACCCGGAAAGGAACTGAGAGCGTCGTCTCGACTTCGTCCTCGGCCTCCTCCATCCGACCCCCGCCCCGCTTCCCGAAGATCGAAGAGAACAGGTCCCCCAGCCCTCCGAACGAGCCCAGGTCCGACAGATCGAACTCGATGCCCGAGTCCGCAGGGCCGGCCCCGCTCCCCCCTCTGCCCGGCCCCCGCCCCGCGCCGCCGTAACGGCCCGCACCGGCGAAGGCGCCGTACCTGCGGAGCTGATCGTACTGCTTGCGCTTCGCGGGATCGCTCAGCACGTCGTGCGCCTCGTTGATCTCCTTGAAGCGCTCGGCCGCCTGGGGTTTGCCGGGATTGCGGTCCGGATGGTGCTGCTTGGCCAGTCGTCGGAAGGCGCGCTTGATCTCGTCGACGGTCGCAGTCTCCGGGACTCCGAGCACCTGGTAGTAGTCCTTCGTCGCAGCCATCAGCCGCGCTCGGGGTCGGGTACCCCGCCCCCGCCCCCGCCCCCGCCCCCACCCTGCCACGTCAGCACCGTCACGCGCGCGGGTCGGATGAGCGCTCCCCCGAGCTGATAGCCCGCCTGCAGCACCGCCCCCACCGTATGGTCCTCCTCGGGCGCCGACGCGGGCGCCGTCGTCACGGCTTCGTGCAGGTTAGGATCGAACGGCACCCCGACCTGATCCACCCGTCGCACGCCGGCCGCCTCGAGCTCCTTCCAGATCTTGCGCTCCACGAGATCGACACCCTCGTGGATCGTCTTCGCCGTCTCGGCGCTCGGCTCGATGTGGGCGAAGCGGGCGAGGTCGTCCAGCGCGTCCACGAGACGCTGCACCAGGTCCGCCTGAGCCTTCGACCACAGCTCGGTACGCTCTTTCAGCGTGCGCTTGCGGAAGTTGTCGTACTCGGCGGCGAGTCGAAGGTACGTGTCCTTGGCTACCATCTCCGCCGCCGCCGCGACGGCCGCTTCGGACGCGAGATCGCCACCGGGCGTCGGGGCGGCACGCATAGCCGCGTCGTCCGCTTCGGGAGCCGGCTCGTCGGTCGGTCGAGGGCGCTTGGGTTTGTCGTCCATGGCGTTCCGCGTTCAAGCAACGAGCATGCCGCCCGGGGTACGCCGTTTTGACGGCCCTCCCGCCGCAGTGCGTCGGAAATTGCTACCGGACAAGAACATAGCCGTATGCGCCGGTCTAGGCGAGGCCGTACTGCGAGAGGAAGGCCACGATGTCGTCCATCACCCGGTCCCGCTGCGGGTCGTTGAGGACCTCGTGGTACATCTCAGGATACCAGCGCACCTGCACCGGCGCTTTGAGGCCGTCGGCGAACGCCCGCGCGAGCTGGGCGTCCACGACTCGATCTTCCCCGGCGAGCAGGAAGAGCAACGGACATTCGATGCGACTCCCGTCGGCGACCACCGAGCGCTGAGCCCAGCGGATCTCGCGCCACGCGCCCGGCGTCATCACGCGGTGCACGGCAGGATCACGCTGATAGGCCTCGTTCACACTGGGGTCGCGACTCAAATGGTCGAGATCCAGGTCGACGGCGAAGGGCAGCGTGGGCCAAAGATCGGCGAGCAGCCGCGCGGCGATCCGCTTCCACGCGGCCGGCGCGCTCGGGAGTCCGAGCCAGGGCGAGGAGATCACCGCGGCGGCCACGGGGTCGCTGGGCTGGGTCTCGAGGTAGCGCAGCGCCACGAGGCCGCCGAAGGAATGGCCGAGCAGCGCCTGGGGCCGGTCTACGCGGCGGCGCACCGCGCGTCGAAACGCCTGGAGGTCGCCCAGCAGCTGGCTGAAGCGGGACAGGTAGCCGCGGCGGCCCCCGGAGCGGCCGTGGCCGCGCTGGTCGAGCGCGTAGGCCGCGACCCCCGCGCGCTGCAGCGCTTCCCCCACGTAACGCCAGCGGCCCGCGTGGTCGGACCAGCCATGAAGGAAGAGGGCCGTCGCCTTGGGCTGCGGCGGCTCGAACGCGTCGTAGGTGAGCTGGGTGCCGTCCGGTGCGGTGAAGGACGGCATCACGAGGTCGCCAGGGCGCGACGCAGCAGATCGAGCGCGGCCTGGGCCGAGCGGCGCCGCACCTCGTCGCGGTCGCCCGGGAACAGGCGCTTGAGCGCCCGCAGCTTGGTGTCTACGGCCACCGCGAGCCACACGGTGCCGACCGGCTTGTCGGGGGTGCCGCCCGTGGGGCCCGCGATTCCCGTCACCGCCACGGTGCAGTCGGCCGAGAACAGTCGCTGCGCCCCCACGGCCATGGCGCGCACCGTCTCCTCCGACACCGCGCCGTGCGCCTGCAGGATCTCCAGCGGCACCTTGAGGGCCGCCGTTTTCATCACGTCCGCGTAGGCGACGACCCCGCCGACGAAGGTGTCCGAGGCCCCCGGGACGGCGGTGACGCGCTGGGCGACGAGCCCGCCGGTGCACGACTCCGCCACGCCCAAGCGGTGGCGCCCGCGACGCAGCGCCTCGAGCACGACGGCGGCCAGGTCCGTCGCGTCCTCGCCGTAGCAGTCCTCGCCCACGATCGGCCGCAGGCGGCGTAGCGCGGCGGCGAGCCGGGCTTCGGCCTCCCCCTGCTCGAGCCCCCACGCGGTGAGCCGCAGGTCGACGCCGTCGGGCGAGGGGAGATAGGCGAGCGTCAGCGGCGCCACCTCCTCGTCGAGCCGCCCGATGCGCTCGGCGAGCGACGACTCCGCGACGCCCGTCGTGCGCAGCGTGCGCGACAGCACGACCCGCGGCCGGTCGCCGCCGTCGCGCTGCGCGAGCCGCGGCAGCACCTGCTCGGCCAGCAGGCCGCGCATCTCGCTCGGCACACCGGGCAGGAGCACCAGGAGGCGCCCTCGCTCGTCCTCGAGCCACAGGCCCGGCGCCGTGCCCCGCGGGTTGGGCAGGACCGTGGCGCCTTCGGGCACCTCGGCCTGCGAGCGGTTGCTCTCGGGCATGGGCCAGCGGCCCAGCTGCCTGAAGCGCGCCTCGATGGTGGACAGCACAGCCGGGTCGAGCACGAGCCGCTTGCCGCACAGCTCCGCCACCACCCGTTTGGTAACGTCGTCGCGGGTGGGGCCGAGGCCGCCGGTGGTGACGACCACGCCGGTGCGCTGCAGCGCGTCGGCGACCGCGGCACGGATCGCGTCGGGGCGGTCGGCGACGGTGGTGCGGCGCACCACCTCGATCCCGGCGGCGGCGAGGGCGCGCCCGAGCTCGGCGGCGTTGGTGTCGACGGTGTAGCCCAGCAGCAGTTCGGTGCCGACGGTGACGACTTCGAGCTTCACTTCAAGAGCTGGCGGTAGCGGTACAGGTACACGCCCAGCGAGTAGACGGTGAGCAGGATCGCGCCGGCGAGCGTCAGTGCCACGACCGCGCCGTGGAACTGGTCCCAGAAGTTGCGGAACCACCCCGCGAAGGGGTGAGTGGCGAGCGCGTCCTTCCACGCGAACCAGAAGAGGGTGGCGCCGATGAAGACGTTCTGCACCACGGCCTTCAGCTTCCCCGCGCCCACCGCGGGGATGACCACGCCGCGTCGCTTGGCGAAGAAGCGGAACGCCGTCATCAGGACCTCCCGTCCGACGAGCAGCAGTGCCACCCACACCGGGAAGCTGCCCCACCACGGGATGCGGTAGTCGACGAGGATCGTCGGGTGGCGGGTGAGCCAGAAGATCGGGATGAGGGTGGCGAAGAGGAGCAGCTTGTCGGCGATCGGGTCCAGCAGCTGCCCGAGCTCGGAAATCTGGTTGTGGCGGCGCGCGAGGTAGCCGTCGATGACGTCGGAGAACGCGGCCACGAGGAAGATGACGAACGCGATGACCTTGGGCCAGTAGCCCTGAATGAACGGTAGGAGGGCGATCACGGGCGTGAGGCAGATGCGGGCGAGCGTGAGGATGTTGGGCAAGGTCCACCGCATCGCAGCCCCCGTCAGCTCAGCGTCTTGAGAACCAGCTTGCTCACGCTCTTCAGGGTGTCGAACACGCCGTCGCCGCGGATGGCGACCGCCTCGACGTAGGAGGCGTGGCCCACCCATTGCCCCCCGGCCTGCTCGACCAGATGCTCGCCCGGATGGGCGGGGTCCGGCGTCACCTTCCGCTGGGCCGCGTCGTCGATCGGCCACCCGGGATTCAACGCCGCCTGGAGGTCCTTGATCGGGGCGGCGTTCGGGAGGTCGCGCTTGTTGTATTGGATCACGAACGGGATCTTGGTCAGGTCGTAGCCGTACTCCGCCATGTTGTCGTACAGGTTCTGCATCGACTCGACGTTCGCTTCCATGCGCTCGATCTGGCTGTCGGCCACGAAGACGAGGCCATCCACGCCCTTGAGGATGAGCTTGCGGCTCGCGTTGTAGTACACCTGCCCCGGCACGGTGTAGAGATGAAACCGCGTCTTGAAGCCGCGAATCGTGCCGAGGTCCACGGGCAGGAAGTCGAAGAACAGCGTGCGCTCGGTCTCGGTGGCGAGCGAGATCATCTTGCCCCGCGTGTTGGGCGACACCTTGCCGTAGATGTGCTCCAGGTTGGTCGTCTTGCCCCCCAGGCCGGGGCCGTAGTAGACCAGCTTGCAGTTGATCTCGCGGGACGCGTAGTTGATCATCGACATAGGGCGCGCGTCCCCCTAACCGAAGAGTTTGTCAATTTCGTCTTCCGCGCCCTCGAGCAGGCCCTTTTGCGGGGCCGGCCCCGTCCCCACCCGATTGAACATCTCCTCGAACACCTTGTTCAGCTTCTCGACCGCGGACTTCCCCTTGAGCTTGACCAAGCCCAGGGTGGTGCGCTGGTCGAACAGCACGACCAAGATGACGCGCTTCGCGACGTCGGCGAGGTACATCGACTCCTTCTCGCCCTGATGGACGAGCGAGGCGAATTCGGCCTCGCCGATCATCTTCGCGAGCTGGTCGTTGGCGCTGAAGTCGGCGGCGGTGAGCGAAGCGAAGGCGGTGGAGTCGAACTTCGGCGGGTCACCCACGGTGGCGACGAGCTGGCCGGTGCGGTCGACCAACAGCGCGCAGCGGGCGTTCGAGTCGCGGAGGAACGCCTGCAAGTGCTGCTCGATCTGCTTGAAGTCGTTCTCAGAGAACGACCAGCTCGCCGCACCCGCCATCGCGTCCCTCGGTCAGTCGGCTTCGGACATGTCGCGCCGCGCCAGCAGCGCCTGCGCGATCGTCACGCCGTCGGCGTACTCGAGATCCCCACCCACCGGGAGGCCCCGCGCGATCCGCGTCACCCGCACTCCGGTCGGCCGCAGCAGCTGCTGCAGATAGGTCGCTGTGACCTCGCCCTCCATCGAGGGGTTCGTCGCGATGATGACCTCGCGCACCCCCGACCCGTCACCCACGCGGCCGAGCAGGCGCTCGAGGTGCAGCGCCTCCGGACCGACGCCCTCGAGCGGCGACAGGCGGCCTCCCAACACGTGATAGCGACCGCGAAACCGCCCCGCTCGCTCGATCGCGCCGACGTCCGCGGACTCCTCCACGACGCACACCAGGCTAGCGTCGCGGCGGGGATCGCTACAGATGACGCAGGGATCGTCGTCCGTGAGCATCCCGCACACGCCGCAGGCCTTCACCCGGTCGCGCACGGCGCGGATCGCGTCCGCGAGGCGCCGGGCCGTCTCCACCGGCTGCTTCAACAGGTAAAACGTGAGCCGCTGCGCCGTCTTGCGACCGATCCCGGGGAGCTGCGACAGCTCCGTCACGAGATCTTCGATGGCCGACACGGCGAACTACAGCGGCAGCTGAAACGGGAGCGGCAGGCCCGAGGCGAGCTTCTTCACTTCCGCCTGGTAGAGCTCGGCGGCGCGCTGCTGCGCCTGCGACACAGCGGCGAGCACGAGATCCTCGAGCATCTCGATATCCCCCTGCTGCAGGGCCTGAGGATCGATCTTGATCGCCCGGATCTGGCCGCGCCCGTCGGCGGTCGCCTGCACCATCCCGCCGCCCGCCGAGCAGGTTACCGTCTGCTGCGCCAACTGCGACTGGATCTCGGACAGCCGGAACTGCATCTGCTGCCCCAGCTGGAGCAGGCTGGATAAATCCGCCATACGTCGAAAGTTACCCCTCACCCCCCCGGGGTGCAAGCTATTCCAACAGCTCTAAGTCCAAAGCGTCCACCGCGGCACCGAGGTTCGGATCCTGGGCGCGCAACACCCGCAGCCGCTCCTGCCGCGCACCCTCCTCCGTCATCCGCGACGCACGCTGCGGGGACCGCTCCCCGCTCCCCGCTCCTTCCAACTTGATGCGCACGGGCTCGGTCACGTAACGCCCCACCAGCTGCGCGAGCGCCTCCCGCTGCCGCTCGATGCCCTCGGCGTGCACCGCGTTGGTATCGAGCAGGCGGATGCCCACCGTGCCGCCTTGCACCACTGCCACCTCCGTGACCGCGAGCAGCGCGCCTAGCAACGGGCTCCGCGCCCGCGCGTCGTCGACGATACGTGGCCACAGCCCGCGCAGGCGGTCCAACTCGAGGGGACCCTTCTCCGGGACAGCGGCCGGGGAGACGGCCGGGGAAGGGGGAAGGGGGGAGGGGGATGCCGGTGCGGCATCTCGCAGCACGGGCGTGGAGCCACTCTTGCCCCTTCCCCCTTCCCCCTTCCCCGGCTCCTTCCCGAGAGCCTTGATGACCGCCTCGAGCTCGACGGTGCGATCCATCATCGCCCAGCGGAGCAGCAGCACCTCGACGGCGAGCCGCTGATTCCCGCTCGCGCGCAGCTGAACTTCCATCTCGCCGAGCACGGTCAGCAGGCGGACCACGTCGGCGGGCGGCAGGCGGGCCGCGTGCTCCCGCACCAGCGCTTGGAGACCCTCCGTCAGCCCCTGCGCTTCGCCCCCCACTCCGACCGCAAGCACCGCCCGTAGCGTTTCGCCCGCCCCGCTCACGAATTCCCCCAGGTCCGCGCCCGCTTCGACGAGGCGATCGACGAGCGGGAACACCCCCGTGACATCCTGCTCCGCGACGATCCGCAGCAGCTCGCCGTACAGCTCGTCGGAGATGAGGCCGAGCACCTCTCGCACCCGCCCGGCGGTGACGGCCCCTTCGCCGAAGGAGAGCACTTGGTCGAGGATGGACAGGGCGTCCCGCATGCCACCGTCCGCGCTCTTCGCGATGAGGTGCAGGGCGTCCTCCTCCACGGCCAGCCCCTCAGCGGCCACGACGTGCCGCAGGCGCTCCACGATCGCGTGCGGGCCGATGCGCCGAAAGTCGAAGCGCTGGAGCCGCGACAGGATCGGCGCGGCGCTCAGGGCGATCTTCTGCGGCTCGGTCGTCGCGAACACGAACACGACTCCCGACGGCGGCTCCTCGAGGATCTTGAGGAGCGCGTTCCATGCCTCGCGGGTCAGCATGTGCGCCTCGTCCACGATGTAGACCTTGTGGCGCCCTTCGGCGCTGGCGGCGTACATCGCGCGCTCACGCAACTCGCGCGCGTCGTCCACGCCCCGGTTCGAAGCGGCATCGAGCTCGACCACGTCGAGGTTGGCGGCGCCGGTCCAGATGCGGGTGCACGAGTCACACGCGCCGCAGGGCTCTCCCGTGCCGGCCGCGCGTCGCTCGCAATTGAGCGCCATGGCGAGGATGCGCGCGGCCGTCGTCTTGCCCACACCCCGGGGGCCCGCGAACAAGTAGCCGTGCGCCGTGCGGCCGTGCGCCACCGCGCCACGCAGCGCCGCCGCCACGTGGTCCTGCACGATGAGGTCGGCGAACTGCTTGGGACGATACTTGCGGGCGAGAGCGATCATCCGCTGCAAACTAAATGCGGAGTGCGGAATGCGGAATACGGAGTCGCAATGCGAGGTCGTCCTGCACGACGCTCACCGTGGCACTCCGCACTCCACATTCCACATTCCGCATTCATGTTCCGGGCCGCGCGCATCCCGTTTGGTCGAAGCGCCGCTCCGCCGAATCGACGCTCGCGTACAGCGACCGCTCGGTCGCGGCGCGCGCGGGGTCGAGCGTCGCCCGCACGGCGCGGCGCTCGGCGCTGTACCTGAGCCAGCGGCTCTCCACCGCCGCCAGTTCGCGAGCGAGCCCTGCACAGTCGAGGCGCCGCTGCGTGAACAGATCGGCCTGCCCCCGGTAGCCGCGCAACGCCCGCGCCACCGAGTCCGCCACCACGTCGAGCTTCGGTCTCTGCGCCGCGGGCCGGGGAGCCGGGGGCGGGGGCGGGGGCGGAGGGGAGGCCGAGGGGGGGGCGGGCTGGGCGGGCTGGGTGGTCGGAGCGGGCGCCCCAGTCGGGGGAGCAGGCGTCCGCGGCGCCGGCGTGACGGCGCGCGGCGGCGGCCCAGCGCGCCGGGCCGACGGCGCAGCCGGGCGGGCGACGAGTGCCGCGGCACGGTCGAACAGGGCAACCGCGCGGTCGGCGAGCCCGACGGCGACCTTCGTGATCCGGTCACCCACCTGCGCGGGCGTCAGGTGAACGAAGCGCCTGTAGGCTCCCGCAGCCGCGAGCGCCACGACTACGGCGATCGCTCCCTTCCAGACCACGCGGGGCACGCGCAGCGCGCGCCGCCGCCTGACCTTCCTGCGCTCCGGCTTCGCGGGAGGGAGCTCGGGTGGCGGCGGAGGGGGAAGCGGGAGTGGCGGTGCTTCCTGCTCCATGGTTTCCGCCACCGTATCCTCGAGCGACAAGAAGGGGAGGTCAGACGTCGGGGGCGCAATGGGCTCAGGCGGCGTGCGGCGTGCCGGTGCGCGTGGCGGCGGGGGCGGCGGGGGCGGCGGGGGCAAGGGCGGCGCGGGAGCCTCGTCGCTCAGAGGAGGAGCAGTCGGCTCGCCCAGGTCCGGCATGTGCGCCGGCTCGTGCCAGGACTCGAGCGAGGGCAAGGTGGGGAGCGAGAGCTCCGGTGTGGGCCCGCTCCTGCGCTCTTTCGGAGCAGGCGCGTTCGGGTCGACGGCGCGGTAGTTCTTCCACGTGACGGTGGAGCGGTTCTTGCCCCCCTGCACGAGGGGGTCCTCCTGCAAGAGCTCGTAGAACGGCAGGTACACGTCCGTTCCGGACTCGCTCCCGGGCCGGTAGAACCCGGCCGCCGGCTCGTCATCGAGCGTCCCCAGCACGAGCGCCACGTGCCACGACTCGTCGAAGAACTGCTCGTGGGTCGAGACGTCCTCGGACGTGAGCTCGATGCCGCGTGGCGGATGGCTGTGGTACCAACCGATCAGCCGCGCCTTGCTGCGGGCGAGCTGCCGTTGCACGGGATCCCACAGCTTTTCCACCACGACGCCCGTGCGGTCCCCGAACACCGGCTGCTTGAACCGCACGCACGCGTCGATCACGAAGTAGGGCGCACCGGTCTCCGGATCCTCGGCCACGTCGCCGATCAGGAATCCGAGGACGCCGCCGCCCTTGGCTTCGGCCTCGGCGGCGACCGTCGCGACGTGGTCGTAGAGCGCCGCCAGCGCAGCCGGGCCGAAAAACAGGGGGTCGACGAGGTCCGCGGCGGGGGGAGGTCCGCCGCTCGCGGGTCGCCACAGGATGGAGCGCGCGAGGGGGAACGGTTTGCCCACAGCCACAAGATATGCTCCGACCCCGTCGCGCGCCCTAACCGAGGACGCGGCGCACGACCGAGGCCGCCCGCTCCACGTCGGCGCGGCCGACGTCCAGGTGGGTGACGGCCCGCAGCCGCCGCGGACCGAAGGGGACGAGCAGCACGCCGGCCTGGGCGAGCTTGGGAAGCACGGCGTCCGCCGTGTCGTGTTCCCGCACGAGATCGATCATCACGATGTTCGTTTGAGGTTCGGAAGGACGGACAGCCGGACAGTCGGACAGTCGCTCTGCAAACAGCTTGGCGTGCTCGTGGTCTTCCTCTAGCCGTGCGAGATGGTGATCGAGGGCGTACAGCGCCGCTGCGGCGAGAATGCCGGACTGCCGCATCCCGCCGCCGAGGCGCTTGCGGACCTCCCAGGCGAGCGCCCGGTCCGCCGCGCGGAAGGCCAGGCATGAGCCCGCGGGACAGCCCAGCCCCTTTGAGAAACTCACCATCACCGTCCCCGCCCCCGCGGCGAGGCGCGTCAGCGGGACGCCGGTCGCGGCGGCGGCGTTCCAGAGCCGCGCGCCGTCGAGGTGCAGCGCCAGCCCCGCCTGCGTCGCCACCGTGGCGATTCCGGCCATGACGTCGGGCGGCATCACCTTGCCGCCCGCCGCGTTGTGGGTGTTCTCCACGGCGACCGCTGTGGCGCGCGGCACGTGAGGCGAGGCGGGTCGCAGCGCCGCGCGCACCAGCTCCCCCGTCAGCAGGCCGTCCGGCGTGGCCACGGGGCGGATCTGCGCCCCCGAGAGCGCCGCCACGCCTGCGAGCTCGTAATGCACCAGGTGCGCGTTGGCCTCGAGGATGAGCTCGGTGCCGGGCCGCGTCTGCAGCGCGATGCCGGTCTGGTTCGCCTGGGTCCCCGACGGGAAGAACAGCGCGTCCTCCTTCCCCAGGAGCTCTGCAACGCGCTGCTCGAGGCGGCGCGTGGTGGGGTCGCCATCGAGCACGTCGTCGCCCACCACGGCCTCGGCGATGGCACGGCGCATCGCGGTGGACGGCTTGGTCACCGTGTCCGAGCGCAGGTCGATGACCGTCATCCCAGCTGGACCCGCTGGCTGCGGCGCATGCGGACGAGGTCATAGGTCTCCGCCACCTCACCACCGAGCAGGAACAGGTAGGCCGTGTAGTAGACCCACAGCAGGAACAGGAACAGCGCCACGACGTTCGCGTCGGAAGCGACGCGGTCGAAGGTGACGAACTTCGCCACGTACAGCGCGTACAGCCGCTTCGCCACCTCGAAGCCGAGCGAGCAGAACACGGCGGCGACGAGCGCCGTCTGCCACTGGATCCGCCGGCTGGGGAGGATCTTGAAGATCAGGAAGAACAGCAGGATGCCGAGCGCGAACGCCACGGTCTCCATGCTGAAGCGCCAGAACCAGTCCAGCGCGAAGCTGCCGCTCACCACCCCCGCGTTCCGGGCCTCGTAGGCTGCGAGCAGGGCGTTCGCGACCAGCACGGCGCCGGTGACGAACACCATCGTCAGGTCGATGAGCTTGGCGACCGGCCAGGAGCGGATCTCGTCGGTGTCGAAGACTTCGTTGAGGGCTGCCCGCAGGCCCCCGAAGAGGCGTGTCGAGAACCATAGAAACAGCGGCAGCCCCACCAGGGTGAGCCGGCCGCGATGCCGGACGATGCTGGCGAGCGCGCTCTCCACCTGCTCGAAGGCGCCCACGCCGCCGCCGCTCGCGCCGCTGGGCAGAAAGCGCGCGAGCAGCTCGTGCAGCTGGACCTGATGGGTCGTGACCTGGTGCTGGACGAGGTAGCCGACGACCGCGAGCAGCAGGATGACGAACGGGAGGGTGGTGAGGAGCAGGTCGAAGGAGAGCGCGCTTGCCAGAAAGGGAATGTTGTCCTCGAAGGCCGCCTCCAACGTGCGCCGCACGACGCCGGTGACCGACCGATGCCAGCCGCCCTCGTGCCTCACGCGAGCGGCTCGTCCTCCTCCTCGGCCGTCGCCCCGCCGCGGCGCGCCGCTCCGATGGCGTGCCGGCGGCGGCGCGCGTCGAGCACCCGGCGCTTCATCTCCGCCCGCGCAACGGACACGGCCTCGGCGTCCGCGCGCGCCTCATCCACCAGCTCACCCAGCTGTCCGGCCTTGTCGGCCGCCAGGTCACGCAGCTCCCGCAGCTTGCCCGCCAGACGACGACGCGAGCCGCTGCCGGCCTCGGGCGCGAACAGGAAACCGATCGCCGCCCCCACGGCCAAGCCGAGCAGGAACCCGCCGAACCCCGCCCCGCCCGCGCTGTCCGCGCCACCCTCGCGCTCGCTCATTCGCCCGCCTCCAGGTCGTCCGGCGCCGCGACCGCCACCGCCCGCGGTGCGGCATGCGATTGCAGCGGCGGCCTCACGTGGCGGTCCACGACGGCGCGCGTGTCGGCCACGCGCAGCTGCTCGAACAGGAACGCGAACGTCCGCTCGAGGTCGGCGCCGATCGCGCCGCGCACGTCTTCGGGAAGATCCCACAGCCGCCGCTTGAACGGTCCGATCGCCTTCTTGCGGCTCTTGTAGACGAACTGCTGCTCGGTATCGCCCTTCTTCCACTCGTCCTGGCACTCGGCCTTCACCCACTCGTTGAGCTCGGCCCGCAGACCGGCGGGGAGCCGCGCGTGGTCAAATACGAGGTTCTGAAAGTTCGTCGCGAGATGAATCTCGATCGCTTCGCAGGCCGGGAAGTGCCCGAATGCTTCCGGCGGGAGCGTGGAGGCCCCGTGCTGGACCGCACCGCCCAGGCCGTACACCGTGCGCGCCTCGAGCGAGAGCGCCCGCAGCGCCTCCAGGTCGAGCTGCACCTTAGCCATCGACCCGTCGGGGAGCACTACCCCGCCGTGACTCGTGCCCGTCTGCACGGAGATCTTGCTGATCCCCGCATAGCGCCCCAGACGCTGCAACGTCCGGTTGTAGCCAGCCATGAACGCCCGCAGCTCGTGCACATCGGAGTTTTTCCCGCCCACCTCGCCGATCTCGGCTCCAACCGAGACCGTGACGTCCTGAGGCTGGCGGTCTCGGACGAACGCGGTCAGCTCCGCGGCACGCTCGTAGTTCGTGCGCTGCTGCTCGTCGAGGTTTGGCTTGGAGAGATCCACCAGGGTGGAGGTGTCGACGTCGATGTTGTAGAACCCGGCGTGGAGCTCCTCCTCGATGAGCGCGCGGATGGCGGTGAGCTCGGATGCCGCGTCGGCCGCGTACTTCTTGGCGTTTACCTGCACGTGGTCGCCCTGGATGAAGAGCGGCCCCGCGAAGCCCTCCCGCAGCGCCGCGGCCGTCATCACGGCGACGTACTCCGCCGGTCGCTGGTCGGTGTACCCGATCTCGCTGCGTGCGATCTCGCAGATCACGGCACCCACGTCGAGCCGCCGGGCCGCCCGGAACACGGCGCGGCCGGAGTCGTACGCGAGCACGCGCACGTTGATCGCCGGTGTGGTGAAGGCCCGCACCTCGCCGCGGCCGCGGGCCAGATACAGCTCGTGGATCGACGCCGGGCGGACGCCCGCATGCTGCCCGATCTCCCAGATGAGCCAGCGCGCCTGGTCCCGGTCCTCCGGCGTCCCGAACACCGCCTGCCGCACGAGATGATCCATCTCGCCGCTCTGGCGCACGGCGGGGCTGCGGAAGCGTCGCAGCGTCGCTGCGATGTCGTTGGACATGAACGGGCCCTCCCTGCGGCGGAATCTAGGCCGCGCTCACCTCGATGACTAGGCCGTCGTACGCGGGGGCGATCCCCGCCGGCAGGCTCGCCGCGAGCTCGGCGTGCGGCGTCGCGTGTGTGAGATGCGTCAGGAAGGTGCGCCGCGCGCCCAGCTGTTGTGCGACGGCGACGGCCTCGGGAATCGAGAGGTGCAGCGGATGCGGCCGCGGGAGCAGCGCGTTCAACACCAGCACGTCGAGCCCCGTGAGCGCGGCGCGCACGTCGTCGGGAATCGCCTTCGCGTCGGTGAGGTAGGCGAGCGGCCCCACGCGGTAGCCGAACACCGCACGATCCCCGTGCGGCAGGGGCAGCGGGCGCACCGGTATCCCGGCGATCTCCGTCTCCCGGTCCGCCGCGAGTGGATAGGCGACGAGCTCGGGCTTGCTCGTGCCCGGCTGGACACGCACCGCCGGATCGAAGATGTAGGAAAACCGCGTCGCGAGCTCGCTGAGCGTCGCGGCTGGGCCGTACGCCGCCACCGCGGCGTGGTGCTTCACGGAGATCGCGCGCAGATCGTCGATGCCGTGTACGTGATCGGCGTGGGCGTGCGTGAACAGCACGGCGTCGATCCCCGTGACGCCCGCCGCCACGAGCTGCAGGCGCAGCTCGGGCGGGGTGTCGATCAGCAGCCGCCGGCCCCTGGACTCGATCACGGCGGCAGTGCGCGTGCGCTTGTCCCGCGGGTCGGTCGAGGTGCAGGTACGGCAGCGGCAGCCGATCTGCGGCACGCCGTAGGACGTGCCGGTGCCGAGAAAGGTCAGGCGCACGTCAGACGACCTCGACCTTGAGCAGGTTCGTGGTCCCCGACACTTCCCACGGCACGCCGGCGGTCATCACGATACGATCACCGGGCCGAGCGAGCCCCCGCTTCAGGATCAGGTCCCGCACGACCTCCAGCATCGCATCGTAGCCGGGCACGTGGTCCACGACGACCGGCGCCACGCCCCAGACGAGCGCGAGCTGGCGGAACGTGCTCGCCTCCGTCGTGACCGCGAGGATGGGGACGGGTGGTCGGAGGGCCGCCACCTTGCGGGCCGTGAACCCCCCTTTCGTGAGGGTCACGATCAGCGGCGTGCGGAGCATGCGCGCCACCGCGTGCGTGCCGATCGCGATCGCGTCCTCCGCCGACACCTCCTCCAGCTCCCCCATGCGCCGCCCTTCCCGGACCGCCCCGCTGCTCTGACGTTCGGTCTCGCGGATGATCCGGTCCATGGCACGCACCGCCTCGAGCGGGAACTCCCCCGTCGCGGTTTCGGCCGAGAGCATCACGGCGTCGGTGCCGTCGAGGATGGCGTTCGCCACGTCCGAGGCCTCCGCCCGCGTGGGGCGCGGATGGTTGACCATCGACTCGAGCATCTGCGTGGCCGTGATGACCGGCTTGCCGCGCCGGTTCGCCTCCCGGATGAGGCGCTTCTGCACGATGGGGACTTCCTCGAACGGCAGCTCCACGCCCAGGTCGCCCCGGGCCACCATCACCGCGTCGCACGCGGTGAGAATGCGGTCCAGGTCCTCCAGGGCCGTCGCCTTCTCGATCTTCGCCACGATCTGCACCGTGGGCGGCACGAGCCGCCGCAGCTCGGCCATGTCCTCGGCCCGCCGCACAAACGAGAGCGCGACGTAATCCGCGCCGCGCGCCACGGCATCGCGGACGTCCTCGCAGTCCTTCTCGGTCAGCGCGGGCGCGCTCACCTGGAGGCCGGGCAGGTTCATGCCCTTGTGCGACGTGAGGGGGCCGCCGTCCACCACCAGCGCGCGCACGCGCGGCGGCGCGATCTCCGTCACCTCGACGGCGAGCAGTCCGTCGTTGAGCAGGATCCGCGCGCCGGGGCGGGCGTCGCGGGCGAGGTCCGCGTAGGTCGTGGGAATCTCACCGCCGGTCGCGAGCTCCTGCGGCGCGAACACCACCACTTCGCCGGGACGGAGCACGCGGCTGCCGGCGAGCTCGCCCACGCGGATGCGCGGGCCCTGCAGGTCCACGAGCACCGCCACCGGCACGCCTGCGCCGTCGGCCGCCCGCCGCACCACCTCGATCCATCGGCCCCGCGTCTCCGCCGTGCCGTGCGAGGCGTTCACCCGGATGACGTTCGCGCCCCCCTCGATCAACGCGGCGATGCGGTCGGGCGTCCCGGTGGCGGGTCCGAGCGTGGCGACGATCTTGGCCCTGCGCATCACGTCCTCTCCCGCCGCCTAGTGGACCACGCTGATCTGCTTCGCGTCGAGGCGACGCTTGAACTCCTCCAAGGCGTGGACGGCGCGGCTGATCGTCGTGGCGGGCATCCCCTCGATCGCCCGGGCCCCGAGCCGCCGCTCCAGCTGGCCGACCCGCAGCAGCACTTCGAGCCCGCGCCGGGTGAGGGTGACGCGCACCCCGCGGTCGTCCTCGAGATCGGGCGTCGTCTCGACGAGCCCCTTCGCCTCGAGCCGCTGCACGAAGGTCGTGGCGGCGGCCCGCGACACGCCGAGGGACTCCGCGATCTCCTTGGGGCGGGCACCGTCGCCGCCCCCCCGGTCGACCGCCGTAAGGGCAGCGTGGGCGCGGTGCGACAGCCCGAAGGCGCGAAACGCCCGATCTCCGGCCCGCTGGATGACCGTGTAGGCCGCGCTCACGGCGTCGGTGAGTTGCAGGGCCAGCTCGGAACGGTCAATCATGAGACGTCAGACATCAGACGTTGGACATCAGCCGGTCCGGTAAAATAATTAATATATTGATTGTCAACATGCTAAATACATTGCCGCCGCGGCGCAAGGCCTCGCGGTACACAATCGGGGGGGCGCGCAGGGCTGACGTCTGATGTCTGATGTCTTCCGTCAACAGGTCTCCGACCAGTCCACCGACGACGTCCGGCCGCAGCGCCGGCAGATCATCGTATCGGGCTTGCCGCTGAAGTCCTGGCGCTCGTGGCAGTGGGGGCACACGGCGTACGTCGTCACGACCTCCATCCCCCTCCCTCCCAGGGTGGGCCGGAGGACGCCGGTGCGGACCACGACGCTCCAGTGCGTGGGGGCGTCGGGGCGCACGCGCACGTCGTGCCGGCTGAGCCGGACGCGCTCATCGCGGACCGACACGACGAGGTGACCGTCGCCCGTCTCCTCCACGACAGGATACCACGCCCCGCGGCGGAGGATGTCCGCCACGTTGTCGAGGCACCGCGCCCAGCCGAGCTCGCCCATAGGCCAGAGCCACCATCATATCACTTTTCGTTAGGTTTCGTTATGCGCGAGATCGGCGCCGTCGTGCGACTGCAAATCCAGCGCGCGTCCTTGAAGACGGGCGAGAAGCCTCACCGCGTGTACGACCCCTCTCCCGTCCTCTCGGTTCGGCGCCTCGCCGTGGACGGCGACGGCGTGCTGGGCGAGGGTGAGGACCAGTCCTGGATCGTGGACGTGCACCACCGAGCGCACCCACGGACCAAGAACCCGGACGGGCTGCACGGCGTCTCGGTCGGGTTCACGTCACACTACGGCGCGATGCGGCAGCGCTTCGGCGAGCGCATCACCCTGGGGTGTGCGGGGGAGAACATCATCGTGGAGACGAGCCGACGGTTCACGCTGGAGGACCTCGCCGCAGGCGTAGTCTGCGTCGAGGCGGGCGGGGCGGAGGTCGTGCGCCTCAGCGTGCTCGAGGTCGCTCACCCCTGCAGACCGTTCACCGGTTGGGCCCTGGGCAACGTGGTGGAGAGCGAGGTCCTCAAGTCCCACCTCCAGTTCCTGGACGGAGGGACGCGGGGGTTTTACTGTCGCGGGGAGGGAGCGGGGATCATTTCGATAGGAGACCGGTTGGCAGTGCTGTAGGGGAACAGGAAGGCCACGACTAGACGCACAGACGCACAGTGGTTTGTAGTGAACAGGGGTCGGGAGGTGCCTCTCCCGACCCCTGGTTCTCTGTGAACCACTGTGCGTCTGTGCGTCTAGTCTTTGCCCGTTCTGTTACCGCTCTCGTGCGTCCTGTTCACGACAGTTCATCCCACGCCAGCCCCGCGCTCTTGTGGCAGCGGTCGCAGGTGAGCTCCTTCGCATCCCCGTCGAACGCCTGCCGGTGGCGGCAGCTCGGGCACACGCCGTAGGTGAGCGGGAACGGCCGGCCCACGCGCTGGATCTCGCGCGGCTCGCAGCGCACGATGCTCCAGCGCTCGGGCGGGTGATACCGGATCTCGAGAAACCGGCGGTCCACCGGAACGTTGCGGCGATTCACGTCGAGCACGACGATGTGGCTGGAAGAGATGCGCACGACGGGATACCACGCGCCGCGGCGCAGCAGGTGGGCGCCCGCTCTGCCAACGCGAGCCCATCCCTTAGCCTGAATCCGAGTGGGAGTAATGTGGCCGGTCGTCATGCTTAATGGCTAACGTGCGGTTTCCTAAAGCGTCGTGATTCGAGTCACAGCAGGCAGGGTCAGCGCTCGATGGCCGACTGCTGCGGGGGCGCCGCACCCCGGCCCGGCGCTCACCCGCACTCGCTGTAGCCGCAGACATGGCACTTGGCGCACCCTTCAGCGAACGTCAGCTGTGAACCGCAATCCGGGCAGGCGCCGAGAAACTCCTGCTCCCTGCCCCGATCGCTGAGCAGCTCGCGGGCACCGACGGACTCCCGGACCGGCACGGCGCCCGCGGGAGCACCGGCGGCGGCGCCCAGCAGATCCTGCTGGATGCCCTGCTTGTCCTGCATCCACTTCTCGAACGCGATCCCGATCGCGTCGGGCACCGACAGCACCTTGTGGGGCCCGAGGCCGACGGCGCGGTCGGACGAGATGCCGCGCAGCTGCCGGTAGATCTCCTTGAGCGGAATGCCGGAGCGCAAGGCGAGCGAGATGAGTCGCCCGATCGCTTCGACGTCGGCCATGAGGGCGCCGCCCGCCTTGCCGAGCGAGATGAACACCTCGAACGGCTGGCTCCGGTCGTCCTCCGTGATGGTGACGTACATCGTGCCGAGCGGCGTTTCCACCCGCCTGGTCGAGCCCTTGAGCAGCTCGGGGCGCGAGCGCTTGGCACGACGCTGCAGGTTCTCCGCCTCCACCTCGTGCAGCTGGTCGCGCGTGCGCGCGAGCTCGGCGTCGAGCTCGGCGATGCGCCCCAGCGCCTCGGCGAGGGCGCCCTGCCCGCCCGTCGTCGACGCCTGCCCGTGCACCTGCTTCGCGGTCGAGCCCGTGGAGAGCACCTGACCCTCGCGGGCCCCATCCCGGTAGACGGTCACGCCCTTGCACCCCAGCGCGAAGGCGAGGCGGTAGATCTGCTCGACGTCCGCCTCGGTGGCGTCGTGCGGGAAGTTGCACGTCTTGGAGATCGCCGAGTCGGTGAACTCCTGGAAGGCGGCCTGCATCCGGATGTGCCACTCCGGCGTGACATCGTGCGCCGTGACGAACACGCGCTGCCACTTGGCCGGGACCTCGTCGAAGTGGATGTGGCCCGCGGCGGCGATGCGCTGCACCACCTCGTCTGAGTACCAGCCTTCCCGCCGCGCGATCGCCACGAAATCCTCGTTCACGTCGGGCATCAGGACGCCGGCCTGGTTCCGCATGAACGCCACGGCGAAGAGCGGCTCGATCCCGGAGGCGCACCCGGCGATGATGGAGATCGTGCCCGTCGGCGCCACGGTCGTGAGGTTGCAGTTCCGCAGCCGCCGCAGCGGCCGGATGCGCTCCCCCGTCGGCCCGCGGGCGCACGTGGCGTCGGGCCCCCAGATCGACCGCTCCCATTCGGGGAAAACGCCCCGCTGTTCCGCCAGCCGCTCCGAGGCGAGCTTCGCTTCCTCATCCACGAATTGCATCATCCTGCGGCCGAGCGCTACCGCCTCGTCGGAGTTGTAGGGAATCCCGAGGCGCACCAGCAAGTCCGCCCACCCCATGATGCCGAGCCCGATGCGGCGGATGCGCTGCGCCAGGTCGTCGATCTCGGGGAGCGGATACTTGTTCGCGTCGATGACGTTGTCGAGGAAGTGCGTGCACAGCTGCACCACGGCGCGGAGCCGCTCCCAATCGACTCCCCCTCCCCCGTCCCGCACGAACAGGCCGACGTTGATCGACCCGAGGTTGCAGACGTCGTACGGGAGGAGCGGCTGCTCTCCGCAAGGGTTCGTCGCCTCGTAGCCGCCGAGGTGGGGGACGGGGTTGTAGTGGTTTGCCCTATCGATGAAGTACACGCCCGGCTCGCCGGTCTTCCAGGCGCCGTGCACGATCTTGCGGAACACGTCCCGGGCGTCGAGCTGGCCGACGACCTGCTGGGTGCGGGGATGGATCAGGTCGTAGCTCGTCCCCTGCTCCAGCGCCCGCATGAACGCGTCCGTGACCGCGACCGAGATGTTGAAGTTCGTGACCTGGGTGAGATCGTCCTTGCAGGTGATGAACTCGAGAATGTCCGGGTGGTCGACCCGCAGGATCCCCATGTTGGCGCCGCGGCGCGTGCCGCCCTGCTTCACTACGTCGGTCGAGGCGTCGTACAGCTTCATGAAGGAGACCGGCCCCGAGGCGACGCCCATCGTGGAGCGCACGACGTCGTTCTTGGGCCGCAACCGGGAGAACGAGAAGCCCGTCCCGCCGCCCGATTGATGCACGAGCGCCATGGCGCGGAGGGTGTCGTAGATCCCGCTCTTACCGTCCGAGAGACAGTCATCCACGGGCAGCACGAAGCAGGCCGACAGCTGGCCCAGCGGGCGGCCGGCGTTCATGAGGGTGGGCGAGTTCGGCATCCACACGCGGGTCGCCATCAGCTCGAAGAAGGCCTCGGCCAAGGTCTCGACCGCTCCGGCGGACGCGCCGTAGCGCGCGTCCGGGGCGGCGACGGTGCGCGCGACCCGCCAGAACAGGTCCTCCGGCCCCTCGACGGGGGCCCCGTGGTCGTCTTTGACCAGGTAGCGCCGCTCGAGCACGGTGATGGCGTTGGGGGTCAGGTCCAGCATCCCCTTGCGGGTGGAAACGGTCATGCTTGCTCGTCCCTCTGCGGTAAGAGCGGCCCGAGGACAGCTCGTGCGTCCGTGTGGTGAATTTAGCTACGCGCGGACCGGCGCGACGGCGCGGATGGGCAAGGTAGACAGGCCGCTCCCGCCGGGCAAGCCGCCAGAGGAGCCGCGCGCTGTCGAGGCGTTCCGGTATTCACATCACAAACTGGTTCTCGCCACCGGGAAGTTCCCGGCCCGGTGCCGCTCGGCCTCCGCTATGTAGTGCTCCCACGTGCCACGGATGCGCTGCTGCAGGATCGCGTCCACGGGCCGCACCACGCGGCCGGGGACGCCGACCACGAGCGAACCGGGCGGGACCACCATCCCCTCCGGCACGACGGCCCCCGCGGCCACCACGCTCCCCGTCCCGATCCGCGCGTCGTTCAGCAAGATGCTCCCCATCCCGATCAGGCATTCGTCCTCGACCGTGCAGCCGTGTAGCACGGCGCGGTGCCCGATGCCCACGCGGGCGCCGATCGTCGCGGGAAGCCCCTCGTCCACGTGAATGATCGAGCCGTCCTGCACGTTGCTGGCCTCACCGACCCTGATCGGCGCCATATCGCCGCGCAGCACGGCCCCATACCAGACGCTCGCGCGCGCGCCGAGCGTCACGTCCCCCAGCACGACGGCGCCCGGGGCGATGAAGGCGCTCCGATGGATGTTGATTACTCCCTCGTGGGGTTCACGGGGTACTGCACCCAGGCGTCCACGGGCTCGCCGTTCTTGAGCGCCGGGTTCCACCGCAGGGTCTTCGCGAGGTCGAGCGCCTGGTCGTTGAAGGTCTCCACGTTGGACCGCACGAACACCCGCACTTCTTGCGTCTCGCCGTTGCGCGACACGTGGAACAGCAGGATGGCCGGCCGGGGGAAAACCGGCGCGTCGCCGGGGACCGGGACGAGCGCAGGCTGCAGCGGGATGGGCCGGGTATCGAAACAGACCTTGTCCTGATTGTACGCCGGTCCGTAGGCGTCGCACGGCCCCCCCCCGCTCTCGTCGCTCGCGACGGCCGCCTGGAGCTCGACCCGCACGGTGAGCGGCGCTCCCGGAGGCACGACCACCTGCCGCTCGTACGGCTCATAGCCACCCGCGCGCACCGCGAGCTTGTAGACCCCCGGCGGGACATCGAGCTGCGGCCCTCGCACCGGCTGGCCGTTCAGGGTGACGCGCGCGCCCTGCGGCACGCCCTGGAGCGTCAGCCGCCCGGGCGTGCCGGGAGGGGGTGGGGGGGCTGGCTGGTGGGAGCGGGACGCGTCGTGCCCCGTCCCCCCCGTCCCCCCGGTGTCGGCCCTCGCAAGCGCGCCGCTCGAGTCGGCGCGGCGGGCGCTGTCGGCCGCGGCGCTGGTGTCGCGCGCCGTCGAATCCCGCGCCCCGGTGGCAGGCCCGGGCGTGGCGAGCAACCAGCCCTTCTTATACGCGTAAAAGCCCCCGCCCCCGGCGAGCGACAGCACGATGAACAGCCAGATCGACACCGCGGCCGCCACGGAACGATGATGTTCAGCGGGAGCCGCCGGGCGCTCGGCCTTGGGCAGCGGGGTGGTGAGCGCCGCCGGGAGTTTCGACAGCGAGGGAATGGCCCGGGTGGGCGCCGTCGCGATCGCCAACGGAGCGAACGTCCCGCCCTCCAGCGCCTGGACCAGGTCGTCGGCGTTCTGGAAGCGGTCGTCCGGCAGCTTGGCCATCATCTTGCGGATGACCTCGAAGAGGCTGCGCTTGTCGGGCGTCTCGAGCGCCGGGGTCGGCAGCTCCTCCATGATGTGCTTGTACCCGATCGCGAAGGAGTCCTCGCCGTCGAAGGGGACGCCGCCGGTGAGGCACTGATACGCCACGACGCCCAGCGAGTAGAGATCGCTGCGGCCGTCGAGCGCCTGGGCCCGGGCCTGCTCCGGGCTCATGTAGTGCGGTGTGCCGATGGACATGCCCGTGCCCGTGAGCTTGCCCCCGGTCGCGGCCTTGGCGATGCCGAAGTCCGTGACCATGGCGAGGCCGTGCTCATCGAACATGATGTTGTCCGGCTTGATGTCGCGGTGGACGATGCCGCTCCGGTGCGCGTAGGCGAGGGCGCGCGCGACCTGGGCCAGGACCTGGCGGATCTCCGGCGGCGCCAGTGTGCCCCGCGCGGCGAGCACCGATGACAGCGGCTTGCCGCGCAGGAACTTCATGACGAAGAAGATCACCCGGCCCGACTTCCCGACGCGGTAGATCGGGATGATGTTCGGGTGCTCCAGCTTGGCGGACGTCCGCGCTTCCCGCTGGAAGCGCTCGACGAACTCTTTATCGAAGGAGAGAGAGAACGGCAGGACTTTGATCGCGACGTCGCGCTCGAGTTGGCGCTCGCGGGCCTTGAAGACGATCGCCATTCCCCCCCGGCCCAACTCCTCTATGATCTCGTACTCCTCCTTGAGCTGCTCCCGAACGAGCTCAAGGTCGGTCACCTCCTGCTGCGGGTCCCGCACCGCGCCGACGGGCGTCGTGGCAGTCAGGTCCATGCCGCAGGAGCGACAGAATTTGCTCGCGTTCTCGTTCTGGGTTCCGCAGCGAGAGCAATACATCGAGTCTCCGGGGAGTCGCGGAAAGTTACGGAGCGGTCGGAGCGGGTGTCAACTCGCGGACGCCGAACCACGATGCGACGACGGCCACGATCAGAAGTCCGCGGCGAGGGCGAGATAGACGAGCGGGCGGCGCGCGTCACCGGACGGAGGCGTCGCGAGCGGTTGCGCGACGCCGAGCCGGACCTCCAGCGGAAAGTCGTAGCTGACGGTCACGTCGCCGACGAGCTCGATGCCGACGGAGCGCAGCCGAGCGAAGCGCGGTGCGATGCCCGGGTTCCAGGCGTCGCCCGCGTCGCCGAACAGCGCGAGCCACAGCTTGTCGGCGCCGAAGGGGAGATGTCCCAGCGACTCGCCGACGAGGGCCAGTGGGAGGCGGTACTCGACGCTCGCCGTGGCGGCGCGCCGCCCGAGGAGAGCGTTCCCGCGGTAGCCGCGCACCGGGAACGTGCGCGAGCCGCCGAGCGGCCCGGCGAAGCCCAGACCCAGCACGCTTTGCGACACGCCGCCCACCTTGAGCAGGTCGGCGAGCGGCCCGCCGGTCGCCCCGGCCGCGAAGCGCGCGGCGAGCACGTGATGCGCGAAGCCGCCGGGGCCGGGAACGCGGGCGTACAGCGCGAGTCGCGTGCGCAGCTCGGTGGACCAACGGGCGGTGCCCTGCTGCTCCCGCCGCCGATACGTGACGGTCCACGCGAACCCGTCCTGCCGCGAGATCGCGAGCGGCGCCGTCACGAAGTGCGCCAGGCCGAGCGACAGCGACCCGCCGACGAGATCGCGCACCTGGCACGCGCTGCAGGCGGCCGCGAGCGGCGTGCCGGCGGGCAGCACGACAAAGCGGTTGCCCTCGTATTCCGCGGCGACCCGCAGGCTGGCGGACGTCCGGAAGCGCCGCGCCACGAAGCTCGCTCCCACGGCCGCGTTCTGGTCGCGCTCGGCGACGCTGGTATCGCCGGGGATCCGCACGGCGAGCGACCACTCGGAGTCGAAGGAGACATCGAGCGTCGGATTGCCGAGCCGCGCCGTGACGGCGGCGAACCCGCCCGCCGCGCGCAGGGGGGACGGCGAGACGAGGAGCTCCCCCGCATAGGTGTCCCGCCCGACGGCATCCCTGCCGGCGGTCACCCCACCGAAGAAGCGCCCGGCCGGACCCGTGTTCACGCCGTACGGCAGCCAGAAGCGCGGTCGCAGGGACGGCCACGCGGTGTACCCGGTCTCGACCGCCGTCACCGGCGGCGCGGAGTCGAACGGCGCGGGCTCGTCGGGCGGCGCGGGCGCGGCCGCCGCCGCCGGGCGGCTCCGCGAGAGCCGCCACCCGCGGGCGGACAGCGTCGCGTACAGCAGGCTGCCGTCGGGCAGCGGCGCCGGCGCGCGCGCGCCCAGCGGCTCGCGCGTGAGCTGCACCGGCCCGAGCGAATCGCTCCAGCGGTACACCTGCGGTAAGCCGGTCTGCTCCGCCACGAACAGCAGCCCGCCGTCCCCGGTCCAGACGGGATCGGAGATCACACCCATCGCCGCCCGCAGCACGGTCGCCGCCTGGGGCGAGTCGGCCGGCCAGCGCAGCAGCGCCCAATGACCCCGCGCGTTGCGGGTCGCCGCGACCCAGCGGCCGTCGGGCGACGGCGCGACGTCCCCCCACACGGCCCCCGGCGCCGTGGGTGCAGGGAGGGTGGGCTCGGCGGCCGCGGGCGTGAGGCGGATCGCGGCGAGGCGCGCACCGCCGGCGCGCGGCCGCACCAGCCGCGCCCCGCGCGTGTCTCGGCGCCACCCACCGTCGGGGAGCCAGCGATACAGATCGCTGCGCAGGCGCCAGCGCGACGTCCAATCGAGCTGCGCCACCACCAGCGTGTCGCCCAACCAGTCGTAACTCACTCCGGCGTTGACGCGATGGTGCCGCAGCACGCGCCAGTCCCGCATGTCCACGACGACGAGCTGGCGCGCCCCCTTGGCGTCGTCACGCTGGTAGGCGACGCGACCTCCGTCCGGTGACAGCTGCGGCGCCGGCTCGCTCCACAGATCGCGGGCGAGCACGTCGCCCGGCGCGCCGGCCGGGACCTCGGGCCGGGTGGCCCGCGCCCAGTCCTCGCGGAGCTCGCGCCCCGGCCCGGCCCGTCCCAATTGGCGCCCCACGCGGAACGGGATCAGCTGCCCGGCGGTCGCCTCGACGAACCGGGGAACGACGGAGTCCCCCGCCGCACCCGCCAGATAATGAAAGAACCGGCTGCCGTACGCGTACGGCGCCAGCCCGTCCGGCCAGCGGGTGAAGAGCAGCGCGTTTGTCGGGGAGCGGGACGCGCCGCCCGCGTGGTCGGCCGCGAGCAGCTGCGTATGGAAGCTGCCCCGCACGCGCCCCCCGTTCGTGAACTTGGACTCGTAGTAGGTCGCCAGGCCCTCGATGACCCAGCTCGGCTGGAACGCGTTCGGGAAGAGCCCCGGCGCGCGCCCGAACACGCGCTGCAACACCCCCCACGCGCCGCGCACCCGGTCCAGGTGGAAGACGTGCGTCAGCTCGTGCACCGTGACCAGGCGGAGCCAGCTGTCGAACCGCTCGAGCCCCGGGTCGCCGACGGGCGGCGGCAGCCAGAGATAGACCCGATTCGAAGGGAACACCGTCGTGGCCCCGTTGGCGACGTCGACATCGTCGCCCAACACGAAGTCGATGACGCCGCGGGGCGCCCGGAGCTCTCCCGCGAGCAGACGATAGGCCCGCTCCGCTTCGCGCGCTTCCTGCTCGGCGACCGCGCGGTAGGCGGGGCGGAAATGAATCCGGAAATGCTCCGTATGGAGGGTGCGCCAGCGGCCCGAGGGATCGACCTGGGCTTCGGCCCGGCCGGCGAGGAGCGACAGCGCGCACAGCGCCACCTGACACCACGACGCCACCCCGCTGCGCCGCATCCGGCGGATCTCGCGGAGCGTGGCGTCATGGCGTCGTGCAACGGCGATCACTGCGCGCAAGCTAGCATCGACCCTTTCGACGCGTCAATTTGCGGAATAGATTGCCAAGCCTAAACTTGTGCACCCCTGGAGCAGCGAGCTCAGTGACCTGCGCCTATTGCGGCCGTGACAACGACGCCGGCGCGCAGTTCTGCATGGATTGCGGCAAGCCCGTGGGCAAGGCCAGCGGCGTGAAGGCGGTGGCCGCGGTGGCGACGCCAGCCGCGCCCGTCGTGACGCGCGACACGGTGGGCACCCGCTTCTGCGCCGTGTGCGGCGCGCCGCTAGCGCAGTTCCTGCCCGTCCGCGCCTCCGCCCCGCCGACCACGCGGCCGAGCCACGCCATCACGCTGGTGCTCCTGGACGAACTGGGCAACGTGGTGCAGCGCTTCGACCGCAAGACCCTCGACACGACGATCGGCCGCCAGGACGGCGACGTCCGGTTCCCCGACGACTCCTTCATGTCGCCGCTGCACGCGAAGCTCTCGTGGGAGCAGGACCAGCTGGTGGTGCGGGACCTGGGCAGCCGCAACGGCACGTGGGTGTTTCTCGAGGCTCCCCATCGGCTCGCCGACGGCGACCTGCTGCTGATCGGCGCACAGGTGATCCGCTTCCGCCGGCTGGGATATCCCGGCCCGCACCCGCCGGACGCCGATGCCACGCACCGCATGGGCAGCCTGACGCCCAGCGCCGACATCGCGAGCCTGACGCAGCTGCGCTCGGACGGCAGCGTCCGGGACGTCGTCCAGTTGTCCCCGGGACGCGACATCCGCGTCGGCCGGGAGCGCGGCGAGTGGCTCTTTCCTTACGATCCCTCGATGAGCGCCGAGCACGCGCTCATCCGGTCCGAGGACGCGGACTTTGTCGTCGTGGACGGCGGCAGCCGCAACGGCATCGCCCTCGCCGCCCGGGGCGACATCCCGCTGCAGCACAACTCGCGCATCCTGGTGGGCGACAAACTGCTCCGCATCGAGATTCCGGCGTGACGATCTGTCCCCTCTGCTCCACCGACTATCCGGCCGACAGCAGGCACGACTAGGCCGATGTTCCGACGCGCGCCCAAGCCCATCCGCATCCAGGTCTTCGGGAAGACGGACCTCGGGAAGACCCGCGACCACAACGAGGATTGCTTCCTGATCGCCGATCTCACGCGCGAAGAGGCGTCCCTGCAACCCAGCGTGCGCGAGCACGTGGTCGGAGAGCACGGTTCGATCTTCGTCGTGGCGGACGGAATGGGCGGGGCGGCGGCCGGCGAGTTGGCGAGCGAGATGGCGACCGAAACGATCTACTCACAGCTGGTGCGGGCTTGGGGCGGCGAGCGGGAGGTCACCCCCCAGCGGTTCGCCTATCGCCTCAAGGAGGCGGTGGAAGTCGCCAACAGCCGGATCCACGCTCATGCCAAGGCGCATCCCGCGGTGCGCGGCATGGGCACGACCACGACGGCGGTAGGGGTGCTGGGCGACCACGTCTACCTCGTCCAGGTCGGCGACAGCCGCGCCTACCTGATCCGCGACAGCCAGGCTTACCAGCTCACGAAGGACCAGTCGCTGATGCAGCGTCTCGTGGAGGCGGGCGAGTTGACCGAGGAGGAGGCAGCGCAGAGCGAGCGGCGGAACATCATCCTCCAGGCGCTCGGACCGGATCCCAAGGTGAAGGTGGACTTGACCCATCAGGAGATCCGGCGCGGCGACGTGCTCGTGCTCTGCTCCGACGGCCTCTCCGGTCAGGTGAAGAAGGAGGAGATCGCCGAGATCGTGAATTCCGAACGGGACCTGCAGGCGGCGTGCGACCGGCTCATCGCCCTCGCCAACCAGCGAGGTGGCCCCGACAACATCACCGTCATCATCGCGCGGTTCGACGGCGAGGGGTTGCGGTCCGCGGGGGGGGAGGGGGAAGTGGGACACCAGCTGTACCCGCTCATCGACACAGAGACGAGCACGGAGCCCGTCCCCGTGTACCGCGGGAGTCCACCTCCCGTGCCGAACCGGCGGGCACGCTGGCGGATGGTCGCGGCGGCGGTCGTCGCGGCGGCTCTCGTGGCCGCCGCCGTCTACCTCGTCTCCCGGAGTCCGTGAACGCGTAAGGCTGGGAAGGGGGAAGAGGGAAGGGGGAAGGGGCCCCCAACCCTTCCCCCTTCCCCGGCCCTTACCGGATTCTGTTTAGGACCCATCTCGCCGCCGCGCGTTGCATCAGCGGCTGCCCATGCCAGGCGCACAGCACCGGTCCGTCACCGGAGATCTGCGGCACGAGCCGCGGGTGCGCGAACAGCACTACCAGCGCGGCCCCCGGCACGAGCCGACGTAGCGCGCTGAGCGAGCGGACGCCCAGATCCGCCCGCCCCTTCCACGACCGCGGCTCGGCGTACACGAGCACCACACTCGTCCCCTTTTCCCTTTCCCCCTTCCCCGCCCGCACCGCCACTCCAGCCTCTCGCACCGTTTGGTGGAAGACATCGCGCGGCCCGACGGTGTACGGTCCGCCCACGTCGTCGTCGACGACGTGCACGCCGAGCGGCGCGCGGAGCCACGGGGGATCCTCGCGGTGGAGCAGCAGCGCCCGGTCCGCGAGTCCGTCGGCGAACGCGCCGTGCGCGACGAGGTCGGGTTCGCCCTGGTCCGCGCCGCCGCCCCACTGCGCCGCCGCCTGCTCGCCATGGGCCAGCGCCTCGTCGGCACGGGTCTGCGGGATCGCGCTCCCCACCGCCCGGTCGAGCGCCGCTGCCACGGCGCGGAAGTCCTCCGGGTAGAGGAGGGCGTCGCATCCGGCGGCGACCGCGGACACCGTCGCCGAAGGCTCCGTTTCCCGCGCCGTCGCCCCCGCCATGATGAGGGCGTCCGTGACGACGAACCCCGCGAACCCGAGCGCCTCGCGCAGGTGACCCAGGACGATGGGTGAGAAGCTCGCCGCCCGGCCGGAGGGGTCCCAGTCGGGATAAGCGACGAAGGCGCTCATCACGCTGCCCACCCCTGCGCGGAGGGCGTGCTCGAAGGGCGCGCCGTCGATCGCCAGCAGCTCGGCCCTGGGCGTCGTCACGCGGGGCAGCGTTTCGTGCGAGTCCCGCAGCGTACGGCCGTGCCCGGGGTAGTGTTTGGCGCAGCCGAGCACGCCGTGCTCCTGCAACCCCTGCAGCCAGGCAGCGGCGTGCTCGCCGACGCGCAGCGGCTCGCTGCCGAATGACCGGGTCTGGACGATCGGGTTTTTGGGCTCGAGGTCGAGGTCGCACACCGGGCCGAAGGCCCAGTTGATGCCGAGGGTGCGCGCCTCGGATCCCGTGATCACGCCCGCGGTCCGCGTCGCCTCGAGGTCGCCCAGGAACCCGAGCGCCGCCGCGGGCGGCAGCTCGGTCATGCCCTGCACCTGCTGGGCGACGCCGCGCTCCAAGTCGGCGCCGATGAGGAGCGGCCGGCCGGCCCCCTGGCGGAGGTCGCGCGTGAGCGCGCCGACGGCGTCCCGGGTGCCGCCGAAGATGATGAAGCCGCCGACGCCGGCCGCGAGGGCGGCGTCGATCTTCGCGCGCTCGTGGTCGAAGCCTCCGCCACTGGGGCGCCAGCGCAGGGCGGGGAACGCGAGCCGTGCGAGCGACGTCGTCACGCCGGCGTGACGGAGCCGAGCACGCGGGGCCCGCGCGCCCCTGTCGCGGCCGGGAGGTTGCTGGGCTTCCCCGCCAGCGTCAGGAAGCCCAGGAACGCGAAGGCGACTGCCTCCTTGGCCTCGCCGTCGAAGAAGAGCTGGTCGAACGGAACGACGGGCCGCGGCCGCACCCGCGCCGCGAGCAGCTCCACCAGGGCCGGGTTGCGGGCACCCCCGCCCGAGATGACGAGCTCGTGTGCCGCGCCCGGGGGGGGAGAGGGAGGGGGAGGGGGGGTCCAGCGCTCGATGCCGCGGGCGACGGTTTCCGCGGTGAGCGCCGTGGCGGTCGCCACGGCGTCGTTCGCCGAGCCACCGGCGCCCCGCACCAGCGCGATCAGCCGGTCTGCGAACTCGATCCCGAAGCGCTCGCGTCCGGTGCTCTTGGGCGGCGGCTGGTCGAAGAACGGGTCGCCGAGGAGCTGGTGCAGCGCCTTCAGGTCGGGGTGGCCGCGGCGCGCCCGCTCCCCGTCCTGGTCGTACGCGGCGTCGGAGTCGACGCGCCGCGTCACGGCGTCGATCACCGCGACGCCGGGGCCGGTGTCGAAGGCGACCGCACCGTCGATCACGCCGCGGCGCGGCACCCACGTGATGTTCGCCATCCCGCCGAGATTGAGGAGCAGGCGCCCGCGCTCGGGATGCCCGAACAGCATCACGTCCGCGAGGGGGACGAGCGGCGCCCCCTGCCCGCCCGCGGCGACGTCGCGCGACCGGAAGTCGCTCACGACCCGCACACCGACGCGTTCGGCGATCACGGCCGGATCGCCGAGCTGCAGCGTAGCCCGGCCCGGCTCGTGCCAGATCGTCTGGCCGTGCGACGCGATGAAGGCAACATCGCGGGGCGCGACCCTGCCGCCGGCGAGCAGCTGGAGCGCGGCGCCCGCGAAGCGCTCCCCCAGGGCGACGTGCAGCATCGAGAGATCCTGGGCGCGCCCGCGTGCGATGACGTCGATGATCGCTCCGCGCTCGGCTGCCGTGTAGGGCTCCTGGCGGAACGCGACGAGCTGCGCAGCGAGAGGGTCGTCCGAGAGCCGTACCAGTGCCGTCGACACGCCGTCGAGCGACGTGCCCGACATCAGCCCGACGGCGAGGCAGCTCGTCATCGCCGGCCGTGCGCCTCCGTCACGGGCGGGGGGTCGCCGACCGCGCGCCGCACGAACCCGCCCGCCTGCTGCAGCAGGCGCTCCGCCTCGGCTTTGGCGAGGCCTTTTTTCACCATCACGATCGCGAGCTTTGCCGAGCCTCCCGCGGCCTCGATCGCGCGGCGCGCGGCCCCACGGTCCACCTGGCAGCACTCCATCACGATTCGCTCGCTGCGGTCGCGCAGCTTGTCGCTCCAGGCCATCAGGTCCACCATCAGGTTGCCGTAGGCGCGCCCCATCCGAATCATGGCGCCGGTGGTGATGGTGTTCAGCACGAGCTTGGTCGCGGTCGCCGCCTTCATGCGGGTCGACCCCGTCAGCACCTCGGGCCCCACCTTGGGTAGGATCAGCACGTCGCAGGTGCCGGTGAGCAGCTGCGGCGGGTCGGAGCAGGACACCAGGCCCGTCACCGCGCCGAGCGTCTGCGCGCGGGACAGCGCCGCCCGCACGAACGGCGTGGTACCGCTCGCCGCGATGCCCAGGACGAAGTCCCGCGGCTCCACGCGCTCGCGGTCCATCGCGGCGGCGGCGGCGGTGACGTCGTCCTCCGCGCCCTCCTGGCTCTTCACGAGCGCCGGGAGACCGCCCGCGATGACGCCGACGACGAGCTCCGGGGGTGTCCCGAAGGTCGGGGGGCATTCGCTGGCGTCGAGCACGCCGAGGCGACCCGACGTCCCGGCGCCGACGTAGATGAGGCGTCCGCCCCCCTGGAAGGCCGCCACGGTGAGCTCGATCGCGCGCGCCACCGCTTCGCGCTCCCGGTGCACGGCCGCCGCCACCGTGGCGTCTTCGCTGTTGATGAGATCCACGATCTCGAGCGGCGAGGCGACGTCGATGCGCTCGGTTCGCGGATTGCGGTGCTCGGTGAGACGGGGATCGAGATACTCGGGCGCGGGCATGAAGGATGTCGGGTGGCCCCCAAGTTAGACGTTGACCGCGGCTCGGGTCAACGTACACAATATGACTCATGCGCATGCCGCTCGTCGTCACCTTCGTCCTGCTCGGCGCCTGTGCGAGCTCCAGTGTGCCGGCGCCGCAGCCCGCGCCCGCACCGTCGGGTGCGACGCCGCCCGCCGCGCCGGCGCCGGCCGTGGGCCCCGCCGCAGGACCCGCCACCGCGCGCATCACGCGCCGCGCCCTCATCGCGAGCGGCTGGCCGCTCGCGGGGCGCGCGAAGCCGGTCGAAGGCCGGCAGGCGATGGTCGTCTCCGGACATCCGCTCGCGAGCGACGTCGGCGTGGAGATCCTGCGGCGCGGCGGCAACGCCGTGGATGCGGCGGTCGCGGTCGCGTTCGCGCTGGCCGTCGTCGAGCCCGTGGCCGGGAACATCGGCGGCGGCGGGTTCATGCTGATCCGCGACCCGGGCGGGACGGTGCGCGCCCTCGACTACCGCGAAGCCGCGCCGCAGCGCGCGACGCCCGGGATGTACGTGGACTCGACCGGGAAGCCCGTCGCCTCGTCGCTCACCGGCCACCTCTCGGTCGGCGTGCCGGGGAGCCTCGCGGGACTGTGGGAAGCGCATCGCAAGTACGGCAAGCTGAGGTGGAAAGACCTCGTCGCTCCCGCGATTGTCCTGGCCCGCGACGGGCACGTGCTGGACGGCCCGCGCAGCCACCAGATCGCCCGCGAGGCATCGCGGCTCGCCCGCTTCCCCGCCTCGCGCGCGCAGTTTCTCCGGATCGGCGAGGCGCCACCGGCCGGCACGCGCTTCGTGCAAGCCGAGCTGGCCCACACGCTCGAGCTCATCGCCGACAGCGGGCCCAAGGTGTTCTACCGCGGGCAGATCGCCGAGCTGCTGGTGCGCGAGATGGAGCGGGGTGGCGGACTGATCACGCGGGACGACCTCGCACGCTACCGGGCCAAGTGGCGCGCCCCGCTCCAGATCGACTACCGCGGCTACACCATCTACACCATGCCGCCACCCTCCGGCGGCGGCGTCACGCTGGCCGAGATCCTCAACACCATGGAAGGCTTCGGCTCGCTGCCCGCGTTCGGCAGCGCGCGGCTGCTGCACCTCCAAGCGGAGGCGATGCGCCGCGCGTACGCCGACCGCAACGCCTTCCTCGGCGACCCCGACTTCGTCGCGCTGCCGCTCAAGCGGCTGGTGAGCAAGTCCTACGCGGCCGAGCTCCGCGCCGCGATCGATCCGGGCCGAGCGACCAGGGCGGCGTCAACTCCGGTGGTGGAAGCGGAAGAGGACACGAGCACGACACATTATTCCATCGTGGACCCGGAGGGCGGCGCCGTCTCCTGCACCACCACGCTCAACAATGACTTCGGGAGCGCGGTGACCGTCACCGGCGCGGGGTTCCTGCTCAACGACGAAATGGACGATTTCGCGACCGCGCCGGGGAAGCCCAACCTGTACGGCCTGGTGCAGGGGGAGGCGAACGCGATCGCGCCGGGAAAACGCATGCTGTCGGCGATGACGCCCTCAATCGTGCTCGATCCGCGAGGGAGCCTGTTGCTCGTGCTCGGCTCCCCCGGCGGCTCCCGCATCCCCACGGCCGTGTATCAGGTGATCAGCAACGTGATCGATCAGGAGATGCCGCTCGCCGATGCGGTGGCGGCCCCGCGCCTGCATCACCAGGCGCTGCCCGATTTGATCCACGTGGAGCGGGCGGGCTTCGTGCCGGCGTCCCTCGATTCCCTCGAGGCGATGGGCCACCAGGTGAGTGCCTGGGGCTTCAAGACGGACGTGAACGCCATCATGCGAACCGCCGCCGGCTGGGTCGGGGTGGCCGATCCCAGGCGCGGCGGCGGCGCAGCAGGATACTGAAATGCCGGTTAGACCCGCTTCACCGTCAGCGGCTTGTCCAGCTTGATGGTGATGGCGGCACCCTTGGGAATCACCACGTCGATGTCCCGCGACTTGCTGGCGGCGACGGCGCCGGCGGCTGCGCCCGCGGCTCCTCCGACCACCGCGCCCTTCGCGTTCTTGCCGAGCAGCCGGCCGGCGATGGCGCCGATGGCGGCACCCCCCGCGACCTTCGCGGCGTCGGCGCCCGTGACGCCGCGGCCCTGCATCACCGTGTCCTTCGAGACGACGGTCGCGTCCACGGGATAGCTCGTCCCCCGAACAGTAACGCTCTTGACGGCGAGCTCGATCTTGCCGCTCGAGTTGGGATTGGGCGCCGGCTCGGCGGCCGTGATCGTCCCTTCGACCCTCGACCCCGCGGGGATCACGACGTGCCCGGCGGCGTCCTTCACGTCGTGGCCGACCGTGGCAGTGAACGCGTCGCCAGCCTTGGCCGATCGCGTGCTGATCGAATCGCTCGCGGCGAGCCCGACCCGCGTCCCGGCCGCGAGGGTCAGCGTGGTCGGGGCCGCGGGCTTGGGAGTCGGGGCCTTGGTGGCGGGGGTCGTGGCCTTCTTCTCAGGTTGCGCCGGCTGCGCGGCCGGCACGTCCTTCATCGCCGCCGACGACTCCGTCGGCGCAAGGGTCAGGTTGCGCGCGGTCGAGTCGGCCCGCTGCGCCGACTGCTCGCCTTTGACGCAGGCGAATGCGGTGGCGGCGAGAGCGACTGCGAGATATGACCAGTGCTTCTGTAGAATCCTCATTTGTCACCTCTATCAGGGATCGCTGGCACCTAATATAGGCGAGTCGCCTCTCGAGTTGTATTACCATTGCTTCTCCCCGCCTCACAACCGGCTCTTCAGGAACTGCGGTGTCAGTCCCTGCAGGTAGCTGGCGATGAGCGTGAAGCGATCCGTGAGCAGCAGCACGCCGAGCAGCAACAGCAGCGCGCCCGCGGTGCGGTCCACCCACACGATGTAGGGGCGAAAGCGCTGGAACCAGGTGAGGAAGCGGTCCAGGGCGTAGGCCGTGATTAGGAACGGCACGGCGAGCCCGAGCGCATACGCGGCGAGCAACGCGACACCCTGCCCGATGCTCGCTTGGGCGGCCGCGAGGGTGAGGATCGCGCCGAGGATCGGTCCTACGCAGGGGGTCCAGGCCGCGCCGAAGGCTACCCCAACGACGCCCGAGCCGAGATAGCCGAGCGGCTTGCGGGCGAGCTCGAGGCGGCGCTCCCGCATCAGGAAAGCTGGCCGCAGCACTCCCAGCAGGTAGAGACCGAATCCGACGACCAGGACGCCTCCCACGCGCCCGATCCACACCTGGTAGTGGAGGAGTAGCCGCCCGAGGGCGGACGCCGTGGCGCCGAGGGCCAGGAAGATGAGCGAGAACCCGGCGACGAACCACACCGCGTGCAGCAGCGCCGTGCCGCGCCGCGCCTGCACCTCCTCCAGCGACAGGCCGGTGAGGAAGCCGACGTAGCTCGGGATGAGGGGCAGGACGCAGGGCGAGAGAAAGCTCAGGAGCCCCGCCGCGAACGCCAGGCCGAAGGAAACGCCGCCGGCGGCGTCGGGTGCGGCGATCAGCCGCAGAAGCACACGGCCGAGACCACGGTCGTCCAGCGCCCGTCGTCGCCGCATTCGGCGGCGGAGGTGACGTTCATCGTGCGCACGATCTCACCGGAGAGCAACCACTGCTCGCGGCGCTCGTCCCACGCCTTCTCCGGGTCGAACGGCACCCCCAGCACGGTGGCGAGCATAGACGCGGCGAGGTCCTCCGCGTACTCGCCGGCGGCCATCTCGTTCTGGCCGTAGCTGTGGTGTTCGGAGATGTAGCCGTGGTGGGTCGCGTCGGCGGGCATCGCGACGCCGATCGAGGCCGAGACGAGCCGGCTCGGCTCGTTCGTCGACGACTCGGCGATGACGGCGAACACCACCTGGCCGGGTTTCAGCAGCGACAGCCCCTCCTCCCGGTCCATCAGCTCGCAATGGGGTGGAAAGATCGAGCTGACGCGCACGAGGTTGAAGTTGGCGAGATGGGCATCCCGGAGCGACATCTCGAAGCTGGTGAGCTTCTCCTTGTGCCGGCCGACGCCCTTGGTCAGGAAGGCCTTGGTCGGCACGAACATGCGTGAGTCGATCAACCCGTCACCTCCTCTGAGCTTTCGTACCACACCGATGGCCCGGCGGCGATCGGCGGCTCGGGATCCCCCGTGCGATCGGCGGTCGCCTGTACGACCCGCTCCAGCACCTCCGCCGGCGTGAGCGCGGTCTCCGCCACCTCGGTCTTCGACTGGCCGCGCTCCTTGCCACGCACGATCAGCATGTAGCGCGCCGTGTAAACCCGCAACCGGCCGCCGGGCTCCGTTGGCCGCCGGGTGACGACCGCCGTGCCCCATTCCCGCCCCTCGCGCTTGAGCGGGCGGAACAGGTAGATCGTGTCGATCTCGGCCGGCGGCACGCAGGCCGCCACCGCCTCCGCCAGCTTCGCCCAGCCCGGGCCCTGCCCGGGCGTCAGCGGACCAGGGAGGCGGGAGTCTGGGCCTGCTGCCATCGCTCCACGTAGAAGCGCAGCACGTGCATGAAGTCCTGGGCGTTCGTGACGACGCCGTACGCCTGGTGCGTGCCGCGGTCCTTGAGCTTCGTCACCACGAACTCCGTCTGATCCACGCAGATGGTCGTGAGCGGCCGGATGCCGTCCGGGGTGGGAGCATCCACGAACGCCGGGAGCATGTTGCCGACCGCGATGGCGTGCAGCGCCGTCGCGACGAACACGGCGAAGGTCGCCTGCGCCGTGTGCTGCCGCATCGCGTCCTGGGCGGCGAGCGTATCGCTCAACACCTCGGGGAGCGGCCCGTCGTCGCGGATCGAGCCCGCCAGCACGAAGGGGACGCGGTGCTCCACGAGGGCGTGCATGATCCCCGCCTTCACGATCCCCCGCTCCACCGCCCGGGCGATCCCACCGGCTCGACGGATGGTGTTGATGGCGCGCATGTGGAGCGCGTGACCGCCCTCGACCCCTTCGCCGCTGCTCGACATGCCCAGCGTGGTGCCGAAGATCGCGGCCTCGAGGTCGTGCACCGCGACCGCGTTGCCGCCGAGCAGCGCGCTCACGTAGCCGTTGCGGATGAACCAGATCAGGTCTTCGCGCGCCCGGGCGTGCACCAGCGCGGGCCCCACGACCCAGAGAGTCTTGCCACCGCGCTGCTGCTCTTCGCCCAGTAGCTGTGCCAGCAGGCCGTAGTCCGCCGGCCGCTCGCGGGACACCTCCGTCTGCATGAAGCGGAACTCGTTGGCGCTGTGACTGCCGCCGAGGAAGCCCTCGACGTGGACGTAGATGCCCTGGCTACCGTCCTCCGCCGCGCCGACGGCGACCGGCGCGCCCTGCGCCACCCGGCGCGGCTCGGTCACCACGAGGTCGCCGTGCGGGTGCAGGACGACCACGCAGTCCATCCGGGGGAGCCGCGGGCGCCGCCATGCGCCCGCCACCTTGACGTAGGTCGGAAGGTTCGTGGTCGAAAAAAAACCGTCGGGAAGGACCCCGTCGGCGGGTGCGGGCTCGAAGCGCGCGTCAGGAGCCTCCGAGAGCGGGGGCGCATCGAAGTTCGGTGGTCGGTACTGAAAGCGGGGCCGAGTGGTCACAGAGTGACAAAGCTAAATGCCGCATGCGCATTCACAACAGCGACACCGGATCGCGATCGACCACCACCGCGCGGCGCGCCCGCGCGCTCCACGCGCGCACCACGCGGCCGATCGCCCGCGCCTCGGTCGATTTCACGAGCACGTGCCACCGCCAGCGCCCTTTGAGCCGCTCGATCGGACAGGGCGCGGGTCCGAGGACCGTGAGCACGTCACCCAGCCGCTCGCTGTTCGCCCGGCGGAGCCAGGCGGCCAGGCGCTCGGCCGCCTGCTGCGTGCCCCCGGCGTCCGTGCCGCTCGCCACGAACCGCGCCAGGCCGAGGTGCGGCGGGTACGCCGGACCAGGCGGCGCCCGCAGCGGCAGCTCCGCCGCGGCGAATGCGACCACGGAATGGGCCGCCGCCGCCCGGATCGCGTGGTGCTCGGGCGCCCGGGTCTGCACGAACACCCGGCCGCCCTTCGGCCCCCGCCCCGCCCGGCCGGCAACCTGGGCCACGAGCTGGAAGGTGCGCTCAGCGGCCCGAAAGTCGGGCAGATGGAGCCCGGTGTCCGCGTCCACCACGCCGACCACCGTGACATTCGGGAAATCCAGCCCCTTCGCGATCATCTGGGTGCCGAGCAGGATGTCCACGTCCCCCCGCCCCACGCGCTCGAGGATCCGGTGGTGCGCCCACTTCGTGCTCGTCGTGTCGAGGTCCATCCGCGCGACCCGCGCCGCCGGAAACCGCAGGCCCACGAAGTGCTCAAGTTGCTGGGTGCCGAGCCCCCGCATGCGCTGGGTCTCGTGGCCACACTGGCGGCAGGAGCTCGGAATCGGCTCCTCGTGCCCGCAGTAATGGCAGCGGAGGGCGGGTGGCGCCTGGTGGACCGTGAGCGCGATGGCGCAATGGGGGCAGGCCGGCACGTCGCCGCAGTGCGGGCACTGGAGGAAGGTGGCGAACCCCCGGCGGTTGAGCAGCAGGATCACCTGCTCGCCCCGCCCCAGCGCGCCCGCTACCGCAGCATCGAGCGCCTCGGACCATGGCACGCCCCGCGCGTCCGCGACGCGCGGCGCCGTGCGCAGGTCGATGACGTCGACGGGCGGCAGCGGCCGCGCCCCGATGCGCTGCGGCAGCTCGAAGGTGTGAATCCGGCCCGTTCGAGCTAGGTGCAGCGTTTCGAGCGACGGCGTCGCGCTACCGAACAGCAGTCGCGCCCCCCCCTTTTCGAGCCGCGCCCGCACCAGCGCGGCGTCGCGTGCGTGGTAGCGCGGCGCCATTCCCTGCTTGTAGCTCGGCTCGTGCTCCTCGTCCACGACGATCGCCCCGAGCCGCTGGACCGGTGCGAACACCGCGGAGCGGGGGCCCACCGCCACGCGGCGCTCCCCGCGGCGCAGCGCGCGCCACGCGTCCGCCCGCTCGCCGTCCGAGAGCCCCGAATGCAGGACGGCCACCTGGTCGCCGAACACTCCCCGCACCCGTGCCACGGTCTGCGGCGTCAGCGCGATCTCTGGGACGAGCAGAATGGCGCCATGCCCGGACGCCACGACGCTCCGCAGCACTTCGAGATAGACCAGGGTCTTCCCCGAGCCCGTGACGCCGTGCACCAGCACGGGCACATCCGGCGGCCCGGCGAGGATCAGGTCCACGACCCGCCGCTGGTCCTCCGTGAGCACCGGGGGCGGGGGGGAGGACAGCCCGGCGAACGGATCGCGTACCGCGGCCACGCGCTCGACGCGGGCGAGTCCCTGCTGCACCAACCCGTCCAGGACCGCCGGGGAGAGCTTCAGCTGGTCGACGAGGTGGCGCACCGGCGCCGATCCGCCCAGCGCCTCCAGCGCCTCGTAGGCCGCGCGGCGTCGCGGCGCACGCCGAAAGGCCCGCTCGCGCTCGAGCAGCGACCCGAGCGGCTGCGCCAGGACCACGACGCGCTCGCTCACCGCCGCCGGGCCGGCGGGCCGCTGCACGCTCCACAGGGGGCCGGGGAGGATCGCCCGCAGGGCGAGCCCGAGGGGCGCGCCGTAGTACCTCGAGATCCAGCGCCCCAGCTCGAGCAGCGCGGGCGAGAGGGCCGGCTCCGGGTCCGGCGCGTCGAGGATCGGCCTCGCCGCGACCGATGGCGGCGGCACGTCCACCGCCGTGACGAGCGCCACGACCCGGCGCCGCTGCAGCGGCACCACGACCCGGGCACCGGGGACGGCCCGCGCGGCGAGTCCGTCGGGAATCCCGTAGGTATAGGGGCGCGCCACCGGCAGTGGGAGGACGACCTCGGCGTAGCGGACGAGCTCGGGCACGCGATCGCCTGGCCGGGAAGTGGTGGGCGCGGTGCGCGGCTGAAGCCGCGGCTCGGCCACACTCCCTCCGTTCACTCGCGCCTCTTCACACCCAGCCCCGGCTCGACCGGCAGGCGGATCTGCCCGCCGTCGATGGTCGCTCCCGCGAATGGGTCGTCCACCGTCAGCGCCGCGCCGTCCAGGTCCGCGTAGTCCACGAGCGGCGTGAAGTGAGCAGCGGCGGTGATACCGAGCGACGATTCGATCATGCAGCCCACCATCACCACCATCCCGTGGGCGCGCGCCACCGCGACCATCCGCAGTGCTTCTCGCAGCGAGCCGCACTTGGCGAGCTTGATGTTGATGCCGTCCGCTTTGCCGGCCAGGCGCGGGATGTCCGAGGCGACGAGACAGCTCTCATCGACGACCACGGGCAGGTCGCCCGCCGCGGCGGTGACGCGCGCCGTGCCCTCGAGGTCTTCGGGCGCCAGCGGCTGCTCGAGCAGCTCCACACCGTGCTCCTTCAGGATGGGCAGCATGCGCAGGGCGCGCTCCAGCGTCCAGCCGGCGTTCGCGTCCACGCGGATCGGCTTGTCCGTCAGGTCGCGGACCGTGCGCAGGATCGCTTCGTCGCGGTCCGTGCCGAGCTTGATCTTGAGAACGGGAAAGGCCTCGGCCTCGGCGACCTTGGCGCGCAGCTGCTCCGGCGTGTCGAGCCCGATCGTGAACGAGGAGCGCGGTGCCTTCCGGGGGTCGAGCCCCCAGAGCCGCCACAGCGGCTGTCCCAGCCGCTTGCCCCACAGATCGTGCAGCGCGGCGGACAGGGCGGCGCGGGCGGCGGCGGTGTGGGTAGGGGCGACGCCACGGAAGCACGCCTCGGCGCCTTCCAGATCGAACGGGTCCCGCGGCAGGTGCGGCGCGAGCCGCTCGATCGTCGCACGGACGCTATCGTAGTTCTCACCGTAATAGGAGGAGGGATCCGCCTCGCCCCAGCCCTCCAGGCCCTCCTCGTCGATCACCCGGACCCACACCCGGCGGTAGCCGGTCGTCGAGCCCCGGGCGATGACGAACGGGTGCCGGGTCGTGAGCCTGCACTCCTCGATCGCCAGTCTCAGAGCCATGGGTGGAAGTATCGGCGCGGCCTTCCGGTCAGGCAAGCGCGCGCACGTGCGCGCGGACGCCGGCGGCGAGCAGGTCCAGCCGGTAGCCACCCTCGAGCACGCCCACAACCGGCGCCGGGGCGACGCGTTCACGCAAGGCGGTGGTCCATGCCGCGACGTCGTCGGCCTCGAGCGTGAAGCCGCCGAGCGGATCGCCGGCCAGCGAGTCGAACCCCGCGGAGACGAGCAGCACGTCCGGCTTCCAGCCATCGAGCGCGGCGTCCACGGTGGCGAGGAGGTCACGCACATAAGTCGCCCGCGGCAGCCCGGGCGGGCGTGGCACGTTGAAGACGTTGCCCACGCCCCGCTCCTGCTCGGCGCCGGTGCCCGGATACCACGGGTACTGATGCATGGAGACGTAGCGGATCGACGGGTCGCGCTCGACCAGCGCCTGGGTGCCGTTGCCGTGGTGCACGTCCCAGTCCACGATCAGCGCGCGCGCGCGCCCGAGCTCCTGGGCGCGACGGGCGGCGATCACCACGTTGTTGAAGAAGCAGAACCCCATGGCGCGGGCCGCGAGGGCGTGGTGACCGGGCGGGCGCGTCGCGCCGAACGCCGTGCCTCCCCGGCCTGCGGCCAGCGCCCGCTCCACCGCTGCGATCGCTACGCCGGCGGCGGCGAGCGCCGCGGCGAAGCTGCGCGAGCCCAGGTAGGTATCGGGATCGAGCGCGCCCCCGCCACGCGCCGCGAGCTGCTCCAGAGCGGCGACGTAGGACGTCGTGTGCACGCGCTCGATCGCGGCCCGGTCGGCCGGTTGGGCCTCGCTCCAGACGACGCACGACTCGAAGTCGGGCGCGCGCAGCGCCGCGAGCACCGCACGGATCCGATCCGGCCGCTCGGGGTGACCGGGCCCGGGCTCGTGCAGCTCACAGGCGGGGTGCCAGACGACCGAGACGGTCATGCCCGGCTAGTTGTGGAGATGATGCTCCTTCAGGAGATCGCGAATCGACTCCAGCTCGGCTCGCATCGCCTGCTGGGCGGCATCGAGCTCGACCAGCGCCCGGCGGTAGCGCCGCCACCCGACCACCACGAGCACCGCGGCCACCGTGCACACGCCGCCACTCGCGAGGACGAGCGGCCGCGACAGGACGACCCCGAGGTAGCCCAGGAGGAGCGCGTCGAGCGCCAGGAACCCGACCGTGAACGTGGTGAGGGTGCGGCTGGCCGGCTTCATCGCACCGGCCGGCGCCGCGCCGGCAGCACGATGAACGGCGCGTTGGGGACGGCGCCGAGCGCACTCAGCGTCTTGGATTCGTCCGTGACCGCCGCGCCGCGGAACTTGACGACGTAGTCGTCGAGCCGGACCGCAGACCGCTTCAAGGCCTTGCTCAGGGCCTGGCGCTTCAGCTCGGCCACGGTCGTGCCCGGCTCGACGGGAATCTCCACGTGGTCCCAGGCGTCGGTCACCATGACGCGCACGGCGAACCGCTCCGCCGCGGCCGTCACACGACCTCCACGCCCGCCTCGAGCGGGAGCGTCGACAGAAAGCGGTCCACGGCCTGGTCGAAGAACAGGGTCGAGGCGCGCACCCGCGTCTTCCCGCCGGCCTCCGTCCAGGCGCTGAAGACGACCTCCTCGCCCCCCTGGCCGCGCAACACCAGGAACCTGGGCCCCTCCTTCTCGACGAAGGCCGCGGCGTGGGGAACGCGCTCGAGGAAGAACGCCTGCGCCCGCGCCAACACTTCCTCCGGCGGCAGCGCGACGACGGTCGTATGGGTCATGGCCGGCGCAGGATGGCGATCCCGGTGGGCTGCAGGGGGATCGGCGTGGTCGCCACCCGGGTCTTCGTCGTCAGGTCGATGACATCCACCGCGCCCGGATCGGCCCCCACGCTCTCGACCGAGACGAAGGCGAACCTGCCGTCCGGTGCGTACGCGATCCCGTGCGGCAGCTGCTTCGACGTCGGGATCCGGGCCGCCTCGGTCAGGGTCGCCGCGTCGAACAATGACACGCTCCGGTCCTTCTTGTTCGTCACGATCACCCACCTGCCGTCCGGCGACGGCTCGACATTGTACGCGCCGTGCCCGGTGGGGACTGCGCGCAGGAGCTGCAGCGTGCCGGCGTCCACGACCTGCAGGGCGTCGCTGCCGTTGCAGGCCACGTACAAACGCCGATCGTCCGGCGACACGGACACGAACGTCGGCATGCAGGCATCGCCTGCCGCCCGCCCCTTCCCGCCTCCGTGCCCCGTGGTCATGGGTATCGTCACGCCGCCCGTCGCGTGCCGCCGCGCGATCCCGAGAGTCTCGCGGTCGATCTCCAGAATCTCGTCCGAGTTCATGCAGGACACGTAGACGCGGGTCCCGCTGTGGTTCACCCTCACCCCGTGCGGCATGTCGCAAGCCGCGAGCTGCGCGAGGGTGAGCATCGGGCCGGTGTAGACGATGGAGACCACGTTCTTGCGCGGGTGATCGCCGTGAAAGTCCGAGTTGGCGACGAAGGCCAACTCGCCGTCCGGCGTCAGGGCGATCGTGGTGGGGAACATTTCGAGCTGGGCCTTGCCCAGCAGCGTGTCGCCGTCCGCGGCCATCTTCCAGAGCGAGCCGTACGGCGTACCGTGCGCTATCGAGACGTACCAAAACCTGCCGTCCGGTGAGACGGTCACGTTGTGGGGACCGTCGATGTCCGCCGGCATGATGCCCACCGGCACCACCTTGACGGTCCGCAGCGCGGCTCCGTCCCAGGCGAGCTGGGTGACGATGTCCCCTGACTCGCTCGTCACGAGGATGCGGAAATCCGGACCCTGCTGGGCGGCGGCCCGGCCGCTCGCGAGCACCGCCAGCGCCAGGATCGAGGAGAATTGCTTCACGGGTGCGGCAAAAGATAGCAAAGCTGGCAGCGGGAGTGCCAACTTGGTCCCGCGCGGTTGTCATCCTGGCAAACGCAGGGCCCTCCTGATCGGCACGGCGGTTGCAAAGCCCGCGCGGCGAGGCCGTGGGGCCTCGAGTGGTTTCCGTCTTGAAAGGAGGCGAATGGTATGTTCCTGACCACGCGCAATCTGTCGAAGGATCCGGTGCTGGCCGACTTCTTCAACCTGCTGTCTCGGGATGGAGGGACTACGGCCTGGGTACCGCCGGTGGACATCTCCGAGCAGGCCGACGCCATCAGGATCACGGCCGAGGTGCCGGGTGTGAAGCCCGAGGACGTGCAGATCTCGCTCGAAGGAAACGTCCTCACGATCCACGGCACGAAGCAGCAAGTGGAGGAAGAGCGGACCGAGCGGGTGCATCGCTACGAGCGCGCCTACGGTGCGTTCGAGCGCAGCTTCACTCTGCCCGCGACGGTGGACCCGCGCGGCATCAAGGCCACCTACGACCACGGTGTTCTCACTCTGACCCTGCCGAAGGTGGAGCAGGCAAAGCCGCGGCAGATCCCCGTCGAAGTGACGTCGAAGTAACGAGCGCGGGCAGTCGCCGGACCAAGGGGCGCAGCACGCTGCGCCCCTCACGCTTTCAGGAAGCTGGCGAGCCGCTCCTGAACCTGCGAGTTCGGGACGGCAGTAGCACCTGCCTCGCGGGCCGCGCGCAGCAGCTCCGGCCGCACGTGCGCTCCGTAGGCAAGCACGGGGATCCGCCGCTCGACGAAGCTCCGGATGCGGTCCGCCGCCCCGGGAAGCTCCACGTCCACGACGGCGAGGTCACACGCGTCGGGATCCCGCCCCGTTACCGCTCCGGCGCCGTCCACGACGGCGGCGAGCTTGGAGCGGAACACCAGGTCCCGCGCGTCGAGGAAGACGCGCTTAGTCAGCGACCGGCTCCACGGTCACGACCGCCCCGGCGGGCGCCGGGCGGTGCCACACGTCGCCCAACGAGGACTTCCGGGCGACCACCAGGACGGCCTCGCCCGGCGGTGGCTCGTCGAGCCCCTCGAGGGTGAGGAAGGCCGGGGGGCGGACCCCGCCCGGCAGGGAGACATGGTAGAGCCTCCCATGCCACACCCCCTCAAACCCTTCCCCACTCGGCCTTCCCTCTTCCCAGTTCTCGATAAACACGTCGTCCTCGACCTTATAGACCCCCTCGGCGATCTTCTCGCCCGAGCGGTAGAAGAGCGGGTCGAACGGCTGCCCCTCCTGGCGCGCGAAGTTCTGCTCGGCCGCCCAATCGTAGGCCTCGAGCGCACCGGAGTTCGCGCGCCATTCGAGGTGGTGGCGCAGCTCGTGGGAGAGCGTCTCCCACGCCTCCTCGCGCCAATCGAAGTCGCCCAGCCTGGCCAGCGCCGCGAAGGAGCCGTGGTAGAGCACGACGCGGGATTGGAGGTCGGCGCCGTTGCCACTCCATTCGAGCGGAATGCACTCGCCCAACGTGTAGACGTCGCCCCGAAGGGGGTGCGGCACGGCCTTGGGGCTCACCTCGACCAGCACCACCCCATCGAGGTACGCAGGAGGGACCTCCCTCAGGAGCCGCTCGACGAGCTGCCGGAAGTCATCGAACCTCATAGGCAATACGTGGGGCGTGGGGAGTGGTACCCGACGGTGTGCACCCCGCCCACAGCTTGCATCGACAGGTACCACTCCCCACTCCCCACGCCGTTCAGCCCCTGAGCCTGTCCCCGAGGAACTGCACCAAGCGGTCGGAAGCCACTCTGACCTGCGCGAGCGTATCCCGGTCCCGTACCGTGACGGTGCCGTCCTGCGTCGACTGCCCGTCGATCGTGATGCCGAATGGCGTTCCGGCCTCGTCCTGGCGGCGGTAGCGGCGCCCGATCGAGCCACCGTCGTCGTAGAAGGCGTTGCAGTGGTTGCGCACGTCGTCGTAGATCCGGCGGGCCAGCTCGGGCATCCCGTCCTTGTTCACGAGTGGAAATACCGCCGCCTTGAGCGGGGCGATGGTGGGACGGAAGCGGAGCACGACCCGCTTCTCCCCCGCCACGTCCTCCTCGTGGTAGGCGTCGCACAACACCACGAGCGTGGTGCGGTCCGCGCCGGCGGACGTCTCGACGACGTAGGGGACGAACCGCTCGTTCGTCGCCGGATCGAGGTAGTCGAGCTTCTTGCCGGAATACTCCTGGTGCCGCGCCAGGTCGAAATCCGTGCGGTTGTGGATGCCCTCGAACTCGTTCCACCCGAAGGGAAACTCGTACTCGATGTCGTACGCGTCTTTTGCGTAGTGGGCGAGCTCTAGCTTCGTGTGCTGGTGGAAGCGCACCTTCTCCGCCCGAATGCCGAGATTCCCGACCAGCCACTTCATCCGCTCGTGGCGCCAGAAGTCGAACCATTCGCCGTCCGTTCCCGGCTTGACGAAGAACTGCATCTCCATCTGCTCGAACTCGCGGGTGCGGAATGTGAAGTTTCCTGGCGTGATCTCGTTGCGAAACGCCTTGCCGATCTGCGCGATGCCGAACGGGATCTTTTGCCGCGAGGACTGCAGCACGTTGAGGTAGTTGACGTAGATGCCCTGCGCCGTCTCGGGGCGCAAATAGACCACCGCGGCGGCTTCCTCGAGCGGCCCCATGAACGTCTTGAACATCAGATTGAACATCCGCGGGGCGGTGAGGGTCCCCCTCGAGCCACACACCGGGCATTGCGCGTCGGGCTGGCCGGGCGTCCCCTTGATGCGGGGATCGTCCGCCCGAAACCGATTCTTGCAGTGTTTGCAGTCGACCAGCGGGTCCGTGAACCCCGCCACGTGCCCGGAAGCCTCCCACACCTTGGGGTGCATCAGGATCGCCGCGTCGAGCCCCTCGATGTCTTCGCGCTCATGGACCATGGAGCGCCACCAGCGCTCCTTGATGTTCTTCTTCAGCTCGACGCCGAGCGGGCCGTAGTCCCACACCGACCCCAGGCCACCGTAGATCTCCGACGACTGGAACACGAACCCGCGCCGCTTGGCGAGCGACACGAGCTTGTCCATCAGGTTGTCGGCGGGGGGCATAGGGGCGGGAAGATAGACCTGCCGCTAGGCGGCGGGCAACCCGAACGCTTGCCGCGTCGCGCGCTCGCCGAGCGCGGCGAGGCCGGCCGCGTCCAGCGTCCGGCCCTCGCCATCCAACGCGTGCAAGCCGATCAGGCCCTCGACCTTTCCGGCCACGACGGCCACCCGCTTCCTCGCCGCCTGCGCCCGGCGGACCACCTCGCCCGAGGCCTTGCCCACGAGCGACGTCCGGTCGAAGGAGCCCTCTCCCGTGAGTACCAAGTCCGCCTTGGCGAGCGCCGCGTCGAACCCCACGCGGGACAAAACCCACTCGGCGCCCGCCATCAGCTGCGCCTTCGCGAAGAACACGAGCCCCGCGCCGAGGCCACCGGCGGCGCCGCCACCGGGGAGCGTGGCAAGGTCCGGTCTGCCGTGGTCCGCCATCAGCCGCGCGAGCAGCTCGAGCCCTTGGGCGAGCCGCCGGGCCCCCTCCGGCGTGGCCCCCTTCTGGGGTCCGAACACCAGTGCCGCGCCCTCCGGGCCGACGAGCGGCGTCGTGACGTCGGCGAGCCCGATTACGTGCGCCGGGAGCGACCAGCCGCCCCCCAAAGCCGCGAGATCGCCGAGCGCGCCGCCGCCTTCCAGGAGCCCCGCGCCGCTCGAATCCCGGAACGTCCAGCCCAAGCCCCGCGCCATCCCAGTGCCGCCGTCCACCGTGGCGGACCCCCCCAGCCCCACCACCACGCGCTTCGCACCCCGCTCCCCCGCCTCCCAGATCAGTTCGCCCACCCCGCGTGTCGTGGTGCGCAGCGGGTCGAGCTGGTCAGGCCGCAGCAGGCGGATCCCGCAGGCCGTCGCCGACTCGAAGATCGCCGTCTCCGGATCTATCCAGCCGAGCTCGGCCGATACGCGATCCCCCAGCGGACCCGTGACCTGCAGACGCTCGCGCAGCATCCCGGCCGGGAGCACCGCGTCGAGGAGGCCGTCACCTCCATCCGAGATCGGGCACAGGAGGACCGAGGCTTCTGGTAGGGCGCGGCGCACGCCGGCCGCCAAGGCGTCGGCGACCTGGCGCGGTCCGAGCGTCCCCTTGAAGGCGGCCGGAGCGATCAGGACGAGATGCGACACAATGCAGGATGCATTAAATCGTGCATTTTGCTACGAGAAACGATGCTGACCACGTCGCTACGGCGCGGATGTGACGTGGGATACGATTGGGGCACCCTTCTTGCTGCTATCCCGCGGCAGCACAGCTCTGTCAAGGGCAAACCGCCGGCGACGGCGGGGCGCAAAGCCAAGGGGTCTCGAGCTGTAGGCGAGATAGCCCGGCTGCCAGAGGTGGCACCGGTCCCAGCCCTTGAAGAGAGCGCGGCACGAGAAGTCGCCTCGCTCACATCGGGTTCTAGGGCGCACGGTGTCGGGCAGGCGATCACCCCCCAGGGGCAACTCTGGGGGGTTGTGCTTTTAGGTGACTGCAGATGAGCCCTCCGTGGGCGCGACCGTTCTCGATGAAGATGCGGTTCGCGTCGAAGCCCGATGCCAGGACGCCGGCGATGAACACGCCGGGCACGTTGGTTTGCATCGTGGCCGAGTCGTGCTGCGGAACCCCAGTCTGTTCGCCCACTATCACTCCGACCGCCCGCAGCAGTGACAGATCGGCGCGGTACCCCGTCATTGCCAGCACGAAGTCCGCCGGGAGGCATTCGGCGGCGCCGTCCGTTTCGGACCGGACGATCACCTCGCGTGGGCGGATCTCGGCTACGCGCGACAGCCACCGCGCGGCGATGCTCCCGTCTTTGACGCGATTCGTGATATCGGGGAGGATCCACGGTTTCACGCCCCGATCGAACTCGCTGAGGAAGTGGACGATGGTGACCCGCGCACCGCCGCGGTGCAGCTCGAGGGCGGCCTCCACCGCGCTGTTGCCTCCGCCCACCACCACGACACTCTGCCGCCAGTAGGGGTGCGCCTCGGTGAAGAAATGGGATACGTGCGGGAGTTCCTCCCCCGGCACCCCAAGGGGATTGGGCGAGTCAAAGTATCCGGTCGCAAACACGACGTGGCGTGCGCGCACGCGCGCGGGCGCCGCGTGTGCGGCGGCGCGCACGGCCAGCTCGAAGCCCGGCGGCACACGCTCCAACGCCGTCACGGCGTGATAGAGCCGGACGTCCAGCGCATAGAACTCCGCCACCTTGCGGTAATAGCCCAGGGCCTCGCGTCGCGTGGGCTTGTCGCCGGCCGTCGTGAACGGCACGCCGCCGATTTCGAGCTTCTCCGGTGTCGAGAAGAACGTCATGTATGTCGGATACTTGAGGAGGCTTGCGACGAGCGGGCCCTTGTCGAACAGGGCCGCCCGCAGGCCCTGCTGCTTGGCGGCCACGCCCACGGCGAGCCCGCACGGCCCAGCGCCGATCACGGCGAGGTCGAGTGTCGTCAGGTGACCTCGATGATCTGATCGCGCTGCGTGCCGACACTCACGTAGCGAATCGGCGCGTGGGCGAGGTCCTGCAACCGGTCGAGATACGCCCGCGCTGGGGGAGGAAGGTCCGCGAGGCGGCGCACGTCCCGCAGCGGCTTCTGCCACCCGGGTAGCGTTTCGTAGATCGGCTCCACGCGCTCGATGCGCTCAAGGTCGGCCGGCATGCTGTCGACCACCTCGCCATCCAACCGATAGCCCACTCCCACCGGGATCTCGCGGAAGGAGTCGAGGACGTCCAGCTTGGTGACGGCGAGGCCGGTGAGTCCGTTCACGCGCACCGCGTAGCGCACCACCACCGCGTCGAACCACCCGCAACGGCGCGGCCGCCCCGTCGTGGCCCCGAACTCGCCACCCAGTTCGCGGACCCGCTCGGCCAGCGCTGGCTCGGCCTCGGTGGGGAGGGGGCCGTTCCCCACCCGCGTCGTGTACGCCTTTACCACGCCGAGCACGGCGTCGATCGCCGTGGGCCCGATCCCAGCCCCCACCGCCGCGCCGCCCGCGGTCGTATTGGACGACGTGACATAGGGATAGGTCCCGTGGTCGACGTCGAGCAGTGCGCCCTGTGCCCCCTCCAGCAGGACGCACTCGCCGCGCTGCAATGCTTCGTAGACCGCCCGCCCAGCGTCCACTGTGATCGGCAGGAGCCGGGGACCGAGCCGCTCCAGCAGCGCGACGTGCTCGGCCGCGTCGGCGCGTTCTGGCGAGCCGAGCAGCTCGAGCATCTGGTTCGCAGCCTCGACGCGCTGGCACACGATGCCCCGCGCCCGGGCAAGGTTGCGGAGGTCGCCCACGCGCAGGCCGCGGCGGCCGTATTTGTCCTCGTACGTCGGACCGATGCCCCGACCCGTCGTGCCGATCTGGTCACGCCGCTCGCGCGCCCGGTCCAGGAGCTTGTGATAGGGCAAAGTGAGGTGCGCGCGATCCGACACGTACAGGCGCTGCTCGGTGCGGACGCCGCGCGAGCCCAGGGCGTCGAGCTCGGTGAAGAACGTCTCTGGATCGAGCACGACGCCGTTGCCCACGATGCACACGGCGCCCTGGATGATGCCGGAGGGGATCTGGTGCAGCACGAACTCCCCCGCGCCGGTATCGACGGTGTGACCGGCGTTGGCGCCGCCCTGGTAGCGGACGACGAGATCGGCGCGCTCGGCGAGCACGTCCACGATCTTCCCTTTGCCCTCGTCGCCCCACTGGGCGCCGACGACGACGACGCACTGCGTCTTCGGTCCGAACATCGCGACTCCAATAAAAACGCCCCGGGGGACGGGGCGTGGGTATCCTCTGGGGGAAGCTAGACCCTGAGCGGCGTGGCGTCAACGCGTATCTCCGCGTCCTGAGAGGGCGCGCTTGGCCGAGCCTTGCGTCCTTAAGGACGCACCCAACGCCGAGCCCGGGCTTCAGCCCGAGGACGATTCCGCCAGCGCCCGCGCTACGGCTGCCGCAACGTCGCGACTCCCCTCAAGCGTCAGCCGGTCGGCGGTATCCCGCGGCGTATGCACGACCCGCGCCGTGCCCCAATCGCCGCGCATGATCGTCACGCACTCCCGCGCCGCCCGCGCGAACGCGATTCCATCCACGATCACCGGCCACGCGCGCCGGCGGCGCGCGCCCAGGGCCGCCACGAGGCGGTCCACGATCGGGCCGGGCCGGTGCACCAGCGCGATCGTCGCACCATGATCGTCGAGACCATCGAAATTGACGACCACCGTGTCGCGGAGCAGGTTCGCGCGCTGGCGCGCGAGCACGCCGGCGCCGAGCAGGCCGAGCTCTTCGGCATCAGGAAAGATCACGCCGACCGGTGCATCGGGGGGGAGCGCGTCGAGCGCACGCAGGACGGTGACCACGCCCACGGCGTTGTCCACGGCACCTGGCGAGCGCTCGGTCACGCGGCTCAACCCCAGGAACAGCGCCCCCAGGGCCGCCGTCGGCGCGAGCGCGACGAGCGGCCCGCCCGCGGCGACGATCCCGAGCGCGACCACGAGGGAGACGGCGCAGGCCGCCGCCAGCAGCAGGCGCCCCGCCATCGACATCGGCTGGCCCTTCGAGTCGTAGTGCGCGGCGAGCCAGGCGGTGACGCGGGCGCGCGGCCGCACACCTATCAGGTTGACGCCCTCCGCGGGCTTCCGCCCCCAGAGCGGGGCCCGAGGCGACGCCGCGAACCGCTGCTCCAGCACGACGAAGCCCCGCGCTGCGAGCTCGCCCGTGAGCATGCCTCGGACTTCCGTGTGATTGCGGGAGCCGACAAGCCGGGGGATGGCGAGCTGGGCGAGGAGGGCGTGGTAATCGGTCACGCGGCGACGAGCTGCGCCACGTGCTCCCGCACGGCTCGGGGCACCGCTGCGAGCGGCGCCCGGCAGGGCCCGCCGTAGAGCCCCACCGCATCCATCGCGGCCTTCACGCCGGCGGGCCCGAGCTTGCCGACGATCTCCTTGTCGAGCGGCGTGAGGCGCTCCTGGAGCCGCCCGGCCCGGGCGCGGTCCCCCGCCCGGTAGGCGGCCTGGAGGTCTGCGCACAGCCGCCCGGCGAAGCAGGCGGCCGCGAGGACGCCCCCGTCGCATCCCATCTCCAAGGCCGCGTAGAACAGCGACGCCGAGCCGACCAACACAGACCACGCCGGCACGGCGTCGCGGTAGGCCGCGAGGTTCTTCGCGTCGGCCGCCGAGTCCTTCACCCCGACGATGTTGGGATGAGCGGCCAGCTGGCGGAGCAGCCCCGCCTCGACCGTGAGGTGGGTGTACTTGGGGATGTTGTACACGAGCACGGGCACCGTGCTCGCGTCGGCCACCGCACGGTAGTAGTCGGCGAGGCTCGCGGGTGACGTGGCCGCGGCGAAATAGCCGGGAGGCCGTACCAGCACCGCATCCGCGCCCTCCTCGGCGGCCGCCCGCGTCAGCCGCACCGCTGCGCGCGTGGACTCGGCGCCGGTCCCCGCCACGAGCCAGCCGCCGTCGGGCAGCACCTCCCGCACCCAGGCGACGAGCCGACGCTGCTCGTCGGGGTCGAGCAGCGCCGCCTCCCCCGTCGACCCCGCGACCACGAAGCCATCGAGGCCCTGCTCGACGAGGCTCGCCACGTTGCGCCGGAGATGAACCGGCGCGAGGTCGCCTGTGGCGCTGTCGAACGGTGTCGTGAGGGGGGCGAGCACGCCCCCGAGCTTCGGCTCCGTCACGAGGGCGGTAGCAGGCTCGACAGGTCGTCGCTGAAGCCGGCCTGCTTCTCGACGGCCCCCGCGGGGGGGCCGGTCCGCAACGGCCGGCGCAGCGTCCGCATCTGCAGCTCGAGGTCGGCGGGGTTCGAGGCCGCCGCCAGCGCAGTCTCGTAGGCGACCACCCCCTCCGCCACCAGGTCCATGAGGTGCTGGTCGAAGGTCTGCATGCCGTACTGCTCGCGCGCGTCGCGGATGTAGGCGTGGAGCTCCCCGGTGCGAGCCGGGTCCTTGATCAAGTCGCGCACCGCGCCTGTGCAGATCATGACCTCAACGGCAGCGACGCGGCCGTGCCCATCGAGCCGAGGGAGCAGGCGCTGGGACACCACGGCCTGCAAGGCCTCGGAGAGACGCACCCGGGCGATCTCCTGCTCCTCGGGCGGAAACATCGCCACGATGCGGCTCACGGTGGTCACCGAATCCGGCGTGTGCAGGGTCGAGACCACGAGATGGCCCCTCTCTGCCGCCTTCATGGCGGTGTCGATCGTCTCGGCGTCCCGCATCTCGCCGATCAGCACGACGTCCGGGTCCTGGCGCAGGGCGGCCCGGAGGCCCATGCGGAAGTCGTCCGTGTCCACCCCGATCTCGCGCTGGGTCACCGAGCAGCCGATGTCGCGGTGCAGGAACTCGATCGGGTTTTCGAGCGTGACGACATGCTTGTTCTGCGTCTGGTTGATGTGATGGATGATGGCCGCCATCGTCGAGCTCTTCCCCGACCCGGTGACGCCCGTGACGAGGATCATGCCCCGCTCCGCCGCGGCGACGGTCGCGAGCACCGGCGGCAGCTTGAGAGACTCGAACGACGGGACGTCGAACGGGATGACCCGCATCACGATCATGAAGGACGAGCGTTGCCGCAGAATGTTGACGCGAAACCGCCCGATCCCCGGGGCGCCCCAGGAGCAATCGTAATCGCGCAGCCGGTCGATCCGGGCCCGCTCCTCGTCGCCGGGCAGGAGGCGCAGGGCGATGGCCCGCGTCTGCTCGGGGGTAAGGCGCTGCTTGGTCAGCGGGACCAGCTTGCCGTCGATGCGCGCCCGAAACACGTCGCCTGCCTTGATGTGCAGGTCGGACGCACCGCGGTCGACGGCCGCTTTGATGATTTGCTCGATGCCACGGGGCTGGGTCGGCGCCGCGCCGCTCGCGCGTGGGCTGCGAGGTTTCGCCTCTTCCATCTAGTATCCCGCCTCCGGGTCGACCACGTTCGCGAGGGGCGCCCCTGCAAGATAGCGCCGGACGTTCTCGACGATGAGCCCGGTCTCGCGTTCCCAGAACCGCTCGGTGACCGCCGCCACGTGCGGGCTCACGAGTACCCGGGGATGGCGCCACAACGGGTGGCCGGGCGGGAGCGGCTCGGCCGCGAACACGTCCAGCGCCGCTCCGCGCAGGTGGCCGGCGTCCAGCAGCTCGAGCAGCGCCGCCTCGTCGAGCAGGGACCCTCGCGACACGTTCACGACGATCGCGCCCCGCGGCAGTCGCTCCAGTACGCCCCGGTCCACGGCGCCCTGCGTCTCCACGGTGTGGGGCGCGGTGATTACGAGACAGTCGCTCTCGGTCGCGAGCCGCGGCACGTCGGCCCGCCCCCCGACCCACCGGACCCCCGGCGGCCCGCCCCGCTGCGGCCGTCGCCGCACTCCCGCGACCGACATGCCGAGCGCGAGCCCGCGGCGCGCGATCGCGCTCCCGATGCCGCCCAGACCGAAGACGCCGAGACGCACCTCGCGGAGCTCCCGCACCTGGAGACGAAGGTTCGCGAACTCTTCCCTCGCCCACCGTTCCGCGGCCTGCGCCTCGCGCATCCGGTCGAGACCGCGAGCGAAGTACGCGATGGCCGCCAGGGCCCAATCGGCGATCGGCTCCGCGTGCACGGCCGCCGAGTTCGTGAAGACAACCGCTGTGCCTTTGATGCGCGGCAGGCTCGCGCCCACCCCGGCCGTGGCGGTGTGCACCCACCGCAACGTGTCGCGGGCGGCGGCCGCGACTCCCTGGGGTAAGCCGTACCCGATGTAGATCTCCGCCCCCGGGGCCGCGCGCACGGCCTCATCGCTCCCCGAGCCGCCGTCGCCGTCCGAGGCTGCCGGCTCCCGCACCTCCACGATGTCCCAGCCGTTGCCCAGGGCCGCGCGAATCGCCGTCACCGTCGCCGCGGGGGCGCGCCACGCCGCGTAGGGCGAGGCGAGGTCCACCACCAGCCGGCGGGTCACTCCCCCGACGACACCGTCCGCACGCCGGGATGGTGGAGCAACGCCACCATCACCTGATCGTGCAGCCGCTTGGGCCCCCGGAGCTCGAAGTCCACGACCAGGTCCACGTTCTCGCGGCGGCTCTGCTGCTGCACGATGTCCAGCCCCGTGCGACGCACTACGGTCTCCAGCTCCTCCAGCACCGTCGGCTCCGGCCGCGCGTGGATCGAGACGCGACTCGTCGTCGACTGGCGCTCCACCACCAGCTCCACGCGGCCCAGCCCCTGGAGCACGAGAAGCACGAGCAGGGTCGTGCCGATCGCCTCGAGGTAGAATCCCGCGCCCAGCGCCACGCCGATCGCCGCGACCACCCAGATGGTGGCCGCGCTCGTCAGTCCCACCACCATGCCGCGCGCGTGCAGGATCGTTCCCGCGCCGATGAACCCGACGCCGGTGACGATCTGCGCGGCCACGCGGGTCGGGTCCGCGTTTCCCGTCGCCATCGTGATCGAGAGCTTGGTGTACAGGACGGAGCCGAGGCAGATCAGGATGTTCGTCCGGAGGCCCGCGGGCTTGCCGCCGAGCTCCCGCTCCAGCCCGATCGCGCCTCCGAGGATGGTGCCGAGCGCGAGCTGGCCCATCAGCTCCAGCCGCAGCACCTCCACCACTTTCTGCATGAACTCCTGCATCAGTCCGTCGCTCCTTCGAGCAGACCCATGCGGCGCCGCACCTCCGCCAGCGTGTCGCGCGCGAGCGCCCGCGCCTTCGCCGCTCCCCGGCGCAGGGTCGCGTGGACCCGCGCCGGATCGGCCTGCAGCTGGGCGGCGCGCTCGCGGATGGGGGCGAGCGCCGCTATCATATTGTCCGCCAGGACCCGCTTGCAATCGAGGCAGCCCCAGGCCGCGGTGCGGCAGTTCGTCGCCACCTGCTTCTGGGTCTCCGGGGGCGAGAACCCCTGGTGGATGGTGAAGATGTTGCAGATGTCGGGGTTGCCGGGATCCTTGCGGGTGACGCGAGCGGGATCCGTGGCCGCGGGCTTGAGCTTCTCCCAGATGAGCTCCGGGGAATCGAGCAGCCCGATGGTGTTGCCCAGGCTCTTCGACATTTTTGCATGGCCGTCGAGCCCGAGCACCCGCTTTGCCGTGGTGAGCAGCGCCTGCGGTTCGGGGAAGAACGCGGCGCCGTAGCGCGTGTTCCAGCGCCGCGTGATCTCGCGCATCAGCTCCAGGTGCTGGAGCTGGTCCTCGCCCACGGGAACGAGCGATGCCCGGTACAGGAGCACGTCGGCCGCCTGTAGTACCGGATAGTTCAGCAGGCCCGCCGGCACGCTCTCCAGGCGCTGCGCCTTGTCCTTGAACTGAGTCTGGCGCTCGAGCTCGCCGAGCGGCGTGACGGTGGTCAGCAGCCAGTTCAACTCGCTGTGCTCGGGCACGTGGGACTGGACGAACACGATGCAACGCTCGGGGTCGAGTCCCGCCGCGAGCAGGCCGATCGCCATGTCGAGCGTGCGCTGCCGCAGCGTCGCCGCGTCGTAGGGCTGGGTGACGGCGTGCAAGTCCACGATGCAGAACAGGCACTCGTGCTGGTGCTGCAGCCGCACCCAGTTCTGCACGGCACCGAGATAATTGCCGATGTGCAACTCGCCCGAGGGTTGAATGCCGGAGAAGACGCGCGCCATGGGCTCACAAGCTACGGTCGCGAGCGGGGGCACCGCAAGGTGCGTGATCTCAAAGACTTAGTCGATGTAGCCCGACACGCCGCCGCGCGCGCCGCGACCCACTTGCGAGGGCTCGAGCCGCCGGCGCCGACCGATTGGACGGAGAAGGCACGGCACGATTTCGTGACCGAGGCGGACCGCGCTGCCGAGCGGCTCGTCGCCGAGACGCTCACAGCGTCCGTCCCCGGCTCGACCGTGGTGGGCGAGGAGCTCACGCCGGACGGCCCGCGCGCGGGCGAGATCGTGTGGATCGTCGATCCGCTCGACGGCACGACGAACTTCCTGCACCGGTATCCGCAGTACGCCGTGTCCGTCGCGTGTGTGGTGCGTGGGGCGTTGGGCGTGGGCGTGGTGCACGACGTGGCTCGCGACATCGTGTACTGGGCGGCGAGCGGGCACGGCGCCTGGCAGGGTGAACGGCGGCTGCGGGTGTCGGGTGTCGGCGAGCCGCGGCACGCGCTCGTCGGCACCGGGTTCCCGTTCAAGGAGCTCCCCGCCCTGCGGCGGTACCTGGATCAGTTCGCCGCCGTGATGGGGGCCGCGAGCGGTATCCGGCGCGCGGGCTCGGCGGCGCTCGACCTCGCCGACCTCGCCGCGGGGCGTTTCGACGCCTTCTGGGAGCTCGTGCTGGCGCCGTGGGACGTCGCGGCGGGGGTGGTGCTGGTGCGGGAGGCGGGCGGCGTGGTGACGACGCTCGAGGGGGAGCCCGACGTGCTGCGGCACGGGTCGATCGTGGCGGGGAATCCGAGAATGCATGCGTGGCTGATGGAGCTCCTGAACAAGTCATGAAAACGCGGAACGCGGAAGTCGGAACGCGGAACGGAACGGCGACCTTTGGATTGTGGGTTCGTCGCTCTGTTCCGCATTCCACGTTCCGCGTTCCGCGTTGACGTTGCCGTGCCCGCTCCGCTCGTCGAGTGCGTACCGAACTTTTCCGAGGGCCGCAACCAGGCGACGCTCGACGGTCTGCGCGCCGCGCTGACGTCGGTGCCGGCCGTGACGCTGCTCGACGTTCACGCCGACGCATCGCACCACCGCTCGGTATTCACGTTCGTCGCGCCGCCCGCCGCCGCCGTCGAGGCGGCGTTCCGCGCCATGCGCGTAGCGACGGAGCGCATCGATCTGACGAAGCATCAGGGGGAGCACCCGCGCATGGGGGCGACGGACGTGGTGCCGTTCGTCCCCGTGCGCGACGTCACCATGGACGACTGCGTCGCCCTGGCGCGGGCGCTCGCCGAGCGGGTGGGCCGCGAGCTGGCGATTCCCGTGTATCTGTACGCGCGAGCCGCGACGCGACCGGAGCGCGAGAGCCTCCCCAGCCTTCGCAAGGGGCAGTTCGAGGGTCTGCGCGAGCGCATCGGGCGCGATCCCGCCGCCGACCCGGACTTCGGCCCGAAGCGGATCCATCCGACGGCCGGAGCGACTGCGATCGGCGCGCGGCCGTTCCTCGTGGCTTACAACATCTATCTCGACACGGCCGAGGTTGCCGCCGCGAAGGACATCGCCACGCTGCTCCGCACCTCGAGCGGCGGGCTCCCTGCCGTGCAGGCGAGCGGGTTCGAGGTCGGCGGCAAGGCGCAGGTGTCGATGAACCTGCTCGACATCGACGTCACGCCGCCGGCGACGGTGTTCGCGGCGGTAGAGGCGGAAGCCCGGCGGCGCGGCGTCGCCATCCTGAGGAGCGAGGTCGTGGGCCTGATTCCCGAGCGTGCGGTCATCGGCGCGGCGGCGACGTGGCTCAAGTGCACCAACCTGATGGACCATCTGCTCGAGGCGAAGATCCGGGCGCATGGGGGCCCCGGCCTCGATGACTGGATCCAAGACCTCGCGGGGCCGAGCCCCACCCCGGGTGGCGGCAGCGCGGCCGCGCTCGCCGGCGCCCTGGCGGCGGCCCTCGTGGCCATGGTGTGCAGGCTGACCAGCGGTCGCAAGGCCTATGCGGTCGTCCGGAACCGAGTCGACGCGATCCTGAAGGAGGCGGAGGCGGCCCAGACAATGGAGCGGGCGCTCGTGGATCTCGATGCCGCCGCGTACGACCTGGTCCGGCTGGCTTACCTGCTCCCGAAGGACCACCCCGACCGACCGGCCGCCGTCGATGATGCGCTCCTCAGCGCCGCGCGCACGCCGCTCGCGACCGCGCGCGGCGCCGCGCGTCTCGTGCCGCTCGCGCGCGAGATCGGCGCCATCGGAAACAAGAACGCCCGATCGGACGCGAAGGTCGCGGAGATCCTGGCCCGGGCGGCGGTGCTCGGCGCGGTGGAGAACGTGCGGGTCAACGTGGCGGGGATGTCGCAGCCGACCAGGGGACAGGACCTGCTGGAAGAAGCCGAGCGACTGGAGCGGGAGGTCAGTTCGCCGTCGTGAGGATGCGGGGTGGCCCCCCGTTCTCCAAGATCGCCACAGTGTGCTCGAAGTGCGCCGAGAGCGAGCCGTCCTGCGTGACGACGGTCCACTTGTCGTCCAGCGTCCGGATCTCCGGGCCGCCCACGTTCACCATCGGCTCGATCGCCAGCGTCATCCCGGATACGATGCGCGGACCCCGTTTGGGCTTGCCGTAGTTCGGCACCTGGGGCTCCTCATGGAAGCTCGCGCCGATGCCGTGGCCCACCAGCTCCCGCACCACCGAGTACCCCGCTCCCTCCGCGACCTGCTGCACGGCGTGCCCGATGTCGCCGACGTGTTGGCCGGCCCGGGCCTGGGCGATCCCCGCTGCGAGCGCTTCCTGCGTCACCCGCAGCAACCGCCGCGCCTCGTCGCCGACGTCGCCCACGGGGAACGTGGCGGCGGAGTCCGCATGCAGTCCCTCGAGCCACACGCCCACGTCCACGCTCAAGACGTCGCCCGCCCTGAGGACGCGCTCTCGGGAGGGAATCCCGTGGACCACCTCCTGGTTGATCGAGGTGCAGAGGGTGGCGGGGAAGTCGTACAGGCCCTTGAACGACGGCCGGGCGCCGGGATGGCTGCGGATGAACTCCTCGGCGAGCCGGTCCAGCTCCGCGGTGGAGACGCCGGGGTGGACGTGGCGGGCCACCAGCGCCAGCGTGGCCGCGACGATCCGGCCGGCGGCGGCCATCGTCTCGATCTCCCGCGCCGACTTGATCGTGATCATCGTCCAATGAGGCGCTTGATCTCCGTCGCGATATCCTCGATCGTGCCCGCCCCTGGCACGCGGTGCATCACGCCCCGCTGCGCGTAGTGCGCAACCAGCGGCGCCGTGTCCCGCTGGTACACCTGGAGCCTAGTCTTGATGGCCTCCGGGGTGTCATCGGAGCGCCGTTCCTGGGCGGCGCGGGCGCGCATGCGCCGGATCAGCTCCTCCTCCGGTACGTCGAACAGCAGCACGTGGCTCAGTCGCTGGCCCCGCTCGCCCAGAGTCTGGTCGACGAGCTGCGCCTGAGCGGCCGTGCGGGGGAACCCGTCGAAGATGGCGCCTTCCTTCGCCTCGGGCTTGTCGAGCTCGGTCTTGATCAGGCCGAGGACGACCGAATCGGGTACCAGCTTCCCCTCGTCCATGAACTTCTTCGCCTCGCGGCCGAGGTCGCTGCCCGCCTGGACCGCGGCGCGGAGGATGTCGCCGGTGGTGATCTTGGGAAGCCCCATGCGCTCCGCCAGGATCTTGCCCTGCGTGCCTTTGCCCGAGCCGGGCGCGCCGAGAAGGAGGATGAACACGCGCCGTTACATGTAACGCTGACGCCCGCGGAACTTGACCCGGCCCTCCTTCATGAAGCCGTCATAGTGCCGCAGCAGCAGGTGCTGCTGCACCTGCTGGACCGTGTCGAGCGCGACGCCCACCACGATCAGCAGCGCGGTCCCGCCGAAGCCGAAGGGCATGTTGAGCACGTTCGACACCACGATCGGCAGCATCGCCACCACGGTCAGGAACAGCGCCCCGGGGAGCGTGATGCGCGTCAGCACGTCCTCGATGTAGTCGGCGGTGGCGGCGCCGGGCTTCACGCCCGGGATGAAGCCGCCCTGCTTCTTGAGGTTCTCGGCCAGGTCGACCGGGTTGAAGATGATCGACGTGTAGAAGTACGCGAAGAACACGATCAGCACCGCGCTCGAGAGCACGTACCACGGCGAGGTCACCGAGAAGTATTCCGCGAAGCGCTTCAGCCACGCCACGCCGCTGAACGTCGCCACCGTCCCCGGCACGATGATCAGCGACTGCGCGAAGATGATCGGCATCACGCCCGACGAATTGATGCGCAGCGGGATGAAGGTCTTTTGGCCTTCGCGAATGCGCCCCCGGCCCATCACCTTCCGCGGGATCTGGATGGGGATGCGCCGGGCCGCCACCGTGACCGCCACCGTCCCCGCGACGACGCACAGCATCACCACGAGCACCACGAGCAGCACCGGAAGCGTGAGCGATCCGACCCGGAGCGCCTCGATCGTGCGCAGCGTCTCGGGCCAGATGCGCTCGATGATCGAGAAGAAGATGAGCAGGCTCATGCCGTTCCCGATGCCCCGCTCCGTGATCTGCTCGCCCAGCCACATGATGAAGATGCCGCCCGTCGTGAGCGTGAGGACCGTGGTGAACCGGAAGCCCCAGCCGGCGTGCGCCACCGCCCCGGGCAGCTGCTCGGTGAAGATCGCGAACCCGTAGCTCTGGAACAGGCACAGCAGCACGGTGAGGTAGCGGGTCCACTGCGTGAGCTTCTTCCGCCCTTCCTCGTCCCGCTGCATCTTCTCGATCACCGGGAACACCGGTCCCGCCAGCTGGAACACGATGCTCGCCGAGATGTAGGGCATGATGCCGAGCGCGAACACCGTCGCCCGTGAGAAGCCCCCGCCCGCGAACAGGTCGTACAGGCTGAACAGCGTCCCCTGCCCGGCGTTCCGGAGGAAGTCGGCCAGCGCCTGCACGTTCACCCCGGGGGTCGCGATGTGCGCGCCGGTGCGGTAGACGAGGAGGCAGAGGAGCGTGAAGAGGATCTTCTCCTTCAGCTCCGGGACCTTGAACAGATTGGGAATCTGGGGTGCAGTCACGGGATCAGCCCTCGATCGTGCCGCCGGCCTGCTCGATCTTCGTCCGGGCGGAGGCCGACGCGGCGACGCCCTTCACGACGAACTTCCGGGCCACGTCGCCCATGCCGAGCAGCTTGACGGGATGGTCCGGCCGGCGCACCAGACCGGCGCCGAACAGGGTCTCGGGAGTCACCTCGACCCCGTCGGCGAGCTTCGCGAGGTGTCGCACGTTGACCACCTGCGCGGGCTGCCGGAACGGGTTCGTGAAGCCGCGCTTCGGGATGCGCCGGATGAGCGGCATCTGGCCGCCCTCGAATCCGGGGCGCGTCTGGCCGCCGGTCCGCGCGGTCTGCCCCTTGCCTCCTCGGCCGGCCGTCTTGCCGATCCCCGAGCCCGGACCGCGGCCCTTGCGGATGCGCGCGCGGTGCGATCCCCGCGGCGGCCGCAGGTGATGCAGCTTCAGGGACTCGACCGCCTCCTTCGCTTTCGCCTTCGCCTTCGCCATGTCCTAGCTCCCCTTCCCCTCCGGCGTGACTTCGACGAGGTGCCGCACCTGGTGGAGCATGCCGCGGATGGCCGGGTGATCCGGCTGGACCACGACGTCCTGATGGTGCTGCAACCCCAAGGCCTCCAGCGTGCGCCGCAGCGCGGGCGCGCGGCCGATCGCCGAGCGGACCTGCTTGATGCGGAGCGGGTGCTTCCCCACCGGAGGCAGGGCCCGATCGCGCCCCGGCTTGCGTTTGCGGTACTTCCGCGTCGGGGGCTTCCTAGCCACGCGTGGCCTCCTGGCGCGGCTTGTACGCGATGCTGTCGAGCTCCACCCCCCGCTCCTTTGCCACGCGCCGCGGCGTGGTGAGCCGGGCCAGCCCGTCCATCGTGGCGCGCACCATGTTGTGCGGGTTGGTCGAGCCCAGGCTCTTGGTGAGGATGTCGCGCACCCCGGCGCATTCGAGCACCGCGCGCACCGGGCCCCCGGCGATCACGCCGGTCCCCGACGCCGCGGGCTTGAGGAGCACACGGCCCGCTCCGTGGTGGCCGACGATCTCGTGGGGAATCGTGCCGCCGGTGAGCGGCATCTCCACCATCTGGCGGCGCGCGGCCTCCACCGCCTTGCGCACCGCCTCGCTGACCTCGTTCGCCTTCCCGGTCGCGATCCCGACGCGGCCCTGTCCGTCGCCGACCGCGACGAGCGCGTTGAATCCGAAGCGACGGCCGCCCTTCACGACCTTGGCGACGCGATTGATCGAGATCACGTTCTCGACCAGGCCGTCGCCCTCGCGCTGCCGCTCGCCGCCCTCGTCGCGGCGGGGACCGCCGCGACCGCGGCCCCGCGGCCCGCGCC
>Ga0209802_1000084_pt1 | contig 65238 bp, 60 predicted proteins | sample GraSoiAngelo_129_FD_185886 | JGI IMG/M metagenome (GOLD analysis project Ga0209802, IMG submission 185886) | Grasslands soil microbial communities from the Angelo Coastal Reserve, California, USA - 14_0927_12_40cm (SPAdes) (version 2) | ecosystem: Environmental > Terrestrial > Soil > Grasslands ...
CTTCGAAGTCAACTGCGATCTCCACCCGGTCGATCCCCAGCGATGTAGTCCGGACGCGTCGTGCAGCATCCGGCCGGTCTGGCGGATGCTGGAGCAGCGGATCAACGAGCTGCTGGCCAGCGTGTCGCTCGCGGACCTGACGCACGACGAGCCGGAGCTGTACCACATCGCCGGAGTCATGGCCGGGAACTAGTCCCGCCATCCCGATTGTTTTTTTTGAACTGAAACCCGACTCGCGCTGTCGGGTTTAACCCGATTGGAGGAAGCCGTGGCGTATGCCCATCCCGAGGTGCTCGTCTCCACCGAATGGGTGGCGGGGCATCTCTCCGATCCCGGCATTCGGCTGATCGAAGTGGACGTGGACACGACGGCCTACGACTCCGGGCACATCGCCGGAGCGGTGGGCTGGAACTGGCAGTCGCAGCTCAACGACCCGGTGCGCCGCGACATCCCGGATAAGAAGGCGTTCGCCAAGCTGCTGTCCGACGCCGGCGTCACGCCCCAGACGACGGTCATTCTGTACGGGGACAACAACAACTGGTTCGCGGCGTTCGCGTTTTGGCTGCTGCAGCTGTACGGACATGCGGGGGCGAAGCTGATGAACGGCGGGCGCGCGAAGTGGGTGGCGGACGGCCGGCCGCTCGTGACCGACCGACCCAGTGTGCGTCCTACCAATTACCCGGTGCCGAAGAAGGTGAACGCCGCGATCCGCGCCAAGCGGCCGGACGTAGAGAAGGCGCTCAAGGCGAAGAAGATCGCGCTGGTGGACGTGCGCTCGAAGCCGGAGTTCGTGGGGGAGATCATCGCGCCGCCCGGGATGACGGAGACGGCGCAGCGGGCCGGCCATATTCCCGGCGCGAAGAACATCCCGTGGGGCCAGGCCGTCGCGCCGGACGGGACCTTCAGGCCGCGCGACGAGCTACTGCAGCTCTACAAGGGTGCGAAGGTGATCGACGGGAAGGACGAGGTCATCGCCTACTGCCGCATCGGCGAGCGCTCCAGCCACACCTGGTTCGCGCTCAAGTATCTGCTCGGCGTGAAGAAGGTGCGCAACTACGACGGCTCGTGGACCGAGTGGGGCAATCTGGTTGGGGCGCCGATCGTGAAGGGAGCGGAGTGAAAACGGCGGCGGTTGAGGGCGGTCAAAGGCGGTCGAAGGCGGTCGAGGGAGGCCGCGAGCCCGCGCTGTGGGGCCTGGTGGGGAACACTCCGCTGATCCCCCTACCGCCCTCGTCCGCCCTCGACCGCCCTCGTGCGCCCGTCCTACTCAAGGCCGAGTGGCTCAACCCCGGCGGCTCGGTCAAGGACCGGGCGGCGCTCTTCATTCTGCGGGACGGGATCGCCCGCGGTGAGCTGCCCGCCAAGCGGCTGCTCGACGCGTCGAGCGGCAACACCGCGATCGCGTACGCGATGCTCGCCGCCGCGGCGGGGATCGGGGTGACCGTGTGCGTGCCTACGAACGTGAGCGCCGAGCGCAAGATGCTGCTCGACCTGTACGGCGCCGAGGTCGTGTTCACCGACCCGCTCGAGGGCACCGACGGCGCGATCCGCAAGGCGCGCGCGCTGGCGGTCGCGCAACCGCAGCGGTACTGGTACGCCGACCAGTATGCCCATCCCGCGAACCCGCGCGCTCACTACGTCACGACGGCGGAGGAGATCTGGCGCCAGACCGACGGCCGCGTCACCCACCTCGTGGCGGGGCTCGGCACCACGGGAACGATGATGGGCACGGGACGGCGCTTGAAGGAGCTGAATCCACGGGTCGAGCTGGTCGCGGTGCAGCCCGACGGGCCGTTCCACGGGCTGGAGGGACTGAAGCACCTCGCCACCGCCATCGTGCCGCGCATCTACGATCCCGGCGTGCCCGACCGCACCGAGTTCGTGGCGACGGAGCAGGCCGAGGACGTGGTGCGACGGCTGGCGAAAGCCGGGCTGTTGCTCGGTTGGTCGGCTGGTGCGGCGGTAGTCGCGGCGGAGCGCTTACCGTCCGACCATCCGTCCGACGCGGTCGTGGTCGTGATCGCTCCCGACTCCGGGACGCGCTACCTGAGCGAGCGGCGTCGATGACCCTCGTGCTCGATGCCCGTCATGCCGCCGCGATCGGCCGGCACGGCGAGGCGGACTATCCGGCCGAGGCGTGCGGCCTCATCGGCGGCACGATCGAGGACGATCGCAAGGTCGCCGTGCAGCTCGTCCCGCTCGCGAACCGCCGCACCGACTCGGCGCGCAACCGCTACCTGATCGATCCGGATTCGTTCCGGCGGGCGCAGGAACGCCTCGACCGCGACGGCCTGGAGGTGATCGGCGTGTACCATTCCCATCCCGATCACCCGCCGGCGCCATCGGCGTTCGACCGGGAGCACGCCTGGCCGTGGCTGTCCTACGCCATCGTAGCCGTCGAGCAGGGGCGCGCCGGTGTGCTGAAGAGCTGGGTCCTGGCGGAAGACCGCGGGACCTTCGAGGAAGAAGCGATCACCATCGAGGAACGGAAGGCCGTATGGCAGTGAAGGTCTTGATCCCCACGCCGCTGCGCCCCTATGTGGATGGGCGCGACACGCTCGAGCTCGAGGGCGCGAGCGTCGGCGAGTTGCTGCAGCGCCTCGCCGGAGAGTACGCCGCGCTGAAGCAGCACCTCTTTGCGGCGGACGGCCGGCTGCGCAGCTTTGTGAACGTATACGTGAACGACCGGGACATTCGGCGGCTCGCGCAGCAGGAGACGCGGGTCGGCCCCGGTGATACGGTGTCCATCATTCCCAGCATCGCGGGAGGGACGGCGGCAACGGAACAGCGGCCCAAGCTGTCGCACGAAGAGATCCTGCGCTACTCGCGGCATCTGATCTTGCCCGACGTGGGCGTGGAGGGTCAGAAGAAGCTCAAGGCCGCTCGCGTCCTACTGGTCGGCGCGGGCGGGCTCGGCTCGCCCGCGGCGCTGTACCTCGCCGCGGCGGGCGTGGGCACGCTCGGTCTCGTGGACTTCGACGTCGTCGACCAGACCAACCTGCAACGGCAGATCCTGCACGGCACCTCCGCCGTGGGGACGCTCAAGCTCGAGTCGGCCCGCGCGCGCATCCAGGACCTGAACCCCAACGTGCAGGTGGAGACGTTCGAGACCCGGCTCACCTCGGAGAACGCGCTCCAGATCCTCCGCGAGTTCGACGTCGTGGCGGACGGGACGGACAACTTCCCCACCCGCTATCTCGTAAACGACGCGTGCGTGCTGCTGAACAAGCCGAACGTGTACGGCTCGATCTTCCGCTTCGAAGGACAGGCTTCGGTGTTCTACGCCAAGCACGGTCCCTGCTACCGCTGCCTGTATGCGGAGCCGCCGCCGCCCGGACTCGTGCCGTCGTGCGCCGAGGGCGGTGTGCTGGGCGTGCTGCCGGGAATCATCGGCTCGATCCAGGCGATGGAGACGATCAAGCTGATCGTCGGCGTCGGCGAGCCGTTGATCGGACGGCTGCTGCTGTTCGACGCGCTCAAGCTCCAATTCCGCGAGCTGAAGCTGGAGAAGGACCCCGACTGCCCGGTGTGCGGTCGCCACCCCACGATCACCGAGCTGATCGACTACGAGGCGTTTTGCGGCATCGGCGCGGAGCCCGTGTACGACGGCGCCGACGTGACGGCCGACGCAGTGAAGCGCGAGCTGGACGCGGGTCGGGAGCTCGTGTTGCTCGACGTGCGCGAGCCCCACGAGTACGAGATCACGCACATCGACGGGGCCACGTTCATCCCGCTGGGTGAGTTACCCGCGCGCCTGCGCGAGCTCGACGATCACGCGGACGTCGTGACGTACTGCCACCACGGCGCCCGCTCGCTCAAGGCGCTCGAGATCCTCAAGGCCGCGGGGTTCGCGAAGGTGCGCAGCCTGCGCGGTGGGATCGACGCGTGGGCGGTGAACGTGGAGCGGGAGCTGCCGAGATACTAGAATGCCGAAGGGGGGACTCGAACCCCCACGGGCTTGCGCCCACTGCGCCCTGAACGCAGCGCGTCTACCAGTTCCACCACTTCGGCGCGTTGGAACGGCGAATATAGGCCGCGGTATAACCTCAAGTCAACTCTTGGCTTGACCGCTCCCAAGGCGGTTTCTATCTTGCCGTTGCCCGGTGGACAAAGTCACAATCGCGCGCAACCCGCGGGCGCGTCACGACTACCATCTCCTGGAAATGTGGGAGGCCGGTCTCGTACTGACGGGCACGGAGGTGAAGTCGCTGCGCAACGGCAAGGCGAGTCTCGGCGAAGCGTACGCCCACGTGCGGAACGGTGAGGTGTGGCTTGAGGGCCTGAGCATCGCCGCCTACCTGCCCGGCAGCTACAACAATCCGCCGCCCGCCCGCTCCCGCAAGCTGCTGCTCCATGCGCATGAGATCCGCAAGCTGATCGGCGGCACGAGCCGCAAGGGGCTCACCGTCGTGCCGCTCGAGCTGTATTTCAAGGACGGGATCGCCAAGGTGGCGATCGCCCTGGCCAAAGCGAAGAAGCTGCACGACAAGCGTGAAGCCCTGAAGCGACGCGTGGCCGAGCGCGAGCTCGCGCGCGGGATACGAGGTAAGCCGGCATGATCGCGCCGCTGCTGTGGTGTCTGGTGCGCGCGGCGCCGCCGCTTCCCACAGCGGTGGTGATCGCGACCCCGCGCGGCGAGACGAGCGTGCCGATCACCGTCGAGCGCGGCAGCGCGGCGGTCGCCGCGTCACTGCTGGCGCAGCCACTCGGCCTGACCGTGGCGCTCGAGGGATCGCGCCTGTCGGTGACCGTCGGCGGCATGGCGTTCGTGTTCCAGTTGGGCGCGCCCTTCGTGCGAGCGAGCGGCGTCGTGTACGGCCTGGTGGGCCAGCCGTACACGGTGCGCGACACCGTGTTCTTACCGCTCAGTTGGCTCGCGGACTGCGTGCCGCGCGCGCTGCGGCCACGCTACCGCTGGGACGCGGGTGCCGCGCGACTGGAGGAGTTGCCGGTCGCCGGTTCGGTCGCGGCAAGCCCGCCGCCCGTCGCACCGGCCGCCGCCTCCGCTCCCGCCACTGCGCCGACACCGAATCCGCTGAGCGGCCTCCGCTTCCACCATACCGTGGTCATCGATCCGGGCCATGGCGGCGCCGACCCCGGCAACCCCGGCCGCTACTTTCCGAGCGGTTTGGTGGAGAAGGACATCACGCTGGCTATCGCCCGGCTGCTGCGCGCGGAGCTCGCGCGCCGCGGCATCGCGGCCTCGCTCACCCGCTCGACCGACACCCTGATTGACCTCGCGGATCGCGGCAGCTTCTGCCGGGCCGACTGCGACCTGTTCGTCAGCATTCACGTGAACGCGATGCCAGCCGGGCGCCGCGCGGTGCGCACCAGCGGAGTGGAGACGTACTTCCTCTCGGACGCGAAGAACGAAGACCAGCAGCGCGTGGCGAACATGGAAAACGACGCGATCCGGTTCGAGTCGGCTCCCGCGGCCGGGGTCAAGGGTCCGATCGATTTCATCCTCAAGGATCTCCAGCTGAACGAGTACCTGCGCGAATCGGCGCAGCTGGCGCAGCTCGTGCAGCAGCGCGTCGCCGACATCCATCCGGGCGGAGACCACGGCGTCCAGCAGGCGGGCTTCATGGTGCTCACGACGGCGCGCCGGCCGGCGATCCTCGTCGAGACGGGCTTCGCCACCAATCCGACGGACGGTGCCTTCCTGGCCTCGAGCCTGGGCGAGCACAAGATCGCCTCCGCCGTCGCCGAGGGGGTCACCAAGTACCTCCAGGAATTCGAGCGCAAGCTCGCGGCCTCGCCGCCCGCCGGTGGGCGGGGGACCCGGTGAGCCGCGCCGCGCTGGTCGCGCTCGCGTGCCTGGGAGGGGGAGGGGGAGTCGCGGCCTGCGCGTACTACAACGGTATGTGGAACGCGGAGCACCTCGCCAACGAGGCGCGCAAGCTCGAGCGACAGGACCGCGTCGCGGAGGCGCAGAACGACTGGGCGCAGGCGGCGGTGAAGGCGGAGTCAGTGGTGGCGCGTCACCCGACGAGCCGCTGGGCGGACGCCGCGCTGGTGCTCGAGGGTGAAGCGCTGGCTCGGAGCGGCGCCTGCGCCCAGGCGGCCGGTCCGCTGGCTCGGGCCGTGGACGGCGTGCGGGACGCGGCGCTGCGCGAGCGCGCCCAGCTGGCCGCGGCGCGATGCGCCCTCGAGGCCAGCGACGCGGTGGGGGCGAACCGAGCGCTTGCGGGGGTGACCGAATCGCGAGACGGCGGGCGGCGCTCCCAGGCTGCGCTGCTCGCGGGCCAGGCGGCCGCGCTGCGTGGTGACCCGGCAGCCGCGGCCGACTGGTTTCGCCGCTCCGACGCCCCCGCCGCTGGGCCGGCGCGGGTGCGCGCGCTGCTCGCCGCCGGCCGGGTGAGGGAGGCGGTGGCCCTCACCGATACCGTGGCTCGGGGTCCGTTCCGGGGCGAGGCCTGGGCGGCGCTGCTCGACGACCTGCGGCGCGCGGCTGGCCCCGACAGCGCGAGCGCGACCCTGGACCGCATGCTTGCCCGACACGGCCCCCCGCGGGGAGCGAGGGCGCGTCTGCTCGTCGCGGACGGCGATGCGCTGCTCGCGGCGGGGCGGACTAGCGCGGCCGCGGCGCGTTATGCCCAGGTCGCCGCGCTCGTTCCCGACTCGAGCGCGGGACAGCTGGCGCGGGTGCGCGCGATACGCGTGCTCGCGGTCGAGGCGGAGAGCGTCGCCGATCTCGTCGCCGTCGGCGACCGGCTACAACGCGTGCTGCAAGGCGGCGCCGCTGGCGCTGCCGCGAGCGAGGGGCGCTCGCTCGCGGCCCAGATCCAGCGACTGCGGCAATGGGACGACCTGTCGGAACCGGCTCGCTTCCAGCTCGCCGAAGCGGTGCGAGACTCACTTGGCGCCACACGGCTGGCGGCTCGCTTGTTCCTTCGTTTCGCGAGCGAGCAGCCCCGTGCGCTGTTCGCCCCAAAAGCCCTCGTCGCCGCCGCCGCCCTGTGGCCGGAACGGCGCGACTCGATCCGCGCGGTCCTCGACTCGAGCTACGCCGCATCCCCCTACACGCTGGCGCTGGGGGGAGAGCCTAGTCCCGCGTTCGCCGCCGCGGAAGACTCGCTCGCTCGGGCGCTCGGGCTCACGGTGTCGCGACCCACAGTGCTGCTCGCGGGGCGCGTCGCGCCCCCGGTGCCCGGTCCACGCGGCCCCCTGCTCGATGGCCCCTTCCCAGCAGCGGGCGCGCTAATGGCGGCCGCGCCGCGGGGGGAGCCCGAAGCGCGCCCGCGGGCGCGCCCGACGCGTAACGCCGGCCAACGACCCTCCGCTCCCCAGGGCGAGCGTCCCGTCGCCCCGCCGGACACGTTGTGACGGCCGCCGCCCGCGACCTGTTCGGCGTCACCTTCCAGAATCCCGTTCTGCTCGCTTCCGGCACCGCCGGCTTCGGCCGCGAGGTGCGGGACGTGATCGATCTCGACGCCCTGGGCGGCATCGTCACCAAGGCCGTGACGCCCGAGCCGCGCCGCGGCCACGCGGCGCCACGCGTGGCCGAGTTTCCGGGCGGCATGCTCAACGCCGTCGGCCTCGCGAATCCGGGGCTCGCGGCCGTGCGCGACGAGGAGCTACCCTGGCTCGCCGCGCACCTGCGGCGCGCCCGCGTCCTCGTGAATGTCGCCGGTGCCACCGTGGACGACTACGTCACCGTGATCCGGGGCCTCGCCGCGTCGGCGGTGATCACCGCGTTCGAGCTCAACGCCTCCTGCCCGAACACGAGCGCCGGCGGCCTGGAATTCGGCGCGACGCCTGAGGGCCTGCGCGAGCTGGTGCGCCGCTGCCGCGACGTGAGCTCGAAACCGATGACGGTGAAGCTCTCTCCGGTGGTGCCCGATCTCGCCGCGCTGGCGCAGGTGGCGCGGGACGAAGGGGCGGACGCGGTCACGCTGGTGAACACGATCCCCGGCACCCTCAGCCATCGGCTCGGCAACGGGTCAGGGAGCGGCGGGGGCGGGGGGGGCGGGGGGGGCGGCGTGAGCGGCCCCGCGCTGCTGCCCATCGGCGGGCTAGCGACGCGCCGCGTGATCGCTCGCGTGGGCATGCCCGTGATCGGCGTGGGTGGGATTCGCACGGCCCGGGACGTCCAAGAGTACCTCACCGCCGGGGCGACGCTGGTCGCGATCGGCACCGCGGCGCTGGCGGATCCGCGCGTTCCCGGACGCGTCGCGCGCGAGCTCGCTCGTGGCTGAGCTCGTCGTCGCGCTCGATCTCGCGAACGGTCGCGAGGCGCTCGCCCTCGCGGGCCGGCTGCCCGCGCTGCGCTGGGTGAAGATCGGGTCGGTGCTGTACGTGCGAGAGGGACCGGCGCTGCTGCGCGAGTTCGCGGCGCGAGGCGTGCGCGTGCTGCTCGATCTCAAGTGGCACGACATTCCGAGCACCGTCGCCGGTGCCGTGGAAGCGGCGGGCGATCTGGGCGTCGCGATGGCCACCGTGCACACGCTGGGCGGGCCGGCGATGCTCGCCGCGGCCAGAGCGGCGGCGGGCGATGTGGCGCTGCTCGGGGTCACCGTGCTCACCTCGCACGAGGCGGGGGACTTCGAGCGCGTCGTGGGACGCGGCGTGCCGGATCTGGGCTTCGAAGCCGAGCGTCTCGCGCGCCTGGCGCTCGCCGCCGGGCTCGCCGGCGTGGTGGCGTCCGGGCATGAGCTCGTGCTGCTGCGCGAGGCGCTCGGCCCGGGACCGCTCATCGCCGTGCCCGGAATCCGGGCGCCGGGGGAAGCGGCCGGGGATCAAGCGCGCACCATCCCCGCGGCTGATGCGGTGCGGCGCGGGGCGACGCACCTCGTGGTGGGCCGGCCCATCACGCGGGCCGCGGACCCCGCTGGGGTGTACCAGCGCTTGGTGGAAAGCGTATGACACGATGGCTCGGGACCGTCGCCCTGCTTGCCGGCTGCAGCCTCGCCGGGGCGGCGGGCGCGGCACAGGGGTCCCTCCCCGAGGCGGCCGAGCGCACGCGTCAGGCGTGGCTCGGCCATGACGCGCAAGCCATTGTCGGTCAAAGTGCTGGCGTCGTGTTCCAGATGCCCGGCGCTGATCCGTCCGCCCCGGTGGAGCGGTCGCAGGCGGTGGAGCTGCTGCGCCGCCATCTCCGCACCGCCGTGGAACGGGGCCTCACGGTGAGCGCCGTGCGGGAAGTGGAGCCGGGCCGCGGGTACGCCGAGCTGGAACGGCGCTACGTGGTGGCGGGCACGACCGACCTGCGGCGCGAAACGATCTTTCTCGGCTTCCAGCGGGTCGGCGCCGCGTGGGTCCTCACCGAGCTGCGGAGTGCCCCGTAATCTCGCCCCTTGCGCGAACTTACGGCCCCGTCTACAATTCACGATTCAATTGGATTTTTTTTTCTGGAGCGACCGACTTGAAGGTTCGGACCAGCGTTAAACCGATCTGCGAGCATTGCCGGGTGATCAGGCGGCGGGGGGTCATCCGCGTCATCTGCAAGCGCAGCCCGAAGCACAAGCAGCGGCAGGGCTAGGGCATGGCGCGTATTGCCGGTGTGGATCTCCCGCGCGACAAGAAAATCCAGTACGCCCTTCCGTACATCTACGGCATCGGCCTCGCGAATTCGAGAAAGATTCTGGAGGAGACGGGCGTCAGTCCCGACGCGCGCGTGCGCGACCTGCGCGACGCCGAAGTCGCGCGGTTGCGGCAGGTGATCGAGCGGGACTACAAGGTCGAGGGCGCGCTCCGCACCGAAGTCGCGATGAACATCAAGCGGCTGATGGACATCGGGACGTATCGCGGCTCGCGGCATCGCAAGGGCCTGCCGGTGCGCGGCCAGCGCACCCATACCAATGCGCGCACCAAGAAGGGGCCGCGGCGCGCCATCGCGGGCAAGAAAAAGCCCTTGCTCAAGAAATAAATGGCACAACCGAAACCAGCGGCAGCCGGGGGCACCGGGGGCACCGGGGGCACCGGGGGCACCGGGGGCACCGGGGGCACCGGGGGCACCGGGAGCGCCGGGAGCACGGGGAGCACGGGGAGCACGGGGAGCACGGGGAGCACGGGGGGCACCGGGGGCACCGGGGGCACCGGGGGCGCCGGGGGCGCGGGGGGCGCGGGGGGCGCGGGGGGCGCGAAGCGCGCCAAGAAGGTGGTCGAGGCCGAGGGCATCGCCCACATCACGGCGACGTTCAACAATACGCTGATCACGATCACGGACATGCAAGGGAATGCCATCACCTGGGGCTCTTCCGGCAAGGCCGGGTTCCAGGGCTCGAAGAAGTCGACGCCGTTCGCGGCCACGGTGGCCGCCGAGCAGGCGGCGCGCGAGGCGCTCAATCTGGGCGTACGCCGTGTGCACGTGCGCGTGCAGGGGCCCGGGTCCGGCCGCGAATCGGCGATCCAGGCGCTCGCCACGGCGGGTCTGCAGATCCGCTCGATCCGCGACGTGACGCCGATCCCGCACAACGGCTGCCGCCCGCCCAAGAAACGGCGGGTGTGAGCGATGGCGCGCTACACCGGGCCCGTCTGCAGGTTGTGCCGCCGCGAGGGCACGAAACTGTTCCTCAAGGGGACGCGCTGCCTCACCGAGAAGTGCGCGGTGGAGCGCCGCGCCTACGCGCCCGGCCAGCACGGCCAATCGTCCGGCCGGCGGCGCAAGGCGTCGGACTATGCGCGGCAGTTGCGTGAGAAGCAGAAGGTGAAGCGGATCTACGGTCTCTCGGAGCGCCAGTTCCGCAACATCTTCGACCGCGTGCTCAAGGAGCCGGGCGTCACTGGCGAAGCGCTGCTCGTGGCACTCGAGAGCCGGCTGGACAACCTCGTCTACCGCATGGGCTTCGCGGTGTCACGCAAGCAGGCCCGCCAGCTCGTGGGGCATCGGCACATCCAGGTGAACGGCCGCACCGTGGACGTGCCGTCCTACCGGGTGCGCCCGGGCGACGAGGTGAAGGTAGCCGAAGCGAGCCGCGAGTTGGTGTTGGTGAAGCACGCGCTCGAGCAGTTCGGCCGCGGGCAGCCCGTGTCCTGGATTCAGGTGGATACCGAGAAGGTGCTCGGCAAGATGACGCAACGGCCGACCCGCGATGCCATTCCGATCGCCGCGCAAGAACAGTTAATCGTCGAGCTCTATTCCAAGTGATCACGACTCTTGATTTGACCGGGCTGGTCCGCCCCCATTTGGTCGAGATGACCAAGCGGGAAGACAATCCCAACGCCGCCGAGTTCCGCCTCCAGCCGCTCGAGCGGGGCTACGGCTACACCCTGGGAAATTCGCTGCGCCGCATGCTGCTGTCGTCGCTACGGGGCGCGGCCGTGTGGGCGTTCCGCCTCGACGGCGTGGTCCACGAGCACCAGACGATCCCGGGCGTGGTCGAGGACGTGCATCAGATCATCCAGCGGCTGAAGCAGCTGACGCTGGTGCTCGCGCCCGACGTGGACGATGCGGTGCTGCACATCAAGCGCGATAGGGCGGGAGCCGTCTATGCCCGCGACATCGAGGCGCACGGCGCGGTGACGATCGTGAACCCCGATCAGCTCCTCTTCACGCTGCAGGACGATCGCGACGTGGCGGGTGAGCTGTACGTGAACAAGGGCCGCGGTTACGTCGAGGCCGAGCAGCATCCCGTCGATCGCACGATGCCGGTCGACGTGGTGCGCATCGACTCGATCTACAATCCGGTGCGGCGCGCCAACTTCACGGTGGCGGAGACGCGCGTCGGCCAGCGCACCGACTACGATCGCCTCACCCTCACGGTCGAGACGAACGGCACCATCTCGCCCGAGGACGCCGTGGCGTACGCGGCCGCACTGGCGCAGGAGCACTTCCGCTTCTTCGTCGACTTCGGCAAGGTGCCGATGGTCGCGGCCCAGCCCGCCGGAAACGGCGGCGCGGCCACTGGTCGACTGCGCGAGCTGTTGGCGCGATCGATCGACGACGTGGGGCTGTCGGTGCGCTCGGTGAACTCGCTCAAGAATTCGAACATCCGCACCCTGGGCGACCTCGTGCAGTACCGCGAGGAAGACTTGCTCAAAGTGAAGAACGTGGGGGAGAAGGCGCTGGGCGAGATCGCCGACCTGTTGCGCCGTGAAGGACTCAACTTCGGGATGAAGTTCGAAGAGACGGAGGGCGAGCTCAGCGTGACCGACCCCGGCCTGGCGCCGCAGACCCAGACGAGCGAGGCGGAGCCGGAGGAGTTGGGGGGCGCGGGGGGGACGGGTGGGACGGGGACGGCGGGGACGGGGGGCATGGGGGGGGGAGGCGTCGAGTAAGTGCGCCATCGCGCCAAGGCTCGGCAGCTGTCGCGCACCGCCAGCCACAAGAAGGCGCTGCTCGCCAACCTCGCCACCAGCCTGTTCCAGCACGACCGTATCGTGACCACGGAGGCGAAGGCGAAGGAGCTGCGACCCTACGCCGAGCGCCTGATCACGCTGGCGCGGCGCGGTGACCTGCACGCCCGCCGACTGGTGGAGCGGCGCCTCAAGGACAAGGCAGTCACCACACGGCTGTTCAAGGATCTCGGGCCGCGCTTCGCCGCGCGCCCCGGCGGGTACACGCGCATCATCAAGCTGGGCCATCGCTCGGGCGACGGCGCCGAGGTGGCTCGGATCGAATTGCTGGGTGAGTGACGGCGCGGCGGGGGCGGAGGGCGGGGGACAGCGAGACGGCGAGGGGGACCCTGGGTCCCCCTTTTCGTTAGGCCGCCTTCGTGACGCGGTTCGACTTGAGGCAGCGCGTGCACACCCGCAACCGCCGCGTCGTGCCGTTTACGACGGCTCGCACGCGTTGCAGGTTCGGGTACCAGCGCCGGTTCGTTTTATTGTTCGCGTGGCTGACGTTGTGCCCCACGACGGGGCCCTTGCCACAGATGTCGCACACTCGAGCCATGGAATCCATCCGACCGAGGAATGAGCGCTCAGAAAACGCGGGCTAAAGCTACACCGCCCACCCGCTCGGGACAATCCCGCCGCACCGCGCTGGTCACCGGGATCACCGGACAGGACGGCTCGTATTTGGCCGAGCTGCTGCTCGCCAAGGGCTACGAAGTGGTCGGCGTGGTGCGCCGCACGTCGCACGACTCGTACGAGCGGATCGGGCACCTGCTCGATCGCGTCCATATCGTGCCGGCGGACCTCCTCGACCAGCACTCGCTCACGTCCGTCGTGCGCGATGCCAAGCCCGACGAGGTCTACAACCTCGCCGCCCAGAGCTTCGTGCCGACCTCGTGGAGCCAACCGGTGCTCACGGGCGAGTTCACCGCGCTCGGCGTCACGCGACTGCTCGAGGCGGTTCGCCTGGCGCACCCCACGGCCCGGTTCTACCAGGCGAGCACGTCCGAGATGTTCGGCAAGGCGCAGGAGACGCCGCAGCGCGAGACGACCGCCTTCTACCCCCGGTCCCCCTACGGCGTGGCGAAAGTGTACGGACACTGGATCACGGTGAACTACCGGGAGTCCTACGGCTTGTTCGCGGCGAGCGGCATCCTCTTCAATCACGAGTCGCCGCGGCGCGGGCTCGAGTTCGTCACCCGCAAGGTGACGCACGGCGTCGCGCGCATCGTGAAGGGGAAGGAGCGCGAGCTGCGGCTCGGCAACCTCGAGGCGCGGCGCGATTGGGGGTTCGCGGGCGACTACGTGGACGCGATGTGGCGCATGCTGCAGCAGCGGCAGCCCAGCGACTACGTGGTGGGCACGGGACAGACGCACTCGGTGCGCGAGCTGTGCGAGGCCGCGTTCGCGCACGTGGGGCTCGAGTGGCAGCGCTACGTGAAGGTCGATTCCCGCTTCGTCCGGCCCGCCGAGGTCGAGACGCTGCAGGCCGACGCGGCGAAGGCGAAGCGCGAGCTCGGGTGGACGCCGCAGACCACTTTCGAGCAGCTGGTGCGGAAGATGGTGGACGCCGACTTGGAGCGGGTGGCGTGAGGGTCCTGGTGACGGGTGCCGACGGGTTCGTGGGGCGCTGGTTGGTGCGCCGCCTGCTCGATGACGGGCGGGAGGTGTTCGGCGCCGCGCGACCGGGGCAGGCCGAGCCTCCGGCGCCTGTGGGATGGGACCTCACCCCGGACGAGCGTGACGCGGTGCGCTGGCTGCCGCTCGAGCTCACCGATCAGGAGTCGGTGCGCCGCTGCGCGGATCAGGACTACGACGCCGTGGTCCATCTCGCCGCGGTCTCGTCGGGCCTCGAGGCGGCGCGCGATCCCGGGTACGCCTGGGCGGTGAACGCGGGCGGCACGGCGCGGCTCGTCCAGGTGATCGCGGATCGCAAGGCTGCCGGCCGCGGCGACCCACTCGTGCTCGTGATCTCGACGAGCGAGGTGTACGGCTGTGGCGCGCCACCGCTCGGACCGCGGCGCGAGACCGACCCGGTGGCGCCCTGCTCCCCCTACGCGGCCAGCAAGGCCGGAGCGGAGCTCGCGGCGCTCGTGGCGTGGCGGCGTGTCGGTCTGCGGGTCGTGGTGGCACGCCCCTTCGCGCACACCGGCCCCGGCCAGGACGCGCGCTTCGTCGTCCCGAGCCTGGCGCAGCGCCTCAAGCTGGCGCAGCGGACAGGTGCGCCCGTTGTGAAGGTCGGCAACCTGGAGCCCGTGCGGGAATTCCTCCACGTGCGCGACGTGGTGGACGCCTACGTGCGGTTGCTGGCGCGCGGACAGCCGGGCGAGGTCTACAACGTCGCCTCGGGGCAGGGACTCTCCCTCGAGGAGCTGTTGTTCAAGCTCGCGGGACTCGTGGGCGTGCGGGTGATCCCCGAGGCCGATCCCGATCTGATGCGACCCGCCGACATTCCCCATCTCGTGGGGGACGCCGGGAAGCTGCGCGCGCTCACCGGATGGGCGCCGCGCTGCTCGCTCGAGGACACGTTGCGGGAGGTGCTCAGTGCCCAAGCGGACTGACCTCCAGCGAATCTTGCTCCTCGGCTCCGGCCCGATCGTGATCGGGCAGGGCGCGGAGTTCGACTATTCTGGCACGCAGGCGGTCAAGGCCCTCAAGGAGGAGGGGTACACCGTCGTGCTCGTCAACTCCAATCCGGCGACGATCATGACCGATCCCGAGCTCGCCGACCGCACCTACATCGAGCCGGTGACGCCGGAGTGGGTGCGCAAGGTGATCGAGCGCGAGCGCCCTGACGCGCTGCTGCCCACGATGGGTGGCCAGACGGCGCTCAACGTGGCGATGGCGCTGGCGCGCGATGGCACGCTGGAGCGGTGTGGTGTGGAGCTGATCGGGGCGAACGCGCGCGCCATCCAGATGGCGGAGGACCGGGCCGAGTTCGCCGCCGCGATGGGCCGCATCGGCCTCGCGACACCTGTGGGGCGCACCGTCGCCAGTCTGGCCGACGCGCTGGACGAAGTCGTCGAGACGGGCTATCCCGCGATCCTGCGGCCCTCGTTCACGCTGGGGGGAACGGGCGGCGGCGTCGCCTACAACCGTGCCGAGTTCGAGGAGCTGGTCGAACGGGCGCTCGAGCTGTCGCCGGTGCACAGCACGCTGATCGAGCGCTCGGTGCTCGGCTGGAAGGAGTTCGAGCTGGAAGTGATGCGCGACCGGCGCGACAACGTCGTCATCGTGTGCTCGATCGAGAATCTCGACCCGATGGGCGTGCACACCGGGGACTCGATCACGGTCGCGCCCGCGATGACGCTCACCGACCGCGAGTACCAGCGCATGCGCGATGCGGCGATCGCGATCATCCGCGAGATCGGCGTCGAGGCGGGCGGCTGCAACATCCAGTTCGCCGTCAACCCGGCCGACGGCGAGATGCTGGTGATCGAGATGAACCCGCGCGTGTCGCGCTCCTCGGCGCTCGCGTCCAAGGCCACCGGGTTCCCGATCGCCCGCATCGGGACCAAGCTCGCCGTGGGCTACACGCTCGACGAGCTGCCCAACGACATCACCAAGACGACGCCGGCCTCGTTCGAGCCCGTGCTCGACTACGTCGTGGTGAAGGTGCCCCGGTTCGCGTTCGAGAAGTTCCCCACGGCGGACTACCGCCTCACCACCCAGATGAAGTCCGTGGGCGAGACCATGGCGATCGGCCGCACCTTCAAGGAGGCGTTCCAGAAGGGCCTGCGCGCGCTCGAGGCGGATCGGCCCGGATGGGTGGCGGGCCGGACGCTCGCCGACGATCGCCTGACGAGCGATTCCGCGGAGGACCTGCGAGTGGCCCTTCGCACCCCCACCCCGGAGCGGATCTTCCAGATCAAGCGGGCGCTCGGGGCGGGGCTGTCGGTCGAGGCGATCTCGCAGGCGACCGGGATCGATCCTTGGTTCCTCTATCAGATGGACGAACTGCTCGCGGCGGAACAGTGGTTCGGGGGGCTGGAGCGGGTCGGGGCGCCGGAGCTGCGGCGCATGAAGCGCATGGGGTTCTCGGACTACCAGCTCGCGGCGCTGCGCGGTGGCACGGAGCACGCGGTCCGTGAGGAGCGCTGGCGGCTCGGCGTCCATCCCGTGTACAAGACCGTGGACACGTGCGCGGGCGAATTCCCGTCGGCCACGCCGTACCTGTACAGTTCCTACGACGAGGAGAACGAGTCGCAGCCGCTCGGCGACGCGGGAATCGTGATCCTGGGGAGCGGGCCCAACCGCATCGGCCAGGGCGTCGAGTTCGACTACTGCTGCGTGCGCGCCGGGCTCGCGTTCCGTGAGCTCGGCTACAAGACGATCATGATCAACTCGAACCCCGAGACCGTCTCCACCGACTTCGACATCTCGGACAAGCTGTACTTCGAGCCGCTCACGCTCGAAGACGTGCTCGAGATCGTACGGTGGGAGCGCCCCAAGGGCGTCGTCGTCCAGTTCGGCGGCCAGACGCCGCTCCGGCTCACCAAGCCGCTCGAGGCGGCGGGGGTGCCGATCCTCGGCACGCCGCCCGACTCGATCGACGTGGCGGAGGACCGGGAGCGGTTCGAGGGGCTCGCCCGGCGGCTCGGCGTCACCCAGCCCGCTAACGGCACGGCGCGCTCGGTGGCCGAGGCGGTCGCCGTGGCGCAGCGCATCGGCTTCCCGGTGCTGGTGCGCCCCTCCTATGTGCTGGGGGGGCGGGCGATGGAGATCGTGTACGACGAGGGCTCGCTGCGCGACTACTTCGAGAAGGCGGCGCGCGTCGCCCCCGAGCATCCCGTGCTGATCGACCGCTTCCTCGAGGATGCGTTCGAGGGAGACGTGGACGCCATCGCCGACGGCCGCCGCGTGGTGATCGGCGGCGTGATGCAGCACATCGAGGACGCCGGGGTGCACTCGGGCGATTCGGCCTGCGTGCTCCCGCCCTATCTCATCGGGGATCGCCAGGTGGAGGAGATGCGACGCTACACCAAGGCGTTCGCCGAGGCGCTGGGGGTGGTGGGACTGATCAACGTACAATACGCCATCAAGGACGGGGTGGTCCACGTGCTGGAGGTGAATCCCCGGGGCTCTCGCACGGTGCCGTTCGTCAGCAAGGCCACCGGCGTATCCCTCGCCCGGCTGGCGGCCGCCGTGATGACCGGGCGCACCCTGGACGAACTGGGCGTTCCCGATGACCTTCCGCTCCCCGGGGTCGCGGTGAAGGAGGCGGTGTTCCCCTTCACGAAGCTGCCCGGGGTCGATACCATCCTGGGCCCGGAGATGCGCTCCACGGGCGAGGTGATGGGGCTGGCGGACAGCTTCGGGATGGCGTTCGCCAAGGCGCAGATCGCCGCGGACGGCAGCCTGCCGCTCGAGGGGGCGATCTTCGTGACGGTGAACGACTCGGACAAGCCGACCGTCGTGCCGATCGTGCGGCGGTTTCACGAGCTGGGCTTCCGGATCGTCGCGACGTCGGGTACCGAGCGATACCTGCGGGCGCGGGGGATTCCGGCCGAGCAGGTGGCCAAGGTGCACGAGGGGCGGCCCAATGCGATCGACCTGATCGTGTCGGGCGAGGTACAACTGTTGATCAACACGCCGCTCGGGAAGTTCACGCAGGCCGACGACTACGCGATACGGCGCGCGGCGCTGATGCACCGCGTGCCGTACACGACGACGATGTCGGCGGCGAGCGCCGCATGCGACGCGATCATCGCGCTACGCAGCCGAACCGGCAGCGTCAGGAGTCTCCAGGAATGGCACGAAAAAACGACCGTCGAAAAGCCGTCGCCGGCCGCAAGGGCGGCAAGCCGCACGCCGCCGGTGCGGGCGTAGCGAAGCGCGCGGCGCCCTCCGCCGGCGCGAAGGCGAAGCCCGCGGCCAAGTCGACCGCGCCACCCCCGCCGCCGAAGGTCAAGCTGCGCGGCCGCGTGCTCGAGAACGAGCCGCTGGCGCGCTACACGACGTACCGCATCGGTGGGCCCGCGCGCTATCTCGTGATGCCGGCCGAGATCGACGACGTGGTCAAGGCGCTCGAGCTGGCGGCGAGCCGCGGCCTGCCGTGGCTCGTGCTGGGCCTCGGCTCCAACCTCCTCGTCAAGGACGCCGGCTTCCCGGGCGTCGTGATCCGCCTGGGGAAGGGGATCGACAAGTTCGAGATGAAAGGCGCCACGGCCATCGTGGGCGCGGGGCTGCCGACGCCGCTCCTCGCCCGGCGCACCGCGGAGGCCGGCTTCGCCGGAGTGGAGCGCTTTATCGGGATTCCGGGCACGGTCGGCGGCGGCGTGTACATGAACGCCGGCGCCCACGGCGCCGAATTCGCCGAGGTCCTCACCGAATGCACGGTGATGGACGCGCGCGGCAAGATCCGCCAGGTCCCGCGCAAGCAGATCTCCTTCAAGTACCGCGCCTCGAACCTCGGGAACGTGGTGGTGCTGGAGGCGAAGCTGGCGTTGATCGAGGAGCCGCCGGCCAAGCTCAAGGAAGTGCAGGGGCGGCTGTTCCGGTGGCGCAAAGCCGGCACGCCGTTCGACCAGCCGTGCTGCGGCTCGGTGTTCAAGAACCCGAGCGGCACGCGCACCGCGGGGATGCTGATCGACGAGTGCGGCCTGAAGGGCTTCACGATCGGCGGGGCGCAGGTGTCGCCGATGCACGCGAACTACATCGTGAACACGGGGACCGCCACGGCGAGCGACGTCCTCAAGGTGATCGAGCACGTGCGGAAGACCGTCGCCAAGCGCACCGGAGCGGAGCTGGAGCTCGAGGTCAAGGTGATCGGAGCGGGGGGAGGGGGGGGAGCCTAGATGGCGGAGTACTTCGTCCATGAATCGAGTTACGTCGACGAGGGCGCGCGGATCGGCCGGGGCACGAAGATCTGGCACTTCTGCCACGTGATGGCCGGCGCCGTGATCGGCGAGCGCTGCAACCTCGGGCAGAACGTGGTCGTCATGCCCGGCACCCGAATCGGCAACAACGTCAAGATCCAGAACAACGTCTCGATCTACGAGGGCGTCACGCTCGAGGATGACGTGTTCTGCGGGCCCTCGTGCGTCTTCACCAACGTGCTCAACCCGCGGAGCCATGTGCCCCGCAAGCACGAGTACCAGGCGACCCTGGTGCGGCGCGGCAGCTCGATCGGCGCCAACGCGACGATCGTGTGCGGCGTCACGCTCGGCGAGTACGCCTTCATCGGCGCGGGCGCCGTGGTAACCTCCGACGTTCCGGCCTACGCGCTCATGGTGGGCGTGCCCGCGCGGCGGGTCGGCTGGATGTGCCAGTGCGGCGAGCGGCTTCCGCCCCTCCCCGCGGCCGGCAGGCTCGTGTGTCCGCGGTGCGGCACGACGTACGAGGAGTCCGACGGCAGCCTCCGCCCGGTCGCCCCGCCGAGCAAGGTGCGGACGCCGTGAACGTGCCGCTGCTCGACCTCGTCGCCCAGTACCGCGTCATCAAGGACGAGATCCTGCCCGCCGTCCAGGCGGTGATCGAGTCCCAGCAGTTCGTGATGGGCCCCGTCGTGCCGCAGCTCGAGGCGCAGGTGGCGCGGCTGTCCCACGCGCAGCACGCGATCGCGTGCGCCAGCGGGACGGACGCGTTGCTCTTGCCGCTGAAAGGGCTGGGCTTGCAGCCCGGAGACGAGGTCATCACGACCCCCTTCACCTTCTTCGCCACGGCGGGCGCCATTCACAACGCCGGCGGCACGCCGGTGTTCGTGGACATCGACCCGGACACCTTCAACATCGATCCCGCCGCGGTGGGGCGCGCCCTCACGGCGCGCACCCGGGCGATCGTCCCGGTCCACTTGTACGGCCAGATGGCGGTGATGGAGCGGCTGCTGCCGTTCGTCGCCACGCGCGGCGTGAAGCTCGTCGAAGACGCGGCGCAGGCGATCGGGGCGCGCCGCAGCATCGACGGCGAGTGGCGCATGGCCGGAGAGCTGGGGTGGGCGACCGGCTATTCCTTCTTTCCGAGCAAGAACCTCGGGGCGTGGGGCGACGGCGGGATGATCGTCACCTCGGACGACGGTCTCGCCGATCGGCTGCGCCGGCTGCGGCTGCATGGCGGCGCCAAGCAGTACCATCACGACGAGGTCGGCATCAATTCGCGGCTCGACAGCCTCCAGGCCGCCGTGCTGCTCGCCAAGCTGCCGCACCTCGCGGCGTGGTCGGCCCAGCGCCGCGAGCACGCGGACTATTACTCCCGGGCTCTCGCCGGCCTGCCGCAGGTGAAGCCGCCGGTCATCGATCCCGCGAACGAGCACATCTTCCATCAGTACACGGCGCGCGTCGAGCGACGCGACGAGCTGCAGGCGCACTTGAAGGCCAAGGGCATCGGCAGCGCGATCTACTATCCGGTCCCGTTGCACCTCCAGAACTGCTTCAGCCATCTCGGCTATGCTCCGGGCCGGCTCCCCGAAGCCGAGCGGGCCTGCCGAGAGGTGCTGTCGCTGCCGGTGTACCCGGAGCTCGAGCGCGCGCAGCTCGACTACGTCATCGAGACGATCCGGGGCTTTTACCGGTGAGTCGCCTCAGGCTCGGCGTGATCGGCGCCGGGATGTGGGGGAAGAACCACGTCCGCACCGCGGCGGCGCTGGCGGAAGGCGAGCTTACGGCGGTGTGCGACACCGACCCCAAGGTCCGAGAGCGGCTGGCGCGCCAGTATCCGGGAGCGCACATCACCGCCGACGCGGCGGACCTGCTCGGCCGGGTGGACGCCGTCGTGATCGCGTCGCCCGCGGCCACCCACGCGCCGCTCGCCCGGCAATGCATCGCGGCGGGCAAGCCGTGCCTCGTCGAGAAGCCATTCGCGTTGAGCGTCCCCGAGGCTGAAGCGGTGGCGCGCGCCGCCGTCGCCGCTCACGTCCCGGTTGTGGCGGGCCATCTATTGGTCTTTCACCCAGCGGTGGAGCGGCTGCGGGCGCTGGTGCAGGGCGGCGACTTGGGAAAGCTGTTTTACTTGTATGGGTTGCGGGTTAACCTCGGGCAGGTGCGTGCGGACGAGAACGCGCTATGGAGCTTCGGCCCCCATGACGTCTCGGTGGCACTCTACTTGCTCGGTGAGCCCCCGACCCGGGTTGCCGCCCAAGGCCGGAGTTATCTGCAGCCGCAGGTGGAAGACGTCGTCTTCCTCACGATGGAGTTCGCGAGCGGCGTGCTCGCGCACGTGCAGCTCTCTTGGCTGGACCCGCACAAGGAGCGTAAGCTGACCGTCGTGGGCGCGCGGAAGATGGTGGTGTTCGACGACATGGAGGCGCGGGAGAAGCTCCGCATCTACGACAAGGGCGTGGACCGGCCGCCCGAATACGGCTCGTACGGCGAGAGCCTCGCCATCCGCGAGGGCGACATCTTCATCCCCAAGATCCCGAATATCGAGCCCCTGGCGGCCGAGCTCGCGCATTTCGTGCGCGTGGCGCGTGGCACGGAGCCGCCGCGCGCGGGAGCCGAGGACGGTGTGCGGGTCGTGCGTGTGCTCGCGGCCGCCACCCGCTCGCTCGCAGCCGGCGGCACGCCGGTGGCGCTATGAGCCGGCAGACGCCCGCCGAGCTGCTGCTCGCGAAGGCGGAGGATCGCTCGGCCGTCATCGGCATCGTGGGGCTGGGGTACGTCGGGCTGCCGCTCGCGATGGAGTTCGCGCGCGCCGGGTACCGCGTGCTCGGGTTCGACGTGAGCACGCCGGTCGTGGACAGCCTGAACGCGGGCTGCTCCCACGTACGGGACGTGCCGAACGCGGCGGTCGCGCGGCTGCTCGAGGCGGGCAGGTTCGCGGCCACCGCCGACTTGACGCGGCTGGGCGAGCCGGACGTGGTGTCGATCTGCGTGCCGACGCCACTTTCCAAGACGAAGGATCCCGACGTGAGCTACGTGCTCGCCGCCACCGACGCGGTGAAGCGGACGCTGCGGCGCGGACAGCTCGTGGTGCTCGAATCCACCACGTATCCGGGTACGACCCGCGAGCTGATGCTGCCGGCGCTAGCGAGCACGGGCCTTAAGGTGGGGGAGGACTTCTTCCTGGCCTTCTCGCCCGAGCGGGTGGATCCCGGCAATCCCACGTGGGGCACGCGGAACACGCCCAAGGTGGTGGGCGGGATCACCGAGACATGCCGCCGTCTGACGATCGCGGTGTACCAGCCGGCGATCGACCGGCTCGTCCCCGTGTCGTCCCCGGAGGCGGCGGAGCTCGTCAAGATTCTCGAGAACACGTTCCGCAGCGTGAACATCGGGCTCGTGAACGAGATGGCGATCGTGTGCGACAAGCTCGGCGTGGACGTGTGGGAGGTGATCGAGGCGGCGGCGACCAAGCCGTTCGGCTTCTTGAAGTTCATGCCCGGCCCTGGCGTGGGCGGCCACTGCATCCCGCTCGATCCTCACTACCTCGCGTGGAAGATGCGCACGCTCAACTACCGCACCCGGTTCATCGAGCTGGCCGGCGAAATCAACGCCGAGATGCCTGAGTATTGGGTGGCCCACGTCGTGGAGCGTTTGAACGAGCAGGGCAAGGCGGCCCGCGGCAGCCGGGTGCTCGTGATCGGGGTCGCTTACAAGAAGGACATCGACGACGTGCGCGAAAGTCCCGCGCTCGATGTGATCCGGCTGCTGGCCCAGCGCGGCGCCGTCGTCAGCTACCACGATCCCTACGTGCCCACCCTGCGGGCGGACGGGATCGACCTGCAGTCGGCGCCGCTGGGTGCGGACGCGCTCGCGGCCGCGGACTGCGCGATCATCGTGACCGACCACTCCAGCGTGGACTACGGACTGGTCGCGCGGCACGCCCGCGCGATCGTGGACACGCGCAACGCGCTGGCGCGGCTGCCGAAGCGGAGCGCCGAGGGGTGAGGGTCGCGGTCATCGGGACGGGCTACGTCGGCCTGGTGGTCGGCGCGTGCCTCGCGGAGACGGGCAACGACGTCATGTGCGCGGACGTCGACGCGGCGAAGATCGACGGGCTCAAGCGCGGGCGCATTCCGATTTATGAACCGGCGCTCGAGCCGCTCGTGGCTCGCAACCACCGCGAGGGTCGGCTCGAGTTTACAACGGACGTGGGCGTCGCCGTCGAGCAGTCGGACATCGTGTTCATCGCTGTGGGCACCCCGCCCGACGAAGACGGATCCGCAGACCTGCAGCATGTGCTCGACGTCGCCCGCACCATCGGCGCCCACATGAATCGCGCCAAGACTGTCGCGACGAAGAGCACGGTGCCGGTCGGGACGGCCGAACGCGTCCGGGCCGAGATCGCGCGCCACACCCAGACGCCGTTCCATGTGTGCTCCAACCCGGAGTTTCTGAAGGAGGGCGCGGCCGTCGAGGATTTCATGAAGCCGGACCGCGTGATCGTGGGGATCGATTCCGATGAGGTGGCGAAAGTGTTCGAGGAGCTGTACGCGCCGTTTGTGCGCACGGGGAATCCGCTCATCTTCATGGACATCCCGTCGGCCGAAATGACCAAATACGCGGCCAACGCGATGCTCGCCACGCGCATCTCGTTCATGAACCAGATCGCGCGTCTATGCGAACGCGTCGGCGCCGACGTCACGCTGGTGCGCAAGGGGATCGGCACCGACCGCCGCATCGGCTCCGGCTTCCTGTTTCCGGGGCCGGGGTACGGCGGCTCCTGCTTTCCCAAGGACGTCAAGGCGCTGATCCGCACCGGGGACGAGCAGGGTGTGCCGCTCGACGTGCTGCAGGCGGTCGAGGCCGCGAACGAGCGCCAGAAGCGCGTGCTGTTCGAGAAGCTGGCGCGCCACTTCGACGATCGGCTCCGGGGCGCCACCATCGCCGTGTGGGGGCTCGCCTTCAAGGCCGAGACGGACGACGTGCGCGACAGCCCCGCGCTGGTGCTGGTGGAGGAGCTGCTCCGCGTCGGCGCGAAGGTGCAGGTGCACGACCCGGCCGCGATCGAGACGGCGCGGCGGCACCTCGGGGACCGCGTCACCTACGCCGCGCACGCCTACGACGCGCTCGCCGGGGCCGCCGCGCTCGCGGTCGTCACCGAGTGGCTCGAGTACCGCAACCCCGATTTCGACCGCATCAAGCGCTTGCTCGCGCGCCCGCTGATCGTGGACGGGCGGAATCTCTACGACCCCGAGCGCCTCGCGCGCCTGGGATTCACCTACGACAGCATCGGCCGCCGTCTGGCATGCGCGTCCTCGTAACGGGGGCCGCGGGGTTTCTCGGGTCGCACCTGTGCGACCGGTTGCTCTCCCAGGGACACCGTGTGGTGGGGATGGACAACCTCCTCACCGGCAATGCCGCGAACGTCGCCCATCTGAAGGACCACCCCCAGTTCCAGTACGTCCTGCACGACGTGACGAACTTCATCGAGGTGCAGGGTCCGCTCGACGGCGTGCTCCACTTCGCCAGCCCGGCGAGTCCCATCGATTACCTCGAGTTCCCGATCCAGACGCTCAAAGTCGGATCGCTCGGCACCCACAAGGCGCTCGGGCTCGCGAAGGCCAAAGGCGCCCGTTTCCTGCTCGCCTCCACGTCGGAGGTGTACGGCGATCCGCTGGTCCACCCGCAGCCCGAGAGCTACTGGGGTAACGTGAACCCGGTGGGGCCACGCGGCGTGTACGACGAAGCCAAGCGCTTCGCGGAGGCGATGACGGTGGCGTACCATCGCTACCACAAGCTCGACACCCGGATCGTGCGGATCTTCAACACCTACGGCCCGCGCATGCGGCCGCGCGACGGCCGCGTCGTGTCGAACTTCATCGTCCAGGCCCTCAAGGGCGAGCCGCTCACCGTGTACGGCGACGGCTCGCAGACCCGCTCGTTCTGCTACGTGGACGACCTGATCGAGGGGATCGTGCGGTTGTTCGAGCGCGGCGGCCCGGACCCGACCAACATCGGCAACCCGGATGAGTTCACGGTGCGCCAGCTCGCCGACGTCGTGCTGCGCCTCACCGGAAGCCGCAGTCCGGTGGTGGAGCGCCCGCTTCCCACGGACGACCCCAAGGTCCGCCAGCCCGACATCACCCGCGCGCGCCAGGTCTTGGGCTGGGAACCGAAGGTGCCGCTCGAGGCCGGCCTGCGGCGCACCATCGAGTACTTCCGCGGACTCCTACGGTGAGCCTCCGTGTCCTCGTGACGGGCGCGGCGGGGTTCATCGGGTCGCACCTGAGCGAGGCGCTGGTGGGCCGCGGCGACACGGTGATCGGCATCGACAATTTCGATCCGTTCTACCCCCGCGCGGTGAAGGAGCGCAACCTCGACGCGCTGCGCGGGGTGGGGAGCTTCCGCTTTATCGAAGCGGACATCGTGCGCCAGGCCCTGCCGCTCGACGGCGTGGACGTCGTCGTGCATCTCGCGGCCCGTCCCGGCGTGCGGCCCTCGCTCGAGGATCCAGCGGGCTACATGGAAGCGAACGTGACGGGCACGGCCCGAGTGCTCGAGGCGGCCCGACGCGCCAGCGTCGGGCGTGTCGTGTTGGGGTCGTCCTCGTCGGTGTACGGGGAAACCACGCCCGCGCCGTTCGTCGAAACGGCGCCCGCGATCGCGCCCATCTCGCCCTACGCGGCGTCGAAGCGCGCCGCGGAGCTGCTGGGCCACACCTGGGTGCACCTGTACGGTCTGGGCATCGCGTGCCTGCGGTTCTTCACGGTGTACGGCCCGCGGCAGCGGCCCGATCTCGCCATCCACCGGTTCACTGCCCGGATCGCCCGCGGGCTCCCGGTCGAGCGGCACGGCGACGGGTCGAGCGAGCGCGACTATACCTATATTAGTGACGCCGTGCGCGGCGCCGTGGCGGCGGTGGATTGGACCGAGGGCAAGGCAGGGACGTATCGGGCGTTCAACATCGGCGGGGGCGACCGGGTGCGGCTGGACCGGCTGCTCACCTTGATCGGTCGCGCCCTCGGCCGAGAGCCCGTGGTGGAGCCCGTGCCCGACCAGCCCGGCGACGTGCATCTCACGGCCGCCGACCTGCGGCAGTCCGCGCGCGAGCTCGACTACCGGCCCGCCGTCGGCATCGAGGAAGGCATCCGGCAATTCGTCCGCTGGTACGAGGCGACCCATGGACGTGAGTCCTGAGCATCTCGTCGAGCAGGCCCGCGAGCGGTTCCAGCTGCAGGACTATTATGGCGCGATCCACCTCCTCGAAGAGGTGATCGGGTCCGGCCGGGCGTTCGCGGACGCGCACCACCTGCTCGGCCTGTCCTACTCGCTGGTGGGGCAGGCCGAGCAGGGGCTGACCCAGCTGGATCGCGCCCTCGCGCTGAACCCGCATTATGTGGAAGCCCTGGTGCACCGGGCGATCGTGCTGAACGAGCTGGGGCGTGAGGCCGAGGCGGACGCGGCGTTCCGGCGCGCGGCCCAGGTCGGGGGCGAGCCGCGGCAAGGCTTTGCGGCCCACCTGGCGGCAAAGCTCGCCAACCAGCACGCGGGGCTGGGGGACGCGTATCTCGAGGCGGGGGGCTTGGCGCAAGCGATCGAGCAATATCAGGCGGCGCTCGTGCTGGGACCCGCGTTTCACGACCTGCGGTATAAGCTGGGACGCCTGCTGCTGCAGGCGGGTCGGGCGCTCGACGCGCGGGATCACTTCGAGATCATCGTACGGGCGCGGCCGAACTACCTCGACGCCGCGGCGATGCTCGGGCTCGCATGCTACCTCGCCGGCGACGGCCTCGCGGCCAAGGAAGTGTGGGAAGCCTGCCGTGAGCGGCGTCCGGAAGATCCTCGAGTGGAGGCCTATCTCGCGATGCTCGCCCGCAACGACGTTCCCCAGCGAATCGTCTCCCCGGTGGCGACGGCGGCGCGGAGCGGTCGGAAGAAAAAGTCGTGACCCGTGGCGCCCTCACGGTCCTCGCGCTGGCGCTCGCGTGTCAGCCGAGCGCCGCCGACCACGAGCAGTTGGGTGACCGCCAGTACGCCGCCGGTGCCTACCGTGACGCCCTCGCCGAATACGAGCTCGGCCTCAAGGCGCACCCGAGCAACGCCGATCTGGACGCCAAAGCCGGCGCGGCCGCGTTGCACGTGGGCGAGTACGGGCTGGCGGTCGAGGCCTACGTCGCCCTGGGGCAGCGGGACCGCTCCCGCGCCGGGGAGGCCGCGGACGGGCTCGAGCGGGTGGTCCGCGCCGCGCTCGCCGCCAACGACCGCGGCGACGCGGCGAAAGGACTCGCCGGACTGCGCGCCGTCGCCCCGACCCGGCCGCTGGGCCGGTACGCACGCCTCGCGGCCCTCGAGGCAGCCGATCGCGCGGACACCGCGGGGGCGCTGGCGTTGCTGCCGAGCGCCGCCGCCGCCGCCGGCGACGCGAGGACCGCCGATTCGCTGCTCTACGTGTACGGCATGGCGGCGGTGCGGGCGCGGGCGTGCAGCACCGCCGTGCCGGTGTTCGAGGGCGTGCTGCGGCGGCAGCGCGAGCCCGCCGTCCTGGAGCGCGCGCGCGAGGGCCTCGGCCTGTGCGCGCTGGCCGAAGGCCAGCGGCTGCTGCTGAACGGCAGGCCCACGGACGCGGAAGACTGGTTTCGCCGCGCCACGGCGCCGGGCGCGCCGGCCGACGTGATGCGCGGCGCGTTTCTCGGGCTGGGCGACGTGAAGCTCGCCGAGGGCGACGTGGCGGGCGCGCTCGAGAGCTACCAGCTGGCGCTCACCGGCGGCACGCCGGGCGACACGATCACCCTGCGGGCGCAGGAGAAGATCAACGCGCTGGGCAAAGCGGACGCGCCCGGCGCGCCACCGCCTCCCCCCAAACCGTGAGGACGATGCGTCGTCTCTGGCTCATTGCGTGCCTGGCCGCTGCCTGCCATCACGCGTCCCGCGTGGCCCCTCCCCCTCCCGACCCGGTCGTGGGGTTGGCGCGCGCGCGCGCCCAGTTCCGCCGCGGGGACTTCGGCCACGCCATGCTCGCGTTCCGGCGGCTCACGTACGAGCTGGCGGCGACCGACCCGCAGATGGTCGAGGTCCAGTACTACCTCGCGGAGTGCGAGTTTCAGACAGGCGACCGTGTGCAGGCGGCGCACGACTTCCGCCAGGTGGCCGACCAGTACCCGACGAGCGAGTACGCGCCGCTCGCCTTGCTGCGGGCCGGTGACGCGAACCTGCGCCTGTGGCGGCGACCCGAGCTCGACCCCTCGTACGGCGAGACGGCGCTGGCCATCTACCAGGAGCTCGCGGGGCGCTACCCGGGCACGGAAGCGGCGACGCGCGCCCAGGCGCACGTGCGGCAGCTGCGCGAACAGTTCGCCGAGAAAGACTACAAGAACGGCATGTTCTACTTCCGGCGTCGCGCGTACGATTCGGCGATCATTTACTTCAAGGACGTGGTCGCGAACTATCAGGGGACCTCACGCGTGCCCGACGCGCTGCTGCGTTTGGTGGACAGCTATCGCGCGATTGGGTACGCGGAGGAGCTGAAAGAGACGTGCGCCAACCTGCGGCGGTTCTACCCCACGGCGGCGGGGCTGGCCGAGCGGTGCCGCGCCGAGCCGAGCGCCGCCGCGCCGTCTTGAGCCGACGTGGCGGTCCTGTTCGGCGGCTCGTTCGACCCGGTGCATCTGGGGCACCTGGTCGTCGCGGAGGCGGCGGGCGAGGCGCTCGGCGCACCCGTGCGGTTCGTCCCCGCCCGCGAGCAGCCGTTCAAAGGCGCGGCGCTCGTCGCCACCGCGGAGCAGCGCGCCGCCATGCTCGAGCTCGCCGTAGCCGGCAATCCGCGGCTCTCGGTCGAGCGCATCGAGCTCACGCTGGCCTCTCCCTCGTACACGGTGCGCACCCTGCGGGCCCTGGCGCAGCGGGAGCCGGGGAACCGGTTCACGTTACTGCTGGGGGCGGACGCCGCGCAGGAGGTGCCGGCGTGGCACGAAGCAGCGGCGCTGCCCGGCCTCGCCGACATCGTCGTGTTCGCGCGCCCCGGCGCCAGCGTACCGCGACATTCCCTGATCGGCCGCGTCATCGAGGTGCCGGCGCTCGCCGTCTCGGCGACCGAGATCCGGGAGCGCGTCAAGCGCGGACGCTCGATCCGCTATCTCGTACCCGACGCGGTGCGCGAGTATATCGCCGCCCACGGGCTGTATCACTAGAGGACTGATGGTCAAGAGCCTGTTCACGAAGATCCTCGGCACTCGGTTCAAGCGGGAGCTCAAGCGCCTGCGGCCGGTGGTGGACGCGATTCACCGCCACGAGGAACGGCTGAAGGCGCTGCCCGAGGCCGAGATTCAGGCGCAGACGCCGCAACTCCGCGCCCGCGTCGCGGAGCGCACCGGCGCGCTCGCGGCCGAGGTGGAGCGGCTGCGGCGCGAGAAGCACGACTGCCCCGACGCGGGGCAGCGCGCCGCGCTGTCGGACCAGCTGGCTCGGGCCGAGGCGGCGTACGGTAAGGAGCTGCAGGCGACCCTCGACGACATCCTGCCCGAGGCGTTCGCCACCGTGCGTGAGGCGAGCCGCCGCCTGCTCGGGAGCGAGGTCGTCGTGACGGGCCACGCGTTGCAGTGGGACATGGTGCCGTACGACGTCCAGCTGATCGGCGGGATCGTGCTGCACCAGGGAAAGATCGCGGAGATGGCGACGGGCGAGGGCAAGACGCTCGTGGCCACGCTGCCGCTCTATCTCAACGCCCTGGCCGGCCGCGGCGTGCATCTCGTGACGGTCAACAACTACCTGGCGCGCCGCGACTCACAGTGGATGGGCCACCTGTTCACCTGGCTCGGGTTGACGGTCGGGTGCATCGACGATACCGAGCCGTCGACGCCGGAGCGGCGTGCGGCGTACCTGTGCGACATCACGTACGGCACGAACAACGAGTTCGGGTTCGACTACCTGCGCGACAACATGGTGTTCTCGCTGGAGCAGCGCGTCCAGCGGGTGCACGCCTACGCGATCATCGACGAGGTCGACTCGATCCTGATCGACGAGGCCCGCACGCCGCTCATCATCTCGGGTCCCGTGGGCACCGAGTCGGACGAGAAATACGCCCAGTTCAACGCGCAGGTGGTGCAGCTGGTGCGGAAGCAGACGGCGGTCGTGAACGACCTGATCGCGAAGGCCGAGCCGCTGATCGCCGGCGAGAAGTCGAGCTACGAGGGCGCCACGCTGTTGTACCAGGCGCAGCTCGGGAGCCCCAAGAACAAGAAGCTGCTCAAGCTGCTCCAGGAGCCGGGCGTGAAGTCGCTGGTGCAGCGGGTGGAGCTCGACGTGCTGGCCGACCGCAAGCTGCCGGCGCGCGAGCAGAAGCTGCGGCACCTCGAGGAGGAGCTGTACTTCGTCCTCGACGAGCGGGGGCACTCGGTGCATCTCACCGACAAGGGCGTCGAAACGATGTCGCCCCAGGACCCGAACCTCTTCATCGTCCCCGACATCTCGCACGCGGTCCACGAGCTCGAGCGTGACGAGAGCCTCTCGCCGCAGCAGAAGATCGAGCGGCGCCGCGCCGTCGAGGCCGAGTACGCCCAGAAGAGCGAGACGCTGCACATCATCCACAAGCTGCTCCAGGCCCACGCCCTGTACGAGAAGGACGTGGACTACGTCGTGCAGGACGGCAAGGTGCTGATCGTGGACGAGTTCACCGGGCGCCTGATGCACGGCCGCCGCTGGTCGGAAGGGCTGCATCAGGCGGTCGAGGCGAAGGAGAGCGTCACCGTCCAGGAGGAGACGCAGACCCTCGCGACCATCACGATCCAGAACTACTTCCGGATGTACGACAAGCTCGCCGGGATGACCGGCACGGCCGAGACGGAAGAGACCGAGTTCTATCAGATCTACAAGCTGGACGTCGTGGTGATTCCCACGAACCGTCCCGTGCGCCGGGTGGACAAGCACGACCTGATCTACAAGACGCGCCGCGAGAAGTACAACGCGCTCCTCGACGAGGTCGAGCGCCAGCACGAGCGCGGCCTGCCCGTGCTCGTGGGCACGGTCAACGTGGACGTGTCGGAGACGCTGTCGCGCATGCTCAAGCGGCGTGGCCTCAAGCACGAGGTCCTCAACGCCAAGTACCACCAGCGCGAGGCCGAGATCGTGGCGCAGGCGGGGCAGCCGGCGGCGATCACCATCGCCACCAACATGGCCGGCCGCGGCACCGACATCAAACTCGGCCCCGGGGTCAAGCGCTGCCAGGTGTGCGGCATCTCGGCCCGCGGCGAGGCGTCGTTCGGACAGGTGGTCGAGCGGCCCGATCTCACGCCTGAGCGCATCAAGGAGCTGGGGTGCAACGACGACCCGCCCTGCGGGCTCGTCATCATCGGCACGGAGCGCCACGAGGCGCGGCGCATCGATCGCCAGCTGCGCGGCCGCTCCGGCCGCCAGGGCGATCCCGGCCAGAGCGTCTTCTTCCTGTCGCTCGAGGACGACCTGATGCGGCTGTTCGGCTCGGACCGTATCGCCCGCTGGATGGACCGGACCGGCGCCGAGGAAGGCGAGGTCATCACCCACCCGTGGGTGACGAGCGCGATCGGCCAGGCGCAGAAGCGGGTCGAGCTGCAGAATTTCCAAGCCCGGAAGAAGCTGCTCGAGTACGACGACGTGATGAACCAGCAGCGCGAGGTGATCTACTCGCTGCGCCGGTTCGCGCTGGAGGGCGGGGAGGAGCTCAAGGCCGAGGCGCTGCGCATGGTGGAGCAGGCGGTCGAGCAGCTCGCCGACGGGTTGATCGGCGACGCCGAGGACGCGCACCAGTGGGACCGGGCCCTGATGGAGACCGAGTTTCTCCTGAAGTACCTGATCACGGTCCCCGGCGTCACCGATCCCACGACGCTGCGGAGCCGGGACGACCTGGTGCACGCCGCTCAACAGGCCGGCCGCGTCACGTTCCAGGCGAAGCTCGATCAACTTGGCGACGCGGAGGCCACCGTGCGGCGCGACCTCGAGGCCCAGATCCGCCGGGAGACCGATCCCGCGCTCAAGCAGCTGCTCGAGGCGCGGCTCGCCGGGATGACGAGCCTCGCGGGGCAGGCGCTGTCGCAAATCATGCTGTCGGTGATCGATGAGAAGTGGAAAGACCACCTCTACGACCTCGATCAGCTGCGGGCGGCGATCCAGTACCGCGCCTGGGGCCAGAAGGATCCGTTGATCGAGTACAAGACGGAGGCCTACGACATGTTCGTCGGCCTGATGGACGATCTGCGCTCCACCTTCGCCGAGCGTTGGCTCAAGCTGCAGATCGACGTCGGGCCGGCGCCGCGCCCGGGCCGGACCATCACGGGCCCGCTCGGTGGCCGGGCGGCGCCGCGGCGGGCCACGCCCGTGGTCGCGAGCAAGCCGGCGGCGGACGGGCTCGTGAGCGGCGGCACGGCCACTGGGCCGCTGCCGCTGCCTCCCGGCCCGGGCGCCGCCGTGCCCGTCGCGGCGGCGAACCCCTACGCCGGTGTCGGCCGCAACGACCCCTGTCCCTGCGGCAGCGGCAAGAAGTTCAAGAAGTGCCACGGGGCGGCGATGTAGCACGGCGGGGAACGTCAGGAAACGGTGGGGAATCGGCGCCGCCGTCGGGTGACGCGCCCGTTGCGCCGGCACGCGTCCGCGCGCAGCTTACGCGCGTCCTCGCAAAGAGCGAACGCCAAATGTGCCGGAACATCAAGCGCCTGCGGCACCCCGATCACCCGCCGACCGACCACGAGCTCCACGACGCCGCGTTGCAGTTCGTCCGCAAGATCAGCGGCTTCCACGCGCCGTCGCAGGCCAACGAGGAAGCGTTCAACACGGCCGTGCGCGAGGTGGCCGGTGTGGCTCGTGTCCTGTTCCAGTCGCTGAGGGTCCGAGGTCACGCGCGTGCAGCCGTGTAGCGGGCGGGTGACGCAGACGCTCCGCGCGCTGGTGCTGATCATCATCGTGGCGTGCGCCACGGCTACGCCACAGACGCCGCCCGGGAGCGGGCGGCCGGCGCCCGCCACGGTCGATCAGGCCGGCGTCTCACCTGCGGACGTCCACTTCATGATCGGCATGATCCACCACCACGCGCAGGCGGTGCTGATGGCGGGCTGGGCGCCTTCGCACGACGCGAGTCCCGCCCTGCGCGCCCTCTGCGAGCGCATCGCCGTGGGTCAACGCGACGAGATCGCGCTGATGCAACGCTGGCTCCGGGACCGGCATCAAACCGTACCAGATGCCGACGTCTCGTCCGGCCACGCGATGCCCGGCACGAGTCATTCCATGCTCATGCCGGGAATGCTGACGCCCGAGCAGCTGGCACAGCTCGACAGCGCCCGCGGGCCCGAGTTCGACCGGTTGTTCCTCCTGTTCATGATCCAGCACCACCGCGGCGCGCTCGCCATGGTGCGCGAGCTGGTCGACACCCCGGGTGCGGCCCGGGACGGACCCTTGTTTCAGATCGCCTCCGACGTGAGCGCCGATCAGACAACGGAGATCGACCGCATGACACGAATGCTCGCCGCGCTGTCTCAACCCTCTCAACGGAGCCCCCAGTGAGATCTCAGTCCGTCTTGCTCGCAATCGGCACGGTCGTCGCCGCCTGCGCCACAGCCACGAAGGTCGACCTGTCTTCCGTCGCGCCCAGCCCCGACCGGCGGTTAGGGCTCCGCGCGGGGTGGATGAACGCCGCCGACGCCGCGTGGAACCTGCGACTGGTGGCCGCGGTGCCGAAGCCGGCGCAGTTCACCGACGACACCAATCCCGGCGACTTCGCGTTCCTCAACTCGGATATCGCCTTTACCGGACATTACGTCATCCAGGGCAACTTCCACGGTTTGCAGGTATGGGACATCGCGCAGCCGAGCCATCCCGTACTGGTCACGTCGTACATCTGCCCCGAGCAGCAGAACGACGTCTCGGTGTACCGGAACCTCCTGTTCGCGTCCGGCGAAGACTTCAGCGGCCGGCTCGACTGCGGGACGCAGGGCGTGCAGGACTCGGTGAGCAAGGACCGGCTGCGCGGCATCCGCATCTTCGACATCTCGGACATCACGCACCCCAAGCCCATCACCAGCGTGCAGACGTGCCGCGGCTCACACACGCACACGGTGGTGACCGACCCGAACGACAGCGCTAGTCTGTACATCTACGTGTCGGGCGGCGCCCCCGTCCGCTCACCCAATGAGCTCCCGGGGTGCTCGGACCTGGCCCCCGACAAGGACCCGAACAGCGAGCTGTTCCGCATCGAGGTGATCCAAGTGCCGCTCGCGCATCCCGAGCAGGCGCACGTGGTGAGCAAGCCGGCGATCCTGGCTGACCTGGCCGCGCCGCGGGAGCACGGCGAGGCCCCGGAAGACATCGCCGCCGCGGCCAAGGCCGCGGCCGAGGCGCGCGCCAAGGGCGGGTTCACGGCCAATGTGCACGGGATGGATTACGTGCTGCCGCCGCGGTTCATCCGGATGCAGCTCGACAGCCTCGTGAAGGCGCGGCAGGGGAGCGGCGCGCCCACGGCTGCCGACAGCGTCGCGCTGCGTGGCGCGATTCAGGGCATCGTGGATCGGCTGGTCAACGGCCCGGCGACGACGGGCCCCCGGCCCGGCCCCGTCCAGTGCCATGACATCACTGTCTACCCGGCGCTCGGGATCGCGGGTGGCGCGTGCGCGGGCTACGGCGTGCTCCTCGACATTCGCGACCCGGCCCACCCGCGGCGGATCGCCGCGGTAGCCGACTCGAACTTCGCGTTCTGGCATTCGGCGACGTTCAACAACGACGGCACCAAGCTGTTGTTCACCGACGAGTGGGGCGGGGGTCTCGCGCCCAAGTGCCGCGCGACCGACAAGCGCGAGTGGGGAGCCGACGCGATCTTCGCGGTGGCCCACGACGCGATGACGTTCCAGAGCTACTACAAGCTGCCGGCGCCGCAGACGCAGTTCGAGAATTGTGTCGCCCATAACGGGTCGCTGATCCCGGTTCCGGGACGAGACATCATGGTGCAGGGCTGGTACCAAGGCGGTATCTCGGTGTTCGACTGGAGCGACGCGGCGCACCCGCGCGAGATCGCCTACTTCGACCGCGGGCCGATGGACTCGACCAAGCTCGTGGGCGCGGGCTCCTGGTCCGCCTACTGGTACAACGGCTACATCTACAGCTCCGAGATCGGCCGCGGGCTCGACGTGCTGGAGCTCGTGCCGAGCGGGCTGCTCTCGCAGAACGAGATCGATGCGGCGAAGCTGGTCCACTTCGATGTCCTGAACGTCCAGGACCAGCCGAAGCTGGTCTGGCCCGCGAGCTTCGTGGTGGCGCGCGCCTATCTGGACCAGCTGGCGCGCTCCAATGGTCTCGCGCCCGCCCGAGTCGCGGCCGCGAGGGATGCGCTCACGCGCGCCGAGCACCTGTCGGGGCAGCCTCGCCGGGAGGCGCTGACGCAGCTGGCGACGCAGCTGAACGGTGATGCGCAAGGGGCTGCCGCTCAGGCCAAGGTGCGGACGCTCGCCGCCGCGGTCCTCGAGGTGGCGAGCGCGGCGCGCTGAGCGCCGTCAGATGATGCACACGATCAAGGTCATCGCCATGTGGCTCGGGGTCACCAAGGCGGGTTACTCGGTCGCGGAGGAAGCCCCCATCTTCGTCTTGGTCTTTGCCGTGCCGGCCGCGGTCGCCCTGGTGGTGTGGTGGGTGGTGACGCGCCACTAGGGCGCAGCACGCTGCGCCCCTCTCGTCTTTTTCGGATACGACTATTTCGGCGGCGGCCGCTAGCTTGGCCCCGTGCCGCTGCGCCTGGCCGAGCATCCCGCTTCCGACCGTCCCCGCGAGCGCTTGTGGGCGTTGGGCCCCGCCGCGCTGACGGGTCAGGAGCTGTTGGCCATTGTCTTAGGAACGGGGTGCGCGGGGCAGGACGCCCTCAGCGTCGCGGGGGAGCTGCTGGCGCGGGTGGATGGGTCGCTGCGCCGGCTCGCCGGGAGACCATCGGCGGAGCTGGCCCGGATCCCCGGGGTCGGCCGGACCAAGGCGGCGCGCGTGGCCGCGGCGCTTGAGCTAGGGCGTCGCGTGGGCGCCGAGGCGGAGCCGGCGCCGGAGCGCATCCGCGGGCCCGGAGACGTGCAACGCTTCTATGGGGTGCGGCTGCGCGATCTGACGGTCGAGGAGTTCCACGTGCTGGCCCTGGGTAGCCAGAGCCAGGTGCTGGGCGATCTGCTGATCACGCGGGGGATCCTGAACAGCTCGCTGGTGCATCCGCGCGAGGTGTTCCGGGCGGCGATCGCCGAGGCCGCGGCGGGGATCATCGTCGTGCACAACCATCCGAGCGGCGATCCCACCCCTTCGGCGGACGACCGGGCGGTCACACGCCAGCTCGTGGACGCCGGCCGGCTGCTCGATCTCCCGGTGTACGACCACGTGATCGTAGGCGGGGAGCGCTATGTGAGTTTCGCCGAGGCGGGGTTGCTGTAGGCGCCGCCTCGCTTTTCGGGCCCCGCGTTGACTCCCTTCGCGAGACTCGCCATCCTCCAGTCGTGACCAGCACCGCCCCCATGCTCGCCCCCGAGCTGGCCCGGGCCGTGGCGGCCCAGCGGGACCGCCTCGACTTGGACCTCGTGTCGCGCGCCTACCGCGTGAGCGCCCAGGCGCACCGCGGCCAGAAGCGCGAGTCCGGCGACGACTACGTCTCGCATTCGGTCGCGGTCGCGACGATTCTCGCCGAGCAGCAAATGGATTCGACCACGATCGCCGCCGCGCTGCTGCACGACGTGGTAGAAGACTCCGACGTCTCGCTCGACGACATCCGCCGCACCTTCGGCCCCGAGGTCGCCGAGCTGGTCGATGGGCTCACCAAGCTCTCCACGCTCACGTTCCGCTCCACCGCCGAGGAGCAGGCGGAGAACTACCGCAAGCTGCTGCTCTCCATCGCCAAGGACGCGCGCGTCATCATCATCAAGCTCGCCGACCGGCTGCACAACATGCGGACGCTCGAGCATCTGGACGACGAGAAGCGGCGCCGCATCGCGCTCGAGACACGCGAGATCTATGCCCCGCTGGCCCACCGCTTCGGCATGGCGGGCGTGAAGGCAGAGCTCGAGGACCTGGCGTTCAAGTTCCTCGAGCCCGACGACTACCGGGCGCTGTCCCGTCAGGTCCGCGCCAAGAAGGTCGAGCGCGAGCGGACCATCGAGCGCTTGGGGGCCCCGCTCGGCGACGCGTTGCGGGAGGCCGAGCTCGCCGACATCGAGATCACGGGCCGGCCGAAGAACCTCTGGTCCATCTACAAGAAGATGAAGAAGCGCGACAAGCCGTTCGAGGAGATCTACGACCTCCTGGCGGTGCGCGTGCTCGTGAACTCGATCCCCGAGTGCTACCACGTCCTCGGGATCATCCACCACAAATGGACGCCGCTCCAGGAGCGCATCAAGGACTACATCGCGAGCCCCAAGTCGAACGGCTACCAGTCGCTGCACACGACGGTGTTCGGACCGAGTGGGCAGCTGTACGAGATCCAGATCCGCACGCGCGACATGCACCACACGGCGGAGTACGGCATCGCCGCCCACTGGCTCTTCAAGGAAGGGAAGGGCTCCGCCGACGAGCTCGACCGCCACCTCGCGTGGTTCCGCCAGCTGATCGAGCTGCAGCAGGACACCCACACCCCCGAGGAGTTCCTCGAGTTCCTCAAGGTCGACCTGTACCAGGACGAGATCTTCGTGTTCACGCCGCGGGGGGACGTGAAGCGGCTCCCCAAGGGCGCGACGCCGCTCGACTTCGCCTTCGCGGTGCACACGGAGGTAGGCCAGCACTGCCAGGGGGCACGCATCAACGGCCGCATCGCGCCGCTGCACCGGCCCCTGAAGAACGGCGACACGGTCGAGGTCCTGACGAGCCCGCAGGCGAAGCCGTCGCGTGACTGGCTCGCCCACGTGCAGACGGCGCGCGCCCGCCACAAAATCCGCCAGTGGATCAAGCAGGAGGAGCACGAACGGAGCCTCGAGCTGGGCGAAGAGATCCTGGCGCGCGAGGTGCGGCGGGGCCGCCTCGAGCCCCCGACCGAGGCGCAGCTGCGGCAGGCCGCCACCACGCTGTCGGTCGGCACCCCGGAGCAGCTCCAGGCCGCCCTGGGACGCGGCGACGTCGCCCTCGGCACGATGATGCGGGCGTTGTACCCGGACCTGCCTGCCGACGAGCTGCAGCCCCAGAAGGCGACTGCGTTCGGGCGCGTGATGCAACGGCTGCGGCTCGGCCGCGGCATCAAGATCCAGGGCGTGGACGGGCTGATGGTGCGCTACGCCCAGTGCTGCCAGCCGGTCCCGGGCGACCAGGTGGTGGGCTATGTGACGCAGGGACGCGGTATCTCGATCCACCGCTCGGATTGCCCCAATCTGCTCGTGCTCTCGACCGAAGCGGAGCGGCGCGTCGACATCGACTGGCAGGAGTCCGAGGGGGAGACTTTTGTCGTACGGCTCGTCGTCGGCGGGGAAGACCGCCGCGGCCTCTATGCCGACATCTGCACCGCGATCAGCGAGTCCGGCACCAACATTCGCTCGGCCGAGCTGGCGACGCGGGACGGGGCGGTGTTCGGGTCGGTCCTCGTCGAGGTCGAGAACCAGACCCACTTGAACAAGGTGATCCGCGCCATGCGCCGGGTGAAGGGCGTGACCGACGTGTCGCGCCGCGAGTCCGGCCCCCAGGTACAGCCGCAGGTCGGTTAGATTTCCTCGATGCCGTTCGATCTCGTCTCCCCGTTCGCGCCGGCGGGGGATCAGCCGCGCGCCATCCAGGAGCTGCGGGCTGGGCTCGCCCGGGGCGACCGCTATCAGACGCTGCTCGGCGTCACCGGCTCCGGGAAGACGATGACCATGGCCCACGTCATCGCCGCGTTCGACCGCCCCACCCTCGTCCTGTCGCACAACAAGACCCTCGCGGCCCAGTTGTACGGCGAGTTGAAGTCGTTCTTCCCGAAGAGCGCCGTCGAGTTCTTCATCTCGTACTACGACTACTACCAGCCCGAGGCCTACGTCCCCCAGACCGACACCTACATCGCCAAGGATTCGTCGATCAACGACGACATCGACCGCTTACGGCTGCGCGCCACCTCGAGCCTGATGGAGCGGGAGGACGTGGTCATCGTCGCCAGTGTGTCCGCCATCTACGGCCTGGGCGACCCGGAGCTGTACCGGGAGCGCCTGGTGACGGCGACCGTGGGGCAGGAGATCGCCCGCGACGCCCTGCTCGAGGAGCTCGTGGGGGTGCAGTACCAGCGGAACGACGTCGCGTTCGAGCGCGGCACGTTCCGCGTGCGAGGCGACACGGTCGAAGTGTTCCCCGCCTACGACGAGCAAGCGGTGCGAGTCGAGTTCTGGGGCGACACGGTCGAGCGGATCGCCAAGATCGATCCCCTGACCGGCGACACCATCGCCGAGCTCGGCCGGGCCGCCGTGTACCCCGCCACGCACTTCGTCACCGAGCGCCCCACGATCGAGCGCGCGGTGACCGCGATCCGGGCGGAGCTCAAGGAGCGGCTCGCGGAGCTCCGCGTGCAGAACAAGCTGCTCGAGGCCCAGCGGCTCGAGTCGCGCACCAACTTCGACATCGACATGCTGCTCGAAGTGGGGCGCTGCACCGGCATTGAGAACTACTCGCGCCACTTGACCGGGCGACAGCCGGGCGAGCGGCCAGCGTGCCTGCTCGACTACTTCCCAAAGGACTACCTCTGCGTCATCGACGAGTCGCACCAAACGCTGCCGCAGCTCGCCGGGATGTACGAGGGCGACCGCTCCCGCAAGCAAACCCTGGTGGATTACGGCTTCCGGCTGCCCTCGGCGCTCGACAACCGGCCGCTCCGGATCGACGAGTTCATGGGACTGGTGCCGCGGATCCTGTTCGTGTCGGCGACGCCGGGAGACGAGGAGCTGCGGCTGTCGGGCGGCGTGGTCGTGGAGCAGATCATCCGGCCGACCGGGCTCGTGGACCCCGAGGTCGAGGTCCGGCCGGTGAAGGGGCAGGTGGACGACCTGCTGCACGAGATCCGGCTGCGCGAGAAAAAGAACGAGCGCGTGCTCGTCACGACGCTCACGAAGCGCATGGCCGAGGACTTGACCGACTACCTGCAGCAGCACGGCGTGCGGGTGCGCTACCTGCACTCCGAGATCGACGCGATCGAGCGGGTCGAGATCATCCGGGGGCTGCGGCTGGGCGAGTTCGACGTCCTCGTGGGGATCAACCTGCTGCGCGAGGGGCTCGACCTCCCGGAGGTGTCGCTCGTCGCGATCCTCGATGCGGACCAGGAGGGGTTCCTCCGCTCCGACCGCTCGCTCATCCAGACCGTGGGCCGGGCGGCGCGTCACCTCCATGGGAGGGCGATCCTCTACGCCGATCGCGTGACGGGTTCGATGCAGCGAGCACTCGAGGAGATGACCCGGCGTCGCAAGCTCCAGGGGGATTACAATCGCGAGCACAGGATCACGCCGCGGTCCATCGTGAAGTCCGTCGACCAGGTGCGGTTCGCCACCCGGGTGGCGGACGCGAAGACCACGAAACCCGCCGGAACGGGTGTGCCGCGGCCCGCGGACGCGCGCGAGCGCGAGGCACTGGTCCGGCTGCTCGAGCAGCAGATGCAGGCCGCGGCCGAGGACCTCGACTTCGAGCTGGCGGCGGTGCTGCGCGACCAGATCCTCGAGCTCCGGGCCGAGGGAGACACCGCGTCCCATGCGCCTGTCCGCGGACGACCTCAACCGGTTCGGTGAGGAGCTGGGCCGCGGGCTCGCCGCGCCGGCTGTGATCGGGCTGTCGGGCGAGCTCGGCTCCGGCAAGACGACGCTGGTGCAGGCGATCTGTCGCGGGTTGGGCGCGCGCGCGCTCGCCACCAGCCCCACGTACGCGCTGGTCCACCATTACGAGGCCCCCCCCCAGGGCCTCCCCGTCTACCACGTCGACTGTTACCGGCTCAAGTCGCCGGACGACGCGCGCGATCTCGGCTTCGAGGACATGATCCGCGAGCGCGCCATCGTGCTCGTCGAATGGCCGGAGCGGGCGGGGGCATGGGTGCCGGCGCTGGACCGGCATTTTCGGCTGAGCTACGGTGACGCGCCCGACGTCCGGGAGTTGGAGGAGCTGCGGTGACGGGCTTTTGGCTCGCCCTCGACACCGCGACCGGCAGCGCCAGCGTCGCCGCCGGCCGGCCGCCGCGGGCGGAGAGCGGAGCGCAGGTGCAGGGCACGCGCCGCCATGCGGCGGAGATCATCCGCCTCGTGGACTTCGTGCTGGGGAGGCTGGGGATCACGCCGCGCGATCTCGAGGGCATCGTGCTCGGGGACGGACCCGGCAGCTTTACGGGGCTGCGCGTCGGCTGGGCCGCGGCGAAGGGTCTGGCGCAGGAGGCCGGCCTCGAGCTCGTCGCCATTCCGTCGCTCATGGCGGCCGCGGCGGGCGCGGCCCTGAAGGTCGGGCCCGAGCCGGTCGCCGCTTGCTTCGACGCGTTGCGCGGTCAGGTGTACGGCGCGGTGTACGCGTTCCACCCGGATCGCGTCGCCACGCTCGTCCCCCCCGCCGTCTTCACGATCGCACAGCTCGAGGCCGTCGCCCCGGCGCGGCCGCGGCTCGCCGTCGGCGACGGCGCCGTGCGGTACGCCGCGGACATCAAGCACTGGACCGGGACCGATCCGGTCCCGCCGGAGAATCTGCCGCCCGGGGCCACGCTGTTGCTGTCGCTCCTGCGGCGGGACGGCGCGGCGCGGGCCCTCGCCGACCCGGACGCCGCGGAGCCCGTGTACGGTCGCCCTGCCGAAGCGCAGGCCAAGTGGGAGGCCCGCCACGGTCGCCCGTTACCGGATTCGTCCCGCTCGGGCGGCTGACGTCGCCGACGTGGCGGCGATCGAGCGCGCCACCTTCTCCGACCCCTGGCCGGCGAGCGATTTCGCGGAGTGCGTCGCCAGCGGGATGCCGTTCCTTGTGGCCGACGGCCGCGGCACCGTCCTCGGCTACGCCATCGCGCACGGGGCCGCCGATGAGGCCGAGATTCTCAACGTGGGCGTCGCCCCGGCGCACCGCAGGCAAGGCGTTGGGCGCGCGCTGGTCGAACAGCTGCTCGCCGCGTTGCGCGACGCTGGCGCGCGAGTCGTGTACCTCGAGGTGCGGGCGTCGAACGTTATCGCGCGCCGGCTGTACGAATCGATGGGGTTCCAGGAGGTCGCCCGCCGGGCGCGCTACTACCGGCGCCCGGTCGAGGACGCGGTGATTCTCCGGGCTGCCATTGCTGCAGGGCGGACCGGACAGGCGTCTGCAAAACTTTAACACACGTGGCGTATCTTTGATTGACAGAATAACTTGCGGGTCATATACTGTGGACGCCCTTGGTCTCCGACCCGCCGTGCGCCGGGAGGTCTGTTGTGAGCCGGAGCCTCAATAAAGTCATGCTAATCGGGAACTTGGGAGCCGATCCCGAGGTGCGCAGCACCACCAACGGTTCCCGCGTCGCCACGCTCTCGCTGGCGACCAGTCGGCAGTGGACCAGTCAAGGGGGGGAGAAGCAGGAGAAGACCGAGTGGCATCGGGTGATCTGTTGGAACAACAAGGGCGCTCAGTTGGCGGACCTGGCCGAGAAGTACATGAAGAAGGGCAATCGCATCTACGTCGAGGGGCGCATCGAGTACCGCACGTGGGAAGATCGTGAGAAGCAGACGCGGTACGTCACCGAGATCATCGCGCGGGAAGTGATCCTGCTGTCATCCCGGGGAGCCGGCGAGGGGGGCGGGGGCGGGGGCGGGGGCGGCGAAGGCGGCGGCGAGTTTGCGCGTGCCAAGGCCGCGGCCAAAGTGGCGCCCGACGGCGGCGGGGGAGGCGGCAAGCCGGAATCGCTCGACGCGTTCCCGGAGGCGCTTGATGAGGAGGACGACGATCTGCCGTTCTGAGCGAGCAGCCCTGCTCGCCCTTGTGGCGGGGCTGCTCGCGTGGGGGGGTGGACTGGCGCCGGCGCTTGCGGCGCAAGACACGACGCAGGCTCGACGCGACACGTCGAACGCTGCGCAGGACACGACGCAGGCGCCGGCCCCTTCGGCTGTTGCGGGGCAGCTTCCCGCCACGCACACGGTCTCGAAGGGCGAGACGCTCTGGTCGATCTCCCAACTCTACTACAACGATCCGCTCCTCTGGCCGGAGATCTACCGCCTCAACACGGCGCTGATCGACGACCCGCACTGGATTTACCCGGGTGAGGAGTTGAACCTCCAGGGCGGCGTCAGCGTGGCCCAAGCGCCGCCCGAGTCGACAGGGGTCGCCGGGCCCCCACCGGCCGACACGGTGCACGCCCAGGCGGGGCCGGGCGCCGATACCGTCACGGCGGTCGCGGCGGCGCCGGATACCGGCATGATCCTCGACACGGCGCAGAGCGTCATTGAGGCGCCGCCTCCGTCGTCGCCGACGGAGAGCTACCAGACGATCTTCGATCGACGCCGCAACGCGACTCAGGAAGTGCAGGACGTGTTGCGGGGGTACGTCCACCAGTCCTACCATCCGCTGCGCCGCGGCGAGTTCTACTCCGCGGGGTTCCTCACCGAGAATGAGAGCATGCCCTACGGCCGCGTGCTCGGTAGCACGGCCATGTCCGCCATCCCCCGTTTCACCGATCGAACCAGCGCGACGATCTACGATCAGATCGCGGTGGACCCGCCGCGCAACGCCTCGTACCACGTCGGAGACTCCCTGCTGCTTGTCCGCATCGACCGGGATATCAGCGGGTGGGGGGGTGTGGTCGTGCCGGTGGGTGTGGCGCGGGTGACGGAGCTGCAGCGGCGACAGGTGCTCGCCCAGGTGCTGCCCAACATGCAGTTCGCCCGCATCCACGAAGGGCACCTCGCGCTCCCGCTCGAGCCGTTCAAGGACCCGGGCGAGGTGCGACCCACGCCCGTCGAGCAGGGGCTCGAGGGGCAGGTGATCGCGCAGCGGGACATGCACGAGCTGATGGGGCCGCAGCAGATCATTTTCATCAATCGCGGCCGGGCCGAGGGCGTCGCGCTGGGCGACGTGTTCGAGGTGTTCCGCCCGGCGACGGGCCGCCCCGGCACGGCGTCAGAGGAGGTGCAGGTGGTGGTCGAGGTCGTTCACGTCCGGGAGCACTCGTGCTCCGGGCTGATCCTGAACATCGAACATGCCGCGCTCGTCCCGGGCATGCCGGTGCGTCTGATCCGGAAGATGCCATCCTGACTGGTCCCCGGCCCCGGTAGACTGGGGCCGGAGGCCAGGTTTGCTTTCGGACCGTGGTCCTCATTCCTCACCTCATCGCGCTGGGCCTGTATGCCCTCGCCACGGCGCTCGTGCTCGCCCCGTTCGCGGGTCTGCGCCCCGCGCCGCGCGGGCTGACGCTCGGCGTGCCACTCGCGGGCGTCGTCGCCCATGCGCTCGGCGTCGCGCGGCTCACCCCGTTTCACGGCGTCGCCCCCACGCTGTCCCTGCTCGCGCTGTTCCTGGTCGCGCTCCAGGTGGTGAGCGAGGGTGCGTTTCGGGCGTCCGCCGTCGGGGTGTTCACGGGCCCCCTCGCGACCGGATTGATCGGGTTGGCGCTGCTGATCGGCTTCGCGCCCGCCGCGCCACCTCCCGCCGGAGCCGAGCCAAGCCCGTGGTCAATCCTCCACATCACCGTCAGCCTCCTGGGCCTCGCGCTCCTCGCCCTGGCGTTCGCCGCCGCCGCCCTCTACCTACTGCAATTCCGCGAGCTCAAGGCGAAGCGCTTCGGACAGGTGTTCCGCCTGTTTCCCCCGCTCGAGCGGTTGGACCGGCTGAACCACCTGGCGCTCGTGATGGGGTTTCCCACAGTGACCCTGGGGGTGCTGCTGGGTTTCGGCGTGCGCTACGCCGGGGGCGCGCACGTGGACGCCGCCCAGGTGGTGTGGGGGATGCTGACGTGGCTGGTGCTCGGCTGGGCCGTCGGCGTCCGGGTCGTGCGCCACTGGGTGGGCCGCCGCGCGGCGTTCGCGAGCATCGCGAGCTTCGCGGCGGTGTTGCTCGTCTACCTGGCCCTCAAGCTGAGCGCGCCAGGCACCCAGCGATTCCTGTGATGCCCTCCGACTCATGAGCATCGCCGTCTTCGGGGTGAACCATCGCACGGCGCCGCTCGAGGTGCGCGAGCGGTTCGCGCACGCCGCCCGTGACGTGCCCGGGTCGCTCGAGCGGGTCCTCGCGGCGGGTGCGGGCGGCGGCGTGTTGCTCTCGACGTGCAACCGCACGGAGTTCTATCTCAACGAGCCGGCGGACACGGTCCCCGAGGCGGTGTGGGCGATCCTCGCCGAGCGGCTGGGCGACGGGCGGGGCGCACGCGAGTACGGCTATGCGCACCGCGACCGCGACGCGGTGCGGCATCTGTATCGCGTCTCCTCCGGGCTCGACTCGATGCTGCTGGGCGAGTCGCAGATCCAGGGACAGGTGCGGGAAGCGTGGGAGATCTCGAAGGGGCAGGCGGGGCCGGTCCTGCACCGTCTGTTCCAGTCGGCGCTGCTCGTGGGGGCGCGCGTGCGGAGCGAGACGGGCCTCGGGACGGGCGCGGCCTCCGCGCCCTCCGCCGCGGTGACGCTCGCCGGTAAGATCTTCAACCGGCTCGCCGGCCGCTCCGCCCTCATCCTGGGTGCCGGAGATATGGCTGAGCTGGCGGCCACGTGCCTGGCGTCCGAAGGCGTCCGCGTCACGCTGGTCGCGAACCGCAGCTACGAGCGGGCCCAGGCGATCGCCGAAGCGCTCGGTGCTCGCGCGCTGTCGCTCGACGAGGCGTGGGAGCACTTCGGCGAAGCCGACATCGTGCTCACCTCGACTGCCGCACCCCACGCCGTCGTGACGTGGGAGCGGGTCGCGTCCGCCATCGCGCGGCGCGGCGACCGGCCGCTCTGCATTCTCGACCTCGCCGTGCCGCGCGACGTGGAGCCGGCGGTCGGCCAGCTCGAGAACGTGTTCCTCTACGACATCGACGACCTTCAGGCGGTGGCCGCGCAGGCCGCGGCCGAGCGGCGCAGCGAGATTCCGGCGGCTGAGCGCATCGTCACCGAGGAAGTCGAGCGGTTCTGGGCCTGGTATGGCGGGCTGGCGGTCGTCCCGGTGCTCAAGGAAGTCCGTGACCGGCTGGAGCGGACGCGCGCGGCGGAGCTGGAGCGCGCGCTGCGCCGGCTCGCCCACCTGAGCGCGGAGGATCGCGAGCAGATCGAGCACTTGACCCACGCGCTGCTCAACAAGTTCCTGCACCGGCCCACCGTCGCGCTGAAGGAGGCGGCCCAGGCGGGTCGGGGCTACGGCCTGCTCGAAGCCCTGAAGAAACTGTTCGATCTGGAGCGGCCCGATGGCGGATAAGGTCCTCGTCACGGGTGGGGCCGGCTTCGTCGGCTCCCACGTCGCCGACGCCTACCTCGAGGCGGGCTGTGAGGTGACCGTGCTCGACGACCTGTCGACCGGGCGCCGCGAGCTGGTGCCGTCCGCGGCACGCTTCGTCCACGCCGACGTGCGCTCGCCCGAGGCGCGCCAGCTGCTCGCCACCGGCGGCTTCACCCTGCTCAACCACCACGCGGCTCAGATGGACGTGCGGCGCTCGGTGGACGATCCGGTGCTCGACGGCAGCGTGAATGTGATCGGGCTGCTCAACCTGCTCGAGGGGGCGCGGGCGGGGGGCGTGCGGCGGGTAGTGTTTGCCTCGTCGGGTGGCGTGGTGTACGGCGACAGCGCGACGTTCCCGCTCACCGAGGGCGCGCCCAAGCTGCCCCTGTCTCCGTACGGCGCCGCCAAGCTCGCGTCGGAGTATTACCTCGCCACCTTCGCCCAGCTGTACGACCTCGAGACCGCCGCGCTGCGCTACAGCAACGTCTACGGGCCGCGCCAGAACGCCCGCGGCGAGGCGGGCGTCGTCGCGATCTTCTCGGGGCGGACCTTGCAGGGCGAGCCGCTCACGGTCTACGGCGACGGGGACCAGACGCGCGATATGGTGTACGTGAAGGACGTCGCGGCGGCGAACCTGGCGGCGAGCCGGCGCCCGCTCCCGCGGCTCACGGACTTGGACGCCCGTGCCTTCAACATCGGCACCGGGATCGAGACGTCGGTGAACGAGCTCGCCGCGGGCCTCGCCGCCGCCGCGGGGCGCATGCCGGAGATCCGGCACGCCCCCGCGCGGCCCGGCGAGCTGCGGCGCAACGTGTTGGCAGTGGACAAAGCGGCGCGCTTGCTCGGGTGGCGTCCCCAGGTGACGCTCGCCGAGGGCTTGCAACTCACGCTCCGTTCCGTGGTGGAGGACTGACACGTGCTGCTCCAAGTCGGCCGGGCGGTCCCGACAACGCCGTGGGACCTGGTGCTCACATCGAGTCGCGAGACGAAGTTCGTGCTCGCGATCCTCGTCCTGTTCTCGCTCGTCTCCTGGTTTCTGATCTTCAAGAAGTGGTGGGACTTCCGGCGGCTGCGCCGGCTCGCCGATCGATTCATGACCGAGATCGAGCGGGCGCCGCGGCTCGAGGACGCCTACCACGCGGCGATGCGTCTGCCGCCGTCACCGTACAACCGCCTGCTGCGCGAAGGGATTCACTTCTTCTCCGAGCTCAAGCCCGGCGGCCTCACGGAGAACGGACCGGGCATCGCCACCCAGAGCACGCTCACCACGACGCAGCTCGAAGCGCTGCGGATGGTGCTCGCGAAAGAGGTCGCGGCGGAGCGCGACGGGGCGGCGCGCTTCATCCCCTGGCTCGCGACCTTCGGCTCGGTGAGCCCGCTGCTCGGACTGCTGGGCACGGTGCTCGGCGTGATGGATGCGTTCATCGGCATCGCCGTCGGCGGCTCGGGAAACATCGCCGCGGTCGCCCCCGGTGTGGCCGAGGCGCTCGTCACCACCGTTGCCGGCCTCGCCGTCGCGGTCCCCTCGGTCATGGCCTACAACATCTTCGTCAACCGGCTGGGCCTGTTCGCGGGGGAGCTCGAGGGCTTCGCCCAAGAGATCATCGGCACGATGGCCCGCGAGGGGAGGCTCTAGATGGCCGGGACCGGCGGGGGGGGCGGGGGGGGCGGCGGGGGCGGGGGGCTGCTCGGTGGCGGCGGCCTGCGCGGGCACGGCGAGCTGCCGCTCAACGCCGACATCAACGTGACGTCGCTCGTGGACGTCGCCTTCGTGCTGCTCATCATCTTCATGATCACCGCGCCGATCATGCAGGGCGGGGTGGACGTGCGGTTGCCGCGCGCCCAGGCCCGCCCCCTCGAGCCGAAGTCGGGGCTGGTCGTGAGCCTCGACCGCGAGGGGCGCATCTACTTCGACCAGGCGCCCCTCAGCTACGAGGACTTCCGCGCCACCTTTCCGGCGTTCGTGCGAACCAAACGGCCCACCGGGGTGTACCTCCGGGCCGACGGACGGGTCCCCTATGCGGATGTGGTGCAGGTGCTCGCCGTGATCCGCGCGTCGGGCGTGGCCGACGTCGGTCTCGTGGCCGAGCCGGAGACGATCGAGCGGTGAGAGCGCGTCGCCCGGCGTCCGCCGACTTGGGCGTGGGGCTCGCGGGGACGATCGCGGTGCACGCGCTCGCGGGCGTGTTCCTCGTGGTCGGTGCCGCGCAGGCCCGCCGGCCGACGCCGCCGACGTACAAGGTTCATCTCGTCGCGGCCCCGGAGCCGACCGAGGAGGCGCGCAAGGCGCCCGAAGCCATCGAGCGACCCGCCGAGGAGAAGCCCGCGCCGCTGCCGACGGCCAAGCGGCCTCCGAAGAGCACGGTGTCGCCGGCGGCGCCGCCGCCGGTAGCCGACAACACCAAGCGCGAGGCGGCCCCGCGCACCACGCCCAAGGCAGCGCCGCTGCCCGGCGAGACGCCGTCCACCGGGACCGACGTCGCCACGGTGAGCACCGAGGGGGTGGCGTTTCCGTTCCCCGAGTACCTGCAGAACATCGTGGCGCAGGTGCTGCGGCGCTGGCAGCGGCCGCTCCAGAGCACGCCCCTCGAGGCGGAGGTGGCCTTCTTCGTGCACCGTGACGGGTCCGTGACCGATCTGCAGTTCATCCAGCGCTCCGGGAACTTCGCATTCGACCTCGAGGCGCAAGGGGCGGTGGAGGAGGCGGGACGCTTCAAGGCGTTCGGGCGGTTACCGGACGGCTGGAGCTCGGACGTCTTGTTCGTACGCTTCTATTTCTCCGGACGGCGGCAATGAAGGCGGTTCGGCGGTTAGGCGGTTGGGCGGTTAGCGGTGCGGTGATGCTGCTAACCGCCTATCCGCCTAACCGGCTATCCGCCCAGGACACCTCTGCCATCGATCGCGGGGTCCGCATCGGCATCGTGTACCGACCCGGCGTGCGGCCCGGCGTCGTGGTGCTGCCGGGACGGGCGCCGGCGCTCGACTCCGTCCGCGCGATCGTCGCCCGCGATCTCGACTACAGTGATCGCTTCGAGCTGATCACGCTCCCGAGCGGTGATTCGATCCGGGTGGCGACGGCCGCCCCAGCTGCCGCCGCTCGCTCGGGGCGGCCGGGGGCCGGGGGGGCCGGGGGGGGCGCGGCGGCGGCGAGCCTCAACTACCCGTTGTACCAGGCCCTCGGCGCGGACTTCGCGGTGGCGATCACCACGGCGCCCCCGGACACGACGGTCGTGACCGTGCACGATGTGACGGCCGGCGGCGTGCGCCGCGAGTTCCGGGCGCGACTGCCGGCCCTCAAGGATGCTGGCTTCCGGCTCGCGGCACACCGGTTCTCGGACCAGGTGCTCGAAGCGACGCTCGGCGTCGCGGGGGTCGCCGCCACCCGCGTGCTACTCGTGCGGGACGGCAAGGTGTACAGCGTGGATCAGGACGGCGCGGACGTGCAGCTGGTGTCGTCGAGTGATCACCAGGCGATGTCGCCCGCGTGGGCGCCGGACGGGCGGCGCTTCGCGTACATGGAATTCTGGCAGGGACACGGGCGGCTGTTCGTCCAGGACGTCGCGACGGGCAAGCGCGTCGCCGTGGCGACGACGGGGCAGGCGCTCGATTTCACGCCGGCGTTCGCGCCTGATGGCAAGACGCTCGCCTTCAGTCGCGCGACCGAGGAAGGCACCGACATCTACACGATCAACGTCAAGGACGGCTGTTGTTTACAGCGCTTGACCGTAGGGCGCTTTTCAGACAACTTGTCACCGACCTACGGTCCCGACGGCCAGCGGGTCGCGTTCGTGTCGACACGCGCGGGAGCGCCGCAAGTCTACGTGATGGCCGCGGACGGGACCGACCAGCAGCTGTTCGCGCCGTTCGATTACGGTGTGACCGGGGCCTCCTACGCGCCGGACTGGTCGCCCGACGGGCAGTCGGTCGCCTTCCACCGCGACGTCGGGGGGACCTATCAGGTGTTCGTCCTGGACGTGCGCGCGCGTTCCGTGCGGCAGCTCACCTCCGTAGGGCGAAACGAAGATCCCACCTGGGCGCCCGACAGCCGCCACATGGCGTTCGTGTCGGATCGTGCGGGGTATCGGCAGCTCTGGATCGTCGATGTCGAAACGGGTCGGATCCGCCTGCTGCTGCCGCACAGCGGCGCGCGGCTGCCGGCCTGGTCTCCGCGGCTGGCGGAGACCACCGCTTCCACTCCTTGAATCGAGAGAGGGCGCAACGATGAAACGCTTCGAATTGCTCGTGCTCGGCAGCCTCGCCGCTGCGGCCGTGGCCGCATGCGGTGGCGGCGCCAAGCCGGAACCGCCGGCACCGCAGGCCAACGCGGATTCCGCGGCGGCGGAGCGGGCGCGGCAGGACTCGATCGAGCGGGCGCGGCAGGAGGAGCTCGCGCGCCAGCGGGAAGAGGCGGAGCGGGTCGCGCGGCAGCGCGCGGCGGACTCGCTCGCCGCCCTGGGGCACACCACCGAGGCCGTGAAGACCCTGCTCGCCACGATGATCCACTTCGAGTTTGATAAGTCGAATGTCAAGCCGGAAGACATCGGGGTCCTCGACCAGAAGGTGGCCATCCTCCAGGCGAACCCGAACCTCCGGATCCGCATCGCCGGGAACTGTGACGAGCGCGGTTCGGACGAGTACAACCTCGCGCTCGGCAACCGCCGCGCGATTGCGGCGAAGCAATACCTGGTGAGCCACGGCGTCGACGCGGGTCGCGCCGAGACCGCGTCCTACGGCAAGGAGCGGCCGCTCGATCCGGGCCACAACGAGGAAGCCTGGGCGAAGAACCGCAACGATCAGTTCGAGATCGTTTCCGGCGGGGACGCCCTGAAGCAGCCGTAGGGCGGACACTCGTGCTGCGCCGCCAGCTCTCGTCGTTGCTCGGCCTGGGGCTCGCCGCCGGATGCGCGCTGAAAGGTGACGTCCGGCGGGTCGAGCTCCAGGTCGAAGCACTCAAGGTGGACCGCGTGCGCGCCGACGCCGAGCGCGCGACGCAGATCGATTCGCTGCGCCTGCTGCTCGCGGCCGTGCAGCAGGTGCTCGCGGTACAACAGGCCTATCTCGTGCAGATGCGCGGCGACGTGAAAACCGATCTCCTCGCCGTGCAGCAGCAGCTCGTGACGGTGCAGGAGCTCACCGGCCAGAGCCAGCAGCGGCTCACGGAGCTGCGCGGCCGGCTGGAAGCGCAGGCGCGCCAGCCCGTGCCCCCGGTCGACACCGCACGCCCGGGCGGCGCCCCCGGCCCCCCCGTCGGCCCCTCGGGCAACCCCGCCGGACCGGGCCCCGACCAGATGTACGACCTCTCGCTGCAGCAATTCCGCCGCGGCAGCCTCGCGACCGCTCGGGTCGGCTTCCGGGAGTTCCTGCGCGTCTTTCCCGCGCACGACCACGCCCCCGACGCCCTGTTCTACGTCGGCGAGACGTTCGCCGGCGAGAGCGCGGACTCCGCGGCCGCGGTGTATCAACAGGTCGTGAAGACGTACCCGAACTCGTCGCGGGCGCCGTCGGCCCTCTACAAGCTGGGCCTGCTCGCCGAGCAGCGTGGTGACAAGGCGGCGGCTCGCACCTACTACGCCCGGGTCATCGCCGGCTACCCCCGCTCCGACGAAGCGAACCTCGCCAAGGACAAGCTGCAACGCCTCGGGCGGTAGCACCCCGGACGGCCGTGCCTGAGACACAACAGAACCGCGCCGAGATGCCGTTCCTCGATCACCTCGAGGAGCTGCGCTGGCGCATCCTCTACAGTCTGTTGGCCGTCCTCGTCGGCACGGTGGTGGGCTGGTTCGTCGTGGAGCACTGGGACGTGATCGGCCTCCTCATCCAGCCCATCGCCCCGCTCCTCCCCGACGGCAAGCTCAAGTTCACGAGTCCGACCGAGCCGTTTCTGATCACGCTCAAGTTCGCCTTCGTCGTCGGGCTGGTGCTCGCCTCGCCGGTCGTGATCTACCAGGCGTGGGCGTTTCTGGCGCCCGCGCTGTACGACCGGGAGAAACGGCTCATCCTGCCGGCCCTCTCGGTGGGCGCGCTGCTGTTCCTGGGGGGCGCCGTGGTGGCGTACGTCTGGGTCCTGCCGCGCGCCCTGCGGGTGCTGTTCAGCATCCAACAGCGCGTCTTCGCGCCCATCATCACGGCGGACGGCTATTTCGCCGTCGCCGTACCGCTGATGATCGGGTTCGGGCTCGTGGCGGAGCTGCCGCTCGTCGTGGTGATTCTCACGATGCTGGGGCTCGTGACCCCGCAGTTCCTCGCGCGTAACCGGCGCTACGCCATCGCGCTCTCGGCCGGCGTGGCGGCGTTGCTCACGCCGCCCGACGCCGTGTCCATGCTCCTGATGATGGTGCCCCTGCTGCTGCTCTACGAAGTGAGCATCTGGTGCGCCTGGGTCGTGACGCGGCGCCGCGCGCGCCGCGCAGGAGAGACACCGGGGGCGGGAGCCACGACGACCGCCGGTCTCGTGCTCGTCGCGCTCATCGGGGGGGGAGGAGCAGGCCCGCTCGCCGCCCAGGGGCGGCTGCCGTCCGGGACGCAACGCAGCGACACGACGCCGCGCCGCGCCGGCGGCGACACGCTCGCGGGACGATCGCTCGATACCGCGACGGCCCGCAGGCTGGGACTTCCCACCGGTCCGACGCGCAGCTTCCCCCCGGGGGACATGGTGATCGACTCGCTGTTGCGGCTCAAAGGCTACCGCATCACGCAATACGTCGCGGACACGCTGGTCGTCCAGGGCGGGGACTCGCAGACCATCCACCTGCAGGGCGAGGCGTACGTCGAGCGCGAGGGGACGAAACTCCAGGCCGACGCGATCAAGTACCGCCAGGCGAGCTGCCGGCTCGACGCCGCGGGCGATCCCCAGCTGTTCGATCAGGGGACTGTGCTCGTGGGCGAGGGGATGCGCTACGACACCTGCATCAAGCGCGGCACCGTGCGCAAGGCCCTGACCGACTTCCAGCAGGGCGGGGCCACGTGGTACGTGCGGGGCGACCTCGCCGTCGATTCCGGCTCGACGCGCCTGTACGGCGCGAACAGCGAGATCACCTCGGACGACCACCCCGTGCCCGATTACCACTTCGCAACCGGCCAGGTCAAGTGGCTCAACAAGAACGTGATGGTCGCCCGGCCGGCGGTGCTCTACGTGCAGGACGTCCCCATCATGTGGCTGCCGTTCATCTTCAACGACATCCGCAAGGGCCGCCATAGCGGCGTGCTGCGGCCACGCTTCGGCTTGAACGACATCGTGCGGCCGACCCGAAGCTACCAGCGCCACATCGCCAACGTCGGGTACTACTTCGTCCCCAACGACTACCTCGACTTCCTCGTTTCGGGTGACTGGTACGCCAACCGTTACATGGCGGTGCGCTCGCAGGTGCGCTACCACTGGCTCGACCAGTTCGTCAGCGGCGGCCTCGCCTTCGAGCGCGACGACGAGCTGGACCTGCCGTCGCATTCGATCCGCGTCGGATGGCAGCATCAGCAGAGCTTCTCCTCGCGCACCCGCTTCAACGCGAGCATCGATTACCTCACCAACACCAGCGTGATTCAGACCAACACCGTGAACCCGTACCTCGCCACCGCGAGCATCACGTCGCAGCTGAGCTTCAGCAAGCAGCTCGACTGGGGGACGCTCAGCGTCGGTGGCAACCGGCATCAGGAGGTCGGCAGCGGGCTCATTACGCAGGGCTTCCCGAACGTCAGCCTCACCCCGTCGCCGGTGAACATCACGCCCTCGATCACCTGGTCGCCCGGGTTCTCGTACACGAACCAGCAGACCTTCCACCAACTCCAGGCGCCGGTCCTTGTCCCGGGTGACTCCGGGTTCCCGGATACGCTGACGCTGTTTTCCGACAATCGCGTGACCACCCTGAGCCTTCAGACCCCGCTCCGGGTCGGGCCGTGGAACTGGACGAACAGCTTCGCCCTGACCGACCAGACGAACAACGCGCGCCAGGAGTACGTGATCCCCGACTCCACCGTGCCCGGCGGGCAGCGCCACCTGCTGTACTACCGCACCTTCAGCACGCAGGTCGACTGGCAGACCGGCATCAACCTCCCGTCGCTCTTGTCGGGCACATGGAAGCTCCAGCCCGGGATCGCGATCGTGAACCAGACGTCGGCGGGGCCGTTCATGGTCCGGAACCAGTTCACCGGCGGCGACTGGGTGCGGCAGGGAAAGCGGCTGCAGTTCAGCGCCGGGCTGTCACCGACGTTCTTCGGATTCTTCCCTGGGTTCGGGCCGCTCGCGCGCATCCGCCACGCCATCTCGCCGATCGTGAGCTACCGCTACGCCCCCGGATCCGCCGTCTCGGACGAGTTCGCGCGCGCGCTCGATCCCACCGGCCGCACGCTCAACGCCCGCAGCGACCCGCAGCAGACCATCAGCGTTGGCCTGTCGCAGAACTTCGAGGCGAAGCTCAAGCCGGCGGCCGGCGACACGACGGGCGAGCACGCGCCCCGCAAGCTCCGGCTGCTCGGGATCAACACGAGCGCGCTGGCCTACAACTTCGAGCAGGCGAAGCAGCCCGGCCGCACCGGGTGGCAGACACAGACGATCAACAACACCTTCGCCTCGGATCTGCTGCCAGGATTCAGCCTGAGCCTGACCCACGATCTGTGGCGGGGTCAGGCGGGAGTCGACACGGCGAAGTTCGACCCGTTCCTCACGAATCTCGCCGCGTCGTTCTCGGTCACGCCGGCCACGATCGCCGGAATCGGGCGCCTGCTGGGCCTTGCTCCGAAGAGCGGCGCGGCGGCGGGTCCGCCCGGCGCCGCGCCCGGCGCGCCGGGAGCCGACACCACGGGGCAGAACACGCCATGGGGGAAGAAGGCCCTCGTCGGCGCGGGTGGCGTCCCGGTCGGAGGGGTGGGCGTGGGCAAGGGATTCAACCTCGGCGTCACCTTCTCGTTGACACGCACGCGCCCGCGGACCGACACGATCACCACCGCGGTTCCCTTCCTCGGCGGCACCGGCGGGCGCCAAACGATGGGCCTGAACCTGTCGTTCAGCCCGACGGCGCACTGGTCGGCGCGGTGGACCTCAGCCTACGACTTCGACACGCGCCAGTTCGGCGAGCATATCATCAACCTGGAGCGCGACCTGCATCGCTGGCACGCGAGCTTCTCGTTCTTCAAGAATCCCAACGGCAACTTCGCGTTCAACTTCACCATCTCGCTGCTGGACCAGCCGGACATCAAGTTCGACTACGAGCAGCAGAGCCTGCTGCATTGAGGGCCCCCCCTGTCCTCAGTCGGTGACAGACGCTTCCTGGCCCGGACGCGTAAGCATTGCCGCGCGCGCGACTTGCCCCCGGGCATGCCGCCTGCTTAACACCCCGCGCAAACGCCTCGTCTGGAGTATGCTATGCGCTTCCGTTCACGATACGCCCTGCTGGTGGTCGGCGCGCTGAGCGTCGCCTGCCAGACGAATACCACGACCGTCGGCACGCGACCGCCAGCGCCGCAGAACCTCACCTACCGGCTCGACCCGAGCGGCGATCCTAACAACCCCGCCGGGATCCTGTTGAGCTGGGACAACGACACCACGTCCAGCCTGGCGAGCTACAACATCTACTCGCGCGGCAGCACCACCGGCTCGTACGGATTGCGCGCTATCACGACCTCGAACACGTTCCACGACAACGGGCTTCCCCATCTGCAGTACTTCGTCACGGCGGTGGACGTGGACGGCCTCGAGAGCGCCGCCAGCAACGTCGTGACCGTGAACGAGTATCTGCAGATCGGCGCGCCGACGGCACTCACGGGGGTCTCGCTGGACAGCGCGATCCACCTCGATTGGCAGGACACGCCCGACCTGTCGCGCTTCCAGTTGTATCGCGTGTACAGCTCGGACTACAACGTCGCTCAGAACCAATGCGTCAACTGGGCGGTCGAGGGGACCACGGTTTCGCACGAGTTTCTCGCCGCCCAGCTCCCGAACGGGGTGACCCGCTGCTTCGATGTGTCGGCGGTCGACACGCTGGGCTACGAGAGCCTCACGCCGCCGACGTGGCTGGACACCCCGCGGCCCGACGCGCGCAACGTGTTGGTGTGGGGCCTTGGCGGCACGCACAACACGCAGTCAGGGTTCCGGTTCTGGGACGACCTGAACGGTGATGGGTACGGCGATGCCGGCGAATTGGGCCTGGTGCAGGACGGCAGTCGTAGCGACATCGATTTCGTGCTTCACGTGAATGCGTCGGACTCGACCCTGTGGATCGTCCCGGTCTACACGGGGACCACGATGCAGCTCTACAGCGCGAGCCCGATCGCCGATCTCACGTCGATCGACCTGGCGCCCACGAGCGGCTACTCGAGCGATTCGCTACCCGCTCGCCCCGGATTCGGGTATGTCTTCGAGATCGTGGACGGCTCGTTGGTGCACTACGGGGCCCTGCGCATGACGTTCGTGGGGCGGCAGTACGCTATTTTCGACTGGAGCGTACAGACGGCTGCCGGGAACCCGGAGCTGGCGCCGCACGGCCCGGTGCTCAGCGGGAAGCAGGTAGCGGTATCGAGGTAAACGACGGCGTCAGGACAGGCGTCACGAACAGACGTCTCGAGGGAGCGTCACGGAACGACGTCGTTTCGTGACGCTTTTTCGTGACGCTTGCCCGTGACGCCCTGCCCGACTTGGCGTCTCACCACGCTTGCACGTAGCTTCCTCTCGCATGCCGGCCCCTGTCATGCTGGACGGTCACTCCCTTGGTATCGAGGACGTCGTGTCCGTCGCCCGCCACGGCGCGCCCGTCGCCGTGGCGCCGCACTCGCTTGCCGCCGTCATCGGCTCCCGCCGCACGGTCGAAGCCGCCATCGCCCGAGGAGACACGATGTACGGCGTGACCACCGGGTTCGGGAAGCTCGCGCACGTGCGCATCCGGCCCGAGCAGGCCCGCGACCTCCAGCGTAATCTGATCCGGAGCCACGCGTCGGGCGTGGGCGACCCGCTGCCGGTCGAGGCGGTGCGCGCCATGATGCTGTTGCGCGCCAACGTGCTGCTGCGCGGTACGAGCGGCGTCCGACCGGTGCTCCCCGAGCTGATCGTGGCGATGCTGAACCAGCAGGTGCATCCGCGCGTCCCGTCGCAGGGGAGCGTGGGCGCGTCCGGGGACCTGGCGCCGCTCGCGCATCTCGCGCTCGCCATGATGGGCGAGGGGGAAGACGGCGCGGCGCTCAAGGCGCAGGGGCTGCGCCCCATCACGCTCGAGGCGAAGGAAGGCCTCGCGTTCGTGAACGGTACGCAGGCGCAGACCGGCCTGGCGGCGCTGCTGGTGCACGATGCCTGGGTGGTGTGGCGCACGGCGCACGCGGCCGCGGCGATGAGCCTCGAGGCGGTGCGGGGCACGCCCGAGCCGTTCGACGCGCGCATCCACGACGCCCGGCCCCATCCGCTGCAGCAGCGCTCGGCCGCGCTGCTGCGCGGGCTGCTGGCGGACTCCGCCATCCGGGAATCGCATCGCGAGCACGACCCGCGCGTGCAGGACGCGTACTCGCTGCGCTGCACCCCCCAGGTGCTGGGCGCGGTCGGCGAGGCGCTGGCGTTCGCCGAGCGGCTGGTCGCGACCGAGCTCAACGCCGCCACCGACAATCCGCTCGTCTTCGACGGCGACGTGCTGTCGGGCGGGAACTTCCACGGCCAGCCGGTGGCGCTGGCGCTCGACGTGGCGGCGATCGCGCTCGCCACGCTGGCGGGGCTCGCCGAGCGGCGGCTGGAGCGTATCGTCAACCCGGACCTGTCGTCCGGTCTGCCGCCGTTCCTCGCGCGGGATCCGGGCCTCGAGTCGGGGTTCATGACGGCGCAGATCGCGGCGGCGGCGCTCGTGGCCGATGCCCGCGTGCTGGCGACGCCCGCGAGCGTGCAATCGGTGCCCACCGAGGGGAATCAGGAGGACGTCGTTCCGATGGGCATGACCGCGGCCTGGAAGGCCGTGCGGATCTTGGGAAACGCGGTGCGCATCGTGGCGATCGAGCTGCTCGCGGCGGCGCAGGGGCTCGAGTTCCTGAAGCCGCTCACGCCCGGCCGCGGCGTGGCGCGCATCTATGCCGCGCTGCGGCGCGAGGCGGCGCCGCTCGACGGCGACCGGCCGCTCACGGGTGACATTGAGCGCATCGCCGTGGGGATTCGTGAAGGGCGCTTCGATCCCGAGGCGAATCGGGATCCATGAACGGTCCTCGGATCGTCCGCGCGCCCCGCGGCCCCAACCGGACGTGCCGCGGTTGGATCCAGGAAGCGGCGCTCCGCATGCTCATGAACAACCTCGACCCGGACGTGGCCGAGCGGCCGCAGGACTTGGTGGTGTACGGGGGCACGGGGAAGGCGGCACGCGACTGGGCGTCGTTTGACGCCATCTGTCGCACGCTCGTCACCCTGGGGGACGACGAGACGCTGCTGGTCCAATCGGGTCGCCCGGTCGGCGTGTTCACGACGCACGCCGAGGCGCCCCGGGTCCTCATCGCGAACGCGAACCTCGTCGGGCGCTGGGCCACGTGGGAGGTGTTTCGCGAGCTGGAGCGTAAAGGGCTGATCATGTACGGCCAGATGACCGCGGGCTCGTGGATCTACATCGGTACCCAGGGGATCCTGCAGGGGACGTACGAGACGTTCGGCGCGGTCGGGCGGCGGCACTTCGGCGGATCACTTCAGGGACGCGTCGTCCTCACGGGGGGACTGGGCGGGATGGGAGGCGCGCAACCGCTCGCCGCCGCGCTGAACGGCGGCGTATGCCTCGCGGTCGAGGTCGATCCGGCGCGCGTGGAGCGGCGGCTCGCGACGCGCTATCTCGACCGTTCGACGGCATCGCTCGACGAGGCGCTCCGCTGGTGCGACGCCGCGAGACGAGCGGGCGACGCCCTGTCGGTCGGGTTGATCGGCAACTGCGCCGACGTGCTTCCCGAGCTGGTCCGCCGCGGCTGGATCCCCGACGCGCTCACCGATCAGACGTCGGCGCACGATCCGCTGAACGGTTACATCCCCGCCGGCCTGACGCTGGACGAGGCGTCCGCCCTGCGGCGGCGGGGTCCGGCGGACTACCTGCGTCGCTCCGCCGCGAGCATCGCGACGCACGTGCGGGCGATGCTCGCGCTGCGACGGCTGGGGGCGATCACCTTCGACTACGGCAACAACATCCGCGCCCAGGCGAGGGATGCCGGTGTCGCCGATGCGTTCGACATTCCCGGATTCGTCCGGGAGTACATCCGGCCGCTGTTCTGCGAAGGGAAGGGGCCGTTTCGTTGGGTCGTGCTGAGCGGCGAGCCCAACGATCTGCGCCGCACCGACCGGCTGGTGCGCGAGCTGTTCCCTGAGAACGAGCACCTCGCCCGCTGGATCCGGCTGGCCGAGGAGCGGGTCGCCTTTCAGGGACTGCCCGCCCGCATCTGCTGGTTGGGGCAAGGCGAGCGCGCCGCGTTCGGGTGCGCGCTCAACGACCTGGTGAAAAAGGGCGAGCTCGGCGCCCCGGTCGTGATCGGGCGGGACCATCTCGACACGGGCTCGGTGGCGTCGCCGTATCGCGAGACCGAGGCGATGCGGGACGGCTCGGACGCGATCGCCGACTGGCCGATTCTCAACGCTCTGCTGAACACGGCGTCGGGGGCGGCGTGGGTGTCGTTCCATCACGGCGGCGGCGTGGGGATCGGAAACTCGCTGCACGCCGGGCAAGTGAGCGTGGCGGACGGGACGGCGGCAGGGGGCCGGCGGCTCGAGCGCGTGCTCACGAACGACCCGGGGATCGGGGTGGCGCGGCACGCCGACGCGGGGTATCCCGAGGCGCTCGCGACCGCGCAGCGCCACGGCATCCGTCTCCCGATGCGCGAGGCGGGCGACTGAGCACACTGCTCGTCGGCGCGCGCCAGATCGTCACCTGCCGCGGGCCGGCCAGGGCGCGCCGCGGTCGCGAGATGGCGGAGGTCGAGGTGCTGCGCGACGCAGCGGTGCTGATCGAGGGCGATCGAATCGCGGCCGTGGGTCGCTACGCCGACTTGCGACGGGGCGGTGAGGTGGTGGAGGTGACGGGGGTGCTCTTCCCCGGGTTCGTCGACTGCCACACCCACGCGGTGTTCGGCGCGCCCCGGCTCGATGATCACGAGCGCCGCGCCCTGGGCGAGGACTACAAGACGATCGCCGCCCTGGGTGGCGGCATCCTCCAGTCCGTCCGGGACGTGCGGGCGCGCCCGGAGGCGGACCTGGTGGCCCTGACGCGATCGCGTATCGAGCGGCTGCTCGCGCACGGCAGCACCACGATCGAGGTCAAGTCCGGCTACGGGCTCGACGCGGCGGCGGAGCTGAAGCAGTTGCGCGCGCTCGCCACCGTCGCGGGGAGCGCCCGTGCCACGCTCGTTCCCACCTTCCTCGGCGCGCACGAGGTGCCGCCCGAGTTCCGCGACCGCCGCGCCGAGTACGTTCGCTTGCTGTGCGACGAGCTGATCCCCGCGGTGGCGCGGCAGCGCCTGGCGGTCGCGTGCGATGTGTTCTGCGAGCCCGGAGTGTTCGGCGTAGCCGAGGCGCGCGTCATCCTCACCGCGGCCCGGCGCCACGGCCTCGACGTCAAGCTGCACGCCGACGAACTGGAGGGCTCGGGCGGCGCCGAGCTCGCGGTCGAGCTGGGCGCGCTTTCGGCCGACCACCTGGCGGGCGTCTCCGCCGCGGGCGTGCGCGCGCTCGCCGGTAGCGACACGGTCGCCGTGCTGCTCCCCGCCACCATGGTCTTCCTCGGGACGCAGCGCCAGGCGCCCGCCCGGCGGCTGCTCGACGCCGGTGCAGCCGTGGCGCTCGCGAGCGATTTCAACCCCGGATCTTCGCCGACGGTGAGCCTGCCGCTCGTCATGGCGCTGGGCGTGTCGCAGCTCGGTCTGCGGCACGCCGAAGCGCTCACGGCGGTGACGGTCAACGCGGCGGGAGCCCTCGGGCTCGCGGGGGACCGCGGCCAGATCGCATCTGGGCAGCGCGCGGATCTCGTCTCGTGCGACGTGTGGGATTGGCGTGAAGTGGCGTATTGGATGGGCGCGAATCTCGTAACCGCCGTCTGGACAGGAGGTTCCGCTTGTCCCCCCCCGACGCGGTCCGTATCTTTAGGGCTCCATGTCGAAGCTTGAGAAGCAAAAAGACAAGGCTCGCAGCCTCGAGACCAAGGACCCGAAGGGGGCCATCGAGGCGTGGCTGGAGATCCTCAAGGCACAAGAAGGGGAAGGGGAGCCGAACCCAGACCTCTCCATCTTCAACCGCGTCGGCGATCTCTACCTCAAGGTCAAGGACCCCGCCCAGGCCGCCGACTACTACGATCGAGCCGTCGACAAGTACGCCGAGCTCGGCTTCCACAACAACGCGATCGCGATGTGCAACAAAGTGTTGCGCAACGCTCCCGGACGGCAGACGACGTATCTCAAGCTCGCCAAGCTGTACGCCGCCAAGGGCTTCATGGCCGAGGCGAAGCAAAACTTTGTCGAGTACGCCGGGCGGATGCAGAAGGCGGGGAAGATCCAACAGGCCTTCGGCGCGCTGAAGGAGTTCACCGACATCTCGCCCGAGAGCGCTGACCTGCGGCGCATGCTGGAGGAGCATCTCCGCATGTACGGCGAGCCGGCAGGCCGGACGAGCGGCGTCGCCGCCCCAGCGAAGCCCGCGTTGAAGGAGGATCTCGGCAAGTCGGGGACCCGTAAGACATCGAGCCTGGTCTTCCTGGATGTGGACGCGCCTCCCGCGCCCAAGGCGAAGCCGGGCGCGCGCCCGGGGCTGCCGGTGCGCCCGATTCCGCCGCCGGTGCGGGAGCCAGAGCCGGTGGCCGAGCCGGACCCGTCGCTCCAAATCGAGTCGACGAGTCTCGTGGAAGGGCTCGAGCCGACGAACGTGCCGCTCGAGGGCTTCGAGACCACGAGCGCCGACTTCGGGGAGATGAGGCTCGAGGCGAACGAAGTGGAGTCGCTGCGCGAGGAGGTGACGGCGGAGGACGTGCGGCCGAGGGCCGACCTGGAGCCGACGGTACCGGACGAGGCCGAGACGGCGACGGAGTCCGAGATCGACCTGGAGCCGCTGCTCGACATCGAGATCGAGTCACCAGCGCCGCCGCCCCGCACCACGGTTCCGAGGGTGGCACCTCAACCTCCCCCCGCGCCGAAGCGGGCCGCACCGGCGCCTGTCGCTCCCGCCCGTCCGGGGGTAGGGTCGCCGCCGCGCGTGACGAGCCCCAAGGCGCCCGCGCCCAAGCTCCAGGCGCCGGCGCCCGCGTCACCGGCGGCGCCGAAGGTGAAGCCGGTCGTGCCGCGGCGACCGCCGCCCTCTCCGCTCGGGCCGCCCAAGCGCAAGACCATGGTCGAAGTGCCGCCGCTCGAGCTCGAGCCCGACTTCGACACCGAGGCACCCACCGCGTCGTCGGGCCGGCGCTCCGGCGCCATCGACCTGAGCCTCGACGACCAGGCGGGCGACGCCGCCGAGCGGAGCTCGCTCGTCTTCGCAGGGATGGATGCGACGTCCGCGCAGCCCACGATCGAGGACCTCGAAGCGCGCGTCGCGGACGACCCGGACGATCCCGAGGCCCACCAAGCGCTGGGCGAGGCGCTGATCGAGGAAGGCGAGCGGGAGCGCGGGATCGAGGAGCTCAACCTCGCGACGACGGGGTTCGAGAACCTCGGCAACCTGCCGCAGGCGCGGGACCTGGTGGACGAGATCCTGCGGCTCGACCCCAACAGCGTGCGGCATCGCCAGAAGCAGGTGGAGTTTGCGTTCAAGTCGGGCGACAAGACGAAGCTGATCGACGCCTACCTCGAGCTGGCCGACGCGCTGTTGCGCAGCGACTTGCCAGACAAGGCCCGGGCCGTGTACCAGCGCGTGGGGGAGCACGACCCCGCGAACGAGCGGGCGCAGGCCGCGCTCGGCATGTTGGCGCCCGTGGCGCCGGCGCGCCGGGCGCAGGAGCCCGAAGGGCGGGTAGCGCCCAAGGACGCCAAGATGAAAGTACGCGACGAGGCGGTCGTGGACGGGGGCGACTTCGTGGACCTGGGCGCCATGATCCTCGATGAGGAGCTGCCCCAGCGCGACACGCGCATGAAGGTGGCCGACGAAGAGCCGACGGGCGACGAGGAGCGCGATTTCCAGGAGATGCTGGCGCGTTTCAAACAGGGGATCGACGAGAACATCGACGAGGCCGACTTCCAGTCGCACTACGACCTCGGCGTCGCGTTCAAGGAGATGGGACTGCTCGATGAGGCGATTGCCGAGCTCCAGAAGGCGCTGCGCGCGCCCGAGGGCAAGCTCAAGAGCTCGGAGGCCCTGGGCGTGTGCTTCATCGAGAAGGGCGCCCACATCGTGGCCGAATCGATTCTGCGGCGGGCGATCGAGTTGCCCGCGTCGGGCGATCAGGAGCGGATGGCGATCCTCTACTGGCTGGGCCGGGCGCTGGAGGCACAGGGCAAGAAGGTCGAGGCCCGCGAGGTGTACGGCCGGGTGTTCGCGGTCGACATCCGCTTCATGGACGTGGCCGAGCGCGCCAAGGCGCTCGCCCGCGCCAAGTGACGTGAGCCAACAGGTCGCGCCCGTCACGCTGCGCGACGTGCAGCAGCCGGTGGCGGCGGGACTGGATCGCGTCGCGGGGGAGTTGCGGCGCATCATCGCCGCGGACTTCTCGATCATCGCCGAGGTGAACGCCCACCTGCTCCGGATGAAGGGCAAGCTCTTCCGCCCGACGCTGCTGCTGCTCAGCCACCAGGCGGCCGGCGGGGAGGAGCCCCGCGCCGTGACGCTCGCGGCGGTGGTGGAGCTGATCCATCTCGCGACCCTGGTGCACGACGACTCGGTGGACCATTCCGTGCTACGCCGTGGCATGCCGACGACCAACGCGCTGTTCTCGCACCAGGTCGCGGTGATCATGGGCGACTACCTCTACTCCCGCGCCATCATCGAGCTGGTGCGGCTCGACGATCTCGAGCCGCTGCGGGTGTTCGCCCGGGTCACGAACGAGATGACGATTGGCGAGATGCGCCAGCTCGAGGCGCACGATAAGCTGGCGTACAGCGAGGAGGACTACGACGAGCTGATCCGCGCCAAGACGGCATCGCTGCTGTCGGGCGCGTGCGAGGTCGGCGCGCTGCGGGCCCCGGACGCCTACCGGGGGGCGTTGGCCCGGTTCGGGCTGCGGCTCGGCATGGCGTTCCAGATCGCCGACGACCTGCTGGACTACACGACGCCCGAGGCCGTCACCGGCAAGCCGTCGGGGCTCGACCTGAAGGAACACAAGATGACGCTGCCGCTGATCGCGGCGCTGGGCGGGGGCGGGATGGCGCCGGAAGACCGGCGGCTGGTGGCGGAGCTGCTGGCGACGCCGCAGCCGGACGACGCCCTGGTCGGGGAGGTGATCCGGCGGGTGGCGGCGGCGGGCGGCCTCGACTACGCGCGCCGCCGGGCGCTCGAGCTGGCGCAGCAAGCCGAGGCGGAGCTCGAGCTGCTGCCGCCGTCGCGGGCGCGAGACGCCCTGCGCGACAGCATCGCGTACGCCGTGGAGCGGCGCAGCTAGGCCGTGGCGCAGGGCCCGCGCAGGCCGCTATTTTACTTCGGGGTGCTCGCCACCGGATTCGTGCTCGGCGGCTTCACGCACTCCCTGCTGCGGCGGTTTCTGCCGCAGGGACCGGCGAAAGAGATCTTCACGTGGGCCGTGACGCCCACGCTCGGGCCGGTGCATCTCGATCTGCTGGTCGTGTCGATCACGCTGGGGCCGATCGGGTTCGACGTGTCGCTGCTGGCACTGCTGGGCGTGGCCATCGCGTACTACTTCGCCCGGTCGATCTTCTGAAGCGAGGCGCGTATGTTCGGGGACCTGTCGTTCAGCCACATCCTGATCCTGCTGCTCGTGCTCGTGCTGGTGTTCGGCGCGAA
>Ga0209802_1000085_pt1 | contig 64809 bp, 61 predicted proteins | sample GraSoiAngelo_129_FD_185886 | JGI IMG/M metagenome (GOLD analysis project Ga0209802, IMG submission 185886) | Grasslands soil microbial communities from the Angelo Coastal Reserve, California, USA - 14_0927_12_40cm (SPAdes) (version 2) | ecosystem: Environmental > Terrestrial > Soil > Grasslands ...
GGGCAAAGGACCGCCCCTTCCCCAAATCGGGCGCGCAGCCCGGGCAGGTCGGAGAGGACCAGCGGACGGCCCAGGCCCACGGCTTCGAAGGCGGCGCGATTCATGATGTGCAGATCGGTGCTGAACACCGCGACCACGTCTACCGTGAGCAGTTCTCCCAGGAATTGCGCATAGGGAAGGTAGCCGGTGAAGACGACATTGGCCGGAGCCCCGGCGCGGACGGACCGTGGCAGTCGGGACACGTCGCCCGTCAGGCGGAACTCCACCTCGGGCACCAGCGCGGCGGCAGCGAGCGCCGCCGCCACGGGTTCATTCCAGTCGAAGCTGCCGGCCACCACCACCCTGGGAACACCCCGCCCGGGCGGCCCTGGGTCAGCCTCGCTGGGATCGGGCAGGTCGTCCGGCAGCAGCACCACTGGCGTCCCCCAGGCGCGCAGCCGGGCCTCATCCTCCTCCGTCTGCACCAGCACGGCGTGCGCCCGGCGAAAGAGGAGGCGGTGGAGGGGGCGCGTCCAGCCCCATTTCGGCCAGTGGAGGGCGCCCGTGTGACAGTCGACCACCAGCCGGCAGGGGTGCAAGGCGCTCCAGAGCCAGGCCACCAGGGGCGCGATCACGGGCGGCGAGATGACGACCAGGACGTCCGGGCGCTCCTGCCGCAACCGGCGCCACATGCGCGCCGCGTCCGCGACATACCGCACCGGCAGGAGGCCTCGATGCCGGCCCGGCCAGCCGCCATAAATGTGTCGCGAGTCGCCGCCCAACGCAGGACCCAGGGCGCGGGTTCGAGGCTGCGTCCGATCCCAGGCCAGCACCAGGAGCCGAGGGTCGCGCCCCGCGGCGGGCGTCACCGGCTCCCTTTGGACGCTCGACGCGTCTGCAGGATGGCGGCCGCCACCTCGATCCCCGAGTAGCGCAGTAGCTCGGCGCTGCGGCGGGCATCCTGGATGCGGGTGACGCCAGCGGTCGCCACCACCACCGCCCGCTTGGCGGTGCGCCCGAGCAGGAAGGCAGAGGGGCTGCTGTCTGGCGAGGGGACGGCGACCAGCACAAAGGTGTCGGGAGAGGCGACCTCACGCCGCACCTCGGTGACGGTGGCCGCCAGGCTCGCGCCATTCTCGGCGGGCGCCGTGACGGTGGTCAGTCCCCCTGCCGCCGAGGTGGGAAGGGCGGGCCGCTCCGGCGATCGGCCGTCGCGCTGGACCACCACCACGCGCTGCCCGGCCTCGGCCGCCACCGCACCCAGCCCGGCCGCCACCGCGTCGGTCTGGTCGCGACGGGAAGCCGCCGTCACCAGTACCATGCGGGTTTCTGGGGACCTGGCCAGGACGCTCGCCAGCGCCAGCGAATAAGGACCATGGTCGGCAGTCCGGCCGCGGCCGGCACCCGGGGCCAGGAGCGCAACGGGGCTCTGGGTCGCCCGGGCCAGCGTCTCGACGTTGAAGATTCGATCGTTAAACCGCTCCACGAGCAGGGCAGCCAGGACACCCAGGCAGATACCGGCGAGCAGGCCCGCCGCCAGGTACCGGAGTCGGCTGGGGCCTTCTGGCCGCGCAGGCGGCAAGGCCGGTTGGCCGACCGTGGCCACACTGGTGAGCCGATCCTGCTGCTCGCTCAGGTCCTGCCAGCGCCCGAACACCACCGAATACTGTCCCTGCAGCCGGGTCAGCTGCGCCTGGTGACCGGCGGCGGCCGGACTTCCGGCGAGCGAGTGTTGCAGCTGTTGCTGCTCCTCCGCCATGGCCGCCTGCAGGTCCTTGAGCTGCTTCTGCAGGTTGTCGCGCGGCTGCGTGAACAGTCGGACGACCTCCGCTTTGTCCTGATCGATGATCGCCTGGGCGACAGCATTTGCCAGGGCGGCGGCCTGATCGGGGGTGGGCGCTCGGGCGGTGACCAGGAGCGTACTCGTCCCCCGGTAGGAACTGGCGCTGATCCGTTTGGCCAGGGTCGACTCGGGCGCCGCCAGCTCCGGGGGTGTGCAGGCCACGCCAGCGGAGGCGCAGGCCGACTCCAGGACCGGGCGGCTTTGGGAAGCGACGATGAAGTCGTGCTGTAGCAGCTCACCGGCCGCCACCCCCTCATCAAAACCCGGAGCGGTCCGCGACACATCCAGGTAGATGGCCGCCGACGCCGCATAGACCGGCTTTCTCAGGGACAGGATTCCGGCAGCCAGCAGAAAGGCTCCAACGATCGCCAGCACCAGCAGCCAGCGGTGCAGCAGCGCATCACGCAGGGTGAGCGGGGGTCTGTCCTCCACGATTCACAAGCCAGCGACCGCCGGCTTGCGGGGCACCAGCGCGGCGGATCGTAACAGCCGCACCACGCAGCGCAGCGTTGAGCCTCCGGAAAGGCGGCGCATAGGTTGAGCGTACTGAAGCACTCGTGCCCAGCAAATGGGCGCGACCTTCACTGGCTGGGCGCTAGTCCCGGGACCCGGTCACGGGATGGATCAAGCCCGTGCGAGCCGCCCAGAGGATCGCCTCCGTCCGGTTGTGCAGTCCGAGTTTCCGATAGATGCTGGCCAGGTGGTTCCGAACCGTCTCATGACTGATTCCGCGAGCCTCAGCGATAGCCCGAATGGACTGTGCCTGGCCGACCATCACCAGGATGTCGTGCTCGGCCGGCGACAGCTGCCGGTCCTCATCTCGCGGGGGGCTCGTCGCCTGGCTGGCCAGCCTGGCGGTGACTGGCTGCAGCAGGTTCTGGCCGACCGCGTAGTTTCCCTGCAGCACCGCGTTCAGTCCGCCGAGGAATTCCTCGACCGGCGCGTCCTTGGTGAAAAAGCCGGACGCCCCGCACAGCAGGGAGGCCACCAGCAGCGGCACATCCTCGCTGTCCGCCAGCAGGACGACGCGAGCCTCAAGGTTGTGCTCGGCCAGCAGCCTCGGCAACTCCGGCCCAGGCACCGGTTCGGCCCGCACGTCGCATACGATCAGGTCCGCCGGAGCCGCCTGCAGCATGGTGACCGCCTCCAGCGAACTCCGAGTGACCACCACCTGAGCCTGGAGAGGCGCGGTGGCCAGCAGCCGGCTTATGGCGTCCAAAAAGAGAGGGTGGCGGTCGATCACCAGGATGCGCACCGAGCGCGGAACCACGCTCACGGTCGCTGCCCCGATCCGCATTCCAGGAACGATGACCACACTCCGACCGTAGCTGAGCCGGCGTCCGTATGGAATGGGGCAGCCCTCCCACCGGTCAGGGACTGCACAGTCCCACCTTGGGCCTCTCACTCAGAGTGACAAGCCCGGAGCCGGTCCTAGACCGGATCCATCGGGCTTAGAGCTCGATCAGCCCCTTGCGCACGGCGTACAGCACGGCCTGCGAGCGATCGTAGATCTGCAGCTTGGCGTACATGTTGCTCACGTGGTTGCGAACGGTCTTCTCGCTGATACGCAGGTGATAGGCGATCTGCTTGTTGGCCTGGCCGGTGGCCAGCAATTTGAGGATCTCGACCTCGCGAGCGGTCAGCCCGTCGTAGAACTCTTTGGGGGTGGTGGTACCCGTCAGCATGTCGACCACGCGGTTGGCCACGGCGCTCGCCATCACCCGCTCTCCGGCCGCCACGGCGAGGATGCTGGACACGATCGCGGGCGCCTGGGAGTCCTTGAGCACATACCCGCTGGCGCCGGCGCGCAAGGCGTGCAGGACGTAGCTGTCGGCATCAAAGGTGGTGAGCACCAGCACCCGGATCTCCGGGTGCTCGTTCACGATCTTCCGGGTGGCCTCCACGCCGTCGAGGTTGGGCATCTTCAGGTCCATCAGCACGACATCGGGTTTCAGCATGCCGGCCTGCTTCACGGCGTCGACGCCGTCGACGGCCTGTCCCACGACCTGGACTCTGGGGTCTTCTTCCAGGAGCCGGGCCAACCCGGACCGGAACAACGTCTGGTCGTCGGCGATCAGGACGCGGGCCACCGGCGCCGCGGCCTGGGCGGTTGCCATCGGACTCGGTTGGGATTGAATCATGTTTCCTAAGTAATCGTCCCAGCCGTCCTGTGTCAATAGTCCTGTTTCCCAGGCCGGCTGGGTCATTTGGCCCAGTCCTCCGGTTGCCCGGGGACCCTGGCCGCTCATCCAGCCAGTGAGACGTTCACCCGGGTCGAGTTCACCGCCTCGGATGCGGAGATGGTGTTCTGGACCGCCCCCGGAAGACTCGCAATCGAAACGGCTTCCCGGCGCGCGCGCCACCAGCGCGCCACCTCGGACGGGAGCGCGTTCCAGGAATCTGACCGGGCGCGCATGGCCTCCAGGAACGTCGTGTAGACGCGCCGCGTCCCCGGGTCGCTCAGATAGTCGGGATGCGTGTTCACCAGGGCCATCCCGTAGTGCTGGCGGATGAAGTCGACTTTCTCCAGCCACAGCCGGGGGGAGGCCTCGTTCAGGACCGAGCTCAGGGTGTAGTCCTGCACCAGGGTGTAGGGCAGCTCCAGGAAGCGTCCAATCTGGAATGGCCACAAACTCATGGTGCCGCCCGGGATCGGCTCGAACGGATCGGTGTCGAAGAATGACAGGTCGTACTCGATGTCCAGCGCCTGCATCCACTCGGGGTTCCGGTGGGTGCAGGGAGCGCGGAACCCGGCCGCGTCCAGTGCCCGGACGTGCCGGTTGATCCGTTCGGCGCGGCGGAGAAATTCGTGGCTCGAGCGAAAGAGCTGGCCGTCGTGTTTGAGCCCATGGACGCCGACCTCGAACCCGCGCTCCCGGAGCTCGCCCATCAGGTCCAGGTCCAGCGGGTAGCGTTCGGCGACGAAATTGAACGAGGACCGGAACCCGTGGCTGGCATCGATGTCGGCCAGGGCGCGCACCCGTCCCTGGCCGATCGCCGTCTCCACGTCGTGGGTGAGCACGAAGGCATACTGGTGCCCGTCCGGCCAGAAATGAATGAAGGGCAGGGTGGTTCGGCCCAGGAGGCGCAGCATCTGCTGCACCACCGCCCACTGGAACCGCACATACCGATCCTCGATCGGCCAGTTCAGGGCAGAACGGGCGGAGGCAGACCGGCGGCGCGACCGCCGGAGGATCACGGTGAGCCAGCGCGGCAGGACGGGCCGCAACCCGTAATAGAGCCGCAGGGCGCGGGACAGGCGCCAGTGGCCAGGACCAAACTGTCCTTCGCCCAGCGTCTTTAGAAGCAGCGCCTGGATGTCATCGCCGGCGACCCGCGCCGTCTCCGGCAACTCCACGGCGGCAGCCGTGACCGCGGCGGCCCACTGGGCGGCGGTGGGTTCCGGCTCGCCCAGCAGCCGCCAGAACGCGGCTGGGGTATTGGCCGCAAACAGCCCGGGATCGCCAAGAGATGTCCCCTCTCCCTCGGTCAGGGACAGGCCAGGGGGCACCGGCCCAGCCGGCTGGCGCCGGCGCAGGCCCAAAGATTTCGCGTCGGGGAGGAACATAGGTGGCGGCACCGGCTCCCGCGTGGCAGCGGGCGGCCGGCTGGTGGAGGCGACGCCGAGCGCTCGCAGGTATCGCGGCGAGGCACTCTCCCACTCCAGATCGGCCATCGCTCGCCGCGCGCGCTGCGCCTGCTGCCGCGCCTGCTCAGGATTCCTGAGCAGCCAGCCAATCTGGGCTGCCAGCCCGGCCGCATCCCCGGGCTCGAAGTAGGCGACCGCATCGGCCGGCAGATGCTCCTCAATGCTCGGCAACCGGGAGCAGGCAAACGGGATCTCCAGGAAGACGAACTCGCAGACCTTGTTGGGCAGCATCAACTCGCCGTAGCCGTCCGAGATGATGGGCACGATCCCGATGGTTGCCTGCCGGACTTCCTCCACGGCCTGGCGCCAAGGAACGAAGCCGGGCGAAAAGCTGACGTGCCGCTGTAGGCCCAGCTCTTCGGTCAGGGCCACCAGCCGCGACCGGTACTCGCCGTCGCCCAGGATCCGCAGCGTGATGTCCGGCCATTCGTGGCGCAGCTCCGCCACCGCCCGGATGGCGACCTGCGCTCCGTACCGGCCAATAAGGGTGGTGGGCAGGATGAGGACTGGAGTACGAGACCGCACCGCGGCCGGGAGATCGCCGAGCGGGTGCGAGTTGGGCACCACGGTGATCCGAGTGGCGTCCAGTCCGCGCTCTCCCATGATGCGGCGGAGGCGCTCACTGACCGTGATCACGCGATCGGCCCAGGCCAGCGCGGCCCGCTGGAGCCGACTCACCAGCCGGAGGCGGAGATCGTCCGGGCCCAGGTGCAGGCGTGCCGCGGTCATCTCGGGCATCAGCTCGAAGACGAAGAAGATGACCGGCACCCGGCGCAGCCGCGGGACCAGAGCCGAGAACACCAGGAAGTCCGGCACATTGTCAACCTGGACCACGTCGTAGCGCCGGCGCCACGCCAGACCGGAAACCACGAACAGGGCCCAGAGGAAGAAAACCGCGTACTGCACCGGGTACCAGAGCGCGGGCGACCGCCGTTCCTTCATCCGGATGCCGTAGACGCGCAGTCCCGCCCGCCCGGGCGGCCGCCGCCCATAGCAGACACGAGGGGTAGTGCAGACCAGGTCAACCTCGACGCCGTGGGCCAGCAACTCCGCCACGTTCCGGCTCACGTTCGGGTGTCCCCAAAACGGGGGCTGCGTCTCGTGAGACGCGTACGGATGCTGGCTCACCATCAGCACCCGGCGGGTGGTACCGAGCGGAGGCACGGTTCCCAGGGTTTCGCGTCCCCTCTAGACGGCGAGCTGCCCTTCGGCCGGCTCGATGGCGGTCTCCACCGGCTGACCCCGTTGCGCCAGGGATCGGGTGGCCGCTTCGAGCAGCCGGATCACCCGCAAGCCCGCCTGGCCATCAGAAAGCGGCGTCCGGCCCCCTCGGACACACTCCACGAAATGCTGGGCCTCCACCCGCAGACCTTCAGTCAGGCTGATCTTGGGTGCCCACATGTCGCCACTCCGGTAATCGATCATGGATTTCGCGACCCGCTCCGGGCCGCCGTTCACCGTAACCCCCCGGTCGTAGACCTTGACCTTCTCGCTTGGCTCCAGGTCGTCATACACGATCATCTGGCGCTCGCCGCAGACGAGCGTGCGCCGGACCTTCACCGGCGCCAGCCAGTTGACGTGATGGTGGGCGAAGAGGTTGCTGCGGAAGAAGCAGGTCAGGTAGGCCATGTTGACCGGCTGGCCCGGGATGTGCGCCGCCCCGGTGGCGGCTACCGCGCAGGGTGCCTCGCCCAGGATGAAGTCCATGATCGAGAGATCGTGAACGGCGAGGTCCCACAGCACGTTCACGTCGTGCTGGAAAAGACCGAGGTTGACCCGGACGGAATCGTAGTAGTACAGCTGCCCCAGGCTGCCGTTGTCCACCAGCTCCTTGATGCGCCGGACCGCGTCCGTGTAGATGAACGTGTGGTCGACCATCAAGACCAGGTGCCGTCGCGCCGCTTCCTCGATCAGCCGGATGGCCTGCTCGGAACTGGCCGCCAGGGGCTTGGCCACCAGCACGTGCTTGCCGGCCTGGAGCGCCTCGAGGGCCAGCTGGAAGTGGGTGGACACGGGGGTCATGATGATCACGGCATCCACCGCCGGGTCCCCGATCAGGGCGTGGTAGTCGAGGCTGGTGGTGATGGCCGGGTAGCGGGCATGGGCCTGGGCCAGCTGGCTCTCCCGGGTATCGCTCACGCCCCAGACCTGGCAACCCGGAAGGTCCCAGAAGTTGCGGACCAGGTTGGGACCCCAGTACCCGTACCCGATGACCGCCACACGGATGGCGGGTGCGGGGGCGGGAGCGACTTCGGGCGGCGGCACGGCCGACGGCGCTCGGCTGGCGAAGCTGGCAAGCCGTCGGATCGGACTGACTTCCTCAGGGGACGTGATCTCGACGGCCACTCCATGTACCTCCGAGCCCAGCGTAGGTGCCACTGGCCGTAGGTGGGAATGGGCGTTCCGTGGAAAACCCGCCCACCAGTACCACGATGAGCGCCGCGGGCTGTCCCACCCTCTGAGCCAAACGTCCCGGGACATACCGCCTCGTCGTCCCCGCTCCGCCCACTCGGGCGCTCCCTGTTGCCCATTCAAGGGAAGCCCACATGAGCGTTACGCTGAGTCACAAGCACATGGCGACGCAAATCCAGGTTGTGGCGAGAGCGCCCTCCCGGTGGGGGGTGCGGATCGACTGGTCCTTCTATCCCGTGCTCAAGCGAATCGTGGATGTGGCCGTGAGCCTCATCGTGCTGATCACCACCGTCCCGCTGTGGATCGGGATCGCCATCGCCATCAAGCTCGACTCCCGAGGACCGGTCTTCTTCGTGCAGGAGCGGGTCGGCTTCATGGGCCAGCGCTTTCGCTGCCTCAAGTTCCGGACCATGCAGATCGACGCGGAGGCCAGGTTGGAAGAGATGCGCCGGCGGGGCGATGTCGTCGGTCCTGTCTACAAGCTGCGCCGCGATCCGCGGGTGACCCGGGTGGGCCGCGTGCTGCGCCGCACCAGCCTGGACGAACTGCCGCAGCTGCTCAATGTGCTGAAAGGCGAGATGAGCCTGGTCGGCCCGCGGCCATGCATCCCGGCGCACGTTAAGCAGTTCAGGTCGGAGGACCTGATCCGGCAGACGGCCAAACCCGGGCTGACCTGTCTGTGGGTGATGCGGGGCCGCTCGGACGGCACGGTTGAAGGCTGGATGGCCGCCGATCGCGAGTACGTCCGCCGGCAGTCGCTCTGGCTGGATACCTGGATCCTGCTCAAAACCGTCGTCATCGTCCTCAGCTGTCGCGGCGCGTATTAACAGAGCCATGCAGTCCCGGGGGTGGGGGCACCGTGTCGCAGACCGTCCTGCCCGGCGCTGACGTCACGGCTGCCGCCGTCGATGCCGAGTGCGCAACCGACCTCCGGGCGTCAATCACTATCCCGACCTACAACCGTCGAGCCCTGCTGTTGCAGACGCTGGCCAGCCTGGAGCGCCAGTCCGTGCCGCCCGACCGCTACGAGGTGATCGTGACGGTGGACGGATCGACCGACGGGACCGCGGAGGCGCTGGCGGCCCTTCGCCCTCCCTACGCTTTTCGGTGGCTCGTGCAGCCGAATCGGGGGGCGGTGGCGGCCGCCAACGCGGCCGGCCGCGAGGCGCGTCACGACGTCCTGATCGTGCTCGGGGACGATCAGCTGGCCTCGCTCGAGCTAGTCGGGGCGCACCTGGCCGCCCACCAACGCCGTGGCGTCGTGCTTGTGCAGGGCGATTACCCGCTTGCCCCCGGCCATGACTTCAGCGGCGCCTCGTTGGCATACGAGCGCGCCCGGGGCCGGGCGATGTCCAGCCTGGCGGCGGGTGGCCAGACCTCCTGGCACGTGTGGGGCGGCAATTTCTCAATTCGCCGTCTGACTTGGATCCAGGTGGGAGGCTGGGACGAGACCTTCCGCGACTATGGAGGTGAGGATACGGACCTCGGTCTGCGGGTGGCGGCCCTGGGGATCCCGTTTGTCTTCGAGCCTCGCGCCCGGACCCATCACCTGCATGCAGTGACCCCGCTTGGCTTCAGCCGCCATGCCTTCAGCGAAGGGCGGGCGGTGGTCCGGGTTGCCCGAAAACACGCGCTGCCGCTTTCAGCATTTCCTGGCAGTGCAACCCAGGGACCGCTCGACCGCTGCCTGCAGTGGGGTTGGCGCCGCGCCCCGGCGGTGATGGACAAGATCGGCCGCCTGCTCACCGTCGGACTTCGGGGAGCCGATCGGATCAGGGTCCGTCCGACGCAGCTCGCCGCGGCGAGGCTGGTCCGCCGCTTCTTCCGGGTCGGAGGCATCACGCGAGAGCAGGAGCACGGGATGCGAGCGGACCGGTCGCCATGACCTGGAAGGCAGCGACATCGGCGGCCGTGCAGCTCCGTCAGTTCTACGACACGTACTGGCGCCCCGACCCGGCAGGGCCGTTCAACCAGCCCGGCTCTGGTCCAGTCCCCCGCGGCGTCACCATGCTGCTCCAGCGGCACCTCCTGCCTGGCGCCCGGTGCGTAGACGTCGGCTGCGGCGACGGTCGGGCTGGCGCCTTCGCGACGGAGCGCGGCAGCCGGTACGTCGGCGTGGACATCTCCGAACGAGCCGTGGCGGCGGCGCGCGCTCGTGGCCTTGATGCGAGGCGAATCGATGGGTCGGATGCCCTGCCCTTTGCGGACGACTCCTTTGACGTCGCCCTGTGCCTGGATGTGATTGAACATGTCGTGTTTCCGGACCAGACCATCCGAGAAATCCTGCGGGTCCTCCGTCCGGGGGGCATCGCCATCGTGACCACGCCAAACGTCGCGTACTGGCGACGGCGGCTGGACCTGATGGTACTGGGGCGATGGAATCCGTTCGGGTACGGCCTCGCCGTCGAGCAGCCGTGGGCCGACCCGCATCTGCGGTTCTTCAATCCGGGGTCGCTCCGCCGCCTGCTCCAGTTCTGCGGATTCGCGCCGGTTCGCTTGGGCGCGCACTCGGGGACCCTGCTGGGTGACCTGCCGTGGATTGGACGGCGTCTCAATGCCGGCCGGACCTCAGCCCTTTACGCGCTACTCGAAGGCGCGATGCCGTCGCTGTTCGGGTGCGCGCTCAATGCGGTAGCCTCCAAGCCCGCGGTGTCGGCGGCGAGCTAACAGCCGGAATCGACTCCCAGTCTGGCGCCGGTCGCGCCGACGCCGCACCGAGACGGTCGCGGAGCGCGAGGAATGGTCGCTCGATGGCCAGGTGCAGCAGGGTGGCGGTCGCAAAGAGGACGCCCAGACCCAGGATGGCATGCGCGATTCTCGCCGACCCGGCGATGTGGGTCCAGTGCGGCGGAATGGCCTGGTGTAGGAGATAGAGCGGGTAGGTTAGTTCGCTGAGAAAGGCGCTCCCCATCACCGCCAATGCGGGCGCCGTGTTCGGCCAGCGCAGCTGGCTCAGGGACGGCATCAGCAGACCGATGCCGAGGTTAAAGGCCAGGATCCCGACGATCCGATACACCCGACTGTCGCCAACGCCAGCGACCAGCATGCCCGTTACCAGCACCATGCCCAACCCGAACAGCCACCCATGACGGGCCATGACCTGGCGGTCCCACCAGGGGGCACGCATCGAGCCCACGGCCAGCAGGGCGCCGATCACCAGGCCTTCGAACCGAGCTTGTGGGGTGTTGAGGATGCCCGGTCCCCACGGCGTCGAGGTGGTAAGGAGCACGGCCCGGACGGCGGCTGGTGCCAGCAGCAGAGCCAGGCCGAGGCCGACCAGAAGCCGCCGGCTGCGAACGCGGGCCGCCAGCAAGACGGCGAACGGGAGCACCAGATAAAACCACTCCTCGGTGACCAGCGACCAGGTGACGCCGTAGGCGTTGGGTGGCAGCAGGGTCTGGAGAAAGAATGCGTGCTTGAGCAGCACCGCCAGCGACCAAGGGTGCCAGAAGGTTTTGGGGTCCAGCCAGGGCCTGAACAGGAAAATGGCCAGCAGCACCACCCAGTACGGGGGCAGGGTGCGTGCCCAGCGGCGCGTCCAGAACCGGGTGACGAACCGCGTCGCGCTCTTGAACGGCGAGCGCATCCGCAGGGCTTGGCGCGTGAGGAGCCAGCCGCTCAGGACGAAGAAAACATCGACTGCCAGGTAGCCGTCCGCCGTGACCGCCGTGGAGAATGGGTTGCGGCCGAAGGCGCCGATGACGTTGCCGTGGAACAGGACGATCGTGAGCGCGGCCAGGATGCGCAGGAGATCCAGGCCGAGGACCCGCGCCGTCCGATAGTGGTCCAGGAGCGCCTCGCCCAGCTGCCTGATGGTGCCCCGGTGGCCCACCCTCGGTGTGGCGACCCGCGGAGGGCGGGCGGATTGGGCCCCATGCCTGACCACTTCCTGGATTGTCCCCTGCATCCTCGCCGTCGCGATATGGCACGTCGGACCCAGTCTCCCGGGGCTCCGCCGTTTCGGCCACGCGCCGTTACCCTCAGAAGCCGCGTTTCACGGCGAGATACGGCAGCAGCCCGACCTCCACCAGCCCCGGTAGGGGATCGTCCTTGCTGAAGACGGCGTCGGTATGCGCGGTGCGGAGGGAGGTCAGGTAGGGCCGCCAGTCGAGGTGACCTTTTACCAGGGCCGTCAGGGCCGTCGGCAAGTCGGTCAGCAGGCGGATCCAGCGCACGCCCACGCGGGCGCGACACGGGTCTGGTGACCGTCCCATCTGATCGGCGAACAGCAAGTATGGGAAGTCGACGCCGGCCTGCCCGCCCAATGAGTGGTACCCCCAGGTGCGGGCGTTGAAGTCGAGCAGCTTGTAGGTGCCGTCGCGCGGGTCGAGCTTGAACTCCAGCTCGGCCAGGCCATAGTAGTTGATGGCGGTGAGCAGCCGCTGCGACAGGGTTTCCACCAGGGGGACGTCCGCGGTCTCCACAAAGGTGCTGGCCCGTCCGAACTCCCGCGGATGTTGGCGCAGTCGCCGGACGGCCATCTGGCCCAGGGCCTGGCCGCCTTTGAAGAAGACGCAGCAGGCAAACTGTTGCGAACCGTTGCCGGGGACAAACTCCTGGACCATCACCTCGCCCGGCCCGACCACGGACGTCGCGCGCCGGAACAGCTCCTCCAGCTCCCACCGGGTCTCGGCCTTCCACGCCTTCGCTCTGGTGGGATAGAGGAAATGTTCCTTGATGGCGGGTTTGATGGCCAGCGGTGGCTCCGCATCGATGTCGCGGAGCTCGGCCAGGGTCGTTGGATACCACGTTCGGGGAATCGGGATCCCTATCTGCCGTGCCAGCTGGTACGTATTCCGCTTGTCCCAGGCCCACTTGACGGTCTCCCAGCCCGGAGTGGGCACTCGAAACTGGTCGCGCAGCTCGTCCCGGTGCCGAGAGATGGCCGCCACCGTTTCCTCGCGGGTCGGGTACAGGACCCAACCATCGAGATGGAGCCGGTGGCCGATGTCGACCAGTTGCTCGACCGTGCGGTCCTGGTCACGCAGGCTCTCAACGTGTACGGCGTGGGTGGTGTAGCGCGAGTGTCGCGCAATCGAGACTTCGTCATCGATGACGCAGACCGGAATGCCGTGACGGCCGAGGCTGCGGACGATCCCCAGGCCCTGGTAATCCCCACCCACCACTACGGCGCCAACGCCGTCCGGGGGGATCACCTGGCGGGCGTGCGCGCGGCGGAGGCCGTGACCTGGCGGGCGGCGACATCGGCGCCCGACACAAAGCGACAGATCGGCCCGTAGCTGTGGTCGGCGAGCCCGCCGACGAAGTGCAGGCCGCGGACCGAAGACTCCAGCCACCGGTCTAAGACCGGGAATCCGTCGCGCTGGCGGACGCGCCCGGCCAGCGATGGCGGAATGAACGGGAGCTTCTGCACGTTGGGACGGTAGCCGGTTGCCAGGAAGAGATGGTCCACCAGGCGGGTGGAGCCGTCGCTCAGCTGGAGGCAGACGCCCTTGGGCTCATGAGTCGCGCGGAGCACCTCCGTCTGGGTGGTGATGCGCACCTGACCAACCACGCGGTCGATGAGCCAGCGCGCCCCGGCTGGGCGGACGGCTCGCCGGGTGATGGCCTTCCGGGTCCGCACCGGGAATCGGCGAAACACAAGCGGGAAATGCAGCAGCCAGTTGAGGCCTGGAGGCCCCACGTCACTGGGGGCATAGAGCAGCCGCCGGCCCGGACCGCGGTAGTCGTGCAGCTTGAGCCATCGGATCGGTCCGCGAGCAATCAGCTCCACCTGGGCGCCGGCTTCGTGCAACAGGGCGGCCGACTCGATGGCACTCTGCCCGCCCCCGACGACCGCGACCGTCGCCCCGCGAAACAGCCCGAAGTCATGGTGAGCCCGGGTGTGCGAGGCGACTGATTCTGGGAGACGGCTGGCAAACCCCGGCACATGCGCATAACGGTCGATGCCGGCCGCCACCACGACCCGGCCCGCCGACACGGTACGCCCGTCGACCAGCCCCACGCGAAACCCGCCCCCATCGACGGTGACCGACTCGACGTACGTGGGGTCCAGGTCCGGCACAGCGTTTCGCTGGAACCACAGGCCGTAATCGATGAAGAACGGGAGCGGAATCGGCAGCTGCTGGGGCGCCCCGATGGCGGTTCGGTAGCTGTCCAGGTTGTAGGCCCCGCCCGGCGCCGAAAGGCTGCTCGCGCTCCATGCCGACCGGAGCTTCATTCCATGCGGCATGCCCTGCCAGAACTCCATGGGCTTGCCAAACACCAGGGTGGGGAGGCGGGCCGCGTTCAGGTGGGCGGCTACCGACAGCCCGTAGGGGCCGGCGCCGATCACCACGGTTGGATGCGTCTGCATTCAGCGACTGCTTCGCGGGCTTCCGATACCCGCGTCCACCTCCAGACTACGGCGCGTCGCTGGCTGCCGAAATGGGCAACCGCGCCAGCTCTGACGGTGAGCCAGTCCCACACCGTCCCGGGACGTCCCACGCCGGTCAGGGCCTGTCCCGGTCCGGAACCGCATGGCCGGGACAATGGATCAGTCGGAAGGCGGAGTGTCCTCTTGATCGCCGGCTCGGCGTCAACTATGTTCGGCTTAGTGCCGCAATCGGGTCTTGCCCAGCAAGCGCGCGACCCTTCCCAGCAGGATGATCTCCTGCGACTGACGCCGGGCAAGCTGGCCCGCCGGCTGAACGGGCAGCGGGTGGCTCCCCGCCTGTGGGACAACCGGCGCCTGATCGGGTCGCTTTCGGCCGGCCTGGCTCGGACGCTGATCACCGGGGGGGAGGGAGCGAGATACCGGCTGCTGGGGCACCTCTGGATCGAGCTGCAGCGGTTCCTGGCCCCGAACGTCACGAATGTGGACCTGGCCGACCTGGGGATGGAGACCACGCTGATCGAGGGGGACGCCACCCGCCACTGCCGGCTGGTGCTGGCCGCCGCGTGCAAGCTGCTGCAATGCCGGACGGTCTTCGAAATCGGGACCTTCCAGGGCCAGACCACCTGGGTGGTGGCGCACAACAACCCCAAGACGCGGGTCTTCACGCTCGATCTGCCGAGCCTGGAGGCGGCCCATCAGCTGCGCTACGAGGTCACCGACCCCGAATATTTCGTCGCCTGGAACCGTGGCGCCCGGTTCCTAGGGACCCCGGAGGCCGCCCGCATCACGCAGTTGTTCGGCGATTCAGCAGCGTTTGATTTCTCGCCCTATTACGGGCAGATGGACCTGGTGTTCATCGACGGCAGCCACAGCTACGACTACGTCAGGTCCGACACCGAGGCGGCTCTCCGGATGCTGTCCGAGCGCGGCACCATCGTCTGGGACGATTACCTCTACTACCCCGGCATCTATCGAGTGGTGACCGAGCTCTCCCCGCGCATGGACCGACGGATCTTCCACATCGTCGGCACCCGGCTGGCCGTCTACAGCCGCGTGGACATCCTGGGGAACGGCTGGCCCGGCGTCAACGCGCTGCCCTGATGCGACCCAGCCTCCCGCGCGCCCCATCCGGCACGGCGGCTGTGGCCAGGCGCGCGCAGCTTAGCGTCCTGCCAGCGGAGGCCAATGCGGCTCCGGCGCGCCCGGTGCCCGAGCCGGGTCGCGTCCATCCGCGCCGGGTGGCAGAGTTGGCCGCCGTTGGATCGCTGCTCCTGGTGGCCGTCGCGCTTCGGGTGCGAGGACTTCCCGGCGGAGGACCGGTCGCGTACGACGAGGGCTGGGCCGCCGCCAACGGCCGTTTCCTGATCACGCTTCTCACCCATCCAGCCAGATGGGGCGCAGCGCTGCATCATCGGGTTCCGGTCTTTGTGTTCGGCTACGACGGGAAAGTGGGGCACGATCTCTGGCTGGGAATCCTGCAGGCCGCCCGCGTTTCGCCTGAAAACCTGACCTGGTCCAGCGCGTTCGCCGGCGTCTTGATGATGATATTGCTGGCGGCGCTCGCCTGGCGGCGCTGGGGCGCGCCAGCGGCCGCCGTCGCGGGCGTAGTCGCCGGGACGATTCCCCTGGGCATTGTTTACGGACACCGGATCGTGGCCGAAGCCGATGGCCTCGCAGCCGTGGCCCTGGCCCTCTTCCTGCTGGACCGCTGGTGGGACGCCAGACCCTCGAAGCTCCTCACCATCGTCACGCTCGTCGCATTTCTGGCTGCGCTGAGCCTGAGCTATCGCTTTCTGCCCACCCTCCTCCCCATCCTGCTCGTTCTCGGGTGGCTCGGATGGTGGTACGCAGGGCATCGAATGCCGCCGGCGGCTTCCGTGGGCCGTTTGGTCATCGTGTGCTTGGTTCCCACCCTGGCCCTTGTCACCCTTTACTTGCTGATACCCGCCGGCAGCGCACTCGGTCTCCACCCGCCCGCCATCCTGCAGCCCTGGTTTATCCGCGCCACCGGGGGGGTGCCTCTCCCCTTCGCTTTCCCCGACTTCTACCTCCGCACCTTCTGGGATTTCGGTGGCCCGGCCATGATGGTGGCCGCCGGCCTGGGAACCATCGTCACCGCCTGGCACTGGAAGCGACTCGACCCGCTGGCCGCCGTAGCCCTGGGAAGTCTTTGGGGGACGCTGCTGTTCTTCAGCGCCGTTCACGACAAGGCCCCTCGGGCGATCGTCATTGCCATCCCCTTTGCCGGCCTGCTGGTGGCCCGCGCCATCACCCTGTGGAAGGCAAGGTCCGTGCAATGGGCGCTCGGGCTCGCCGTCTGCGCCGCGTGTCTTTACACCGGTTGGGCGGGAAGTGGCGCAGCTCGCGAGGTGAGCGGCACCGGGCAGGCTGGCCGCTGGCTGGCCGCCCACCCCGGGGCGATCGTGGCCACCCGCGCCCCAGTGCTGGCCCTGTATACCCGACCGCACTGGGATGCCGCCACGGAGCTGGACCCAGCGCACCAGTTCGTTCGGGGTCGGCAGGACTCAACGGTCGCCAGCCTCCGACAGGAGGGCGCCCGGTGGGTGGTGGTCGACGCGCACGCCCTGCTGCTCGGCGCGAGTCCAGTTTTCAGGCAACTGTTGGCCTGCGGACACCCCGCAGTGGAATTCCGTGACCCGGCCGGCTGGTCGAGATTGCAATTTCTGGAGGAAGCCGACACCCTTCGTCTCGACTACGACGCCGTCCTGGCGGTGCGGGCGCGTATCCTGGCCGCCGCGCAGGGAGTGGAAACAGTCCGGATCTATGACCTCGACGGATTCGGGACAGCTGGCTGCGAGTAGCCCTAGCCGGCCTGCGACGTGACCCAGTCGCGGACCGCGGCGGCGACCCGATCCAGCTGATCGACCGGGAGCTCCGGATACATCGGGAGAGACAGGCTGCGGGCCGCCAGGCGCTCGGTCAAAGGAAAGCTCCCGTCCGCGTAACCCAGTGAGGCCAGCACCGGCTGGCGGTGGAGTGGGATGGGATAGTGAATGCCAGTCTCAATGCCGGCTGCGGCCAAGCCGGCTCGCAACGGGTCCCGACCGTCCACCCCGATGACGAATAGGTGGTAGACATGACGCCGGCCGTCCTCCGCCGGCGGCAGGTTGATCGGCAGATCGGCGAGGCGCTCGCGGTAGCGGTCCGCCAGCTGGCGGCGGCGGTCGTTCCAGCTGTCGAGCTGCGGCAGCTTCACCCGAAGCACCGCGGCCTGCAGCGTGTCGAGGCGGCGGTTGAGGGGCATCGCCTCATGCTCGTACTTCACCCGTTGCCCGTAGTTCCGAATCAGTCGGGCGGTGCCGGCCAGCTCCGGCGAGCTGGTCACCAGCATGCCGCCGTCACCGAAGGCGCCCAGGTTCTTGGCCGGGTAAAAGCTGAAGGCGGCGGCCAGCCCGAAGCTGCCCGCCCGCCGGCCCCGCCATACGGCGCCGTGCGCCTGGCAGGCATCCTCGATGACCACCAGGCCGTGCTCCGCAGCCAGGGCCAGGATGGCCTCCATGTCGCCGATGCGGCCGAAGAGGTGAACCGGGATGATGGCCCGCGTGCGCGGCGAGATGCGGGCGGCGACCGCTGCCGGGTCGACGGCTCCCTGTGGGTCACAATCGGCCAGCACCGGCCGCGCCCCCACCGCCTGGATGGCGCTGACCGTGGCGATGAAGGTGTTGGCCTGGGTGATGACTTCGTCGCCAGGTCCGATCCCGGCGGCGCGGAGGGCCAGCTCGAGCGCGGACAGGCCGGAGTCGACGCCCACGGCCTGGTCCACCCCGCAGTAAGCGGCGAACTCACGCTCGAAGCCCGCCACGTCCTCACCAAGCACAAAGTCGCCCCGGCGGAGCACCGCCTCCATGGCCGCCGTGAGGGCGGGTTGGAGGGCCCGGGTCTGGGCTCGCAGGTCGACAAACGCGACGTGGTCGTCGGCCGAGCCGTGCTGGCGCAGGCCAGGCTGCCGGGTCGCCCGCGCGGTCATGCTGGCCACTACCTCGACCGTACCGAACTGGCGGGTCTTCCGCGATGGTGCGTTTGTCCCCCGCCACCGGGACTCCAATACGCGGCGCCAGCCCTGTGGCTAACGCCTGCCGGGACTGCGCGGAGCAGGATGGAAACCTGTCTCATTCTCAGCCTAGTACCGTGCCGATCACACTCAGATCAGGACGCGGCACAGGCCCGCGGCACGGCCACCGACTTCGAGGTATGTGAGAAATGGGTGCGAGAGTGTTCGGCGCGAAAGTCCTCATTCCGGCGTTGTTCCTGGTCGGTCTCGCTGCCTCGGGCACCGTGCAGGTGACCTCTCAGGCGCTCGCAGCCACCAACCCGATCGTGACCGAGAACCAGCAACCGGGTACCGGCGCCTGGCTTATCGGGTCGCTGCAAGCCGACGACGTCAATGGGCAAATCAAAGGCTATGCCTCGGCGACCAGTGTCCTGCAGGGCCAGCCCATCGACCTGTTCGTCACGGTCAATCCGCCGCAGACGTACACGATCGACGTGTTCCGGATCGGGTGGTACGGTGGGGTCGGTGGCCGTCAGGTCCTGCATGTGCCAGGGCTGCAGGGAGCGCTACAGGCAGGTTGCGGGCCCACCGACCCGACCACCGGTCTGCTCGCCTGCAAGTGGACCAAGAGCTTCACCCTGACTCCAGACACATCCTGGACCAGTGGGGTGTACGTGGCGCTGCTGACCAATGCCGCGGGATTTCAGAACTATGTGATCTTCGTGGTCAAGGACGGCCGGCCGGCAGCCTTTCTCTACCAGTCTGCCTTCACAACCTTCGAAGCCTACAATAACTATCCCGACGACGGGCTCACCGGCAAAAGCCTGTACGACTTCAACAGTAAAGGGGCCACTACGGTCTCTGGGGGTCCGCGCGCCGTGAAAGTTTCGTTCGATCGACCGTACACGTCGATGGGCTCCGGCCAGTTCTTCTGGTTTGAGGTCTATTTTGTCCACTGGGCGGAGCGCAATGGCTACGACATCACCTACTCGACCGATGTGGATACGGACCTGAATGGCGCCGAGCTCCGCAACCACAAGGCATTCCTCTCGGTGGCTCACGATGAGTACTGGTCAATGCCGATGTTCAACGCCGCGGCCGCGGCCCGCGACGCGGGGGTGAACCTGGGCTTCTTCACCGCCAATGCGGCTTACTGGCAGATCCGGTTCGAGTCGTCGTCTACGGGAGTGGCCGATCGAGTGGTGGTCTGCTACAAAGACGCCACCAAGGACCCAATTCAGGGTCCCACGACGACGACGAACTTCCGCAGCGCGCCAGTCAACATGCCGGAACAGACGCTCGAAGGGGTCCAGTTCACGGGCAACATGGCATTTGCCGCCGCCGTGCCATACGTTGTTACCAACAGTTCTCACTGGGTGTATGCCGGGACAGGCTTCCACGACGGAGATTCAGTGCCAGGCATCGTGGGATACGAGATGGACCGGCTGTTTCCCAACCCGCCCTATCCGCCGCCACCGACCGGGAACCAGGTCCTGCTTTCGCACTCGCCCTACACCGACGTGAACAGCGTCCAGCCGGACTACGCCAACTCATCCGTCTACCAGGCGCCCAGCGGCGCCTGGGTCTTTGCGGCTGGGACGATCGAGTGGAGTTGGGGGCTGGACAACGGGCTCGGCCACAACGTGGCCGACGCGCGGATCCAGCAAACGACAGCCAACATTCTGGGCGCGTTCCTGAACGGCGCGCCGGTGGCCCAGGCCCTCAAGGTCACGGCACCCTCCAGCGCGACGGCCGGACAAGCGTTCACCACGACCGTGGCGGCCGTCAATGCCCAGGGCAACCCGGCCACCACGTACACCGGAACCCTCCACTTCAGCAGTAGTGATCCCGCAGCCGTGCTGCCGGCTGACTACACCTTTACGACTGGAACGGGAGGGGACAACGGCACGCACCAGTTCCAGGGTGTGGCGTTGAAGACGGCCGGCACGCAGACCATCACCGCGACCGACACCAAGACAGGCGCCATCACTGGTAGCGCGACGGTGACCGTCGGGCCAGCCGCCGCTGCCAGCCTGACTCTCAGCGGGCTCACGAGCGCGACCGCCGGGACGGCCCAGAGCGCCACGGTCACCGCCAAAGATGCTTATGGCAACCTGGCGACCGGCTACGGCGGGACAGTGGCCTTTACCAGTAGCGACTCCGCCGCCAGCCTGCCCGCCAACTACGCCTTTGTGCCGGCGGACGGCGGCGTGCACGGCTTCCCCGGTGGCGTGACCCTGCGAACAGCCGGCACCCAGACGCTGACGGTGACGGACACCGCGAACGCGGCCCTGACTTCGAGTCAGGCCGTGAGCATCACCCCGTCGGTCGCTGCCGCCAGCTTGAGCGTCACCGGTCTGACCAACGCCACCGCGGGTACCGCCCAGACGGTGACGGTGACCGCGCGAGATTCAACTGGCAGTGTGGTGACGGGCTATTCAGGAACGGTCGCCTTTAACAGCAGCGACGCCGGGGCGAGCCTGCCGGCCAACTACACCTTCGTGCCGGCCGACAACGGCGCCCACACCTTCGTGGGAGGCGTCACTCTCAAGACGGCGGGGACCCAAACCGTGACGGCAACTGACGCAGGGACGTCAAGTGTCACGGGTAACCAGAGCGTGACCATCTCCGCCGGTCCCCTTGCCAGTCTGGCATTGAGTCCTGCATCGGCCACGGTGACCGCCGGCGGCAGCCAGGGCTATACCGCCACCGGCGCTGACCAGTACGGCAACAGCCTGGGCGACCTGACGGCCAGCACGTCCTTCAGCATTGCGCCCAACGGCTCCTGCACCGCCGCATCTTGCACCGCTACCACGGCCGGCGCCCATACGGTGACCGGCACCAACGCGGGCACAACGGCGACCGCCAGCCTGACGGTGACCCCCGGGCCGCTCACCCAGCTGGCGATCTCGCCCACCTCAGCCACCGTCACCGCGGGTGGCGGCCAGGGCTACACGGCCACTGGCTCGGATCAGTACGGCAATAGTCTGGGCGACGTGACAGCCAGCACGTCCTTCAGCATCGGACCCAACGGCTCCTGCGCGGGCGCCACCTGCACGGCCACCGTGGCCGGCGCCCACACCGTGAGCGGCAGCAACTCGGGCAAGACCGCGACCGCCAGCCTGAACGTGATTGCCGGCGCAGCCACCAAGCTCACCCTGACCGCTCCGAGCTCGGCCCCGACCAACCACGCGTTCAACGTGACCGTGGCGCTCCAGGATCAGTACGGAAACCTCGCCACCGGCTATCGTGGAACCGTCCACTTCTCGACCAGTGACCTGCTCGCCCAGACCTTGGGCGACATGCCACCCGACTACACCTTCACCGCCGCGGATGGCGGAACGCATAACTTCACGGCAGCGCTGGCAACGATTGGCAACCAGACCATCACGGCGGCCGACACGGGGAATGGTAGCCTGAGCGATACCAAGACGGTCAACGTCACCTTGATGTAGAGAGTTCTAGACGCAGGAGGGCCACGCCGGTGGTGGCCCTCCTGCAATTCACCTCAGCTGAATAGGGTCGGTCGGTTTGGGACATCAGTCCTGCGCGTCCGGGACTGCCATGGATTCCTGACTGGCGGCTGCCTCAGCGCTGGCGGACCTGTCTATTCTCCATTCAGGCCTCGCGTACATAGACTCGAAATCAGAGACGCGGCAAATGGTCGCGTCAATCTTTCACAGAGGTGGATGCGAGCATGGGTCTGCGGGTTCGAAGTGCGACCGTTCTCATTCCGGCAATCTTCCTCGGTCTGGTCGCCTCCACCACCGCTAGCCGCGCTACCCCGGCGCTCGCAGCCAGCAATCCCATCGTCACCGAGAACCAGCAACCGGGCACCACCGCCTGGCTCCATGGCCAGAACACGCTGGCCAATGACATGCTCGGACAGATCAAGGGCTATGCGAGTCTGACGAGCGTTAGCCAGGGCCAGCCCATCACCTTCTACATCTCGGTCAATCCGCCACAGAGCTATGCCATGGACTTCTATCGCATCGGCTGGTACAACGGGACCGGCGCCCGCTTTCGGCTCCATGTCGATATGCCACTCAGTCCGACCCAGGAGCCCTGCGGGCCGGCAGACACAACCACCGGCCTGCTTAGCTGCAACTGGCAGCCCAGTTACACCCTCACCATCCCTGCGGACTGGACGAGCGGCGCGTACACCATTCTGATGACGAATTCCCAGGGCTGGCAGAACTACATCATCTTCGTCGTCAAAGACGGCCGGCCGGCTCCCTACCTCTACCAGCAGAGCGTCACCACCTACCAGGCCTACAACAACTATCCCGACGATGGGCTCACGGGCAAGAGCCTCTACGGATTCAACAGCAAGGGGGCCAATACGGTTTCGGGAGGGCCGCAGGCGGTCAAGGTGTCATTCGATCGCCCGTATTCGGGCGAGGGCGATGGGCAGTTCTGGTGGTACGAGGCCTACTTCCTGCGCTGGCTGGAGCGCAACGGGTACGACGTGACCTACACCACGGATGTCGACACCCATGCCAATGGCGCCGAACTTCTGAACCACAAGGCGTTCTTCTCCGTGGCCCACGACGAGTACTGGTCCAAGGAGATGTTCGATGCCGCCCAGGCTGCCCGCGACCGCGGCGTCAACCTGGGGTTCTTCGGCGCCGATGCGGCGTTCTGGCAGATCCGGTTCGAGTCGTCGGCGTCGGGTACGGCCAATCGGGTCGTGGTGTGCTACAAGGACGCCACCATTGACCCCGTCCAGGGGCCGACCACCACAGTGAACTTCCGCAGTGCGCCGGTGAACCGACCGGAACAGACGCTGGAGGGCGTGCAGTACACCTCGTCCATCGCCTGGAACACGGCCGTCCCCTATGTCGTGACCAACAGCTCCCACTGGGTCTATGCCGGTACGGGATTGAGGGACGGCGATTCCATCCCGAGCATCGTCGGCTACGAGATGGACCGCTTGTTCGCCAATTACCCGCAACCCCCAGCTAACCAGGTGTTGCTCTCCCGCTCGCCCTACACCGCCGACGGCGGCCTGGCGGACTATGCCAACGCGTCGATCTATCAGGCCGTCACCGGTGCGTGGGTTTTCGCCGCCGGGTCGATCGAATGGGGTTGGGGGCTCGATACCATGCCCTGGGATACGGTCAGCCACGTCGACGCACGCGTCCAGCGAATCACCGCGAACGTCCTGGATGCCTTTGTCAATGGGGCGCCGGTGGTCCAGAGCCTCAAGGTCACCGCGCCCGCAAGCGCGACGGCCGGACAGGCATTCACCACGAGCGTGACCGCGGTGAATTCGCAGGGCAACCCGGTCGCCAGCTATGCCGGCACTGTCCACTTCACCAGCACGGACCCGGCGGCGGTGCTGCCGGCGGACTACACCTTTACCAGCGCCGATGGCGCAACGCATGCGTTCCCGGTAACGCTGAAGACGTCAGGCGCCCAGACCATCACCGCGACGGACACGAAGACCGCTACCGTCACGGGCAGCCAGAACGTGAACGTCATCCCGGCTGCCAGCTTGAGCGTGACCGGACTGGCCAATGCCACCGCGGGCACGGCCCAGACGGTGACCGTCACCGCCCGAGATGGTGCCGGCGCGGTCACGCCCAGCTACACGGGCACGGTAACCTTCACGAGCAGCGACAGCCAGGCGACCCTGCCCGCCAACTACACCTTCGTGGCGGCGGACAACGGGGTGCACAGCTTCCCCGCCGGCGTGATCCTGCGGACAGCCGGGTCGCAAACCGTAACCGCCACCGACACCGCGATTCGCAGCATCACCGGCAGCCAGACCGTAACCACTAGCGCCGGGCCAGTGGCCAGCCTGGCCCTGAGTCCCAGCTCCGCCAGCATCCCGAGCGGGGGCAGTCAGACCTACAGCGCCACGGGCGCTGATCAGTACGGCAACAGCCTGGGCGACGTCACGGCGGGCACGAGTTTCAGCATCGCCCCCGACGGCTCCTGCACGGGCGCTGCCTGCACCGCCTCCGTGGCGGGCGGCCACACAGTGACGGGCAGCAATTCGGGCAAGACGGCGACCGCCAGCCTGAACGTCACAGCCGCGGCCAGGCAGCTCAGCATCACGGCTCCCGGCACGGCGAAGACCAACCAAGCGTTCCCCGTGACCATCACCCTCAGGGACCAGATCGGCAATGTCGCAACCAGCTACCGCGGAACCGTGCACTTCAGCTGTAGCGATGTTCTCGCCACCCTTCCAGCCGACTACACCTTCACGGCCGCCGATGCCGGCACCCATACCTTCTCCGTCACCCTGGTCAGCGCCGGCACCCAGTACATTACGGCTGCCGATACCGTTGATAACACCATCAACGCCACTAGCGCCGGCGTCACCGTGACCGCCTTCTAGGCAAGGCCGCGACCGAACGACAAAGGGCTACGCGCTCGTGGCCGGCCCTTTGTCGTTACCGAGCTGATCCGACCTAGAGGGCCGTGAGGCCGTGCTGGGCGGCGTAAAGAACCAGTTGCCCACGGTGCCGCAGCTTCAGCTTCTGGTAGATGTTGTTGACGTGATTGCAGACGGTCTTGGGTGCGATGGCATGCTGCCGACCGATTTCCTTGCTGCTCCGGCCGGCCGCCACGCCCATCAGGATGTCGCGCTCCCGCGGGCTGAGCCCCGGACGGGGCGGGCTGGCCCAGGCTCGCCGGATCGGCTCGGACAGCGCTGGATCCAGATAGGAGCTGCCCTCCCGCACGCGGTGAATGGCCAATGCGAAGCCTTCTCGAGTCGCGCCGCGGGAGAGATACCCCTCGGCCTGCGCCTGGGCCGCCTGGATAAATTGCGCGGGCTCGCCTTCCGGGTCGAGCAGGAGGAGGGTACGGCCAGACCAACGTGCCGGGTCGAGGGCGCCCGGCCAGGCGGGCCACCGGCTCTCCACCACCAGCACGGCCGGCTTGAACGTGGCCAGGGCGTCGTGCACCGGGCCGGTCCCGCGTGCCCGGTGGATCACCGCATAGGTCGAGTCGCGCAGGATGAGCGCTTCTAGCGCGGCGACAGACAGCTGACCTTCTGCCACGATAGCCAGGCTGGCAGTCGGCGCCGCTCCCGCCTCAGCCAGGACCGCAGCCGAGAGGGGCGGAGCTGTCACGCCCGCAACCTCATCCCCAAGGCCAGCGGGGCCTCAACCAGAACCGATGTGCCTCCCTCAGGAGAGCCGCACACGTCGAAAATGCCGCCAATTCGGGTCAGCCGCTCGGTGTTGCCCAGCAGGCCGAGGCCCCGACCATCTTTGGCCACCGTCGCCTGGTCCGACGAGAATCCAATCCCATCGTCGTGAATCACGACCCGGATCCGGCCCGGAGGATAGGCCAGGTGGATGCGGACCGCATCCGCCCGCGCATGACGAACGATATTGGTCACCGATTCGTTGATGACGCGGGCGATCTCGCGCGCGACCCGAACCGGAACCCGGACGTCCGTCCGCTCTTCCAGCCAGGACAACCGGCAGTGGGCGGCCGACAGCACCGTATCCGCAAAGCGGTGCGCCTCCTCCAGCGGATCGCCCTGGGAGCCCAGCTGGCGGATGCCATAGGCCACCGCCCGGGCGCCGTTCATCGCTTCCTGGGCCATTCGTTCCAGACCCTGCAGCTCTTCCAGGATGGCCGGCTCGTACGCCTTCAGGCTGCGCAGCCGGACCAGGAGGGCGGTGAGGCTCTGGCCGACCTCGTCGTGTACCTCTCGGGCCAGCCGCTGCCGCTCGATGGCAAACTTCCGTTCCCGCCGGCGAACCGCCAGCCGCTCGCGCTCTAAGGCTCGGGACATCTCGAGGATGTCGCCCAGCCGACGGGCAACCAGCTCCAGCACGGCGACGCGCTCCGGGCCGCAGGCCGGGCAGCGCGACTCGCGTTCCTCACCGACGAGGAGCACGCCCTGCGTGCGAGCGCCGGCAACGAACGGCAGGATGATCACCGATCGAGTCGCCGGCGACAGGAAGGCGACCCGCTCGGCCTCATCCAGCCGGTCGGAGTGGTCGTAGTGCACCACCACGCCCCTGTTCTCCCGGATCGCCTGCGCACAGCGCCCCAGCTGCGCCAGGGGCAAGCTCGCGCCCGCGACGCGCCGCCGCGGCGGCCGCCGTCCACCCGAGCCGGCAATGATCAGGCAATCGGCGCTGTCCCGCACGGCGATCTGGCAGTACGTGGCATCGAGCGACGCCCCGACCGCCCGGGCCAGGCCGCGGTAGGTCGGCGGGATCCGCATCGCCCGGTCGACGGCCAGCGCCCGGTCAAGGGCCCGGTTGATCTCGTCGAACAGCCCCTGTACGCCAGCCAGCCGGCCTTCGTAATCGCGCAACGCGCCCAGGAGGTCGGAGACCAGCCGCAGGCGGCGCAGATCATCGGCACGCAGCGTGCCCCTGGCGCTGCTGGCGAGTCCGACACTTCCGACCGCCCGGCCGCCGGCCAGCAGGGGGACGACGATGCAGGAGAGGATCCCCCGGGACCGGCACCAGAGCGCCCAATCATGGCCGGCAGACTCTTCCTCTAGAACGAAGGGCTCCTCCGGCGGCCGCGGGAACTCCCCGATGCCGGCCGGGTCGACGGGACAGCCATCCGATCGCACCAGCACGGCGCTGGCGACGCTGTCCGCCCACCCGACCCAACCCAGGTCGGCGGCCGTTTCCTCCAGAGCGCCCAGAAGGGGGGCGGCGTACGGTGACGGGTTTTTGCTGGCCGCGACCGACTCGGAGCGCGAGTCAACGCGGACCGGTGGCTTGACTGCTATCTCGGCGATTCGGTTTCCTGCTTCGACGACTCGATCCCCTACTAGTTATCCAAATACGACGCTCAGTGATTCCTCAGGCCCGGCAGGACTGCCTGCGACCTCAGCCTAGAGGGACATTCGCTCTATGTCAATGTCCCATGATTACAATAGCGGATTTTATGGGTGCGACGATACCATCAACAGGCGGCTGACCCATCCGGGTGGGACAACGTCCCACATCGGCGCGAATCGGGGCTACGAGGAGAACCGCAAAGGGCCGCGTCTTCCAGGCCCTTCCGCGACGGTCGCGCTACGGCGTGCTCTCCTACCGAGAGCGGACGATTCGCACGCGCCGGCGCCGGTGCAGGCCGGTGCCCACCTTGGGGACCACGCTGATGCTGCCGTCCTCCTCCAGGACGCACTCCCGCACGTCGCTCACCTTGTCCACTCCGTGCTCCCGGAGCGCCATTTCGACGTCCTCGATACTCAGGCCTTCCTCCTCCAGCGCCTTTGGGAACCATTTCCCGTCCCGGCCGAGCACGGTTGGCTGGCCCGAGACGAGGCGGTCGATGACCGGAACGCGATTCCGGGCCCAGGCCAGGCCCCGGTTGAAGAGGAGCAATGTGGCAATGATGATCACCCCGCCCAGCACCGAGCTGTCCGGCCCGGTGATGGCCGGCTGGAGGGCGTTGGCCACCAGCAGGATCAGCACCAGGTCGAACATCGTGAACTGACCCACCTCGCGCTTGCCGAAGAGCCGCAGCCCAACCAGGAAGGCGACATAGATCACGACGGCGCGCACCACCAGCTCCCACCAGGGGACGCTCAGCTGGAGGAGGTGCTCCACGGCTGTGAGTCTACGAAACCAAGTGCCGGAAGCCGAAGTCGAGCAGGGTGGTCGCGTCGGTGAAGTGCTGGGTGCTCCCCAGCACCACGACGATGACGGTATGCCCACCCCGGGTGGCGGCCGCCGCCAGGCAGTACCCGGCATTGTCGGTGTAGCCGGGCTTGACGCCGATGGCGCCCGAATAGGTCGAGAGCAACCGGTTGAGACTGGTCGGCTTGAACCACTTGTGAGTCGAGGTGGCGGCCAGGGTAACCTGCCGGGTGCCCACGATGTTGCGCAGCTCCGGATAGTCGAGCAGCAGCGTGGCGGTGATCACGGCCAGATCGTAGGCGGAGCTGTAGTGGTTCGGCTCGTCCAGACCACTCGGATTCGTGAAGTGCGTATCGCGGAGGTGCATCGCCTGCGCCTTGCGGTTCATCCGATCCAGGAACTGGCCGCGGGGCACCAGGGTCTGTGCCAGGGTCTCGGCGGCGTCGTTCCCGGAGTCCAGCAGCATCCCATCAAGCAGCTCGCGCACGGTGAGCTGCTCACCCGCCGACAGGCCCATGTGGTCCGGGATCACCTGGGTGGCGGCCGCCGGCACGGTCAGCCCCTGGTCTGGCGTGGCCAGGTCCAGCGCCACCATGGCGGTCATCATTTTGGTCAGCGAGGCGTCGGCAACGCGGGCATGCGCGTCCAGAGCGAACAGGATTTGCCCGGCCTCGACGTCGACCACGATGGCATGTTGGCCGTTGATGACGGGCACTCCGGCGATGGGATGGGCGGCCAGCCAAGTCCCCGAGAAGGGGTGCGGCTTGACCGCTGGCGTTTTGGGAACTGGCCTGGGGCTGGTCCCCGGCACCGCGGTTCTCGCCCTGGCGGTCGGTCTGGCCGTCACTGCCTGCATGACGGCACGCCCGGTCTTATGAGTGCCGGTCGACGCCAGGGCGCTGGTGCCGAGAACGAGGAATCCCGCGACCACCAGCAGCAGCTTGGCCAGCGGGTGCCGACGCCGGGGCGCCAGCAACCGTCGCGCCATTAGGGTGCGACGCGATCCGAGGCTGTAGCCAGACGTAGGGTAGGACGATCGCCTCAAGAAGTCCGCTACATGATGCCGAAGCCCTCCCGGGCTGTCAAGCGACCCGGCTGGCCCTCCAGCTCGTTTAGGCGGCGTGGAGGAGGAGGCGGAGGCCAGCCGCCACCGCCGCCCCCGCGATGACCGAGGCGAGCAGTGGCGCCCGCACAGCAGCCAGCGCTGCCGCCACCGCCACCGCCGCCGCCTTGACGTCTGGATGCCAGCCGCCGGTCACCAGCTGGCTCATGACCAGCGCGGCCAGCAGGGCCGGCGCCAGACCGGTGGTGCGCTGCGTGAGAGTCTCCGGGATCCGCGGCAGGACGGGTCCAGTCCCGCGCAACGCAAACGTGGCCAGCGCTAATCCGCCGATCAGCAGCCAGGTCACTGCGACACAAGGAGACCGACCGCCGCCGCCACGGCCAGCGGGACGCCGGGTGGGGTAAAAGGTGCCAGGATAAGGCCCGCCGCTCCCCCAGCCACCGCCGCCCGGATTGCGCGCCGGGTGGTCAGCATGGGCCAGAGCAGTGCCACGAACAGGGCCGGAAAGGCCGCGTCCAGGCCGAGGCGCTTGGGATCGCCGAAGAGCGGTCCGAGCAGGACTCCCACGATGGTCCCCAGAACCCAGCACCCGTAGAGGAGAGCTCCGGTAGTCAGGACGGTCCGGGCATCGGGTCGGCCGGCCTCCCCGGCGGCCACACCAAGAACGTAGCTTTCGTCGACCACCAGCTGGCCGAGCAGCACCCGCCGGAGCGGCCCGCCGGGGAGCACCTGCGCGACAGCGGCACCCACGGCGAGATACCGGAGGTTGAGCAGGGCGCCGGCCAGGACGGCCGCTACCACTCCCCCACCCGCTCCCAGGATGGCGATGGCCGCGAACTGGGCCGAGCCGGCGAACACCAGGGCCGACATCAGGACGGCCGCCCACCCGGGGATGTGCACTTGCCGGGCGAGGACGCCGAATGACATGCCGAATACGCCGACTGCCACCGCGATGGGGGCAGCGGCCAGCAGCGTTCGCCGCATCAAGCCCGGTGCCGCGAACCAATTCGGTAGTTCGCGATGTTGCGCACCTCGTCGCGGTTGGCCCGCAACTGACTGCCCGGCCAATCGGCGGGCCGGCCAGACTGGGGCAAGCCGAACAATCTATAGAGAGGCAGAAGCTCTTGCAAGGTGGGGTCCGGGCGACGGCCAATGCGCACGGCCAGCACGCAAATCGCTACCGACACAATTCCCACGACGATGATCATGACCAGCGCACCCATGGCATTCCCTCCATGTTGGCCACTCCTTCGGCTAACCGGTTTCCAGTCTACACCGGTTACCAAACGCTGTCCAGCGCCGATCGGGTAAGCAAGAAGCGGGCGTCGGCGCGGTTTCCCTTGTGTGGCCGCCGTTGACAACGTTCCGGCCGATGAGGCGCCGCGCGCCCAGGTCCGGGTCCCGACCGAGTGGCTGATGCCCCTCCTCACCCTGGAACTGGTTCGCGAGGCCCAGCGTCCGGATACGCACGCCAACCTGACCAGCGAGTGGCTGACCATGATGGGCATCGAGATTGTCGTGGACCGGAGCTGGATCCGGGAGCCGTTCTGGGCGCAGATCAAGGACGCCATCGCCGGCGGCTTCATCTATAAGAAGTCGGCGGCTCACCTGCTCGTCCGCGGTGACCGCCGCAGCGGGCGCGCTCGCCGCTAAGCCCGGGCAAGGCCGAGGCTCTACACTCAAGTCGTACCGAACGTCGGTATAGCCAGTTGTAGGTGGAGAGAATGCGGGACGTGCGCCCCAGCCTGGTCGAGGCCTCGCTCGAGATCGAATTGCAGGACCCGCGGGTGGTCGCCGAACTGATCGCGGCCATTCCCGTCGGGCTCGCCCTGGTCCACCCTTTCGACCTCCGGATCATGGCGGCCAATCTGGCCATGGCCAGCGCCCTGGAGGTGGTTCCCGAGGCGCTCATCGGCGGCCGGGTGGTCCAAGTGCTCCCCGAGAACCATCCGCTGGCCGATCCGACCCACTATCGCGAGGTGACGGCTACAGCCCGGCATCTGGAGGGCCGCCTGCAACATGGGGACCGGACGTGGCGCTGGTTCCTGCGTCCGCTGCGCGGCAGCGGGCTGGTCTATGTACTGGCCGGCCTGGTGGAGGTGGGCCACGACGTCGAGGTAGACGAGCTCCGCGAGATCAACCAGGTGAAGACGGACTTCCTCAACCTGGCGTCCCACGAGTTGCGCACGCCGCTGGGGGTCATCAACGGCTACGCGTCGCTGCTCTCCCAGGGCGGGCTGACTGAAGAGCACCAGCGGCTGGCCGGCCTGCGCATCTACGAAAAAGGGCGGCAGCTCACGCGCCTGCTCACCGGCCTCAGCCAGGTGGCACGGCTGGATGAGATCCGTACCGCGCCTCGGGATGAGCCGGTGGACCTGACCGCGCTCCTGGTAGAGCTGGTCGCCGAAGCCGAGCGACACTACCCGGATCTGGCGATCGAGATCGAGCTCCAGGTCCCCGAGGCATCCGCCCGGGGCAACGCGTTCTGGCTGCGCACCGCGTTCCACGAAGTGCTGGACAATGCCGCCCGCTTCCGGGGCACGCCCGGCCGGGTCGACGTGGCGCTGGTGGAGCGGCCGGATGCCTTCGTGGTCACGGTACGCGACGATGGCTTCGGCATCGATGAGAATCTGCAGCCGTTGCTGTTCCAGCGGTTCACCCCCATCGAGACGGACACCAACCGCCACCTGGTCGGCCTGGGCATCGGCCTGTTCCTGGTCCGCGAGGTGCTGGCGGCGCATGGCGGGCAGATCCAGATCCAGAGCCACCCCTCCACCGGTACCTCCGCCACCCTCCAAGTCCCGAGGTAGGGAGCGACAATGGCCACCACTGCGGAGGTTGCGCTCAAGGGCCCCATCCAGGACCGCGCCGAGGAGGTGCTCACGCCGGGGGCGCTGGAATTCGTGGCGCGACTGCAGCGGGAGTTCGGTGCTCGGCGGCTGGAGCTGCTGGCATTGCGCGACGAACGCCAGCGGCGGCTCGATGAAGGCGAGGTGCCGCAGTTCGTTTCTCCGAGCCCCGGTCGCGACTCGGAATGGAAGGTCCCCGGGGCGCCCAAAGACCTCCAGGATCGGCGGGTCGAGATCACCGGTCCGACCGACCGCAAGATGTTGATCAACGCGCTGAATTCCGGAGCGCGGGTGTTCATGGCCGACTTCGAGGATGCGAATGCCCCGACCTGGTCCAATCTGGTGGAAGGGCAGATCAACCTGATCGACGCCATCGAACGCCGTATCGCGTTCCAGAGCCCCGAGGGCAAGGAATACCGGCTGAACGACCGGGTGGCCACCCTCGTGGTCCGTCCCCGCGGGTGGCACCTCGACGAGCGGCATGTCGAGGTGGGCGGCACGCCGGTGTCCGGCAGCCTCCTCGATTTCGGCCTCTATTTCTTCCACAACGCGGAGCGGCTGCTGACCAAAGGGAGTGGGCCCTACTTCTATCTCCCCAAGCTGGAGAGCCATCTCGAGGCGCGCCTCTGGAACGACGTCTTCAATTTCGCGCAGGACGAGCTCGGTCTCCCCCGCGGCACCATCCGGGCCACGGTCTTGATCGAAACCATCCTGGCGGCGTTCGAGATGGAGGCCATCCTGTACGAGCTGCGCGACCACTCGAGCGGCCTGAACGCCGGCCGCTGGGACTACATCTTCAGCATCATCAAAAAGTTTCGCAACCGGCCCGATTTCGTGCTGCCGGACCGCGTCCAGGTGACGATGACGGTCCCATTTATGCGCGCCTATACGGAGCTCCTGGTGAAGACGTGTCATCGGCGCGGCGCGCACGCCATGGGCGGCATGGCGGCCTTCATTCCCTCCCGGCGTGACCCTGAGGTCACTCGGGTGGCGCTGGCCAAGGTCAAGGAGGACAAGGACCGCGAGGCCGGTGACGGCTTCGACGGCACCTGGGTGGCCCATCCCGATCTGGTCTCCACCGCCACGGAAGCCTTCGATCGGGTGCTCGGCGACCGGCCGAACCAGCTGGAGCGCCAGCGGCCCGAGGTATCGGTCGCCGCAGCCCAGCTCCTCGATGTCCGCGTGCCTGGCGGGACGATCACCGAGAACGGGCTGCGGATGAATGTCAGCGTAGGCATCCAGTACATCGAGTCGTGGCTGCGCGGCGTGGGGGCGGCGGCCATCAACAATTTGATGGAAGATGTCGCGACCGCCGAGATTTCGCGCTCGCAGGTCTGGCAGTGGGCCCGGCACTCGGCCCGGCTGAGCGAGGGGCAGACGGTCGCCGCGGACCTCGTCCGCCAGATCGCCGACGAGGAGATGGCCAAGATTCGCGAGCGGCTCGGGGATGCCGGATGGTCGACGAGCCGGTTTGCGCAGGCGCGGGCAGTTTTCGAAGAGGTGGCGATTTCCTCGAGCTTCCCACCCTTCCTCACGCTGGTGGCGCAGAAGCACCTCGACTAACAGGGTGCCGTCCTAGGCGGCGCGTTCGGAGTGGACCTCGACGTGGTCCGCGCGGTCAAGCTTCCAGTCGCCCCGGCTCAGCACGCGAACGATGATCCCACTCTCTTTCGGCGCCAGGACTACTCGACGGCGGAACCGCCAGTCCTCAATCCATTCGGCGACGTGCCGCCCGCGCACGACTCTGGCGGCGTCGCCCGGGCACGTCAGGTGGATCCGAACCGTGATCCAGTCGCCGTCGTCGTCGGTGCCGGCCGCCACGACCTGGCGCTCGCCGGCGGTGACGGACCCGGCGGAGACCCGCCACCCTTCACCCCGCTGGCGGCCGATGTGGTCCTCTTCGAGTTGAAAGCAGTCCTCGGTCAGGACCTGCCGGCACGGCTGCAGATCACGATCGGCCCAGGCTCTTACGAGTAGCGCCGAAACCTGCCTGGTCCAGTCCAAAAAGGGCGCAGCCGTGAACGCGGGATCCCGATCCGTGATGGCCTGCAGTCCGGCGGCGACTGGATCGATGGGCGGACCCTCGCGTTGGCGGCCCTCCGTTCGCGGCTCCGGACGAGCCGCCGACAAGAGGACTCCGAATCCCATCTTGAGGACTGACGGCAGGCTCCCCATGAAATTCCAGAGGAAGACGCCGAACAGACGCGTGCCAACCACGAGAATCATGAACATCAGCAAGATGGCCCATCCGGCAGCATCGTCAGGAGTGACCGGGGCGTCAGGCCGCAGGCTGAGCTTTCTCCATGTGGATCGCCACGTGATCCATCCGCTCCAGTTGCCATGCGCCACGCCGCACGGATAGCGGGATCTTGGTCCCAGGCGGGAGCCCGAGCGTGATCGGTCGGACGAAAGTCCAATCCTCCGCCCACCCGCCGATGCGCCGGCCGCGGACGAGCTTTCCGGTGCCGCGTGCGCTCGTGATCTGGAGGCGGACCACGATCCGATCAGCCTCCCCATCGGTGGCGGCCAGCATGACCTGGCCGTCGGTGAAGCTGATCGCGGATGCCAGTCCCCGCCAGCCGTCGATGATGCCGCGGTCCATCTCGCCCTTCTGCCGCTGCCAGCACGGGTCGGTCATCACCCCGCGGCAGGCCTCCAGGGTTCGGTCCTCCCATGCCTGCTTGACGACGGCACAGACCTGCTGAACCTGCTGCAGGAACGCGCCGGCGTCGAACGTCGGATCGTGCTGCCGGATGCCCAGCAGCCCGGCCGCGACGGAGTTTCGCGCCACCGCCGGAGCTGCCGAGGCGGCCGACTGGGAGGACTCGTCCGGACCCAGCTTCAGCAGCCGCTGCAGAAAGAGCCAGGCGTGGCCGACGATTTCCCAGAGGATCTCTCGGAAGACGAACCCGACAGCCCCCATCACCATCACGATCAGGAGGTACTGGCCGGGGAAGTAGTGCTTGATCAGCCAGTAGATCACACCCTATAGACGGGGCTGGAAGCCCGGTATTGCTGGCCGGCACTGCTATGCTGGCCGCGCCATGGCCGCCGCCATTCGGCAGCCGCCTGCCGACCTGCTCCCGGTCCAGCGTCAGGCGACGCCGATGTACTGGTTGGCGCGGGTCGTCCTGACCCCGGCAATGCACCTGCTGTTCCGGTTTGAGGTGACCGGCCGAGAGCACATCCCGACCGGAACCAACTTCGTCCTGATCGCCAACCATCTCAACTGGCTGGACTCGTTCACCCTCCTGATGGTCTTCCCGGCGGAGCCGCGCGTGCACTTCCTGGGTGACACCACCGTACTGGTGACCCGAAAGTTCCAGTGGTGGGTGGTCCGGCAGGTGGGCGGTTTCATCCCCGTCGACAAACAGCGCCGCGCTGACCAGAACCTCTTCCAGCACGTCGACCGCTGCTTGCAGCGCGGGGGCGTCGTCGCCCTCTACCCGGAAGCCCAATACGGTCCGCGGGAGGGCGAGGTACTGCCCTTCAAGAAGGGATTCGCCCACTTCGCCATCGACAACCACGTGCCCGTCGTCCCCGTCGGACTGTCGGGGACCAAAGATATCTGGCTGCGCAAGACGATCAAGGTGGCCATCGGCCGGCCCATTCCCAGCGCGGGCCGCACGGTCGATGACCTGGTCGCGCTCGGCCACGACCAGGTCGCCGCCCTGCTCCCGCCGTACACCGAGCCGGGCGGGACCAGGCTCCTGCGCCGCTTCCTGACGACGCTCTTCTAGCTACGTTTCAGGCTGGCTGGACGCCGCGCTCGCCGACTGTCACCTTGAGGTCGCGCGTCTCGCCGGCGCGCACGATGCGGAGGGTCTGGGTGGACCCAACTTCCAACTGCCGGAGCGCGTTGAAGAGCTCATTCAGATGCGGCGTCGGCTTGTCGGCCAGGGCCACGATGATGTCGCCCTGGAGCACGCCGCCTTTGCCCGCCCCACTGTCCGGCTCGACGCTGAGGACCAGCAGGCCGCCCTCCTGGTTGACCTTGGTCTTGGCCGGATCGGCCAGCCGGACCGGCTGGGTGCCGATGCCCAGGTAGGGGCGCTTGATCCGGCCGTGCGTCTTCAGGCTGTCCACGATTCGGGTCGCGGCCTCGATCGGGATGGACACGCTGATACCGCGCCCATAGTGCCAGCTGTTCAAGCCCACCACGCGCCCCTCCGCGTCGACCAGCGGGCCACCGCTGAATCCCGGGTAGAGAGTGGTGTCCGACTGAATGACCCGGTCCAGGTCGCCGCCTCGCCAGTTGCGCCACGCCGAGCCCAGCGAGCTGACCATCCCCATGGTGGCCTGCAGCCCATTGGGCCGGCCGATCGCCAACACCAGATTTCCAATCTTCAGGTCGGCCGAGGAGCCGCGCGGAAACGCGGGCGCGGAGAGCCCCTCGGCCCGCAGCACGGCCAGATCGCTGCCCGGATCGCGGCCTACCACGGTCGCCTTGACGGTCTTCTCTCCGGCGGTGACCTGGATCTCGTCATCGTTCTCGACCACGTGGTCCGCGGTGACGATCAGGTTGTCGCCCCAAACGATGCCGCTTCCAGCGCGTCCGCGACGGGCGTTGATCCGCACGACGCTCTGGCTGGCTCGGTCGACGGCGCTGGCCAGTTCGGTGGAAAAGTCTTTCAGTGACGCTGCCATGAAACTCAGTCTCCTTAATGGGTCAGTGGGTTCGTCATTCACAGGCTAGGCACGAAACGCCGGCAGCACATCAGGCGGACGGGGAGGTCCGAACCTACCCGTTTGGCTTTCCCCCTGAGGGTGAGGGTCAGGGAGGAGGTTATACCGGGAGCAGGCCCAGCCGGATGGCTCGGGCGACCGCTTCGGCGCGGGTCCGCGCATCGAATTTGCCCAGCAGCGCGGTGACGTGGAACTTGACCGTGTGCTCGCTCACGCCCAGCCGCTCCGCCATCTGGCGGTTGGTAAGGCCCTGGGCCAGCAGCTGCAGCACGTCCAGCTCGCGTCGGGTGGGAGCTTCGATCATAGTGCTGGCCGCGGCCCGTGCGTCGGCTTCTTGGGGGAGCAGCGCCGCCAGATCCGGGCGAGCGATGGTGATCAATCCGCGCGCCGCCGCCAGGATGGCGGCTCGGAGAGATTCGGCGTCGATGCTGGAGGGCAGCAAGGCCGCGGCGCCCAGGTGCAAAGCCGCCGTCTGGTCGGCCGTGTCCAGCGCCAGCACCACGATGGGGAGCCCGGGCTGCGCCAGGGCCAGATCGCGGATCGGTTCCAGGTCCGCAGGATCGCCGGGGCCGGCGTCCACCACGACGACGTCAGGCTGCAGCTGGCCGGCCAGCGACGCCGCCTCGCTCAGCGGTCCTGATCCGACCACCGTCGTCTCCAGGATTGGCCGGATGAGGGTTTCGAGCCCACTGCGAGCCAGTGGGCTGGGAGAAACGATCAGCAGCCGCACGGGCGCCATTGCCTCCCTGATACCCGCTTCAGGCCACGGCCAATCATGGAAACGCGAAACAATAACACCATGCAGGCTCGGTTACGACCACTCTCAGCCTATTACGACGAGACGTGGCTGGAGTACCGATTGCTCTGGCTCGACCCCACCAACTACGCGGTCCACTTCGGCTACTGGGACACCCAAACGCAAGGCCACCCCCACTCGCTCATCCGGATGAACGAGGTGCTCGGAGCCGCCATCGGCATCCAGCCCGGGCAACGAGTGCTCGATGCTGGGTGCGGGGTCGGCGGTAGCGCCATCTGGCTGGCCAAGACCCTGCAGGTTGAGGTCGTGGGTATTACGCCGGTCCACAGCCAGGTGGAGCGGGCCCGCCGCTTTGCCGCACAACAAGGCGTATCGGACGTCGTGGTCTTTGCTGAGCAGGACTACACGCGTACGACTTTTCCGAATTCCAGCTTTGATGTCGTCTGGGCGATCGAGAGTGTGTGCCACTCGGCCCAGAAGGAGCAGTTCTTTCGCGAAGCCCGTCGAGTCCTGAGACCCGGGGGCAGGCTCGGAATCGTCGAGTACCTGCGGCATCGCCGTCCCTACCCGCCCGCTGACGAAGACCTCCTCCACAGCTGGCTCTCGGGCTGGGCGATTCCGGATATTGCTACAAGTGATGAGTTCCTCGGTTTCGCGTCCGGCGCGGGGTTCCACCAGCTCGAACTCACCGATATTGCGAGCTGCACCGAGCCGTCGCTTCGGCGTCTGTACCGGATGGCTTCGGTAGCCTATCCCATCGCGGTCGTGCTGCATCGGCTCCGGATTCGCTCCGGGACCCAGCACGGGAACATACGCGGCGCCCGAGACCAGTTCCGTGCGCTGCGACGGGGGTTGTGGTTTGAAGCGATGCTCACGGCGACGGCTGGGGCCTGAGCTCAGACTAATCCCCTCCCCCTCGGGGAGGGGCAGGGGGGGTGCGGGGGGGGTTCACGCGAGCTCACCCACAAAGCGTGTGATCGCGCGAGACGCGTCGCGCTCGATCGGCGGCCCATGCCCGAAGAAGGCGCGCTCATAGGAAAGGCCGAGCAGATGGCGGGCAGCGAGTTGCGCCTTGCGGTGGTTGTGGTTGACATTCCAGGGTGGCCGACGAAGTCCGCGCTCGTTGTTCAGCACGTCGCCCACGAAGACGGCCGATTCCGCCTCCGAGTAGAGGCAGATGCTGCCCGGGGTATGGCCGGGGGTATGGATCACGCGCAGGCCGTGCAGGGTGTCCCCATCCTCCAGGCGCCGACCGATCGGACCGCCCACCGTGAGCAGGAATCGGGCGAGGCGAGCGGGTAAGCGCTCGATCGCGCCCCACAGATTCATCAGCTCCTTGGGGCGGCCGGACGCCAGGTAGGGCGCGTCGGCAGTGTGAATGGCCAGCTGGGCGCCGGTTTGGGCGCACAGCCGGGCCGCGCTCCCCGCGTGGTCGACGTGATGATGGGTCACCACCACCCACTTCAGGTCTTCCGGCCGGAAGCCCCGGCTCCTCATGAATCGGAGGATGGCGCCGTCGCTGCCGACGTAGCCCGCGTCGATGGCGACCAGACCATCAGGCTGCTGCAGCAGATAGGCGTGGGCCGCGCGGGTGCCAGGGATGGGCCAGATCATGCGGGGGGAACCTCGACCAGGAGGATCTCGGCCCCCGCCGATCCGCCCGTAATCGTCAGCTCGGGCACGTTGGCGATCTTCGCCGCGCCGCCCTCATCGACCGACCCGCCCTCGCCCGGCGGGACGCTGGCGATGGTCGCTTCGCCGTGCACGACGAAAAAGTAGGCGGGGAAGCCATCGCGGAGTCGTTGGCGCACCGCGACGCCGGGGTCTAGCAGCGAGGCGTAGACCGCGGCATCCTGGTGAACCGTCGCCGCCGAATCGGCGGCCGGTGCCCCCGGCCCACCGTATCCCGGCGCCGGCACCAGGACGGCACGCAGCCGATTTCGGCGCTCGGACTCCGGGTAGCTCCGCTGCTCGACCGAGGGTTCGAGCCCTCGGCGCGCCGGAATGATCCACATCTGAATGAACCGCATCGGTTCGGTTTTCGAATGATTCATCTCGGAATGCATCATGCCCGAGCCCAGGGTGGCACGCTGCACCGAGCCGGGAGGCAGCACCCCTCCGTTCCCTCGACTGTCCGCGTGCTCGAACATCCCCTCCGCCACGTAGGTGAGGCCTTCGATGTCGCGATGGGGATGCATCGGCCAGGCGGCCCCGGGCACCAGCCGATCGTCGTTGAAGACCCGCAGCAAGCCCCAGCCCATGTTGCTGGGATCGCGGTACTGATCGAAGCTGAAGTGCCAGTTGGCGGAAAACCAGCCGCCTTCGGCGTGGTAGATGGTCTTCGCCGGCCGGACCTGGATCATGAACCCGAATCCTACCCGAGGCTTTCCCCTCCCCTCCGCTCCGGGGAGGGGCAGGGGAGAGGCGCAGACTAGGGCTGGCCGGGGACCGGGATCTCCGGTCTCGGCGAGCGCTGGGGCACTCGAGGCGGCGGTGCCAGGGGCGGCTCCTGGATTTCGGGCCCCCGCGGTTCGGGACGGAGGGGCTCCGGGTTCTGGGGCGCCGGCACAATCGGCGGCTCGGGGACCGCTACGCCCGGGTCGGCTGGCTCCGGATGGCCGGGTTCAACTACCATAAATTCATTATCGCCCTTTGGTGATACGCGCGCTATAATATTTTACGTTCCCAGGAAGGAGGATCAGAGATGGCGGCCCGCCCCGACGCTCCCCGTAAAGTAGTGCCTCCCGAATCCGGCGCCAACGGCCGGCGCGGGCTGGTTGACCTGACCGTGTTGGCGGTCGAGGACATCCTGCGGCTGGTGCAGCAGGAGATCCAACTGGCCAAGCTCGAGTTAAAGGAGATGCTGGTCAGCAGCGCCTGGGGCGGCGCGCTCCTGGCGGCCGCCGGCCTGTTCGCCCTCCTCTTTCTCATCTTTCTCTTCGTCACGCTGGCCCTGGTCTTTCCCCTGCCGGCCTCGCCGCACGCCCTGGCCGCCGGTATCGAAACCGGTATCTTCCTGGTGCTCGCGGCGGTGCTGGGCCTGATCGGGAAGAGCCGGCTTCGGATCGGGGCGCCCCCAAAGACGATGACCAGCTTGAAGGAGGATGCAGAGTGGGCCAAAAATCTACTGAAGCGAAACGGGAAATAGACGAGACGCGGGCCCACCTCACCGAGACGCTGGACGCCATCCAGCTGAAGGCGCGACGCAGCGTCGACCTCCGCTATCAGCTGGCCCATAACCGAGCCCTCCAGGTCTCGATTGGCCTGGCCATCTTTGCCCTCGCCGGCGGCGGCGTGCTCATCGCCTGGCGACAGAGCAAGCGGACTCCCGCGCAGCGGCTGGCACGGCGCCTCAAGCTGGGAGAGCTCCGGGAGCGGCTCACTGACTTCGGGGAAGACGCGCAGGCATGGGCGGTGGCGCAGAAGCGGATCTTGCAGGACGACAACAAGACCACCATTGCCCCAGGCCCGCACAAAGAGAGCGCGCTGCGCCGGATCGGCGTCGGCGCAGCGGAGGCGGCCATGGCCACGCTGGCGGCGGGCCTGGCCAAGCGCCTGATGGACCGCTCGAAGACCCCCCACGACGACGCACATCCCACCGCCGTGATGTCCCGCCATCGCTAGCAACCCACCGACTCCCCCCGCGCCGCCGGTCCCGCCGGCGGAAGCTCCCGCGGCAAAGCCGGCGCCGGCAGCCACGCCGTGGGCAGCCATGCAGCGATTCCTCACTGAGCTGTTCGCGAACCGGGCCCGCCGCCGGAGCCTGCTGACGGCCGCGGCCGCCGTAGCGGCCATTGGCCTACTCCTCTTCACGGCCGCCTTCGCCTATGCGGTCGCCACCCTCCCCGACCCCAGCCGCCTGGACCTCACCGCGGGCGCGATTCGGATCGTCGACCGGCACGGCACGCTGATCGAAGAGCGTAATGCCCAGGGCGAACGCACCGTGCCGGTCGACCTCAAAAAACAAGAGATCAGCCGGGCCATGGTCAACGCCACCATCGCTGCCGAAGACCGCCACTTCTACGAGCACCATGGCGTCGATTGGGGCCGTGTGGTCAAAGCGTTTTTCGTGGACGTGGTGGCTCGCCGGCCGGAGCAGGGCGCCAGCACCATCACCCAGCAGCTGGCCAAGAACGCCATCATCCGGTCGCCGTCCAAGACCCCGCTGCGGAAACTCCGCGAGCTGATCCTGGCGACCCAGCTGGAGTCCCGCTACAAGAAGAACGAAATCCTGAACCTCTACCTGAACACGATCTACTACGGCCATCGGGCCACGGGCATCGAGGTCGCGTCCGAGGTCTACTTCGGCAAGCACGCCAGCGAGCTTGACGCGGCCGAGGCCTCCATGCTGGCCGCCCTGCCGGCGGCCCCCAGCTACTTCGACCCGCGCCTCCATCCAGACCGGGCCAAAGCCCGCCAGCAGTACGTCCTCGATGGCATGGTCAAGCAACGCATGATCTCCCAGGACGAAGCCGATCGGGCGGCGGCCGAGAAGCTCACCTTCGCGTACAAGGAGCAACGCGCCACGCTGGCGCCCCACTTCGTGGATTACGTCTTCGAGGAGCTGGAGCGCCTCTACGGTCCCAGCGCGATCGCCCGGGGCGGATTCAAGGTCACGACCTCGCTCGACCTGACGCTCCAGCAGGCCGCCCAGCACTCGGTCGAGCTCGGCATCCAGCAACTCGGCTCCAAAGGCGCGGACAACGGCGACCTGGTTGCTCTCGACCCGCGCACCGGCGAGGTCCTGGCCATGGTGGGCTCGGTCGATTTCTACAACGACAGCATCAAGGGCCAGTACAACGTGGTCACCGCGCTCCGGCAGCCTGGCTCGTCCTTCAAGCCCTACGTCTACGAGCAGGCGTTTCGCTCGCGCCAGCTGACCATGGGCAGCCTGCTCGACGACACGTCGTCCCACTTCGCCCAGGGCCAGTTCCACGACTTTGATTACCGGAACATGGGGCTGATCACGGCGCACACAGCGCTGGCGCTTTCGCGCAACATCCCAGCGCTGGAGGCCATGCAAAAGGCGGGGTACGGCGAGGTGATCGCGCTGGCCCATGCATTTGGCATCACGTCCGACCTCAAACCCGAGGTGACCACCGCCATCGGGTCGAGCGAGGTGCGGTTACTCGACCACGCGGTGGGCTATGGCACGTTCGCCACCGGCGGCGTCAAGCACCCGGCGGTCGCCGTCCTCGAAGTCAGTGACCGCTCGGGTCATGTGCTGGACAAAGCCAGCCTCGACCAGGGTGGGCAGCGGGTGGTCAGTCCGGCCGAGGCGTACCTGGTGACCGACATCCTCAAGGACTACGGCGCCGTCTGGCACCTGGGCTGGAACCGGCCCATGGCGGGCAAGTCCGGCACCACCAACGAGTATCACGACGCCTGGATGATGGCCTACGCTCCCAACATCGTGGTCGGCGCCTGGGTCGGCCACACCGGCCCCGGCGACAGCAACATGAACGGGGTGTACGGGACCATGGTGGGGAGCTCGGTGCTTCGTGACTTCATCAACAACGGCCTCGCCCAGACAGGCATCCCGGTCATGAATTTCCAGCGCCCGTCCGGCTTGGTCGACGGCAACCCCTGCCAGCCAGCCGAGGGTCAGCCGGCCAGCGTCGACTCCTCCGAGGTCGAACTCTACCTGCCGGGCACCGAAACCCAATGCCCGAAGCCGACGCCCACGCCCTCCCCGTCTCCATCGGCCAGTCCCGGCTTGCTCCCGTCGCTCACGCCATTGCCGCTGCTGAGCCCGAGCCCAACCCCGGCCCCGTCTCCATCTCCAGGAGCAAGCCCGACCCCGACGCCGTCCCCATGATGAGATTCGACCCCAGGACTGAGAATCCGTTTCCGGCCTACGACGCCGAGATCCGCCGGCTTAGGCTCTACCTGCGCTCGCTCGATGCCGGCGGCTGGCGGGCACCCAGCCACTGCCGGGGCTGGAGTGTCAAGGACGTCGTCGCCCACCTAGCCACCGATGAGGTCTACAACCAGGCCTGCCTGGACCACACGCTGGACCAGCTGGACTATTCGGGCGGGCTCAATGCCTCCAACGAACGCGGCGTCCGCAGCCGCCGGCAGCTCTCATCGCGTGCGGTGCTCGACGAGTGGGAAACCCGCCAACATGACGTGCGCCGCCGGTGGGGCCGGCTCGGCCTCCGGGCCAGCATCGGGACCTCGGTTGGCCCGTATCCGATGGTCCTCCAAGCCTGGCATCTCGCCCGCGAGTACGCCATCCACGCGGACGACATCGAGGTGCCGGTGGCCGCTCGAGCCCGGCCGGCGCGCGGGCGCTGGCGAATCCAGTTCGGGATCTGGGCAGCCAGGGAAGAGGGCGAGCCCGAGGATGCGCGGCTCGAGGATGGCACCGTCCGCCTCCGGGTCCGGGGCCAGGTCCATCATCTCGACCTGGAAACCTACGTTGCGTATCTGACCAACCGGCCCCAGCAGCTCACCGATCCGCAGGCCCGAGCGCTCGTGAAGCGGCTCGGTCGGTCGGGCTGAGGGTCAACCCCGCTTCGGTAACCCGCGCCAGCATGGCGCGGATCGGGTCGTACCAGTCGTCCGTGATCGGCGTCAGCCGCTCCACCAGGCCCTGACTGAGCCCGTCGCCGGCCAGGCTCGCCAGGGTGTCCCGCAGCCGCCGCCGAAACCCAGCGTCCAGCGACCGGCGCGCGACCACGGGTTGGATGGGCGAGGGGCCGAAGCTCTCGATCACACGCAACCGGTTCGCCAGGTCGGGCCGGTCGCGCAGCTCGACGGCGAGCACGTGCGAGTCGACTGCCGACGCATCGACCAGCCCAGAGGCAACCAGCTCGATGGACACCTGGTGCCAGCCGGCGTCGATCACCCGGCCGAAGAACGCATCGGTCTCTCCCAGCTCGAGCAATCGGGCGAGGGTGGCCAGGTAGCCCGAGTGCGAATCGGGGTCGTTGAAGGACCACGCCGCGCCGCGCAGGTCGGCGAACGTCTGAAAGGGACTCTCGCTTCGTACGATCACATCAGAAAAGTAGACGGGGCGGCCGCCGTAGCGGTCACCGGCCACTACCGGCGCCGCCAGCGGGTCCAGCTGCTCGGCTAGGCGGACGTACGGAAGGCCACACAGAAAGGCCAGGTCGACGTCGCCATTCACGAGCTGGTTGAACGACGTGCCCAGCTCCAGGCGGACCGGAATCCCCAGCCTCTCGCCAACCGCCGCGACGATGACCTCGTATACGGGCAGGAGCCTGGGAGCGAGATAGGTGGCGAAGACGAGCGGTCGGCCGGACCTGGATCTTAGATCGAGTGCCCCGACCGGGGCTGCACCGCTCCTCACAGGAATCCCGGTGAAAAGCGGTGCAGCAACATGACCCTAGTTGCTTTCGTGTCCGAGGACGGCGAAGTTGTTCGTGGAGGTGTTCGCCGGATCGGACTTGAATGCGAACCCCGCCTCAGTCGCCGACCATTCGACCGTCGCCCCGGTGGTATGACCCGTGAAAACGAACAGGCTTGAAGGTGGCGTAAAGGGACCCGTGGCCCCAGTCCACCTCACGGCGAACGACGCTTCGGCGGCAACGCTTGCGCCGTCTTGCAACGCGTTGCCGATGTTGCCGTAATCCGGCAGCTTCACGTCTTTGGCGGTCATCGACGCGATCCCGGAACCGGGATCGGCGGAGACCGTCTCCTCCGGGAACCGGCGCGTCCAAAACAGGCCACCCGGGAACGGGTTGATATCGAGATTGAAGTCATGGATCTGATCCACCCCGACCGAGGTGGGAAACAGGTCCAGTCAGACAAAGACGAAGGTTCCCTCGTGGCTCTGGCCATTCATGCCGATGTACTGACCCTGCATGAACCGCATGTCGGCGTCAAAGACCAGTCGCCTTGATGACCCACCACTAGTTCCTGTCCCGGTGCCGCTGACGGCAGCAACCCCGAGGACCCCATTGAAGTCCCGGATAGCCGACAACTCGTTTCCGGGCACCGGGAGCTGAATGTGAAATGGTGCGCCTGGGGCTACCGTCTCGGTAATGGGCTTTGGATCGATACTGGACGCCTCCGCGAGCGCTGGCACCCAGAGTGGCACCGTCATGGCCGCCCCGGTGGCGGCGGCGCTGGCCCCCAGGAACTGCCGCCGGGACAAGGCCCGCTCCCAGAAGTGGCGGTGGCCTCCGTGACCGCGCAGGAGCATTTGATCAGGTATCCGCATCCCCTTCCTCCCTTCCCCCGATCTGGGGACAAGGCGATTGCTGCTTACCAGGAGCCTACACTTTCTTTACCCGGTGTCAACAGCACGGCTGTTCGGCCCCCGCTACCCTTAAGCCAGATGCCGGCCACCCTGAACCAGTTGGGCCTACCCGCCGTGATCGTCGTGGGGGCGATCTTCATCGTCTGGTTCGTGGCCGGCAACGAGCTCATGCGCCGGCGGGGCCGGAGCCTGGCCATCTGGTCGAAGCGGGCACTGGATCCGCTGGGGGGCCGCCAGGCGATCCAGTGGATCACCCTCCATTCCTTCCGGCTCGAGATCGAGGGCCTCAAGCCGCCCTTCACCTCGGGCAACATGACCGGCCTGGTCGAGTCCTGGGATGTCCCCATCACCTGGTTGATCAACCGCCTCAACGGGCGACGCGACATGGTCCTGGTCCAGCTGGCCCTGCGGCAGCAACCCATCCGGGGGATCGAGCTCTTCCGGCCACGATCGCTGCTGGCGGGGGATGCCAGGCAGCTGGCGGTGCAGGAGGGCTGGACCACCGAACCGTTCGAGGAGTTCCAGCTGGCCGCGATGCCCGGCGCGACTCCGCAACGACTGGCTACCGAGCTGCTCGCCGCCATCGGTCCTCGCCGAGCCGACCTCCTGCGACTGGCGCTTCGGCGCCGGGGCCTGCATCTCACCCTGGCACTAAACATCCCCAACCGGCAGGCGGTCCAGCCAGCCGAGCTGACCGGGTTGCTGCAAGGAGTGGCTGCGGTGGCCCTCCGCTACGCCACCCCCGCCGAAGCTACCGATTAGCTTAGGTCGCGGCTGCGGTTTCCTTCGTGAAGACCGCGCGGGCCAGCCGGCGGAGACTCTCCGTGCCCCGGACTTCGTCGTCGAAGAGCGGGACGATCGCCCGAACCTGGCCGTCGAACTTCTGCCAGACGGTTTGCATGTGCTCATCCTGCATCGCCAGGCGGTTGCGCACAAACTCGGCGCTGTCCACCTTGACCACTCCCCGGTCGATGCGCATGTTCACCAGCACGCCCCCCACCGGGATGCCGAACTCGGTGAACCAGTTGATGAAACGGGTGATCACGGCGATGGGCAGCGCTTCGGGCAAGGTGACGAAGAAGAAGGCGGTCTTCTCCGCGTCAGTCAGGAGCTCGCGCGCGTGCTCCATCCGCTTCTGGAAGTCGACCAGGTACTCCATCAGCGGGTCCGATTCCTTCTTCTTGGTGAACGACAGCAGCTGCCGCAGGCCCTGGGCTTCCTCACGGCTCTTCATCATCTTCCCGACCCACAGCGAATAGACCTTGCTCATCCCCAGCAGCCGCCGGGCGTTGGCCGTCGGCGCGGTGTCGAAGACATAGACGTCGTACTCGTCCTTGAACATCAGGTCGATCATGTTCTCGAACATGGCCGACTCCTCGAACGCCGGGTTCATGGTCGCCGACTCCACGAACTCATCGGCCTTGGTGCTGATCTCGGCAAACTTCAGGAACCACTGGATCTTGTCCTGGATGTCGCGCTTGGACCGCTCGATGGCGTCCCTGGTGTCGATCTCCAGCGCCACCAGGTTGGGCACACCGGTCACCGTGGTGTGCTTGCCGAAGACGTTCTGGCCGAGCAGCCCGGAGAGGCTGTGGACCGGGTTGGTCGATGCCAGCAGGGTGCGCCGACCCTGATCCGCCGCCCATACGGCCGTCGCTCCGGCCATCACCGTCTTGCCCACCCCGCCCTTGCCCCCGAAGAACACGTATTTCAGCGATGGATGACCGGCCAGGTAGCCGGCCATGGACTCGGTGATGCCCCGGGTCTCGACGGCGCTCACGATGAGGCCCCGTACATGATGGTGGCCAGCCGCTCGATGGCCGGTAGCCCAGTGACGTCGCGTTCCAGCTCGGGCACGTAGGCCAGCACGTCTTTGCCCAGCGTTGACCGGATCTGCTCCAGGTACCGATTCTGCATCGCGATTCGGTTCTTGAGATAGTCGGGCACGTTCTGGGTGGCCAGCTCGTCGGGCAGGACCCGGTTCACGACATAGCCGAGGATGGGCACGTCAAACTTGGCGAACAGCTCGGCGGCCTTCTTGGTGTCGAGGAGGATCATCTCCTCCGGGATCACCACGAAGAAGAAGCCGGTCTTCTCCTTGTCGGTCAGGATACTGGACGACATGTTGATCCGCTGCTTGATGTCCTGCAGCTCGGCCAGGATCTGGTCCTCCTCGGTGAGCTTCTGCCGCTTCATGACGCTAGCCACCTGCTCGTACTCGCGCATCTGTTCACGCAGGTGGGTGATCTTGTTGATCCACTCGTCGTAGACCTTCGCCATGGAGAGGTAGTAGAGGGCATGGCCGAGGGGGACCAGGTCATAGATGTAGTAGTCGTACTCCCCCGTCACCACGATGTCGACCACCGCGTCGAAGATGGCGCTTTCTTCCATGGCCGGCTCGGCGCTGGCCGCTTCAATATAGTTGTCGATCTCTTCCGGGACCTTATCCAGGCCGTACATGTCGAGGATCTTCTGCCGGATCTGCTGCTGGTAGGCCCTGATATGGCCGTCGGCGTCGATCTCCTGGGCCCACAGGTTGTCCATGATCTTGACCGGGCCCTTCCCGAAGATGTCGCGCTGAAAGATGTCCGACAGGCTGGCCTGCGGATCCACGGAGAAAACCAGGACGCGATGGCCCTGCTTGGCCAGCCAGTAGCCGGTGGCGGCCGAGAAGGTGGTCTTGCCCAGCCCGCCCTTGCCCCCGAACATGATGTAGCGGCGCTCAGGATGGGCTCGGAACACGCGGTGGAGGTCCGTCTCGGCAGCGACGGACATCAGCCGAGGGAGTCCGTAATGTCGCGTTCCCGCAACATGCGGCGCTTCCAGGTGCTGATCTGGGGCACCACGTAGGGCATCAGTCGCAGGCTGTAGTAGGGCGGCAGGATGGGCACGCCGAGCAGGTCGCCCATCGTGATCAGAATGAAGAGGTGCTCCATGCTGGCCCGCGTTCGCAGCGCGTGACGAGACATGTCGTGGCTGGCCATCCCGTACATGACCTCTTTGGCCGTGCCGAAAATGTTGCCCAGTCCTCGCTTCCTTTTCGGCTGCTCACTCATCGCCTTCAAACCCCGTGAAGATCATAGTCTTCGCCCTCGAAGGGTTGTCGCTCCCGCAACACGCGGCGCCGCCAAGCGGGCACACCCGGCACCAGGTACGGCACCAGGCGGAAGGCGTAATAGGGTGGCATGACCGGTACCCCGAGCAGCTCGCCGAGCACCATGAACGTGAACAGGTTCTCCATGTCCGCCCGCACCTGGGCGGCGTGCCGCTCGAACTCGAACCCGGTAAAGCCATAGAAGATCTGTCCCAGGGCGCGCCAGGCTCGGACTCCCCGGGCGCGGAGAGAGGGCCGGCGCCCGGCGCCGGCCCTCCCCTCTCCAGAGTCGTCTGGTGTAGACGAACTCAGGCTGTCACCGGCTCGGGCGCCACTTCCAGCGGCTTCTTTCGGTACCGCTGAAGCGCCCGAATCCCGTCGTAGGCGATGAAGATGGCCGCCACCACGATCAGCAACGCGATCAGGATTGTGACGCCGCTGCCAAAGACCGCGATTTCCTTCCCCGCCTTCCCCACGCTTTTGCTGAAGACGGTGGCATAGAGGTTGTAAGCGGTCACGAGCGCCGCCAGGGTGGTCGTGACGTACATGAACACGCCGGGGATGGCCGCGTAGGTGGCATTGCGCCGGGTTGCCACCAGCCAGACCATCACGACCAGCAGGCTGAGCGAAGCCATCAGCTGGTTCGACGCCCCGAAGAGTTGCCAGATGTAGACCCAGGTCCCGCTGATCACCAGTAGGAAGGTCGCTGCCATACCGAGCAAGGTGCTGAAATGGATGTTGCGGAAGATCGGCGCCCGATCCCCCAGCCACTCAGCCAGTGTCACCCGCATGATCCGGAACAGCAACTGGGTCACGGTGATCACGATCACGACGAAGGCCGCGAAGCCGATCGCCGTGCCGTACTTCGTGGGCAGCCCAAACACGTTTAGGAAGTTGCCGATCCCGGCCGCGAACTTCCCGGTTGCCGTGAGCCTGGGGTTGGCCGCCGCTACCGCCACCGCCATCAGCGCCAGCAAGCCCAGCGTGAACTCACTGAACATGGCGCCGCCACCGACCGGGAGCATGTCCTCCTCGTTCTCGATCTGGCGCGCCGTGCTGACGGAGCCGATCAGCGCATGCCATCCCGATATGGCGCCGCAGGCGATGGTGACGAAGAGCATCGGATAGAGCGGCTGGAAGGCGCCGGATTTCTGGACCGCCGCCGTGGACAAGAACGTGGTGAACGCCGGAAGCTTGAAGGTGGCCACACTGGGGTGGACGAAGAACGCCAGGAAGGCCCCCGCCCCGGCGACGACGATGGTCAGGCCCGTGATCCAGAAGCCGATGTAGTTGACCGGCTGCGCGTACCGCCAGATGGGCAGCACCGCTCCGGCGTAGCAGAAGGCGAACATCGCGAGCAGCCAGAAGACGAAACTGACCGTCACGACAATGTTCTGCTTCCCCACCGCGGCGGTCGGGTCGAGTACAGTCGTCACCCCGCCGGGGGCGAAGCTGTTGAGCCACTTGTTGAAGCTGGTGAAGGCATCGACGACGCCGTTTCCGAACAGGCCGGCATTGAGCAACACCGCCAGCAGGGTGCCGCCCACCGCGATCAGGGTCACCACGATCAGATCCATCTTGGCGCGGTACAGGAGCTGCCCCGTTAGCAGCCCCAGGCCCGCCAGCGCGATGATCCCGAGCGGCACGATGGGGTTGTTGAGCACGCCCGCCACCAGGTTGCCGAACGCACCCGCGACCAGGAGCAGGTAGAAGAAGATGAAGATCAGCAGGATCTGGCGCGTCCGGGGCGCGATCAGTTTATGCGCAATGGCCGACAGCGAATTCCCATCGTTGCGCACCGAGACCACGATGGCGCTGTAGTCGCTGGCCCAGCCCATGAACATGACGCCTACGGTCAGCCAGACCAGGCTGGGAAACCAGCCCCAGAGTCCAGCCGCCGTGATGGCGCCGACGATGGGCCCGGCCGCGGCAATGGACTTGAAGTGGTAGCCGTAGAGGACATTCCGGCTGGTCGGCATGAAGTCCACGCCGTCCATGTACATCTTGGCCGGCGTTGCCCGCTTGGGGTTGGCCTTGATGACCTCCCGGTCGATCCGCTTGGCATAGAAGTTGTAGCCGATGAAAATTGCGAGGACCGCGATGACGATCACGACAAGGGTATTGCCCAATTGACCTCCCTTCCTTTTGTCTTCACGCGCTCGTGATTCCTCCGCGCGCAAACGCCCTAGACTCGGTGTCTCACCTCCTTTCCTCCAGCCGGTCGGCCAGCAGGCTGTCCAGCCGCTGGCGGTCGAAGCCGACGATGCGCTCCCGGCCGTCGATGATGAACGACGGGAAGCGGCGCGTCCGGTGGCGAACCGCCTTGAATAGGCCCTCGATGGAGGCGGCGTCGATCACTTTGACGGTGAGCCGGTTGCCGTAGCGGTCGAAGGCCTGCAGGGCCCAGTCGGAGATGGCGGCATACTCTGCTTGCAGGTCGGCCGGCAGAGCAGTCTTCCGCTCCTCCGCGTGCAACCGGTCGCCCAGCCCGAGGTGGCCCCAGACGATCTCGCAGTGCTGGCAATGGTAAAACTCGGTCGGGGCGTAGGCCAGGATCTCGACCTGCGCCGACGGCCACACGGTGGGCCGCACTGGACGCGAATTCAGCATCTCAGCCTCCCTAAGTCCCGGCTTAAAGATAGCTCAGCCTGAATTGGCGGTCAATTGGATTCTGGCAGCTCGGCGGGGGAGCCCCGAACTCGATCGAGATCGGCCGCCGGCCTGCTAGGACTCCCCAAACGGTGTCCGCGAACGCCTGGGCAGGGCCGCCGCCGGTTAGAGGTTGTCGATCTGGACCGGTTCGAGCTGGTCGGCCGGCTGGAAGTCGAAAATGCGAGAGTAGAAGTAGAACTCGCCGTCGATGGCGCGTTTGATGTTCTCCGCCCGCCGGAAGCCGTGCTGCTCGCCCTCGAACGGGAGGTAGGCGACCGGCAGCCCTTTCTTCCGCAAGGCGGCCACGATCAGCTCCGCCTGGTTGGGGGGCACGATCCTATCCTCCAGACCCTGGAAGAGGATGACGGGAGCCGAGATCCGGTCGATCGCGTTGATGGCGGAACGCTCGGCGTACAGGTCCCGGCGCTCCGGATATGGGCCGACCAGCCGCTCCAAGTAGCGCGACTCGTACTTGTGGGTATCGCCGGCGAACACCTCGAGGTCGCTGATGCCGAAGTGGCTGGCCCCGGCCTGGAACACGTCTTTGAACGTGAGCACGCAAAGCACGGTGTAGCCGCCGGCGCTGCCACCGGTGATGGCCAGCCGGTTGCCGTCAACGAGGCCCTCCGCCACCAGGTAACGCGCCGCACTGACCGCGTCGTCGACGTCCACCACGCCCCACTGCCCGTTCAGGCGTTCACGGTAGGCGCGTCCGAATCCCGTGCTGCCCCCGTAGTTGACGTCGACCGAGGCGAAGCCGCGGCTGGTCCAGTACTGCACCTCCAGGTCGAGCGCCCGTCCGACCATGGCGGTGGGGCCGCCGTGGATGTGGACCAGCAGCGGCGGACGCTCGCCGTCGGGCCCCTGGAAATCCTGATTGGCCGGCCGATAGAAGAAGGCGTGGGCCGTGTGGCCGCCGGTGGTCGGGAACTCGATCGGCTCGCCGATTGAGACATAGCCAGAGTCGATGGTGATCGGGTTCGACCGGCGCACGACCTTGGCCTGGCCGGTCGACAGGTCAATCTCGACCAGGGCGGGTAGCTCGGTTGGGGAGCCCGCCGTGACGATCGCCACACCCGGCGCCGCCCTGAGGTTGGCGCCGAACTCGTCATATACCGTCCGAAGAGTGGTCGTCTCGCCGGTCGTCGGGCTGACCAGCGCCAGCCGTTGCCTGCCATTCTCGATGATCCGGCAGACCAGGCGGTCTGCCGACTCGATGGCATAGGTGGTCATCCCGAAGAGCCATTGCGGGGTTCCGAACTCGGCCTCCAGCTGGGTCACGGCCTCGACCTTCGAAGCTCGCCACCGGTACAGGTTCCAGAACCCGGTGCGGTCGCTGACGAAGATCAGCGTGCCGTCTGGGGACCATTCCGGCTGGAACAGGGACTCGGTCTGGCCGCCGGCGACCTGCTCGACGCGCCCCAGCGCGCCACGATCATCGAGCTCGCCCACCCAGAGTTCGGCGCCATCCCAGGGCATGTTGGGATGGTTCCAGGTGAGCCAGGCCAGGCGCCTGCCGTCCGGGCTCAGTCGCGGATTGGAGTAGAAGTCATTGCCAGAGACCAGCACCTGCTGCTCGGCCGCCCCCGCCGTGTCCACCCCGACGATGGCGGCCACGGCCTGCTGGTCCGATTCCCGGTGATCCTCGCGCACACAGATGATCCGACCGCGCGCCCGATCCATGACGCCATCGGCGTAGCGCAGGGGGAGTGGCGGCGTGATAGGCCGCGGGGCGCCACTCGAGTCCTGGCGGTACAGCCGCTGGTCCTGGAAGTTGGCGAAGTAGAGGGTGCCGCGGTCCACGAGGAAGGCCCCGCCGCCATATTCGTGCACCCGGGTCCGGGCGTTGAACCCGGGCGCCGTCATGTCCGTGGTGCGGCCGTCGGCCGACCGGCGGACGAGGGCATTCCGGCCACCTTCCTGGGGTCGTAGCTCGATCCAGTAGAGGTCGGCCCCGTCCAGCTGCACCTGCCCCAGGCGGACGGCGTCGGCCACCACCATGTTGGAGCTGATCGGCGACTTCCAGGACCCGTACGGGGCCACCCGCTTTCCCGTGGCCGCCGGACGATGCATGCACCTACTCTATCGGGATGCTCACTACCTCCCCGCGGGTGGCCCAGGGCTGGCCGCTGGTGCTGGCGCTGTTCGTGGCCACCACCGCGGTGGAGGCCTTCGGGTTCGGTCAGATCTATCGGTTCCTGCCGCTTTACCTGCACGAGCTGGGGACGCCCAACGCCCTGGTCCCCCGCTGGACCGGGCTGCTCACCGCGAGCACCTTCCTGCTCGGCCTTCCGCTGGTCCCCTTCTGGGGCGTCTGGGCGGACAAGTACAGCCGCAAGCTGGTGATCATCCGCAGCGCCTACGTTGAGGCGCTGGTCTTTACCACGGTGGGGCTGAGCCAGAATCGGTATCAACTGGCGGGGGCTCTCCTGCTGATCGGCTTCCAGCTCGGCAACAGCGGGGTGATGCTTTCGGCTTTGCGCGCCGCCACACCCGTGGATCGAGTCGGCTTTGCGACTGGGATCCTGGGAGCTGCGCCGGCCCTCGGCTTCGCCCTGGGGCCGGTTTTCGGTGGAGCCCTGGTTGATCAGCTCGGCTGGGACCTGCGCTACCTGTTCTTCCTCGATGGCGCGCTATCGGTCGCCACGGCCCTCATGCTGACGCTCGGCTACCGGGAGGTGCGTCCGGCGAACCCGCCCACCGCGTCGGTGTGGCGGCTCGCCGGTCGCGCACTCAGGCTGGTCTTGACCACCCGGGTCACGGTGGGCTTATTGTCAGTTTTCCTCCTGGTGATGCTGGCGCAGCAGATCGCCCTCCCCTTCTTTCCCCTGGTCGTGCGCCGCCTGCACCCGGACCCGGTTGGCCTGGCCAGCACCATCGGCATTGTCCTCGGCGTTGCCACCCTGGCCGGCACCTTGCTCTCCCCCATCGCCGGCCTGCTCGGCGATCGGTTCGGGCTGCGGCGGGCGCTGTTGGCCAGCGTGCTGCTGGCCTCGATCAGCCTGGTGCTGGTCCAGCGCGCGAGCGCCCTGCCCCTGCTGGCGCTGGCAGCGCTGCTCTTCAGCGCGTCCGCGACCGCCGCCGCCTCCATGATCTTTGCCCTGCTCGCCATCCGGGTGCCGGAAGATCGCCGGTCGACGACGCTCAACCTGGTCTATCTGCCGCTCTACCTGGCCGGCATTGTCGGGGGTAGCCTGGGATCCATCCTGGTCCAGGGCGGCCTGGACCGCCCGTTACTGGCGGGCGCGCTCCTGATGCTGGGCGCGGTGGTGCTGGCCCTCCGCCTCGAGGCGTGAGACGGTCTCGGGCAAGGTTTCGAGATCCGGCAGGACCGCGGCCGCGATCGACGGGTCGTCTCGCTCACCCAGGCGGTTGATCCAGATCGCCGGGATGCCCAGCTCGTGCGCCGGGACGATATCGTGGAACCAGCTCTGCGCGACGTGCAGCTGCACCTGCGGCTGATACGAATGCGCAAACGTGAGGAAGTGGCCATGCGCCGGCTTGTACGAGCCGACGTCCAGCGCCGTGACCACCGCATCGATCCGAACCGGCAGCCGCTGCCGGGTGCCGGCGAACAAGTCGGGGTCGATGTTGGAGAGGACGGCCAGCTTCCAGCCGGACTCGCGCAGCCGGCTCAAGGCGGGGCCCACGTCGGCAAAGACCGGCCAGCGCGGCAGGCCATCGGGCAGGACCAGGTCGGCCCCGGCGCCCAGCGTGATGGCGGCCTCGGCCGCCGCCCGGCGAAGGGCCTCCCCCAGCACTTCCCGGTAGGGCCGAAAGCCCTCGGCCTGGACCGCCGCCTCCTGGCGGTAATACAGCGGAAGCAAGCGGGCCGACTGCCCCGGGGCCACCGCCTCGATGCCCTGGGCAATCCCGGTTCGCCAGTCGACCAGGGTGCCATAACAATCGAAGGTAAGCCAGCGAACCATGATTTCTTATCCTTCTCTCATGTCCGGGTGCTTGAATGATGGCAGATGTCCGATCAGCCCCTGGTGCTGGTGGTCGATGATGACCAGCGTATCGCGAGCGCCATCCGGCGTGCCTTGATCTACGAGGGCTACCAGGTGGAGGTCGCCCGCGATGGTCCGGTGGCCCTCACCCACGTGCGCGAGCGTCCTCCCGACCTGATGATCCTCGACGTCATGCTCCCCGGCCTGGATGGGATGGAAGTGGCCCGCCGACTGCAGGCGGGCGGCGGCGAGTTCCCCATCCTGATGTTGACCGCCAAGGATGGCACCTCCGACCGCGTCCGCGGCCTGGACAGCGGCGCCGACGACTATCTGGTCAAGCCATTCGCCTACGAGGAGCTCCTGGCCAGGGTGCGCGCGCTGTTGCGCCGGCGCGCCCCCCGCCGCCAGCGGACCATCCGCTACGCCGATGTCTTCATGGACCTGGGCGCGCACGAGGTCAAGCGTGACGGTCGTGTCATCGCCCTGACCGCCAAGGAGTTCGACCTGCTGGAGCTGTTCGTGCGCAATCCGCGGCAGGTACTCACCCGCGAGCGGATCATGGACGCCGTCTGGGGCTTCGACTTCGGTGCCACCAGCAACGTGGTCGATGTCTACGTCGGCTACCTGCGGCAGAAGCTGGAGGACGGCGGCGCGGCGCGCGTCATCCAGACCCTGCGCGGCGTGGGCTACGTGCTCCGGGAGGAATGACGGTGTCCATCCGCGCCCGCATTGCCCTGTTCGGCGCGGCAGTGGTGGCGCTCACCGTCCTGCTCTTCGGCCTTGTCGTGTACTTCCCGGTCGAGCGACAGCTCTATGCGCAGCAGGATCAAGAACTCAAAACCATCGGGGACTACCAGGCCGGGCAGATCTTACGCCGGCCCTTCCTGCGGCTGAGCGACCTCACCTTCGGCCAGCCACTCATCCCTGACCTGACTAAGACCCCCGCTCCCTTCATTGAACTGCTGGACCAGAGCGGGACGCCGTTCTTTTCCACCGGGCTTCTCAACGGCCAGAACCCGGCCATCCCCAACGACGTCTTGGCCAAAACCTCACCGCTGACCGGCTACACCACCTCGTTCCGCACGCACGACTCCGTGTTGCGCGTCTACGCGCGCCAGCTGGGCCGGCCGGATGTCGGCCTATTGGGCTATGTGGTTGCCGGCCGGCCGGCCACGGCTGTGGCCAACCAGCTCGCCATCGTCCGCATCTTTCTGATCGTCGGCGCGCTCTTGAGCCTGCTGGCGGCGCTGGCCGCGACCTGGCTGGTCGCCGGGCGCGCGCTCAAGCCGCTGGTGACCATGGCGGGCGCCGCCGAGGAGATCGGTCGCACTCAGGACCTCAGCCGGCGGCTGTCGGAGCACGGGGCCGATGACGAGGTCGGTCGCCTGACGGCGAGCTTCAACCACATGCTCCGGCAGCTGCAGGACGCCTACTCGCAGCTGCAGGGCGCGCTGGCCGCCCAGCGTCGCTTTGTCGCCGATGCCTCGCACGAGCTGCGCACGCCGCTGACCACGATCCGGAGCAACGCCGGACTCATCCTGAAACGCGACGACATCACCTCTGAAGACCGGCACGCCGCGCTCCAGGACATCGCCGACGAGAGCGAACGGATGAGCCGTCTGGTCCAGGATCTCCTCATGCTGGCTCGGGCCGATGCCGGCTACCACCTCGACCGGGCGCCCCTCGACGTTCGCCCCGTCATCCAGGACGTCTGCCGCCAGGCGCAGAAGCTGCATCCCACCCGGTCGTTGGACCTGACAGATGGGACGCCGGCTCCCATCAATGGCAACTCGGACGCATTGAAGCAGCTGCTGTGGATCCTGGTCGACAATGCCGTGAAGTTCACGCCCGATGGTGGTCACGTACGGCTGGGACTCACTACTCAAAACGGCCATGTACACCTGACGGTGGCCGACGAGGGCCCGGGTATCCCTGAGGCCGATCGTGAACGGATCTTCCAGCGCTTCTATCAGGCCGATCCCGCGCGCGCGAGCGATGGATCGGGACTAGGGCTGGCGATCGCCCAGTGGATTGCCGTCGAGCACGGAGGAACGATCTCGGCTCGCAACGGCGAGCGGGGTGCCGTGTTCGAGGTCGAGCTCCCCACTTCTTAACGAAGTCTTATCCGACGCTCATTCGGCGTTCACGCCGCCAGGCCACAATGGGGGTCATGAGCTCGACGTTTGACCCCGAATCGGTCGACAAAGCCCCAGAGCCTGCTGGCCCCGCCCCTGAGTTCGTCGGTCCAGCTCCGGAGTTTGTCGGTCCCTCCTCTTCGCCTCCCTCTCTCCCCTCCCCATCGCATCCGGGTCGCCGGCTGGCCGCCATCGGTCTGGTCGGCGGCCTGGTCCTGGGGAGCCTCGGCGGCGGCGCCGTCGGTGCCTCCCTGCTCGCCCACAATCAGCGCCCCGCAGCCAGCCCGCCCGCGACCACCACCACGTTGGTGGCGGCCCCATCGACGGTTCCCGGATCAGTCGCCGCGATCTATAAGCAAGCGATCCCAGGCGTGGTGACCATCTCGGCCACGGTCGGGACTCCGCGCAGCTTCTCGCAGGCCACCGGGACCGGGTTCGTGGTCGACACCAGCGGCGACATCCTTACTAATGCCCATGTCGTGGACGGCGCCAGTTCCGTCACCGTCACGTTCAGCGACGGCCAGTCGGTCAGCGGACGCGTCGCCGGGGTGGATCAAAGCGATGACCTGGCCATCGTGAAGGTCTCGCTCTCCGCCGACCAGCTCCATCCCCTGACCCTCGGCAACTCGGACGCCCTGCAGATCGGCGACACGGCCCTGGCGATTGGCGCTCCGTTCGGTCTCTCCGGGTCGCTGACCGAGGGGATCGTATCAGGGCTGAACCGCGGCACCAGCGCGCCCAACGGTCGCGCCCTGACCGGCATGATCCAGACCGACGCTCCCATCAACCCTGGCAACTCCGGCGGCCCGCTCCTGGACGGCAACGGGGCGGTCGTCGGGATCAACGACTCGATCGAGAGCCCGGTGCAGGGCTCGGTCGGGGTCGGCTTTGCCATCCCCATCAACACGGCGAAGCGCGTGCTGGTTGCGCTAGAGCAGGGGCAGGCCATCCAGCACCCGGCCCTAGGGATCAGCGGGGAGTCCATCACACCGGGGCTGGCCACCCAGCTGGGGCTGAGCGTCCGGTCGGGCGTCCTGGTGACCACTGTGCTCCCCGGCAGCCCGGCCGAAAAGGCCGGCCTGCAAGCTACGGGATCCCCGGACGCCAGCGACGACATCATCACCGCCATCGATGGCCATGCCATCACCAGCATCGAAGGCCTGACCAGCTATCTAAACACCAGGCAGGTCGGTGACAAGGTCACGCTAAGCATCAACCGTGGCGGCCGGCAGCTCTCGATCAGCGTGACGCTGGGCAACTTCCAGCCGCAGACGAACCAGTAGGTAGCTGAGGCGCGAGGCCCTAACCGGCGGCGACGGTCGTCGGCTCGAGGTCGGCCACCGCCGGAATGACCTTTTGACCGATGGTCTCGAGGGGCTTGATCCGGTCGATGTTCGGCACGCTGCCGATCGCGGTCTGGATGCCCATCCCCGCCAGCCAGCGAAGGCCGTTGATCACCTGCCCAACCTTCTCGCCGTTATCCCCGACGTCAAAGCGGAACATGGCGGTCTTCTCGATCTCGTCGTAGTTGCGTCCTTCGGCCCGGCAATGCTCGCGCAGGACCTCCAGTTTGTGCGGCAGTTCGGGCATGGGAAAGAGATTGCAGGCGTCCGCATACTTCGCCACCAGGCGGAGCGTCTTCTTCTCGCCGCCACCGCCGATCAGGATCGGTGGATGCGGCCGGGTCAGGCTCTGGGGAGAGTTGAGCGCTCGTTCCAGCTGGTAGTGCACCCCGGCAAAGGGCCTCTCACTGCCTCGTTTGCCTTCCCACATTTCCAGGCAGATCCGCAGCGTCTCCTCCAGGCGCTCGAATCGCTCCGAGATCGGTGGGAAGGGGATGCCCAGGCCCCGGCTCTCCGCCTCATTCCAGGCGGCGCCGATACCCAGCCAGGCTCGTCCACCGGAGAGGACATCGAGCGTGGTGACCGTCTTGGCCAGGACGCCGGGGTACCGATAGACGGCGCCCGTGACCATGGTGCCCAGCCTGGCGCGGGAGGTCAGCCCGGCCATGAACGCAAGGGCCGTGTACCCCTCCAGCATCTCATGCTCGGGCGGCCCGTTGCCCCGGATCTGCCAGAAGTGATCCATCACCCAGATGGACTCGAAGCCGGCCTGGTCGGCCGTGCGCGCGATCTCCGCGAGGGTCGACCCCAGCTTGGCAGGCCCGCCAGGCCAGGTGAAATCGGGGATCGTCAGGCCAATCTTCATGGGTTCTCCCTCACACCCCGATCGGGTGCCAGACCGTCTTCATCTCCATTACCGCGGTAATGGCGTCCGGCGTCATGCCATTGCTGGTCCCATGCACCACCCGCTTCACATTGGCGGCGGCCAGCTCTTCCACCTGGCGCGTCTCCTCCGGCGTGCACCCGGTCACGTCGACGGCGTTGACGTCCATGTGCGACGCCAGCCAGGGGAGCAGTTCGCGCCGGATGCCGGAGACCACGTTCACGGTACCGGCCGGGAAGTCGCTGGTGGCCAGCACCTCCCCCAGGGTCAGGCCCGGCAGCGGGTGGGGCTCCGAGACTACCACCAGCACCGTATTCCCGGCGCACAGCGCGGGCGCCAGCCGTCGGACCAGGCCGAGCAGGGGCGGCGCTTCGGGGGCAACGATGCCCACCACGCCGCTCGGCTCCGGGATGGTGAAGTTGAAGTAGGGACCGGCGACCGGGTTGACGGTGCCGGCCACCTGGCTGAGCTTGTCCGTCCAGCCCGCGTACCAGACCCAGGTCTCGATCGCGGCGTCGACCTCCTGGCGGGCCGGCTCGGTACCGCCCAGCTCGGCGATGAACTGCTCGCGGCGGCCGTCGAGCATTTCGGCCGTGCGGTACAGGATCTGCCCTCGGTTCATGGCCGTCCGGCCCGACCACCCGGCAAAGGCCGTGCGCGCCGCCCGCACCGCATCCCGCAGGTCTTTGCGCGACCCGCGCGGGACATTGATGCCGCCGTCCGGCCGGTAGGACCGACCCGATTCCGAACGGACGAACTCGCCGTTGATGAAGAGCTTGTAGGTCTTGCGAACGTCGACCCGCTCAGGCATCAGTTGAGGTCCAGGTACGGGAGCAGACCGTGCATGCCGCCCTCCCGGCCGAATCCGGATTCCTTGTATCCGCCGAAGGGCGACGTTGGGTCGAAGCGATTGAAGGTATTCGCCCACACCACGCCGGCCCGCATCTGCTGCGTCATCCAGAGGATGCGCGAGCCCTTGTCCGTCCAGACGCCCGCCGACAACCCGTAGGGCGTGTTGTTCGCCTTCTCCACCGCCTCGGCCGGCGTCCGGAAGGTCAGCACCGACAATACCGGACCGAAGATCTCCTCGCGAGCGATCCGGTGCGACTGCGAGACGTTGGTGAACAGGGTGGGCGGAAACCAGAAGCCGCGCTCGGGCAGCTGGCAGGCCGGCTGGTACATCTCCGCGCCTTCGTCGAGGCCGACCTGGACCAGCCCCTGGATCTTTTCCAGCTGCGCCTTTGAGTTAATCGCGCCGATATCGGTGTTCTTGTCCAGGGGGTTGCCCAGGCGGAGCGTCTGCAGCCGCGCCCGCAGCTTGTCGAGGAGCGGTCCCTGGATCGACTCCTGCACCAAGAGCCGGCTGCCGGCGCAGCAGACGTGGCCCTGGTTGAAGTAAATGCCGTTCACGATGCCCTCCACCGCCTGGTCGATGGGCGCGTCGTCGAAGACGATGTTGGCGGCCTTGCCCCCCAGCTCGAGGGTCAGACGCTTGCCGGTGCCGGCGACGGCGCGCTGGATCAGCTTCCCCACCTCCGTCGACCCGGTGAACGCTACCTTCTTGACATCGGGGTGGGCGACCAGGTAGGACCCGGTCTGGCCGGCCCCGGTCACGATGTTGACGACGCCTTCGGGCAACTCCGCCTGGCGGCAAATGTCGGCAAACAGCATGGCCGTCAGCGGCGTCGTCTCCGCCGGCTTGAGCACCACCGTATTCCCGGCGGCCAGGGCCGGGGCAATCTTCCAGGCCAGCATCAGCAGCGGGAAGTTCCAGGGAATTACCTGGCCCGCCACGCCCAGCGGGCGCGGGGTCCGGTTAGGGAAGGCCCACTCCAGCTTGTCGGCCCAGCCGGCGTAATAGAAGAAGTGGGCGGCCGCCAGCGGGACGTCAACGTCGCGCGACTCCTTGATTGGCTTTCCGCCGTCGAGGGTCTCCACCACCGCCAGCTCGCGCGATCGCTCCTGGATGATCCGCGAGATTCGGAACAGGTAGCGCGCCCGGCGGCTCGGTTCCAGCTGGGACCAGGTCCGAAACGCCCTGGCGGCGGCTTCCACCGCGGCGGCCACGTCCTCGGCATCCGCCTCCGCCACCTCAGCCAGGGTTTCCTCCGTCGCCGGGTTGATGGTCGGGAAGTAGCGCTTTGAGTGCGGTTCGATGAAGGCGCCGCCGATGAACAGCCCATACCGGTTGGCGATGCTGATGTGGTCGGTCGATTCCAGCGCCGGCGCGTACTCGAATCCGCCGACCTGAAGGCCGAGCTCTTCTCCCTCCCCCTTCCGGGGAGGAGTCGGGGTGGCGGCACTGCGTTTCTCTATAGCCATGTCTCTCAGTCGATGGTGAAGTAGTCGCCGGACTGGTACGCACCGGTCCGTTCCCTCTGGATCTGCATCAGGATGTCGTTGAGGAGGGTCGACGCGCCAAGCCGGAAGCGTTCGGGAGTCAACCAGCCGGGGCCGAGGGTCTCGAAGAGCACCACCAGGTAGGCGATCGCCTGCTTGGCCGTTCGGATCCCGCCGGCCGGTTTGAACCCCACCACCCGGCCGGTCTCCCGGTGGAAGTCACGGATGGCTTCCATCATGACCAGCGCCACGGGCAGGGTGGCCGCCGGCTGAATCTTTCCGGTCGAGGTCTTGATGAAGTCGGCCCCGGCCGCCATGGCCAGGACGCTGGCACGCCGCACGTTGTCATACGTACCCAGTTCGCCGGTTTCCAAAATGACCTTGAGGTGGGCCCGCCCGGATGCCTCTTTGACCTGCCCGATCTCGTCGAAGACTTTCTGGTAGTTCCCCGATAGGAAGGCGCCCCGGTCGATCACCATGTCCACCTCGTCGGCGCCGGCGGCCACCGCCTCGCGCGTCTCCGCCACCTTTATCGAGGTGAAGGTTTGCCCCGACGGGAACGCGGTGGCTACCGACGCCACGTGGACGCCGGTGCCTCGCAGCCGAGCGGCCGCCACCGGCACCAGGGCGGGATAGATGCAGACCGCGGCCACCGGCGGGATGGAGGGATCGCTCGGATCCGGACGGAGCGCCTTGGCACAAAGCGCCGCCACCTTGCCGGGGGTGTCCTGGCCCTCGAGCGTCGTCAGGTCGATGCAGCGGATGGCGAGGTCCAGCGCCCAAAGCTTGGCGCTCTTCTTGATCGACCGCTTGGCCAGTGATGCGGCCCGCTCCTCGGCGCCCACCTGGTCCACGGTGTGCACGCCGCCCATCAGCGTGCCGAGATGCGAGATCGAAACGGTGCTAGCCATGGGGCCTCCTAGTATGACGAAGCGTCCGAGTTTAACTAGTTGCCCGGTGGCGATCGGCGGGCAAACTCCACCATGGCCGCGATGTCGCGTCGCGCTTGCTCTCCGTTGATGTACGCCGGCAGGCCGAGGCGGTCACCGCCGGCGACCTCGATCACGACCTTCGCGTACCCGATGAAGCTCTTTTTGTAGGTGACGCTGGTGATGTCCCGAAGCCGGATCACGGTCGCGCCCTGGGCGGCGGACAAGATGAGGCGCTGGGTGGTGAGCATCACCGGCTGTGAGCTGATTCCCCAATCTTTGGCCGACCGCGCCAGGAATTCATCGTCGAAGAGCGTGTACCCCCCGGGCAATGACACCGGCTCGAGGCGGAGCGGCAGCGGGCTCTCTGCCTGGAGCTGGGCGTGCAGCGCAGCGCGCGTCTCCGTCTCAGACAGGGATCTTTACCATCTGGGCGGCGCCGGCCGCGGCCGCCGCCACATCGTCCAGGTCCTTCTCGATGGACGCCTCGACCGCCGCGATCACGGCGCCCTCCACGAAGGGCGCCTCGCTCAAGAGCACGCGGCCCTCGCCATCGGCCAGCTGCTCGATGGCCATCTGGGTACTCAGCACCGCGCTGCCCAGGTCGACCAGCACCAGCACCCCCTCCGCGCCGCGCACGTCCTCGATGGCGGCCTGGATAACTGTGGCGTCGGTTCCCAGGCGACCGTCCGAGGTGCCGCCGGCAACCGCAATCTTCACCCGGCCCTGGGTCATCTGCTGCGCCAGCTCGCGGACCCCTTCGGCCAGCTGTTTGCTGTGCGACACGAGCACCAGGCTAACCATGGGTACCGAACCCGTAGGCCTGGGCCAGGATCTCGATCGGGTGCTGCGATTTCGCGCCGGCACCGTGTTCCACTTGCATGCGGCAGGTCTCGCAGTCGGCTAGCACCGAGTCGCTGCCGGCCGCCTGCACCGCCGCGAACAGCCGGCTCCCGATTTGCATTGACAGGTCGTATTTCTCGACCTTCACCCCAAAGGTTCCCGAGATCCCGCAGCAGCCCTCGTCGACCTCTTCCAGCTGGACCTGTGGGATCAGCCCGAGCAGGCGCATGGCGGGGTACCCGATGCCGTGCGACTTCAGGTGGCAGGGGGCGTGGTAGAGGAGCCGCATCGGCAGCGCCTGGAAGGCCAGGTCCAGCTCACCGGCCTCGTGCAGCATCAGGAGGTACTCGCAGATGTCGTAGACCCGCGCCCCCACCGGCTCCGCCCCGGGGATGTCGAGCAGGTGGCCGTAGTCGTGCTTGAGCATCAGCCCGCAGGAGGTGGAGCTGGCCACGATATCCATCTCCGCCGCAATGGGCGTGAAACGCTTGACGTTCTCGGTGCCGTAGCGGCGGGCGGTGTCCATGTCGGCGTTGACCACCGCCGGGATGCCGCAGCACTGCTGCTTGGGCACCACCACCCGGATCCCGTTGCGTTCCAGCACTTTGACGGCCAGCTCGCCCAGCCGCCGATCGTTGTAGTTGACCCAGCAGCCGTAGAAGTACGCAACGGTGCGCCTGGCCGGCGCCAGTGATGGCCGCCGTCGGAACCAGCGTTCAAAGGTCAGGAACTGGTAGCGCGGCAGGGGCCGCTTCCGGTGGATGCCGATGAACCGTTCCATCAGCAGGCGCACCAGCGGATTCCGGTTCCCCAGGTTGGCCAGCGGTGCCGTCCAGCTGCCGAACGCGCTCAGCAGCCTGGTGTGACCCAGGATCCAGTCACGCAGCGTCCGGCCGTGTTCCCGGGCGCCCTTGTTCTGGGCCCGGCGGATGTAGCTCTGGATCGAGACCTGCGACGGGCAGGTCACCTCGCACAGCTTGCACCCCGAGCACAGGTCGAGCCCGGCCGTCACGGTCGGCTCCAGCGGCGACCGGAACCGCTCGGACTCCGGGCCCAGGAATTTGGGGCCGCGGAAGATCTCGGTGCTACGGGCCACCGGGCACACGGTGTTGCAGGCGGTGCATTTGGTGCAGGCCTCGACCGGCGCTTCCTCCTCGACCGTGTCCGTGGACGGGGCGAATTCCTCGGTGATCACGCGGCCAGCGCCTCCAGGGCGGCACGGTATCCGGTGGCGATGGCCATCCCACCGCG
>Ga0209802_1000087_pt1 | contig 64657 bp, 64 predicted proteins | sample GraSoiAngelo_129_FD_185886 | JGI IMG/M metagenome (GOLD analysis project Ga0209802, IMG submission 185886) | Grasslands soil microbial communities from the Angelo Coastal Reserve, California, USA - 14_0927_12_40cm (SPAdes) (version 2) | ecosystem: Environmental > Terrestrial > Soil > Grasslands ...
CGCGTGCTCATCGCCGGCGTCTCGACTCGCGGCTTCGCCGAGTCGGCGGCGCGCGCCGGGTACGAGGTCGTCGCCGTGGACGGCTACGGCGACCTGGATCTCGTCGCCCGCGCGGCCGTGGTACGCGTCGCCCGGGTGCGGGGGGGGGGGCGGTTCAGCACGCGAGCCGCGGTCGCCGCCGCGCGGGCGCTCGAGTGCGACGCGGTGGTGTACGAGGCGAGCTTCGAGAACCACCCCCGCGCCGTGCGCGCCCTGGCCGGACCGCGCCCCCTCTGGGGCAACGACCCGGCGGCGCTGGCGCGGGCCCGCGATCCACGGCGGCTCGCGCGGGTCGCGACGGCGGCGGGGCTGCCGGTGCCGCGACTCCGCTTCGCGCCCCCGCCGGCGGGCGCGGCGTGGCTCGTGAAGCCGCTCCGCTCGGGTGGCGGCGCTGGGGTCGTCCCGTGGCGCCGCGGCGCCCGGCTGCCGCGCGGCTGCTACCTGCAACAGCGCATCGCGGGGGTCACGGGGTCGATCGTGTTCGCCGCGGACGGCCGGCGCGCCGTGCCACTGGGCCTGTCGCGCATTCTCGCCGGCGAGCGCCGCTTCGGCGCCGACGGGTTCCGCTACTGCGGCAGCATGCTCGGCGCCGCCGGCGACCCCCAGTTCCCGGACGACGCGCGCTTGCTCGAGCGGGCGGCGCGGCTGGCGCAGGCCGTCACGGCCGCCTGGGGCCTCGTGGGGGTGAACGGCGTGGACTTCGTGGCGCGGCGCGGCGTGCCGTTCGCCATCGAGGTGAATCCCCGCTATACCGCCGCCATGGAGCTGGTGGAGCGCGCGTACGCGCTGTCCATCTTCGAGATCCACGCGCGCGCCTGCGCGGGCGCGCTGCCCGCGTTCGATCTCGCGAGCGCGCGGCGCCGAGCGCCGGGAGCGGTCGGCAAGGCGATCTTGTACGCGCGCCGCCCCTCGGCCATGGGCGAAGCGCGCGCCTGGCTCGCGGACCCGGACGTGCGCGACGTGTCGCCGCCTGGGACGCGCTTCGCGCCCCGCGATCCCGTATGCACGGTGTTCGCACGAGGGGCGGACGCGGCCGCATGCGACGCGGCACTCGTGCGCCGGGCGGCCGCCCTGTACCGGGACATCGAGCGCAGCGAGGCGCGGATCGCGTGACCAAGCGGGTCGTCGAGCACGCGACTTGCCTGGGCTGCGGCTGCGCCTGCGATGACATCACGGTCGTCGTAGATGGCGACCGCATCGTGGAAGCGCGGAACAGCTGCGCGCTCGGGCGCGCCTGGTTCGCCGACGGGAGCGTGCCGCGGGAGACCCGCGCGGGCGGGAAGCCGGTCGCGCCCGATGTCGCGCTCGGCGACGCAGCGAAGCTCCTCGCCCGCGCGGAGCGCCCCCTCGTCTACCTCGCGCCCGACATCTCTTGCGAGACGCAGCGCGCCGCCGTCGCGATCGCCGATCGGCTGGGCGCGCTGCTCGACAGCCCCACGGGGGAGATCGCGGCCGGCATCCTCGCCTCCCAGCGGCGGGGGCGCGCCGGAGCGACGCTGGGCGAGATCCGCCAGCGGGCGGACCTCGTGGTGTTTTGGGGAGTCGACCCAGCGGACCGCTACCCCCGCTATGCCAGTCGCTATGCGGTCGACCCCGCGGGGCTCCAGGCGCCGGACGGACGCAAGAGCCGCCGCGTCGTCGCGGTGGACGTCGGGCCCTCCCGCGGCGCCGCTGATGCCGACGAGCGGGTGGCGATCGCGCCCGAGCACGAGGTCGACGCGCTGGCGCTGATGCGGGCCGTGGTTTTGGGACGCGCAATCGGGGAGGACGCGGTCGCCCGAGTGGCCACCGGGCTCGCCACACGGATGCTGCACGCGCGCTACGTCGCTCTGGTGCACGACGCCGAGCCGTCGCCGCACGGCTCCCCTCTCCATGCCGACCGGACCGAGGCGCTGATCGCACTCGCGCAGGCGCTGAACGGGCCGGCGCGGTGCGCGCTGTCGTCGCTGCGCGCGGGCGGGAACCGGTCCGGCGCGGATGCCGTCGCGACCTGGCAAACGGGATTCCCGTTCGCCGTGGACTTCGCGGGCGGCTACCCGCGCTACCGCCCCCACGCCGGCGCCGCCGTTCTGCTCGCGCGGAGGGAGATCGACGTCGCCCTCCTGGTCGGCTCGCCCGCAGGCGTCCCCCAAGCCGTCGCGGCGGCGCTGGGACAGGTCACGACGATCGCGATCGGCCCGCGCGCGAGCGCCGCCCCGTTCCGACCCACGGTGGCGATCGATACCGGGGTCGCGGGGATCCACGAGGGTGGCACCGCGTTCCGCATGGACGACCTCGCGCTGCCGCTCCGGCCGGCGCTCTCAGGCCCCGCCGTCGCGGCGGACGTCGTGCGGGCACTCGCGGCGTGTCTCATGAAGGGGCGGTCATGAGCAAGACGCGGCTCCGAATCGCGGGCGGCGTGGTGTACGACCCGGCGAACGACGGGGGGGCGGACGGCGGGATCCGCGACGTGTGCATCGAGGACGGTCGCATCGTGGCCGAGCTGCCGCGCGATGCGCCCAAGCTCGACGCCCGCGGCATGGTGGTCATGGCGGGTGGCGTGGACATCCATTCGCACATCGCAGGGTCGAGCGTCAACCAGGGCCGACGCCTGCTCCCGGAGGAGCACGCGGCGGACCCGGCGCCCGCGCCTCCGCTCGCGGATCCCGACGCGATACCCCGCTCGGGCACCGGCGGCACGATCCCGACGACGTTCACGACGGGATACCGCTACGCGGCGCTCGGCTACACGACCGCGATGGAAGCCGCAGTCGCCCCGCTCGCCGCGCGCCAGGCGCACGCCGAGCTCGACGACACGCCGATCATCGATGCCGGCCTGTTCACGCTGCTCGGCAACGACGACTACCTGTTGCGCCAGATCGCGGCAGGCGAGGCCGCCCGCGCCCGGGACTACGCGGCGTGGGTGCTCTCCGCCGCGGGCGGATACGCGATCAAGATCGTCAACCCGGGCGGGGTGGAGCGCTGGAAGGCAGGCGGCCGCAACGTCACGGGGCTGGACGACGCGGTCGGCTCGGGGGCCGTCACGCCGCGCCGCATCCTCGAGACGCTGGCCGACGCGGCGAACGCGCTCGAGCTGCCGCACCCGGTGCACATCCACTGCAACAACCTGGGCCAGGCGGGCAACGCCACGACGACGCTCGAGACGATGCGCGCGCTCGCGGGGCGGCGCGCCCACTTCACCCACCTCCAGTTCCACAGCTACGGCGGCGAGCGCGGCAAGAGCTGGAAGTCGGCCGCCAAGGAGGTCATCGAGCACGTCAACGCTCACCCGGAGGTGAGCGTGGACGTGGGCCAGGTGATGTTCGGCCCGGCGACGACGCTCACGGCCGACGCGCCGGTCGAATACCTGTTGCACGCCAGCTCGGGGAGACGGTGGGTCAACGTGGACGTCGAGCTCGAAACCGGGTGCGGCATCGTCCCCTACTCGTACAAGGAGCAGGCCGCGGTGGCGTCGCTGCAATGGGCCGTCGGGCTCGAGCTGTTCCTGCTCGCGAAGGATCCCTGGCGGGTCGTGCTCTCGACCGACCACCCCAACGGCGGATCATTTCTCTCCTACCCGGAGCTGATCCGCCTCTTGATGGACCGGAGCCATCGGGACGAGTGCCTGAAGCGGGTGAACCAAAAGCTCGTCGCGGGAAGCGCGCTCGCCGACGGGCTGGCGCGTGAATATACGCTCTCCGAGATCGCGACCGTCACGCGGGCGGCGCCCGCCCGCCTGCTCGGGCTGAAGCACAAGGGCCACCTGGGGGTCGGCGCCGACGCGGACGTGACGGTCTACGCGAACGACGCCGACCGCGCGAAGATGTTCTCCACGCCGCGCCATGTGATCAAGGGTGGCGTCCTGGTGGTAGAGGAGGGGCAGCTGCGACGCGCGCCGACGGGGCGGCGGCTCCGGGTGCAGCCCGGGTACGACCGGGCGGTGACGCGTGACCTGAAGCGCTGGTTCGACGGCTACGCCTGCGTGTCGTTCGAGAACTATCCGGCCGCGGAGCTCGGGGAATGATCATCAACGGGGTCACGATCGAGGACACCTTCGCCGAGGCGTTCACGATGCGCGTCGCCCGGATCGTCATCACGGGGAAGACCGCGCGGTGGGCCCGGGAGGCGGCGCTCAAGCTGACGGGGTTCGCCACTTCCGTCATCGGCTGCAAGTGCGAAGCGGGGATCGAGCGCGAGCTCACGGCATCCGAGACGCCCGACGGGCGCCCCGGGGTGAGCGTGCTGTTCCTCACGATGGACAAGGAGAGCCTCCCTCAGCAGCTGATCGTCCGCCTGGGGCAGACCGTCCTCACCTGCCCCACGACGGCCTGCTTCGACGGCCTCCCGGCCGCGCCCGACCGGCTCGCCGTCGGCAAGGCTCTGCGGGTGTTCGGCGACGGCTTCCAGGGGAGCAAGGTGATCGGCGGGCGGCGCTACTGGCGGGTGCCGGTCATGGAGGGGGAGTTCCTAATCGAGGAGACCTTCGGGATGCAGAAGGGCGTGGGCGGCGGCAACTTCCTGATCCTCGCCGAGCACCCGGACGCCGCCCTCGCCGCGGCCGAGGCGGCCGTCCTCGCGATGACCAACTTGCCGGGAGTCATCCTCCCGTTCCCGGGCGGCGTGGTGCGGAGCGGGAGCAAGGTAGGCTCCAAGCGCTACAAGAACATGCTCGCGACGACGAACGAGGCCTTCAGCCCGACGCTGCGCGCGATCGCGCCGTCGGCGCTGCCCGAGGGCGTGAACAGCGTGCTCGAGATCGTGCTCGACGGAACGGACGCGCCGTCCATCGAGGCGGCGATGCGGGTCGGCATTCGCGCGGCCTGCCTGGGCGGCGTCCGGTCGATTTCTGCGGGCAACTACGGCGGCAAGCTCGGGCCGCACCACTTCCCACTGCGGAAGATCATGAGTGGGGTCACGGCATGAGATGCGCGAGTGAACTCGCGACTCGGCGCCTGCCCGTAAACGGGCATGACGCCGCTTCAGCGGCAGGGCCGAGCCGCGGCTTCAGCCGCGACTTATGAGCGACGTGGTCGTGCTGTCGCTGCGTACCGCGCCGGTCGGGGCGCTCGAGCTCGCGGGGGTGACGCCCGACCGCCTCGCCCAGCTTCCCCAACGCGAGATCGCGGCGCTCCCCGTCCGGCACGCCGGGCGCGGCGCGGCGCTGGGCGACTTCTTCACCGTCAAGGGAGAGCGCGCCGCCCGGGTGCGCCTGGAAGGGGACCTGCGGCTCGCCGAGGGCATGGGGGCGGGGATGATGGGCGGGGAGCTCGTGGTCGAGGGCCACGCGGGCCGCGACGTGGGCGTCGCCATGACGGGCGGCGCGATCGAGGTCCGCGGCGACGTCGGCGACAACACGGGCGGCGCGCGCCCCGGGGCCGCACGTGGCATGGTGGGGGGCGAGATCGTGATTCGCGGGAACGCGGGCGAAGACGCAGGGGCCGGGATGCGTCGCGGGCTCGTTGTGGTGACAGGAAACGCGGGACGGGGGACGGGCCGCGGCATGATCGCGGGAACGGCGGTGGTGTTCGGACAGACGGGGCCCGACGCCGGCCGCTGGACGAAGCGCGGCTCGATCGTCGCGTGTGGCCCGGTCGCCCGCCCGGCCACGTTCCGCTACGCCTGCACCTACCGGCCGCCGCACGTGCGGCTGCTGCTCTTGTACTTGCGGGAGCGACGGGGGCTCGACGTCGCGGACCGCTGGATCACGGGGCGCTACGACCGCTATTCCGGCGACCTGGCCGAGCTCGGGAAGGGAGAGATGCTGCAATGGGCGGGGGAGTGAGCGGCGACGGACACGGCTTGAACGAGCGGGCCTGGCAGATCGCCGACCAGATGGTGGCGAACGCCGCCGCGTTGCGGGTCGCCGCGCGCATGCTTGCAAACGGGGCGCGCGTGATCGACGCAGGTATCGATCAGCCGGGCGGCTACGGCGCCGGCCTCGCGCTGGCCCGGATCTGCATGGGCGGGCTCGGCGACGTGGAGTACGTCCCGGTGCCGATCGCGGACGAGGCCTGGCCGGGCGTGCGCGTGTGGACCGACCATCCCGCGGTGAGCTGCATGGCCGCGCAGTACGCCGGGTGGGCGATCCAGGTGGAGAAGTACTTCGCGATGGGCTCGGGCCCGCTGCGCGCCCACGCACGGGTCGAGAAGGAGCTGTTCCAGAAGCTCGGCTACGGCGAGCGCGCACGCCGCGGCGTGCTCGTGCTCGAGACCAGGACGCCGCCCACGGAGGCGGTGGCGGCGTGGGTCGGCCAGAAGGCGGGCCTCGAGCCGTCGCAGCTCACGTTCGTCGTCGCCCCCACGGCGAGCCTCGCGGGCGGCGTGCAAATCGCGGCGCGGATCCTCGAGACGGGGCTGCACAAGATGGACACGCTGGGCTTCGATCTCCGGAAGATCGTGAGCGGCATCGGCACGGCGCCGCTCCCGCCCGTCGCCAAGAACGACCTGCGGGCGATCGGGCGCACCAACGACTGCATCCTGTACGGCGGCGCGGCGCGCTACACCGTCACCGCCGACGACAGCGAGCTCGCCGAGCTCGTGCCCAGGATCCCCGCGTCCGCCTCGAAAGACTATGGCACGCCGTTCTACGACATCTTCAAACGGTACGACGGTGATTTCTACAAGATCGATCCGCTGCTCTTCAGTCCCGCCGAGGTGTGGCTCACGAGCGCGGGGAGCGGCAAGACGTATCACGCCGGTCGCGCGAACTCCGACGTGTTGCGCGCGTCGCTCGTCGAGAGCTGAGACGCGCGCCCTCAGGCACCCTCTCCTCACTCAAGGAGCGATTCTCATGCACCGTGCATTGCTCAGCGTCGCCGCCCCCGCCGCCCTCGGCGCGCTCGCCCTCCTGGCCGCGTGCGCCCGGCCCCAGCCCGCCGCCCCCGGCGTACAGTGGGCCGTGATCGTGCTGTACAACCAGCCGAAGGACACGGCCGCGTTCGAGAAGTATTACGCCGAGAAGCACGTGCCGCTGTTCGCGGCCCACGCCCAGGAGATCGGGGTCACCCGCGCCGAGCTGGTCAAGTTCGCCCCCGGCACCGACGGCAAGCCGGCGGCGATCTACCGCGAAGCCGATCTCCGGTGGGACACGAAGGAGGCCATGGAGAAGGGCCTGGCCACGCCGGGATTCAAGGCCGTGTCGGGGGACCTCCCGACGTTCGCCACGGGCGGCTTCACGGTGCTGACGGGGGTCAAGACCAACTGACGGCCGTGCGCATCGCGATCCTGGCGGCGCGGCAGGGGTGGCACACGGAGGAGCTCTGTCGCGCCCTCGCCGAGCGGGGCCACGAGGGGCGGGTGCTGCCCTACGAGGCGCTGGTCGCGCGCCTGGGCGGAGCGGGTCCCGCCGTCTCGGCCGCGGGGGAAGACCTCGGCGCCTGCGCCGCCGTACTGGCGCGCATCATCCCTGCGGGCTCGCTCGAGCAGGTCATCTTCCGGGTGGACGCGCTGCACGCGCTCGAGGAGCGTGGCATCCCAGTGATCAACTCGCCGCGCGCGATCGAGCGGACGGTGGACAAGCTGTGGACCAGCGCGCTGCTCGAGCGCGCGGGGCTCCCGGTGCCGGAGACCGTGGTGTGCGACGACCCGGACGAAGCGCTGGCGGCGTTCCGCGCGCTCGGCGACGTGATCGTGAAGCCGCTGTTCGGCTCGATGGGCCTCGGCATGGTGCGGGTGACGACCGAGGAGATGGCGTTCCGCGTGTTCCGCACGCTGGAGACGATCCGGGGCGTATATTACCTTCAGCGCGCGATCGATCACGAGGGGTGCGACGTGCGCGCCTTCGTGGTGGGCGACCGCGTGGTCGGCGCCATCGAGCGCCGCGCCGCGGGCTGGCGCACCAACATCGCGCGCGGCGGGGAGGCGCGGGCGATCACGCCCTCCGGCCCATGGGCCGAGCTGGCCCTGCGTGCGGCTCGGGCGGTCGGTGCGGACTACGCCGGCGTCGATCTCCTGCCCGCGCCGGACGGCACGGTTTACGTCGTCGAGGTGAACGGGATTCCGGGATGGCGCGGCCTGCAGCAAGCGACCTCAAGCGACGTCGCCGCGGCGATCGTCGACCACTGCCTCGCCCGCGCGGCGGCGCGGTGAGCGGGGAGGCGACGGCGGGCGCTGCGGCAGCCGAGGTGGCCGTGGCGGCTCAGCTCGCGTGCCTGCTCGAGGCGAGCGCCCCGAAGCCCGGGAACGTCCAGCCCGGCGCGGCCTTCCACGACACCTCCTACCAAGACTTCCTCGCGAGTGCCGCCGCCATCGGGCCCGCCTTCGCCCGCGTGGGCGAGCACCCGCTGGGTCGCACGATCCGCGACGCGATCGAAGCGACGGCGCGGTGGGTGCGGCGCAACTCCAACCTGGGGATCGTGCTGCTGCTCTCGCCCTTGGCCCGCGCCGCGCTCGAGCGGGGGCGTCGGTCGCTGCGCGAATCACTCGCAGCCGTGCTGGCCGCGACCACGGTCGCCGACGCGGCGGACGCCTACGCCGCGATCCGGCTCGCCGCGCCGGGCGGGCTCGGCCGCGCGCCCGACCAGGACGTCGCGCGCCCGCCCACCGTGACGCTGCGCGCCGCCATGGCCCTCGCCGCCCCTCGCGACGCGATCGCGCGCGAGTACGCCACGGACTTCCACCTCACCTTCGAGGTCGGAGCGCCGGCGCTTCGGCGGGCGCTCGCGGACGGCCTGCCCTGGAGCGACGCGGTCGTGGAGACGTTCCTCACGCTCCTCGCCGCCGCCCCCGACACCCACATCGCGCGCAAGCTCGGCCCGGACGCGGCGGCCGCGGTCACGCGGCGGGCGCAGGCGGTGGCACGGGCCGGCGGCGTGCGCAGCGCCGCGGGGCGCGCGGCGCTCGCGGCCTTCGACGCCGAGCTCCGCGACGCGCGCAACACGAAGAATCCAGGCGCCGCGGCGGACCTCACCACCGCCGCGATCTTCGTCGCGCTGGTGGAGGGCGGCTGGAGTGCAGGAGGAGGCGGCGATGCCGGCGCGTAGCGAGTTCAAGGTCGCGGTGACGAAGGACAACCTCGTCTTCGCCTCCGCGCACTTCATCACGTTCCCGGGCCACCGCTGCGAGACGCTGCACGGCCACAACTACCGCACCCGCGTCGTGGTCGAAGGTGGCCTCGACCCCGAGGCTCATTACGTGTTCGACTTCTCGGAGCTGAAGAGCCTGATGAAGCGGCTCACGGACGAGATCGATCACAAGGTGCTGCTGCCGACGCAGAATCCCAAGATCGCCGTGCGGGAGCAGGGCGACTCGCTGACCGTCGCCGTCGCGGGCAAGCCCAAATACGTCTTTCCGAAGATGGACTGCGCCCTGCTCCCCGTCCCGAACACGACGGTGGAGATGCTCGCGCAGTACCTCGCGGGACGGGTGTGCAGGGAGCTCGCCGGCTCGGGCGCGGTGCACGTTCGGGCCGTCGAGGTCGAGGTCGAGGAGACCTTCGGGCAGTCGGCGACCTACCGCGAGTCCGTGACGTGAGCCCCGCGTTCGGGGTATGACGGCGGTGTTGGGTTGGGACGTGGGCGGCGTGAACACGAAGGTCGCCCGCGTCGTTCGGGGAACGGTTGCCGCCGCGCGGGCCCAACCCTACGAGATCCAGCGCGACCCCACGGCGCTCGGCTCCCTGCTCGCCCGGCTCGCGGCCGAGCAACGGGCGGCCGGCGCGGCCCACGCGGTCACGATGACGGCCGAGCTGTCGCAGTTCTTTCGGACCAAGCGGGAGGGGGTGCGCTTCGTGCTCGACGCCGTGACGGCCGCGTTCCCGGAGGCGGACGTGCGGGTGTACGCCGCGGATGGACGGTTCCTGAGCGTCGCCGCCGCGCGGATCGAGCCGCTCGCCGTCGCGGCGGCGAACTGGGCGGCGACCGCGCAGCTCGTGGCCCGGTCCTTCCCAGAGGCCATCGTGATCGATACCGGGACCACGACCACAGACATCATCCCGATCGCAGCCGGCCGTGTGGCCGCGCGCGGCCGCACCGACCACGAGCGCCTGCGCGAGGGCGAGCTCGTGTACACGGGCGCGCTCCGCACGCCCGCGGAAGCGATCGCCCATGAAGTCGCGCTGCACGGCGCGCCGGTCGGCGTATCCGCCGAAGGGTTCGCGCTCGCGGGTGACGTCCACCTCTGGCTGGGAAGTCTCGCACCCGAGGACTACACGGTGCCGACCCCCGACGGGCGCCCCGCGACGCGGGAGTTCGCGGGCGAGCGGCTCGCCCGCGTTATTTGCGCCGACCGGGAGCTGCTCGACGAGGCCGCGATCGAGGCGATCGCGCGCTCGCTCGCCGACGCGCAGGTTGGTCGGGTGAGCGCGGCGATCGAACGCGTGGCCCGCCGTCACCCGCGCGTCGCGTGCGCCGTGGTGACGGGGCTCGGAGACTTCATCGCGGCGGCGGCGGCGCGGCGCGCCGGGCTGCGCGTCACGCATCTCGCGGAGCGCCTCGGCCCCGCGGCCCGGCATGCGCCCGCGGCCGCCGTGGCGCTCCTGCTCGACGCCGAGCTCGCACCCCACGCGGTGCATCCGTGACGCCGCGGAAGCAGCCGGGGGGCGGGGGGGCGGGGGGGGCGGTGCATACGGTCGTGAAGATCGGCGGCGGCATGCTCAGCCGCACCGGCGTGTTCGACCGGGTCACGGCCGCGATGGGGGAGTCGGCCAGGGGCCGCCGACTCGTCATCGTGCCCGGGGGCGGGCCATTCGCCGATGCCGTGCGGCAGATGTTCACCCGCTTCAAGATCGGCGAGGAAGCCGCCCACTGGATGGCGATTCTCGGGATGGACCAGTACGCTCACGCGCTCGCGGCGCGGATCTCCGGCGCGGCGCTGGTGGAAGGGGAGACGGAGATCGCGGCCGCCCTCACTGCCGGACGCATCCCCGTGCTCGCGCCGTTTCGCTGGCTCAAGACCGCCGACCCGCTGCCCCACTCGTGGGAGGTGACGAGCGACAGCATCGCCGCGTGGCTCACGGGCGCGCTCGGCGCCCGACGCCTAGTGCTGGTCAAGCCGGCGAGCCGCCAGCCCGCGAGCCAACTGGTGGACGCCCACTTCGTGCGCGCGCTGCCGGCGGGGGTCGAACACCTCATCCTCACCGACGACGACCTGGGCCAGCTCGAGCTGGCGCTACGCGAGGGCGGCCCGGAGGGGCGCGCTCCCGCGCGCCAGGGCTGAGAGGGCGGCGACGCGCGCGCGCGTCACCCGGCCCAGACGTCCGCCGACGCACGCCGCGCCCCGCACTCCGACGAGGTCGGCGCCCAGCGCCCGCGCGAGCGGCACGTCGCGGGCCGTGAGGCTACCCGCCAGCGCCGCGAACAGCCTCGCCCGCTGCAGGGCGGCCACCCAGGCGCCCACCATCTCTGGGGACCAGAGCGCGAACAGCGCCGCGTCCTTGTAGGCGGTGTCGAGCAGGACACCGGCTGCCCCGGTCGCGGCTGCCACCTCGAGTACGACCGGTGGCGCGGCGCTTCCGGCCCGGCTCCAGTCGGCGTACGCCACCAGCACCACGTGCGTGCCCGGACGCGCGGCCGTCGCCCCAAGCGCGGCGACCACCCGGGCACGCACGCCCGCGGTCGTCAGGACGTCGCGGAAGCCGACCTTGACGTAAGCGGCGCCGAGCTGCGCCGCGATGCGGGTGCGTCGCGCGAGCATAGCCGTGCCGCCCGCGTCCCCGAGCGCGGCGCTGAACGGGCGGCCCGCTGCCGCGCGGATGGCGCGCAGGGTCGCCTCGGACACGGCGCCCAGCGCCCCGCGGTGGGGATTCTTGGCGTCGATCACATCGGCGCCGCCCAGCCGCGCGGCACGCGCTTCCCGCGCGTCGGCGACGCTCACGAGCAGCTGCATTGACGCGTTGCTCCTCCCCGCGACCGCCGATAGGTTAGGCTTCCACGATCGAGATGTCAAAGCGACTGGCGGAGGGCGCGGTGACGACGGCCCAGCGGCGGCAACAACGGCTAGGGGAGGCACCGACGCTCGCGGGCAAGGTCGTGCTCGTCACGGGGGCCTCGAGCGGCATCGGCCGCGCCATCGCGCTGGCGTGCGCGGAGGCCGGCGCCGATCTGGCGCTCACGTTCCGCGAGAACCGCGTCGGGGCGGATGAGGCGGCGGGAACCGTGCGCGCCGCGGGGCGCCGGGTCGAAGTGGTGCGCGCCGATGTTTCCCGGCAGGAGGACCTCGATGCGCTGGCCGCCGGGGTGCGGCGGACATTCGGGCGCGTCGACGTCTGGATCAACAACGCCGGGGCCGACATCCTGACGGGCGAGGGGGCTCGGCTCGCCTGGACCGAGAAGCTCGACCGCCTCCTTGCCGTGGACCTGCGCGGCACGGTGCTCGCGTCGTGGGCCGCCGTGGCGCTGATGCGCGAGCAGGCTGGGGGCGGTGTCATCCTCAACATGTCGTGGGACCACGCGCTCACCGGCGCGATGCGGGGCGAGTACAGCCAGGTGTTCTGCGCGGTGAAGGGCGGCGTGTACAGCTTCAGCCGGGCGCTGGCGCAGTCGGCGGCGCCCCACATTCGCGTGAACGTGCTCGGGCCGGGGTGGGTCGAAACCGCATACGGCCGTGAGCTCGACGACGCCGTGAAGCGCCGCATCACCGAGTCCATCCCCCTCAAGCGGTGGGCGACGCCCCAGGACGTCGCGCACGCCGCGGTCTACCTCGCCTCGGACGCCGCCGGCTACGTCACCGGACAGATGCTCCTGGTCAACGGCGGCGCCATCATGTAGCGCAGGGAAGGAGAAAATGCCATGAACAAGAAGGATCCGACCTACACCGAGGAACAGATCCAAGAGAAGCTCAAAGCGTTCCCCGGATGGTGGTACGAGGACGGCTGGATCCGCCGCAACTACAAGACCGATGGCTGGCCGACCACGCTGATGCTGGTCACCGCCATCGGGTACTTCGCCGAGGCGGCGTACCATCATCCCGACCTCGCGGTCACGTGGGGACGCGTGATCGTGAAGCTGAAAAACCACGCCGCGGGGGGCGTCACCGACAAGGACTTCGAGTTGGCCCGCAAGATCGAGGAGGTCGTGCTGTGGCGGCCGGCGGCGGGCGGCGCGCTCGAAGGGACGCCCAACAAGTTCGTGCGCTCCGGCGATCCGCGGTGAGCGGCGGGCGACCCCCGGCGGGCAACCCGCGACGCGTGCTGTTCGTCACGGGGAAGCTCGCCGAGCCGGCCCTTCGCCACACCCTCGGCGAGATGGCGCCGCCGTTCGCCTACGACGTCGCCGTCATGCGCATCACGGTTGCGGCGCTCATGACGACGCCGTGGATCGCCCGCTTCCTCGAGGTCCCGCCCGACACCGACCTCGTCCTGATCCCCGGCCTGTGCGAGGGCGACCCCGCAGCCATCGCCGCGAAAGCGCGCACCCGCGTTGAGAAGGGGCCGACCGATCTGCGCGAGATTCCGGACTACTTCGGCCACGAAGCGACGCCGCCCGCATCCGGAGCCTACGATATCGAGATCGTCGCCGAGGTGAACAACGCCCCCCGGCTGCCACGCGAGGCCGTGCGGCGGGAGGCCCAGTACTACCGCGCCAGCGGGGCGGACGTCATCGACATCGGCTGCACCCCGGGGCTCGCGTATCCCGACCTCGGCGACGTGGTGGGCGAGCTCGTGGCCGCCGGGATGCGGGTGAGTATCGACTCATTCGACCCCGGAGAGATCCGCGCCGCCGTGGCAGCCGGCGCCGAGCTCGTCCTCAGCGTGAACGGCTCGAACCTCGACGCGGCCCGCGAGCTCGCGGGCACGAAGGCTCGCGTCGTGGCGATCCCCGACTTCGGGACGGGGCTCGAGACCCTCGAGCCGACGGTCACCGCCCTGGAGCGGTGGGGCGTGCCCTATCTCATCGACCCGATCATCGAGCCGATCGGCTTCGGCTTCATGGCCTCGCTCGAGCGCTTCGCGGAGACACACCGCCGCTACCCCGCCACCCCGCTGTTCATGGGCATCGGCAACATCACGGAGCTCACGGCCGCCGACACGACCGGTGTGAACGCGCTGCTCGTGGCCATCTGCGAGGAGGTCGGCGTGCGGGCGGTGCTCACGACCGAGGTGATCCCCTGGGCGCACGGCGCCGTGCGGGAAATCGACATCGCCCGGCGGTTGATGCACCACGCCATCGCCCGCCAGGCGTTGCCCAAGGGCGTGGACGACCGGCTCGTGACGCTGAAGGATCCGAAGGTCCTGGCCTACGGCGAAGAGGAGCTGCGCGCGCTGCATCGGGCCCTGACCGATCCCAACTTCCGGGTCTTCGCGGACGGCCAGACGATTACGGTGTTCAACAACGAGCTCTTCGTCCGCGGCACGGATATCAACGAGCTGTTCGCACAGCTGGGCGTGGACGAGGCGACCCATGCGTTCTACCTCGGGCGCGAGCTGATGAAGGCGAAGATCGCGATCACGCTCGGCAAGACCTACCGTCAGGAAGGCCAGCTCCAGTGGGGGTACCTCACGCCCCCGGAAGAGCCCTCCAAGCACGTCCGGCTCACCCAGCGCTCCCGCCGCCGCCGGGCTCGGCGGTGAGCGGGGCGCTCCCGTTGGTCGAGGAGCTGGCCCCGCTCCCCGACCCGCTGGCCGCCTGCCGGCGCTTCGCGGACCTGCCGTTCTTCCTGTTCCTGGACAGCGCGACCGACCCCGAGCACCTCGGGCGTTACTCCTTCCTCGCCGCGGACCCGGCGACCGTAGTGCGCAGTAAGAACGTCCTGACCCAGCAGCGCTCCCCGGCCGGAGCGTGGATCCGCGTTGCAGGGGATCCGTTGACGCACATGCGGACGCTGCTCGCGCCCCACCACGCCGAGCCCGTCGCCGAGGTGCCGCCGTTCCAGGGCGGGGCGGCCGGCTACCTCGGCTACGATTGGGGCGCGATGCTCGAGCGCATCCCGCGCCCTCGCTACGACGACCTCGCCATCCCCGACGTCGTCCTCGGTCTCTACGACTGGGTGATCGCGTGGGACCACCAAGCGCAGCGGGCGTGGGTGATCTCGACGGGGATTCCCGAGCAGGGGACGGCTCGTACGGAGCGGGCGGCGCGCCGACTGGCGTTCGCGAAGGAAAGACTGGCGGTGAGAGAGCGCGACGCAGCCCGTCTCACTGCCTATGCGCCTGACCGCCTATCCGCCCCTTCGTATGCCGTTCCCGACCTCCCCGGCGTGCGCTCCAACTTCACCCGCGCGGCGTACCTCGACGCAGTCGCCCGCACCATCGAGTACATCTACGCCGGCGACATCTTCCAGGCGAACCTGTCGCAACGGCTCCAGGCGCCGCTCTCCGAGCCGCCGCTCGAGCTGTACGCGCGGCTGCGGCGAGTGAACCCCGCTCCCTTCGCGGCGTACCTCGACTTCGGGGACTTCGTGGTGGCGAGCGCGTCCCCGGAGCGGTTCCTGCGGGTGCACGACGGCCCGCTGGTCGAGGCGCGACCGATCAAGGGCACGCGCCCGCGAGGAATCAGCCCGGAGCACGACCTGCTGCTCGCGCTGTCGCTCGCCGAGAGCGAGAAGGACCGCGCCGAGAACGTCATGATCGTAGACCTCCTCCGCAACGACCTGTCGCGCGTGTGCCGCCCGGGGAGCGTGCGCGTGCCCGAGTTGTTCGCGCTCGAGCACTACGCCACCGTGCACCATCTCGTCTCGACGGTCGTGGGGGAGCTCGCCCCGGAGCACGACGCGGCGGACCTCGTGCGCGCGGCGTTTCCCGGCGGCTCGATCACGGGAGCGCCCAAAGTGCGGGCGATGCAGATCATCGCCGAGCTCGAGCCGACCCAGCGCGCCGTGTACTGCGGCTCGATCGGCTATTGGAGCACGAGCGGGACCCTCGATCTGAGCATCGTCATCCGCACTTGTCTCGCGCTCGGCCGCGACGTGTATTTTCAGGTCGGGGGCGGGATCGTGGCCGACTCCGATCCCGAGCAGGAATACCGGGAAACGCTCGACAAGGCGGGCGGCGTGATCGCCGCGCTCGCCGGAACCTCATGATCCTGCTCATCGACAACTACGACTCCTTCGTCTACAACCTGGCCCGCTACGTGCGCGAGCTGGGGGAGGATCCCGTCGTCCGCCGTCACGACGCCACGTCGCCCGGGGACATCGAAGCGCTGCGGCCGTCGCACATCATCATCTCGCCGGGCCCGTGCTCACCCGCCGAGGCCGGGATCTCGATCGAGGTCGTGCGGCGCTTCGGGCCCACGATTCCCATTCTCGGGGTCTGCCTCGGCCACCAGTGCATCGGGGCGGCCTACGGCGCCGCGATCGTGCGGGCCGGGCGGCCGATGCACGGCAAGACATCCGCCATCCGGCACGACGGCCGGGGCATCTTCGCCGGGCTCCCCAACCCCTTCCCCGCAGCGCGCTACCACTCCCTCGTGATCGGCCGGGACTCGCTGCCGGGCGAGCTCCGCGTCACCGCCACCGCGGAGGACGGTGAGATCATGGCGGTCGAGCACGCGCGGCATCGCGTGATCGGCCTGCAGTTTCACCCTGAATCGGTGCTCACCGAGCACGGGTACCGCCTGCTCGCCCGATTCCTGCGCGGTGCGGAGGCACCAGCCCACCCTACAGGACTCCCTGACGGTCGCGCGCTGCCCGTGCGGGCCGACGGCGGCGTGCGCGTGCCGGACGTCGCTCCGCTCGCATTCCGCGCGTGATCATCGAGTCGATCCTCACGACGCTGGACCCCGCCGGCGCGGTGAACTTCGCTCCCATGGGCGTCGAGTGGGGCGAGGACGAGATCGTCATCAAGCCGTTCCTCGAGACCGCCACGTTCAGGAATCTGAGCGCGACCAGGGCGGCGGTGGTGAACCTCACGGACGACGTCCTGCTGTTCGCGCGCGCCGCGATTTCGAGCCCGCAGTTTCCGGCGGGGCCGGGGTCCGTGGTCCGCGGGGCCGTGCTCGAGGCCGCGTGCTCCTGGCGCGAGCTCGAGGTCCGCGCGATCGACGCCACGCCGCCGCGCTCGCGCGTCGTCACGGCCGTCGTGCACCGGGGCTTCCGGCGCGAGTTCCTCGGCTTCAACCGAGCGAAGCACGCCGTCATCGAGGCGGCGATCCTCGCCACCCGGACGCATCTCTTGCCGCCGGACCAGATCCGCGACGAGTTCGCACGGCTCCAGGTCATCGTGGACAAGACGGCCGGCCCGCGGGAGCGGGACGCGATGGCGCTGCTCACTGAGTACGTGCGCGCGGCGCCACGCCCCCAGCCGGCGGCGTCATGAGCGCGCCGGGCCCCGTCTTCGTCGAGGCGCCGGCGCGCCTCCACTTCGGCGTCCTCGACCTGCGCGGCGACCTGGGCCGCCGCTTCGGCGGCGTGGGCGCGGCGGTGCCGTCGCCCTCGCTCCTCGTCGAGGCCCGCCCCGCCCCCGCCCCCGCGCTTTCGGCCGAAGGCCCCGACGCCGACCGCGCCCTCGAGTTCGCGCGCCGCTTCGCCGGGCATCACGGCCTCGCCGGGGCAGGGGCGCACCTAGTCGTCCACCGTGCCATCCCCGCGCACGCAGGGTTGGGCTCCGGCACGCAGCTCGCCCTCGCGGTGGCCCGGGCCCTCGCCGAGCTGCAGGGACTACCGACCGAGGTGACCGCGCTGGCGCGCGCCGTGGGGCGGGCCCGCCGCTCCGCCATCGGGACCTGGACCTTCGCCCACGGCGGCTTCGTGCTGGAGGGTGGCCGCAAGGGAGAGGACGGCGCCGTGGCGCCGCTGCTCGCCCGCCTGCCGCTCCCCAGCGAGTGGCGCTGCGTCGTGGTCGTGCCGCGCGGCAAGCCCGGCCTCACTGGTGAGGAGGAGGCGGCGGCGTTCGCCCGCCTGCCCGCGCCGGCGGCGCACGACGTCGAGCGGGTCGCCCATCTCGTGCTCATGCAGCTCTTGCCCGCGATCGCCGAGGCGGACCTGCCGACCTTCGGGGTGGCGCTCGCCGAAGTGCAGCGGATCACGGGCGGCTGGTTCGCCCCCGCCCAAGGGGGTGTGTTCGCTCCCGGTCAAACGGGTGAGATGGTCGAGCGGCTGCGGGACTGGGGCGCGGCGGGCGTGGGGCAGAGCTCGTGGGGCCCGGCGGTATACGGGATCACGGCGAGCGCGGAGGAGTCGCAGGTCATCGCCGCTCGCGCCCGCGCCGTGCTCGGCTCAGGGGGGGTGGTATACGACGGCGGCTTCAGCGCGCAGGGGGCGCGCGTGACGCGTGGGGCGCCCCCCGATTCCCCCTGAAAACGTGGGGCTTTTGACCCTGATTGACAGTGGGGCGAAGGGGGGATATAACCTAACTCCCCGGTGGAAATCTGCCTGGAGGAAAGTCCGGTATGTGTCGGGCCTGTTGGGAACGTGGACCCCCGTGACGCGCGCAGGTGCTCGCACGCTGACAGGCAAGGTTGCGTGAAACACTTTCACCATCCTCATCACTCAACATGAGGTCAGCTATGAACCGATTTAAACTGCTGTCCGGCATCGCGGCGAGCGTGATGGTGCTCGCGGCGTCCGCCGTCGCCCAGAATCCGGGCGAGTGGACCATGACGGGTCGGACTCCCGACCTGCAGCGGTTCAGTCCGCTCACTCAGATTACCAAGGCGAATGTGAAGGGCCTCAAGGCCTCGTGGACGTTCTCGACCGGCGTCCTCAACGGCCACGAGGGCAATCCGCTGGTGATCAACAACGTGATGTACGTGCACAGCGCGTTCCCGAACATCGTGTTCGCCCTCGATCTCACCAAGCCGGGCGCGCCGATGATTTGGAAGCACGTCCCGGCCCAGCCCGCCGAGGCGAAGCCGATCGCGTGCTGCGATCTGGTGAACCGTGGGCTCGCCTACCATCCGAGTGGCAAGCTGTTCATCGAGCTGCTCGCGGGCGACCTGCTGGCGCTGGATGCGAAGACGGGCAAGCAGCTGTGGCGCGTTCCGCACGCCGACTACAAGACCGGCTCGACCATGACCAATGCGCCGATCGTGATCAAGGACATCGTGATCGCGGGGATCTCGGGCGGTGAGTTCGGGGTCCGCGGCCGGGTGAGTGCGTTCGACGTCAACACCGGCCAGAAGCGGTGGACGATGTACAGCACGGGGCCCGACGCAGAGGTCGGGATTGAAGGAGACGCCAACGCCAACTACGCGTCGCACCGGGGGAAGGACCTCGGCGTCAGCACGTGGACCGGCGACGAGTGGACGCGCGGCGGCGGGACGACCTGGGGCTGGTATTCGTACGACCCCGAGTTGAACCTGTTCTACTACAGCAGCGGCAACCCGGGCAGTTGGAATCCTGATCAGCGGCCGGGCGACAACAAGTGGTCGATGACCATCTGGGCCCGCAATCCGGAAACCGGCAAGGTCAAGTGGGCATACCAGATGACGCCGCACGACGAGTGGGACTACGACGGCGTGAACGAGAACGTGCTCGTCGATCTCACCATCGGTGGCAAGCCGACGAAGGCGCTGGTGCACTTCGACCGCAACGGCTTCGGCTACACGGTCGACCGGACCAACGGCAAGGTGCTGGTGGCCAAGCCCTTCGGGCCGGTGAACTGGGCCTCGAGCATCGATCTGACGACGGGCGTGCCGGTGCGCAATCCGCAGTACGGCACCACCTCGAAGAAGAACACCGAGGGGATCTGTCCCGCCGCGATCGGCTTCAAGGATCAGCAGCCGTCGGCGTACTCACCGCAGACCAAACTCTTCTACGTTCCCGTGAACAACATCTGCATGGACTACGAGGGCGTGGAAGTGAAGTACTCCGCCGGTCAGCCGTACGTCGGCGCGATCGTGCGCATGTTCCCCGGCCCGGGCGGTAACCGCGGCCGCTTCATCGCGTGGGATCCCACGACCGGCACGATCAAGTGGGAGATCAAGGAGAACCTGGCGGCCTACGGCGGCGCCCTTGCGACCGCCGGCGGCGTGGTGTTCTACGGCACGATGGAAGGCTGGCTGAAGGCCGTAGACCAGAACACCGGCACGGAGCTGTGGCGGTTCAAGTGCCCGTCGGGCATCATCGGCAACCCCATGACCTACCTCGGGCCGGACGGCAAGCAGTACGTCGCCGTGCTCTCGGGGGTCGGCGGATGGGCCGGGGCCGGCGTGGCGCTCGGGATCGGACCTGAAGATCCGACGGCCGCGCTGGGCGCGATTGGCGCCTTCGGCGACTACATCAACATCAGCAACGCGGGCGGCACACTGCTCGTGTTCTCGCTGTAGGGCCGAGGCAGAGTAGACTCCCACAGGCTTCCGCTGTGGGCAAGGCACCCGGTGTCGGAGCGAAGCAGGCTCCGGCACCGGGTGTAGTATTGAGCCAGCTCTCCACAACCACACGACGGGACGATCGATGCGCCGCACACCGATGAAGCTCGCGGGGGCTGCCCTCGTCGCAGCGCTCGTAGCCATCACCCTGGGCAGCGGGCCGCGGCGGGGAATCACCGAGCTGCGAGTCTGCGCCGACCCGTACAACCTCCCCTTCTCGAACGACCGCGGGGAGGGCTTCGAGAACAAGATCGCGCAGCTCGTCGCGACCGACTTGAACGCCGCGGTGATCAACTACTGGTGGCCCGAGCGGCGCGGCTTTCTGCGCAACTCCATCCTCGGGGGCTTCTGCGACGTGCTCATCAACGTGCCCGTCGGTTTCGATCCCGTCGCGACCACCAAGCCGTACTACCGCTCGACGTACTACCTCGTGTACCGCGCCGACCGCGGGCTGAACCTCCGCTCGCTCGATGACACGCTGCTCAAGCACCTCAAGATCGGCGTCAACATGATCGGCTACGACTACACGCAAACGCCGCCCGCGCACGCGCTGAGCGCCCGCGGCATCCTCGGCCTGGTCGGCTTCGGGAATTTCCTCAATCCGGACCCGCACGCCGACCACCCGCAAGACATCGTCGAGGCGGTCGCGAAGGACTCGATCAACGTCGCGGTCGTGTGGGGCCCAAAGGCGGGCTACTGGGTGAAGCGTCAGTCCGTGCGGCTGACGATGGTCCCGCTCCCTGATTCAGACGTCGTCTCCGGCCTGCCGTTCGCCTTCAGCATGGCGATGGGCGTCCGCCACCGCGACAAGGAGCTCAAGGCGCAGCTCGACTCCGTCATCGACCGGCGGCGTGGCGAGATCCTCGGCATCCTGCACGACTACGACGTCCCCATGCTGGAGCTGCACAGCGCTCGTCAGCCTACCGCACCCGACCCAGCGGCGCGGGACACCGGGCGCGACAGTCTTCTCGTATCGGACTCGATCTACCAAGGATGGAAGTGGTGGCACGTGTACTGCTTCCGGTGCCACGGCGAGGATGCGATCGGCGGCGTGAACCCCGCCGCGCCCGACCTCCGCTGGGTGCTGAGTACCGCGGGCAAGGCCTTCCCCCGCGACTCGTTCGAGTACACGGCATGGAACGGCCGCCCCGAAAAGGGGATGCCGGCGTGGAAGGTGTTGCTGGACACGTCCGCCATTAAAGAGATCTACCTCTACGCGAAGGCGCGCAGCGACGGCTGGCTCAAGCCCGGGCGGCCCCACCGCGAGTCGGACCTCAAGAAGACCCAGTGACACACGGCGCGAGGGATGTCGCCTTGGCCCTGGCGGCCCTGAGCGCCCTCGCACCCGCGCCGGGCCCGGCGCAAGACGGGGCGACGCGCACCTCGGTCGCCGTCGTGGAGTTCGTCACCGTAGACGCCAGCGCCTATCCCAATGCGGACAGCGTGCGCACCGCACTGGGCTCGAGCGGCCACACGCCAGAAGGCTGGCTCGCCGCCGACCTCATGGCGAGCGGACGCTACGTCCCTACCGCGGAGCCCCGCGTCGCAGCCGCGCTCACCGCCCGCGGGCTCACTCCCCGCGACTGCAGCGACCTCACCTGCGCCGTGGCCCTGGGCCGGGCCCTGGGCGTGGACCGGGTCGTGACCGGGCGCATCAGCCGGCTCTCCAACCTGATCTGGTTGCTGTACGGGGCGATGGTGGACGTGGCGACGGGCCGGGTCCGCTATCGCGACGAGTTCGAGATCAAGGGTGACATCGTCGACCTGCTGCCGAAGGCGACACTGGCGATGGCGCGGCGGCTCGCGACCGCCGACTCGCCGGCTGTCGAGCCCCCTGCACAGGGGCCCCAGCGGGAGCGGCTTACCCGCGAGCAAGTGCTCGCGGCCCTCGCCGCAGCCACCCCGCAGCACCCCGCGGACCTGACGGGCAAGGACCTCTCCGGGCTCGATCTGGCGGGGGTAGACTTCAAGCGGGCCAACTTGTCCCGCTGCCGCTGCGTGGGCACCAACTTCTCCAAAGCCCAGATGTTCTCCGTCACGCTGTCGGACGCCGTGGCGAGCCAGGCGGTCTTCGCCGGGACGAACCTCGACGTCGCCGTCATGTACCGCGTCGACCTGCGCCACGCCAATCTGCGCGATGCGAGTCTGTTCGCGACCATCCTGATGGGCGCCGACCTCTCGGACGCCGACCTCACGGGCGCCCGTGTCATCGCCGTCATGACCAACGCCCAGCTCGTGCGTGCCACGCTGGCGCACGCCAACCTGGGCGCCGATCCGGGGAACCAATCGATGGGGGTGATGCGCACCGACGTGACGAGCGCCGACCTCTCCGGCGCCGACCTCACGGGCGCGAACCTGCGCAAGGTCAATTTCACGCGTGCCAACCTGACCGGAGTCGACCTCACCGACGCCGACGTCACCGGCGCGGACCTCACGGGGACCATCTTGCGTACTATCCGGGGCCGGGACCGCATCCGGGGGCTCGACAAGGCCCTCAATCGAGACCAGGCGATCTTCAACGACTGACATCGCATCGGGGAGGTATCTGATGGCCGCACGCGCTTCCAGCGTCGTGGCGCTCGCGCTGTGTGCGACGGCCGCACCGGCGCAGAGTCCCGGGCCGCTGTTGTACGTCAGCAATGAAATCGCGAACACCATCAGCGTGATCGCGCCTGCGAGCGGCTCGGTGGTGCGCACCATCGCCGTGGGCAAGCGGCCGCGCGGGATGGCGCTGAGCCCCGACGGGCACACCGTCTATGTCGCGCTCGGCCAGGACGATGCGATCGGCGTGATCGACGTCGCCAGGGCCGCGGTGACGGGGACCGTGCCGGCGGGGCGGGATCCCGAGCTCGTGGTCGTGAGCCCCGACGGCCACACGCTGTTCGTGTCGAACGAGGAGATCGCCCACGCATCGGCGATCGATGTCGCGACGGGACAGATCCGGTTTTCCACGCCGGTGGGGGTCGAGCCCGAGGGGATCGGCATCACGCGGGACGGCAAGAAGGTGTACGTCACCGCGGAAACGAGCAACAACGTTTCGGTCCTCGACGCCGCGACCGGCCGGGAGCTGCGGACGATCCACGTCGGCGACAATCCCCGCACCGTCGCCTTCACGCCGGACGGCCGCCACGCGTGGGTGACGGCGGAAGCGGGCGGCAACGTCACGATCCTCGACGTGAACACAGACAGCGTGCTCGGGCAGTTCCCGATCCGCGACCAGAAGACGAAGCCCGTGCGCGTCGCCTTCTCGCCGGACGGACGCCTCGCGTACGTGACGGAGGGAGCGGCTGGAAGCGTCAGCGTGGTCGACGTGGCGGCGCGCCGGGTGATCGACACGATCGTCGTGGGGCGGCGCCCGTGGGGGATCGCGCTCACGCCCGACGGCAGCCGGCTCTACACGGCCGACGGACGGTCGAACACTGTTTCGGTGATCGACACCAAGACCCGGAAAGTGGTCGCGGCCATCCCCGTGGGCGAGCGGCCCAACGACCTGCTCTACATTCCGTGACGGGGAGGCCGCTCAGCCGAGCGGCAAGCGGGCGAGCAGTGATCCGGGCCGGCGCAGCCGCAGCCAGCCGTCCAACCCCCAGTAGCGTCCCGCCCGCGCGGACAGAATGACCACCAGGCTCACGATGAGCATGTAGTGGAAGCCCTGTTGCGCGGAGCCCTGCCACTGCACTGCCAGCCCGTAGTTGGCGACCAGGAACAGGCCCAGGCCCGCGGCGAGCGCCGTGAGGAAGCCGCAGGTGAGGCCGAGTCCCACGGCGACCTCGCCGAAGGCGGTGAGCTGAGCGAAGACCTGACTGTGTGGAATCACCGTGTTCTGCATGAAGTCGCGGAAGAAACCGACGGGATTGCCTTCGCCGTACTTCCCGACGAGGATCGGCAAGACGTGGAGCCATCGCTCGGACGCGGTGGGCAACGGCAGGAAACCCCACAGCAGGGTCACGCTCAGCTTCGTGACGAGCGCCTTCAGGAACCACAGGCCGACGGCGATCCGCAGGACCGCGAGCCAGCGCTCGGGTGAACGCATCGTCGGAACCGCCAGCGGCTGGACATCCATCGACTGAGGTCCTCCTCGGCTGGAAATAGACCGCCTCCCCGCCTCCCTAGCTACCCCGGCGACCGGCACGTGGCCGCCGGCTCACTTCCCCACGCAGAAGCTCGCGAACACCCGGTCCAGCACGTCGTCCGGCGTCACGACGCCGATCAAGTCGTCGAGCGCGCCCACCGCCGCGCGCAGGTGCGTCGCCGCGGCCGCCGCATCCACCCCGCCCTGCCGCGCCGCCCAGAACGCGTCGACCTCCCCAAGCGCCCGCTCCAGTGCCAGCCGATGTCGCGCCCGCGTCACGACGGGCTCCACGTCGCCCAGCTCGAGCAGCCGCCCGAACGCTACCTCCGCGAGCCGCCGCTTGAGCGCGTCGAGCCCCTCCCCCATCACCGCCGAGACGGCGGGGACCGGGGACGGGGGACGAGGGATAGGGAGCAGGTCCGCCTTCGTCCGCACAATGACGACAGGGGCGGTGCATGCCGCGAGAAAGGTCTCGCGTTCGCTCCGGTTCCCCGTCCCCCGTCCCTCGTCCCCTGCGTCGCAGAACAGAATCAGGTCCGCCGCTGTCAGATACTTCCGGCTCACCTCGATCCCCAGGCGCTCGATGCGATCCTCGCTCGCCCGCAGTCCCGCCGTATCGACCAACCGGAACGGGAATCCCTCGATCACAGCGGCGGCCTCGATGGCGTCGCGGGTCGTGCCCGGGACCTCCGTGACGATCGCCCGCTCGCGCCCCAGGAGCGCGTTGAAGAGCGACGATTTCCCGGCGTTGGGGCGGCCCGCGATGACGAGCAGCGCCCCCTCGTGCAGCCGCTCCCCTTCGGGCGCGGTCGCGAGGAGATTCGCCAGGCACCCACGCACCACCTCCCACGCACCACGCACCCGCTCCGGCTCCACGGGACCCTCGTCCTCCTCCGGGAAGTCGATGTCGTAGGCGATCAGCGCCTCGAGCTGGAGGAGCTCGACGCGCAGCGTCTCGAGCCGCTGCGACAGCCCGCGATCGAGCTGCTGCAGCGCGCGGCGCCGCTGTGCCGGGGAGCCGGCGTCGATCAGATCGCCCGTCGCTTCGGCCTGCAACAAGTCCAGCTTGCCGTTCAGGAGCGCGCGGCGCGTGAACTCACCGGGCTGGGCCGGGCGGGCACCCGCCAGGACAAAGGCGGCGACGCACGCGGCGGGAACGAGGAGCCCGCCGTGCGTCGTGACCTCCACCAGATCCTCGCCCGTGAACGAGCGCGGCCCGGGAAAGCACGCCGTCAGGACCTCATCGAGCGGCTCGCCGCTGGCGGGGTGGACGAGGCGCGCGCGGCGCGCCGTGCGGGGCGGCGCAGAGAAGAATGGGCGGAGGCAACGGGCCGCGACGTCGAACGCCCCCGTGCCGGAAAGACGGAGCAGCGCCAGCGCGGAACGGCCGGGCGGGGTGGCCAGGGCCACGATGGGATCGGACAGCACGGGTCCCGGCTAAGTCGGAGGCCTGCCCTGCTGCCGCAGCCGCCGCCGCGCGATCAGGTACTGCTGCGGAATGCTGAACACGTTCTGGACGGCGTAGTATAGGTTCAGGCCGGAGGCGAAGCGAAACAGCACCACCGTCATCACCAGCGGCATCGTGTACGTCATCATCCGCGCCTGCGGGTTGGGCGGCACGCCGAGCTGGCCGACCTTGGAGAGCACGAACATGGACAGGCCCATCAGCACGGGGATGATGTAATACGGGTCGTGGCGCGACAGGTCGGGGAGCCACAGGAACGGCACGCCCCGGAACTCGATCGTGTTCGCGAACACGAAGAACAGCGCGAACAACACCGGCATGGGGAGGAGCATCGGCAGGCACCCACCGAACGGGTTCACTTGATGCTCTTTGTAGATGCGCAGCATCTCGCGCTGCAGCTTCTCCGGCTCGTTCTTGAAGCGATCCTGTGTCTCCTTGATGAGCGGCGCAACCGCCTGCATCCGAATGCTCGACTCCATCGCCTTCTGGTTCAGCGGCCAGAGGAGCAGGCGCACGAGCACGCCGAAGATGACGAGCACCCAGCCGTAGGGCAGGTTCAAGCGCTCGTGCATCCACAAGAGGACGTTGACGACGAGAATCGACACCGGGTGAATGGCCGGCCGCAGGATGCCGCCGTAGGGGTTCGCATCGTCGAAGTCGTGGCCGAGGCGCGCCAGCCGCCGATGCTCGAGCGGGCCCACATACAGCTCGTAGCGAAAGTCACCCGTCGGCGGGACCGGCAACGTGACTCGCAACGCCGCGCGAGCCGGGGGGCCACCGTTGCGCGGGCCCCCGACCACCACGCCACCACCGAACCGCGGCTGGTGCTCCTCCACCGCGAGGGCCGCCAGCAGAAAGTACTTCGACTTCACGCCGGCCCACTCGAACGGCCCGTCCAACACCTTCACTTCGGCCGGCTTCACCGACCCGAACGAGGTGCTCTGGGTCTGCGTCGCCTTCGTCACGACAGCGTAGTGTCGCCGGTCGTCCACCGTGTCCGCTTCTACCGACCGCAACCCATCGCCCAGGCTCACGACGAGCACCGCGCCCGCGGCACCAAGGCCCGTGATGTGACCCCGCACGCCGAAGCGATAGTCGTCGGGACGGAACGTGTAGCGGACCTCGACGCGGGCAACACCCCGCTGCGCGGTGAGACTCAACGCCGAGCTGTCCCCCACGACGCGCACGTCGCGCTCGCTCGGCGTAAAGCTCCAATCCGCGAGCGAAACTGTGTCCGCGCCGAGCACCAGCCACTGGTCAAGGAGTGGCCGGTCGGCCGGGACGAGCTGCACGGGGCGCCCCGAGTCCCCCGGCGCAAATGACTTGTATTCAAGGAGTTGCGTCTGAACGAGCCGCCCCCCCAAGGTGCTGAAGCCAAACCGGTATTGCGGGCTCGTAACCCACACAGTCTCGGCGGACAGGCGGTCGGACGGTCGGGCGGTCGGTAGCTCGGGGTTGGGTACGGGCGGGGGCGTGGCCGGCGCGCGGCCCGTGTCACGGACCACCGGACCCCCTGTCCGTCTGGCCGCCGGTTTCGAAGGAAACAGGATACTCGGCAGCACCGCCACGATGAGCATGAGCACGATGGCCAGGATAACGCGTCGTTCCACGGTTGGATCCTAGGGCACCGGGTCGTAGCCGCCCGGGTGCAGCGGGTGGCAGCGCAGGATGCGCTTCACGCCCAGCCAACTCCCTTTGAGCGCACCGTGACGCTCGACCGCCTCGAGCGTGTACTGCGAGCAGCTGGGCGTGAAACGACACTGCGTGAACACCAGATGCGACAGCGTCATTTGGTAGGCGCGGATCAGTCCCATCGCCGCGCGACGCGGCGAGCGACGCCAATTCATGTGACGCGGCTCACGCAGGCCGTCAATTCGGCGCGCAGGTCTGCAAAGGAGGCGGCGTACGCAGAGCGCTTCGCTCGCACCACGAGATCAACGGAGGGCAGCTTGCCAAGGAGCTCGCGCCGGAGAATCTCTCGCAGGCGTCGGCGCACCCGGTTGCGGGCCACGGCGGTGTGCTGAAAGCGGGGGACGATGACTCCGGTGCGCGGGTGACCCGCGTGGTTGGGGCGCCAGGCGATGTCGGTGTGCATGCTGTGGAGGCGCCGCCCTTCGTCCCAGCAGGCGGCGAGATCCGAGCCGCGCGCGAGGCGCACGCGGCGCGGGAACCGCTCGCCCGTTAGCGGCTCCCGTGCTTCGAGGGGAGGCGCACTGCGAGGCGCTTGCGCCCCTTCTTCCGCCGACGCGAGAGCACGGCGCGGCCCCACACGGTCTTCATGCGCGCTCGGAAACCATGCTTCTTGATGCGCCGCGTGTTGCGCGGACGATACGTCGGACCCATGGAGACCCCTCGTGAGGCGGGGAAACGTACACGCTTGCGGCGGGACGGGTCAAGGTTGACTTTTCCACATGCGAGGCGTAGTTTCGGGCCGCCCTTCTGGACGTCCCACCTTTGTCATTCGTCGATGGAGCAGTCTACTAAAGAAGCCTGGAAGCGCCTGCTCGACGAGGCGCGACGCGAACTTCCCGACGCGACGGTGCGGACCTGGCTCGAACCGGCCGTGCCGATCGCGCTCGACGACGGCCGGCTGATCGTGGGGGCGCCGGACCAGTTCGCGGTGGAGTGGAACGAGACGAAGCACGGGGACGTGCTGGCACGTGCCGCCGAGCGGGTGTTCGGCCGTCCCACCGCTGTCGTGTTCCGCGTACAGGAAGACCGTCAGCAGCGCCCACAGATGGACTTCTTCGTGGCGCCGCGGGCCGAGGCGGGCACGGACAAGTCCGCGATTGCGACCACTCCCCTCAACGAGCGCTACACCTTCGAGACCTTCGTCATCGGCAAGTCGAACGAGCTCGCCGCCGCCGCGGCGCACGCGGTGGCGGAGGCACCGGGCAAGACCTACAACCCGCTCTTCATCTACGGCGCCACCGGCCTCGGGAAGACGCACCTGATGCAGGCGATCGCCCACGCGGTGCTCAAGCGGAACCCGAGCACGCGGCTGCAGTACTTCGGGGCCGAGCAGTTCATCAACGAGGTCATCGAGTCGATCCACGCGCGCACCATGTCGGAATTCCGGCGGCGCTACCGCAACGACGTCGATCTCTTCCTGGTGGACGACGTGCATTTCCTGGAAGGCAAGGAGATGACCCAGGAGGAGTTCTTCCACACGTTCAACGCGCTGTTCGAGGCGCACAAGCAGATCGTGCTCACATCGGACCGGCCGCCCAAGGAGATCCCCGGGCTCGAGGACCGGCTCATCTCCCGTTTCGAATGGGGCATGGTCGCGGACATCGGGCACCCGGATCTCGAGCACCGGATCGCCATCCTGCGCAAGAAGGCCGAGCAGGATCACCTCGAGCTCACGATCCCCGACGACGTGTTGCGCTTCATCGCCGAACACGTGCGGTCGAGCGTCCGCGAGCTGGAGGGCTGCATCATCAAGCTGCTGCTCTTCGCCTCGCTCAAGAACCGGGAGGTGACGATCGAGCTCGCGCGCGAGGCCCTCTCGGACAAGATCCGCCAAGGGGAAGAAGGGGCGAGCTACATCGGCCATCCGACGCCGAGCATCGACCGCGTGCAGGAGGTCGTCGCGCGCCGTTGGGGGGTCACCCCCGAGGGCCTGCGTTCCAAGGCCCGCACCAAGACCCTCACCGTCCCCCGCCAGGTCGCGATGTACCTCGCCCGCGACATGCTGGGGATGCAGCTCGTGGAGATCGGGCAGGCGTTCGGTGGGCGGGATCACTCCACCGTGATTCACTCGGTCGACAAGGTGGAGCGGCAAATGATCCGCGACCGGACGTTCAAGGAGCGCGTCGAGATGGCGCGCCAGGAGTTGTCCGCACTGTAGCCCACATGCGGATTGGAAATGTGGGCGGGGTGTTGGGTGGAGGGCGAGGGCGTGGAAACGGCACGTTCTTTCCCCACACCGCACGTCCTACTCACATGAACTGGCGGAGGCAGCGGGCCGCGGGGTCTGGAGTTGTGGCCCTCACCCACATTTCCCCGCGCTCTACTACTACTACTAGTCTTATGAAGTAGTATAGAAGTAGCTTCTCTTACCCACACAGGGGCAGCGCAGTCGCATGAAGTTCACGATCACCCGGGAGCAGCTGCAGGAAGGCTTGATGGCAGTGGCGGCAGCGATCCCTGCCAAGACGACGCTGCCAGTCCTGGCTAACGTGTTGGTCGAGGCCGCGAAGCCCGGCCTCCGGCTCTCCGGCACCGACCTGGACATCGCCGTGAGCACAACCGTCCCGGCCGAGGTGGACGTGGAGGGAGCCGTCACGCTGCCCGCCAAGAAGCTGGTCGACATCGCCCGGGAGCTCCCGGGCGGTCCCGTCCGCGTCACGGCGGCGGGCGAAGCACGGGTCTCGCTCGAGTGCGGGAGGGCGAAGTTCAAGCTGCTGGGCCTGCCGCGCGAGGAATTCCCTTCGTTCCCGGCCGTCAAGTTCGACGGCGCCTGGAAGGCGGCCGCGGGCGTCGTGCACAAGCTCGTGGGGCACGTGACGTTCGCCGCGTCCACGGAGGAAAGCCGGCCGATCCTGAACGGCGTGCTGTGGGAGCTGCGGGCCGATCGCATGCGCATGGTCGCGACGAACGGCCACCGGCTTGCTAAGATGGATGTGCCGGCCAAAGGCGGCTCGACCGCCGACTTGATCGTGCCGCCCAAGGCGCTGGAGCAGGTGCGGCGCCTGTATGCCGCCGACGCCGAGATCGAGGTCGCAAAGAGCGACAACCACATCGGCTTCCGCGCGGGCGGCACGCTCGTATTCTCGCGCCTGATCGAAGGACCGTATCCGAATTACGAGCAGGTGATCCCGCGCGAGAACGACAAGGCGGCGACGGTCGACAAGGCCGCGATGACGGGGGCGCTACGCCGCATGAGCGTGGTCGCGAGCGACCAGACGCACAGGATCCGGCTCGCCTTCGCCGGTGGCACGGTGAAGTTCTCGGTGCAAACGCCCGACCTGGGGGAGGCCCAGGACGAGCTCCCCGTCACCTACGAGGGCGAGCCGCTGGAGATCGGGTTCAACGCCGTGTACCTGCTCGAGATCCTCAAGTACATGCCGACCGACGAGGTCCGGTTCACCTTCAAGGCCCCCGAGCGCGCGGCCACCGTGGAGCCGGTGGGGTGGAACGATCCGGCGAGCTACATGGCGCTGGTGATGCCCTTGCGGTTGGTGGATTGAGGAGCGAGACGCCTAGCGTTTTCCTGTGGTGTCACGCAGGGTGTCCGTTGGCGCCGGGATCTCGATCTTGAGCGACTCCGGCGCCGGCACCGCGACCTCCGGCACCACCAGCGAATCGATTTCCTCCCCTTCCGGCGGTATGTACACGTCCACTCCGTGATAGCGCGCCAGGATGAGATTGCGGCGCTCCAGCAACCGGTCGACCCGGAACGTGGGATTGGACGTCCGGGGATGCGGTAGCGTGGCGGCGAGGGCCGCGGCCTGCCGCTCGTCGAGGCTCGCGGCCGGTACGCCGAAGTACGCCCGGCTTGCGGCGTCCGCGCCCCAGATCCCGGGTCCCCACTCTGCCACGTTGAGATACAGCTCGAGGATGCGGTCCTTGGAGAGCGCGAGCTCGAGCGACAGTGCCGTGACCGCCTCCTTGAGCTTGCGGAGCGGATTGCGCGACTGCGACAGGTAGAGGTTCTTCGCGAGCTGCTGCGTGATGGTGCTCGCGCCCCGCAGCCGGTCGCGGTGCCGCCACAGGCCGGCCAGCGTGGCCCACCAGCCGTCGCGCCCGTTCACGCCCAGCGCATCCGCGATCTCGGTCGGATCGATGCCCCGGTGCGTGCGAAAGCGTGAATCCTCACCGATGATGACCATGCGCTGGAGCAGCGGCGAGATGTCCCGCAGGGCGGACGGTCGGACCGTCGGACCGGCGGACCCCTGGTCCGCCCGCAGTCGCATCATCGCGGTCTCGCGCGGCCAGTGATCGCGCCACCACACGGGCGGCGGCCACACCCCGACGAGCCACGCGAGCGCTACGGCTGCGAACCCTAGCGCCCAGCGCCCGCGCTTCCTACGTTTCGCGTCCGCCATGGGCACGCTGGATCTCTCCACGCTCCGTCGTCGCCTGCAACAGGCCCTGGGCGACGAATTTACCGTCGGTGCCCTCCTGGGCGAAGGCGGCTTCGCCGCCGTCTTTCGAGTTCACGACGCCGCGCTCAACCGCGACGTGGCAATCAAGGTCCTCGACCTCGGTCTCACGCCCTCCCCCGCGCTCGCCGAGCGGTTCGTGCGCGAGGCGCGCACCATCGCTCACCTGGAGCACGCCAACATCGTGCCGATCTACAAGGTGGGCGGTTTCAAGAACGAGGTGCTCTACATCGTCATGCGCTGCGTCGACGGGCCGTCGCTACGCCAGCTGCTGGAGAAGCAGCGGCGCCTGACGATCGCGGACGCGGCGCGCATCGCGCGCCAGGTCGCCGACGCGCTCGCCTACGCGCACGGGCGCGGCATCGTCCACCGCGACGTCAAGCCGGACAACATCCTCATCGACTCGACGGGCCGCGTGGTCGTCACCGATTTCGGGATCGCCAAGGCGGCCGAGGCGGCGGCCTCCCAGCTCACGACCGAGGGAATGGTGGTCGGGACGCCGCAATACATGAGTCCGGAGCAGGCGACGGGCGAGCGCACGGACGGCCGCTCGGACGTGTATTCCCTGGGAGTCGTGCTGTACCAGATGCTCGCGGGGGAGCCGCCCTTCAACGGAGAATCAGCGCAATCGATCCTCATGAAGCAGGCCACCGCAACGCCCGTCCCGATCACGCGGATGCGGAGCGACGTCTCGCAGCCCCTGGCCGCGGTGCTGGACCGGATGCTCGCCAAAGACCCGGCCGAGCGCTACCAGACGGCCGAGGAGGTGAGCCGGGCGTTGGTGGGCGCGCTCCCCACCGCGGCGCGTGACCGGGTCAAACTCCGCTACGGCTGGATGTCCACGGCGATCAAGTCTCTCGTGGGCGTGGGATTGGTGGGATGTCTCGTGGTGGTGGCGTTCGCGGCGGGCGCGGCGGTCGTCGCGTGGACCGTGTTGAGCGGCCCGCCCCGGCTCGACGCGACGGCGCCGTTCTCGGATAGCCTCACCGCCGCGCTGCGCCGGCGCGGCGCACTGCTGCCGCGAGACACGGGGCTGTTCGCGTTCATCCCGGACGGGCCCCAGGATTCGGTCCTGTTCCTTGTCGGGAAGCGCCGGGTCGCCGTCGCGACGCCGCGCGGCGCTCGCACCTATCCGCGGGAGGGCGTAGCCTACGGATTCCACGTGCGCTGGGGAGTCGGGCCGCGGTTCGTGCTGGTGTTGCGCGTGGCGGGCGGGCGGCGCGATACGGTGTTTACGAATCTCTCGCCGCGCGGCCTGTACGTGATGGCCCGGCGCCTGGACCCGCTGTTGCGTCAGGACGCGCGGTCGGGCGTAGGCGCGCGCACGCGGCTCTAGCGGCGGGCGGTACGCCTGGAGACGCCGTACAGGCTCGCCGTCTGGATCCGGCTCACGTCCCCCGGCGTGCTCGCAACCGCGCCGAGCACGTCGCGCGCACCCACGGACAGCCCGACGGCGAGGGCGGTGCGTCGCAGGTGGCGATCCGTGTCGAGTCGGGCCAGGACGCTCACCGCGAGGCGGCCGGGCGCCCCCCAACGCCCGCCCACGGCGTACCCCTCCTGGGCGGTGTCGCTGCTGAACCGCGCGTGCGCCGACAGGGCCGCCCGGGGCCCCAGCGGCCGCCAGCTCAGCCCCGGGATGTAGGTGGTGGTGAGCCGGACCCCGCGGATCGTCGGCTGCCCGATGTTCGTGATGACGGCGGCCGCCGCCAGCGCCGGCTGCAGGGGGTAGGTCAGTCCCAGGTCCCAGCTCGAGCCGCTCGCGGCACCTCGGTAGAGGGTCGTCGCGATTCCGAGCTCGAGCCCATGGTACGCTCCCGCGAGACCGGCGCGGTATGTATGGCCGCGGAGCCCCCCGTCAAAGACGTCCCGCTGGTAGCCGAAGGCGAGGCCCCGAGAGTTGAATCCCAAGGTGAGCTGGCGCAGGCGGCCTGCCGCCCCGGGCTCGCCGACCGTGACGTCGGCGTTCACGGACGCCTCGAGCCCGCGCGCCAGCCCCGCCGGATTCACCCACAGGGCGCGCGCGTCGGTCAGGTCGCTCGGATGGAGGTAGGCGGTGGCCCGGTTGGGCGCGACCTGCGCGGACCCGCCTGCGGCGAGGAGAACAAGCAAGCCGACCTGTCCACCTGACCGCCCGACCGCGCGACCGCCCCCCACTACGGCAGCACCGCCACCGACGACCGGGTGACCTGGATGACCGGGATGCCGAATCCTTGGACGGGGAAACTCACCGTCAGACCCGACGAGTCGCGCGACTCGCCGCCCAGGTAGCGGCCATCCGCCGCGATGTAGGCTACGCCGCTGACGCTGCCCGTGCCGCCCAGCTCGAACGGCTGGCCGCCGCCGTCCCCCGACCCCTGGATCGTGTAGCTCGCTCCGATGTCGAGGCGCAGGCTGGGCACGCCACCGCGATCCTCCCACGCCGCCGCCGCGGCATGGGCGATCGTGCGGCGGGTGACGACCGCCCCGCCGCCGTGCTGCGTTCCCGACAGGGTATCCGTCCAGTCCGCCCCGAGCTTCAGGCCCTCGGCCGGGAGCCGCGGCAGGAAGTCGCGGAAGTTGCCGAGCAGCTGAAGCAGCGCCTGGGCGAGCGCCGTGTCGGACGCAACCGGGTTACGGAATGCGCCGCGCCCGTCGAGGCGGCCGTCGAACACGAGCCGGCGCGCTCGGGTCATGCTCACGGCGACGACGGCCGGCGTACCGGAGTCCGCGACGACCGAGTCCACCGTGAAGCTGGCGCGATACCCGAGGCTGTCGCTCGGGCCCGTGATCAGGAGGACGACGAAGATCTGGGCGCCGAGGTCCTGCGACTGCGGCTGACCGCCCAGCGCCTGCTGGATGTGCAGTCGCCGGTGGACCACGTAGCGCAGGACGCTCGGACCGTAACGCACCGGCGCGGGCGCGCGTGGCGCGGCGGTGCGGGTGGTCGCCGGGGTGGGGGCTGTGGGGGTGGAGGTCGGGGTGGCGGCGTGGCCGCCGGAGGCACAGGCGGCCGCCAACGCCGCCCCCAGGCTCCGCAGACCGCGGGTCATCGCGACCGCCCTCACGCTCCCTTGCGGTCGCTCTTGGTGCGCCCGAAGATGGCGACCATTTCCTGTCCCTCGCTCGAGACACGCAGCAGCTTCCAGCCGCGCTTGCGCATGTCGGCGCGCCAGCCGATGAGCTTCTCCCATTCCTGGGACGTGGTCCGGAAGACGCGCAGGTCGGCGACCGCCTCCCAGTGCGGAGGGTACGGTTTGGCCGTCATGGGGAGCGGAGACGGTAGGGCCATAAGCCGAGTTCTGTGTGCCCGCTGATGAGGGGCAGATGGTCATCTCTCTGGGATGGCTGTCGCCAGCCACCTCATGCGGCCTACCCGCAGCTCAGACGACCCGGGCAGGGTCTCGCTGCTTACTTGGCCTTGCTCCGACCGGGGGTTGCCGTGCCGCGCCTGTTGCCAGGCGCGCGGTGGGCTCTTACCCCACCTTTTCACCCTTACCCTTTGGAGAAAAGGGCGGTCTGTTTTCTGTGGCCCTTTCCGTCGCCTTGCGGCGCCCAGGCGTTACCTGGCAGTCTGCCCTACGGAGCTCGGACTTTCCTCAGCGCGCCAGTGCAGCCGGCGCACCGCGACCATCGCACCCTACCGCCTCCCGCGGGGAAAGCTACTGACCGGGAGAGGGCGGGGGCAAGCCTAGCGCATCAGGCGCCTCAGCAGGCGCGCCAGGCTGTCAGCGGGGAGCCGGCCGCGGGGAGGGCGCGGGCCGCCGCCCGGAGGCATCGCCTCGTCGGCGTCGAGCCAAAAGCCATCGTTCTCCTTGAACACCGCCTGGCGCAGCCCGGCCGAATCCCGGCTTGCGAGGATCGCTGGCGCAAGCTCAGTGGCGTGCACGGCGTTGACGCCGCGCGCCCGGTACAGCGCGAGCAACTCGCGCGTGGAGCGCTCGGGGGTGAAGAGCAGCAGGGGGCGATCCGGCAGCGCGAAGCCGCGCAGCAGGCCGAGCGAGAACCAGTCGGCAGGCGCGTGGCTGAAACGGAACGCGAAGTAGAGGTCCCGCCGCAGCTTGAGCACGCGGTCCCGGAGCGCCGCGCCGCGCTCGGCGACTTGGTCCTCGAGCGCCTGGTAGTAGCGCGGCAACAGGCCCGCCTCGCGCAGCGTGGCGTAGCGCTCGCCCACCGGCAAAGAGTCGAACGACCCCTGGCGGCCGAGCCGGGCCATGGTAGGCCGCCAGGCCGCATCGCAGAATTCCTGACCCATGGTGTAATCGGCGCCGGCGCCGACGTCCTGCCACTGGTCCAGCGCCAGGGCGATCACCAGGGCGCGCTGCTCGGCGGCGAGGCGGGCGAGCGCCCCGTAGGCGGTGGCGAGAATGTCCTTCCAGAAGAGCGAATCGAGGGCGCACCACGTCGCGATCCCTTCGCCGCGGGCGCCGCGCGACGAATCGGCCAGCGGGACGCGGGCGTCGCGGGGATCGAAGGCGGGGATCCACGCGACGCTCGTGGGCTGTAGGCGCGTGACGGCGTCGCTCCAGGCCCGCCGCACGAGATCACGCTCGTCGCGGCGCGCGCGCACAGTGTCGGTGGCCCAGGGGTCCGCGTCGCCTGCGAGCAGGTTCAGCCCGCCGACGTCGAGGAAGCTCACGAGCGAGTCGAAGGCGGCGGCGGGCCGCGGTACACCGCGACCGTCACGAGACGAGAGCAGCGGGCTCCACAGCGTCCGCAGGCCCTGCAGCCAGGCGGGCGATCCGGGGGCTCGCGCCAGGGCCGCGGGCTGGAGCGGCAGCGGCGTGACGGTGACGCCCTCGGGCGGCGCGAGTCGCGGGGGCAGCCACTCGAGCGGGGCGGGCGCCTGGGCGAGCGCGAGGGCGACGCCGTGCGCGGCCGCCGGCACGTGCGCCCACTCGGCGGGGCGCCGGGTCCAGCGCGCCAGGCCGATCAGGAAATCGCGGGTGCGCTTGAGGGCGTCGCGCTGGAGCGGTGGCATCGTCGTGGCGCGGTACTGGGGCCCGAGCGCTCCCAGCGCGTGGCGGCTGATGACGACGACGAGCCCCTCGCCCACGCGCACGGCGGCCACCGTCACCGCTCCGGGGCGCGCCGCGGGGCCCGTCGGCGTCCGGACGAAGGCCTGGCGGCTCGTGGTCGCGAGCACGGCGCTCCGGTCGCGCGCGAAGATGACGTGGTTCCGTTCGAGCGGGAAGGGGTCGAACGCCGAGCCGAGCGGCTCGTCGCCCACACGTTGCGCCTCCGCCCAGGGTTGGGCCAGCGGGACTGCCGGCCGGCGGGTCGCGGTATCGTCCACCACGCGGTCGCCGATCGCGAGCCCCGCGCCCAGGGACTCGAGCCAGCGGTTCGCGATCCAGCGGTCGAGGTACCCCTCCCCGTCGCCTGCGTACCCCAGCACCACGACGCCGCCGCCCCTCAGCCACTCGTTCAGGATCGCGAGGTCGCCCGCCGAGAGCGCGTCCGACGGGCCCTCGGGCTCGCGCCCGCCGAGCATGATCACGGTGCGGTAGCGCTCCAGGTCCTGGCGCGTGAGATGGGGATAGAAGCGGCGATACTCGACCGTGTACCCGACGTCGTGCCAGGGGCGAGCGGTGCTCTGCAGGACGACGGCGTCCGAGAGCGCCGGGTCGAGCAGCAGCAGGCGCTGCGGCTGGCAGGCCGCAAGCAGCAGCAAGACGGTCGGACGCAGTGCGCTCACAGTGTGTCTTTCGGGCCGCTTGACGATGCCGGAACCGGGCTACAGCCTCAAGCCTAACAGGAGGCTACTATGACGACGTACCGCCGGACCCGCCTGGCACTTGCCACGGCGCTATGGCTTGGCCTGTGGGCCAACTTGGCCGCGGCCCAGGACACGACGGCCACACTCCTCAAGGTCCTGGGCGAAGCCGTGGACGGCTACCGCACGGGCCAGCCCGTGTACGTGGTCGCGGCGTTCCGGTCCCCCTATCCGGTGTACGGCGTCTTCTCGAGCAGGGACTCGGCGACGAGCGCGCTACCCCGGGCGGGCAGAGGCTATAGTGTGTTCGGCCCGTACGTCGCTCCTCCGGACGGTCCGGGCGAGGTCCGCTACGCGCTGCGGGCTTGCCCCCATTACTGGCCCACGGTCTACAAGTGTCCGACGCGCTCCTTCACGGTCGGGGCTTCGCAGGTGGACTCCGTCCGCGTGACGGTGTTCGTGAAATCGGGTCCACCTCAGTTCACGACGTATCCGAGAGCTGAAGTGGACGCTCTGTTCTTCACGCTCAGTGCGATAGACAAGTTCGTCATTCCCTATTACCAGCGCCTGTTGGGCGCCGCCTACGCCGACTCGCTGCGCAAGGGGTTTGTGCAGGGATTCTACGCGGGAGGGCGTTCGGCCTACGAGAGGTAGCCCTCAGGGCTCGAGCCCGACCAGCGCTCGGAACCGTGGATCGGATCGGAGCGGCCGGAACCATGGGCTCTGGCCGATCGATTCGCGGGACTGGGGCCTCCACCGGAGGTAGCCGGTCAACAAGCGGAGCGCTTCGTCCCGTTCCCCGATCAACAGGCGCACGTAGGCCTCCTCGTCGGCGATCTGCGCCGCGAGACTGTCGTCCTTCGCGCCCTTGCGGGCTCGCAGTAGCACGGCTCTCGCGCTGTCGGCGAGGCCGGTGCGGGCGACGACCGCAGCCACCATCAAGCGCCGGTCCAGCCACGGCACCGTGGTAGGGCCCCCGCTGTCCATCGTTTCGGCATTTGTGAGCAGGCGCCAGGCAGTCGCGATCTGGTGCTCGCCCTTTGCCGACCAGCCCAGGATGCGGAGCTCGCAGTCGACGAAGTTGGGATCGCGAGGAAAGCGCTGGACGCCCTGCTGGCACCAATCCTGCGCCTCGTCGAAGCGCTCGCGGAGCAGCATGGCGAAGTAGAGGTCCGCTATCACGGTCGCCGCGTCGCTCAGATAGGCGTCGGCATCCAAGGCGCGGCGCGCCGACTGCTCCGCCTCCGCGAACCGGCCGGTGCTGTAGTACATCTCCGCCAGGGCGTACCAGGCCCGGGCCACGGTGGGGTCGCTCACGACTGCGGCCCGGAGATCCCGCTCGGCGGCCGCCAGGGTATCGGGCGCTGCGAGCGGAGCGTTTCTCCATAGCTCGTAGCGGAGTGTCCCGCGCAGCGCCAGAGCCTGGGGGTCGCCCGGCTTGTGCGCGAGCGCTTGTTCGGCGAAGCCCATTCCGCGGGTGACCCAGTCGGCGAAGGCCCGCGCGGGCCGAGCCGGCGACACGGTGGCGCCCGCCGGCCTCGCCATCAGCGTCAGCCGCGCCTGGGTCAGCGTGTACCAGCCCCGCGCGATGATCGGGAGGATCCATCGCTGATCGATCACCTGCGCCCGCGCCAGCAAGGAGTCGGCGGCCCACACTGCGTCCGCTCCTGCCCGGGAGTCGCCGGCTTGCATTAGGGTCCGGGCGTCTTCCCAGAGCGCTTGCGCCCGCTGGTAGAGCTCCCACGCGGCGACGCTGTTCGTGCTGGCCCGCTGCGCGCGCAACTGAATGGACTGACCGAGCCGCTCGCGCAGGAAGCTGGCGATCTTCTCGGCAACGCTGTCGCGCAGGCCCAAGAGATCCGCGCCGGGTCGCTGGAAGGTCTGGCTTTGGAGTTGCTGCCCGCTCTCTGCGTCGATCAACCTCACGGCGACGCGCAGCCGCGCCCGTGAGCCGGTGACGCTGCCGGCCACGACCGTTCCCACCTTGAGTTGACGCGCGATGCTGTCCAACGGCACGGCCCGGTCTCGGAACGGTCTCGCACCATTGGCCGAGATCACGTGCAGCGCCTGCACGTGGCCCAGTCGGTCGATGAGGTCTTCGGTGAGACCGTTGGCTACGGGGCCGAGGGTGCGGTGGTCGCTCAGGTCGTCGAAGTAGAGCACCGCGACGTGCGTAGGATTCAGCGCCCCGGTGGCGGCGATCGCCGGGGGTCCCCGCCGCGCCCATGCCCACCACCCGGCCGCGGCGACGAGCACGGTGGCGACGCCAAGCAGCGCCCGTGGACGCGGGCGCGTCGGCCGGCGGCCTGCGCCGGACTTCCGTGCCTGCGCCAGCGCCGCGCCGAATTCGTGGGCGCTCCCGAAGCGGTCGGTCGGGGCCGCGGCGAGCGCCCGGTCCAGTACCTGCTGCAACGCGACCGGCATCGTGGGACGCCGGGCCTGGCGCGGGCTCTTCGTCGCTCGGCGCTCTTCGGCCCGCCCCGGTGGTAGCCGTCCCGTGAGCATCTCGTGGAGCACGCAGCCGAGGCTGAAGATGTCGCTGCGGCCGTCGAGCTCCTGCTCGCCACTCGCTTGTTCGGGGCTCATGTACCCCGGGGTCCCCACGCCGATGCCGGTGCTAGTCACCCGCGCCCCGCCGGCGGCGCTGACCGCGCGTGCGATCCCGAAATCGGCCACCACGGCGTGCTGCTCGACGAGGAGGATGTTCTCGGGCTTGATGTCCCGATGCACGAACCCCTGGCCGTGGGCGTAGCCCAGAGCGTCCGCCACTTCCACCGCGATCCGCACCGCCTCGTCGAGCGGGAGCAGCTCCTCCCGGAAGAGCCGGTTGCGCAGCGATTCACCGGCGACGTACGGCATGACGTAGTAGAGCGAGCCGGCCGCCTCGCCCGAGTCGTGGAGCGGCAGGATGTGCGGATGGGTCAGATGAGCCGCGATCTCGATCTCGCGCAGGAACCGGTCGGGCCCCAAGGCGGCCGCGAGTTCCGGCCGGAGGATCTTCACCGCCACCGGCCGGTGGTGCTTGAGATCCTGGGCCAGCAACACGGTCGCCATGCCCCCGCGGCCGAGCTCGCGCTCGATGACGTAGCGCTCGGCGACCGCCGCCTTGAACCGCTCCAGAGGGTCGTTCACCGACCGCTGTGCTTCATTCCTCCCCCGCAGCGAACGGCTGGATCGCCTCGCGCATCTCCCGCGCATCCTGCCACCGCTCCTCGCGCGCCTTGGCCAGCGCGCGGGCGATCGCGGCGGCGAGCGGTGGAGGCACGTCGGGCCGCACCCTGAGGAGGTCGGGAGCCGGCTGGTGTTGCTGCATGTCGAGCACCGCCGCCGCGCTGGGCGACGAGAAGGGGGGCCGACCGGTGAGCGACTCGAACAGCACCACGCCAAGCGAGTACACGTCGGTGCGCCCGTCCACGTCCGGCGCGCCCGCCGCCTGCTCCGGGCTCATGTACTCCTCGGTCCCCACGACGAACCCGCTGCGCGTCACGCGGTCCTCGCCCGAGTGCGCGATGGCGCGGGCGATCCCGAGGTCAACCAGCACGGCGCCCTGCGGCGACAGCACGATGTTGTCGGGCTTGATGTCCCGGTGGGCGATGCCGTGCTCGTGAGCGTGCGCCAGGGCGTCCAGCACCTCGCACCCGATCCGCGCCGTGCGGCCGGCGGAGAGCCGACGCTCCCGCCGCAACAGCTGCCGCAGCGTCTCTCCGGGGACGTAGGGCATCACGAACCACAGCAGGTAGTCCGTCTGCCCGCTGTCGAGCAGCTTGGCGATGTGCGGGTGATCGAGCTGCGTGGCGTAGCGGATCTCGCGCAGGAACCGGTCGGCGGCGACCGACACGGCGAGCTCGGGGTGGAGCACCTTGATGGCGACCTGGTGGCCGCTCCGGTCGTGCGCGCCGAAGATGGACGCGTTGCCACCCCGGCCGACCGCCGTGATCACGGTATAGCGGTCGCCCAATGCCTGCCGCACGCGCTCGATCAGCTCTCGCCCCGGCACCGGCGCACACCCTCGCGTCCACCGCCCGTCGGCCGCCTCCTGGCTGCTGCGCGGGCGTAAACGCTAAGAATAGAGTCCGGGACGAGAGGCGGCCAGAAGGCGGGGATCCGGCTCCGCTCCAGGGGCTGCCCGGCTCGCCGCGCGCGGCGCGCCCGATCATCTTATCCGCTGGATGGACTGCTATCTGGTGCAGCACGGCGAGGCGAAGCCGGAGCAGGAGGACCCCGCTCGCCCGCTCACCGACCGAGGCCGGCGCGAGGTCGCGCGCGTGGCGCAGGCGGCGCAGCGCTCGGAGTTCGCTGTCGCCGAGATCTTCCATTCGGGAAAGCTGCGGGCGCAGCAGACGGCGGACCTGCTCGCGGCAGCTCTTTCTCCTGTGGGCGGCGTACGCGCGGTCGCAGGCCTCGCGCCCCTGGACGATCCCGCCGCTGCTCGCGAGCTCCTCGACCAGGCGGCCGCGCCAAGGATGCTCGTGGGACACCTCCCGCACCTGAGCCGGCTCACCTCACTCCTCCTCGTCGGTGATCCGACTCGCGAGATCGTGTCCTTCCGCATGGGCGCCATCGTGTGCCTGACCCGGGAGGAGGAGCGCTGGCGCCTCAAGTGGATCCTGACCCCGGAGCTCGTTCCGTGAGCAACCTCTACCGCCCCGTACCGCCTTCTACCGCCCCTTACCGCCAATGACCCAGATCGAACCCGTCCAGGGCGACATCACGCAGCAGCCGGTGGACGCGATCGTCAACGCCGCGAACACGACGCTGTTGGGCGGTGGAGGCGTGGACGGGGCGATTCACCGCTCTGCGGGTCCCGAGCTGCTGGAAGAGTGCCGAAAGATCGGCGGCTGCCCCACGGGAGAAGCCCGCCTCACACGAGGCTACCGTCTACCGGCGAAGTACGTGATTCACACGGTGGGCCCCGTGTGGAGCGGCGGCAAGCGGCGGGAGCCCGAACTGCTGCGCGCCTGCTACGACAACTCGCTGAAGCTCGCGAAGGAGCACGGCATCAAGTCGGTCGCGTTCCCGTCGATCAGCACGGGCGCGTATCGCTATCCCATCGTGCAGGCGGCGCGGATCGCGGTGGGAACAGTGCGGGAAGCATTGAGCGAGACGACGTCCGTGGAACTGGTGCGGTTCGTGTGCTTCAGTAAAGCGGATCTGGAGGTCTATCGAGCGATCTTGGGGGAGCGGGGAGCACAGAGCGGTACCTGACGGTGCGGGCGAAGAGTCTCACGGTTGCGGCGGTGCACCCACCCGGCCCAGCCCGGCGCGCGCCGCCTCAATGTACACCCGCAGCGTCGTGTCTCCCCCGGCGCCCACCGAGAGAATGAACCGATAGGCGGTCGCCGCGCTCGCCTGGTCGCCGCGCGCCTCGGCGAGACGCCCCTGCTCCAACAGCTTCGAGAGGACGCGCGCGTTGCGCGAGGTCAGCCCGGGATCGCGCGCCAACTGGGCACCGAACCGCGCGAACAGGTAAGCGCCCGCGAACGCGAGGACGAAGACCGCCGCCGTGAGCAGCAGCGCGATGCGTCGCCCGCGCCGCGGCGACCCACGCTCCGCGACGATCGGAACCAGGAACCGCTTCATCGTGGGCCTTTCCGTTGCCGTGGAATCCGCCGGTTGACGGAGGGTTGAGCCCCCGGCCAAGGCGTCACCGAAGCGAAGCGAGCACGTCGGTGGCCTTGAGCCCGGGTTGACCTGCCGGCGTTATGCTGCCGTCGCATGGTGACCGTGTGCACCGTCCTCCCCCCGACCGAGCGCCCCCGCGTCGACGCCGTGGGCGACGGCTGCTTCGCAACGCTGCACGCCGATTCGTTCCGCGACGTGCTGCGGGCCGCCCGCACGCGGCGCGTGGACGCGCTCGTGATCTCGGTGCATCGCTGCCGCGGCGACGAGCTGCCGGTGGTGGCGCGCTTCGTGCGCGAGTTCCCGGCGATTCCCACGGTCGCCCTCGTCTCGCGGCACGACGGCGCGGCGACCGAGGCGCTGCTGCGCCTGGGAGCGACCGGGGTCCGCACGGCCGTCGACTGCACCGAGCCCGGAGGCTGGCGGCGCCTGCGGGAGCTGATCGCCCATCCAGCCTCCCCGGTGGCGGCGCGCATCCTCGGCCGGCTGGTGCCGGCGCTGGAGGGCGCGCCGGACGACGCGCGCATCTTCTTCGAGGTGCTGGCGCGGCTCGCCCCTGTCCTCACCACCGTCCGTCGCCTCGCTCGCCATCTGCAGATGCGGCCCAGCACGCTCATGTCACGCTTCTACCGCGGGGGGCTACCCTCGCCCAAGAGCTACCTGGCCGGGATGCGCTTGCTGCACGCCGCCCATCTGCTCCAGAACCCCGGCCTCTCCGTGTCGGACGTGGCCTACCGGCTCGACTACTCTTCGCCCCAGAGCTTCGGCCGCCACCTGAGGGCCATGCTCGGCGTCACCGCTGGCGAGTTCCGGCGCCGCTTTCCCTTCGACGTGTCGCTGGAGCGCTACGTCGATCTGCTCGTCACCCCGTACCGGGAGGCCCTGCGCGCGTTTCACCCCTTCAATGCGGGGATGTGGGACCAAGGCACCCACGCCGCTCGCGCCTCCTGGGCGGGGTGATCTAGTCCGCGGCGGCACGCGCCACGGGATGCTCCGTCGCGTCGTGCTCGCGCTGCAGCACCGAGAAGCGCGCGATGCTCGTCCGCAGTCGCTCGGCGAGCTGCGCCAGCTGCTGGGAGGTCGCCGTCAGGTCTCCCATCGACGTGATCTGGGCCTGCGTGGCGTTGGCGGCGCCGTCCGCGCTCTCCGCAGACCCGCTCGAGATCGCGGCCACCTGCTGCAACGACTGCGCCAGCTCCGCGAGGCGCTGCGCCTGGCTGCGCGACACGTCCGCCGTCGCGTTGACGAGATCGCCCATCAGCTTGATCCCCTGGTGCAGCTCCTGCAGGGCACCGTCCGCCTCGGCGGCAACCGCGCCGATGTCCCGCACCTTCGCCTCCCCTGACTGCATCGCCCGCGCCGCCGCTTCGATCCCGGCCCGCAGATCGGAGACGAGCTCGGCAACCTCCCGCGCCGACCGCCCCGCCTCCCCGGCGAGCGCGCGCACCTCGTCCGCCACGACGGCGAACCCCTCACCGTGCTCCTCCGCGCGGGCGGCCTCGATCGCGGCATTGAGCGCGAGCAGGTGGGTCTGGCGGGCGATGCGGGCGATCGTCTGCGCGAACACGCCGATCCGCTCCGACATCCCCGAGAGACTGGCGACGGTCGCGGCCGTGGCGCGCACCTCCTCGCCCACCGCGCGCAGCGTCTGACTGGCGCGCGCCACGCGATCGCGGCCGCGCTCGGCGGCGGCGATGAGCCGCCCCGCGTCCGCTTGCATCAGCTCGGCCCGCACGCGCAAGGACTCGGCCTGGTCCGCCGCCTTCGCGCTCTCGCCCCGGGCCCCGTCTGCGAGCGCGCGCTGGCTCGCGAGATCGGTCGCGAGGCGCTGCGCGGTGTGCGTGACCGACTCGGACGTCGCGTGCAGCTGCTCGGCCGACGCGGCGAGCTGCTCCGCGAACGCCGCCACTTCGTCCGCTTCGCGCTGCACGGTCGAGATCGTCGCTCCGATCTCCTCGAGCATCCGGTTGAAGCTCTTCTCGAGGAAGCCCAGCTCGTCGGACTCTCCGGCCGGGGCCCGTACCGCCAGGAACCCCTGCTCCGCTTCCCCCATCACCGAGCGCGCGCCGCGGATGCGGTGAATCAGGGTCGCCGGAATCTCTTTCAGCGCCATCGCGATGAGCGCGAACAGGGTCGTCTCGAGCGCGGGCCCGGGCGACAACGCCGGCGCTCCGCCGTACCACGCGTGATGCAGCTCGACGGCGAGCAGATACGCGGGGGCCGTCATCAGGACGAGAAAGTTGCCAACCGTGCGACCTTGGTCGAAAGCATAGGGCAGCACGGCGATCAGAAACGCCGCCACGAACCCCCCGGGCCCGAACCACACGATCACCACCGCGACGAGTAGCAGGTCCAAGAGCGCCAGGGCGTAGATGAACCACCAGCGGTACCAGCCGCGCTCGTTGATCATGCCGACGAGCGCATTGAGGACGGCCGCTCCCCCGGCCACGAGTACCATGGTTGCCGGGCGGGTCCTGACGACCCCGTAAGCCCAACCGAGCAGCCCCATGACGAACCCACCCCCCACCATCCACCAGCGCCGTCGCAGGCTGCGCGCGAAGGTCTCGAGGTCCTTGAGGCGCTGCTCCACCCCTTGGGCTTCGTCCTTCCAGCCGCGGAGCCGGAAGGCGAGAGAGCCGCGGGCCGGGGCGGCGGCGTCGGTCACGTGAGGCCGAGCTCCGTGGCGCGGACCAGCACCTCGACGGCGTATCCCGCGCTGTCCAGGGTGGTGCGGCCCCCCTCTTCCCGATCCACGACGGCGAGCACCCCCAGCACGCGGCCGCCTGCGCTCTCGACCGCCCGGATCGCCTCTGCGGCGGATCCGCCCGTGGTGATGACGTCTTCGACAACGACGACGGCAGCGCCCGCAGCGAAGCACCCCTCGATGCGCCGCGCCGCCCCGTGAGTCTTGGGCTGCTTGCGCACCGTGAAGGCGTCGAGCGTGTGGCCACCGGCGTGTGCGGCGGCGGCGATGGCGAAGGCGACGGGGTCGGCGCCGAGCGTCAGCCCTCCCACGAAGCGGGGCTCCCACCCACGTGCCGCGAACCGCTCCAGCGCCAGGGGACCCACGAGGGCGAGCCCCTCTCCCGACATGGTCGTGCGACGGGCGTCGATGTAAAACGAGGACCGCCTTCCCGAGGCGAGGACGAAGTCCCCGCGCTCGACGGAGCGCTCGCGGAGCAACTGGCACAGGCGCTGCTGCGGGAAGACACTCTTCGTCAACATTAGTAGTTGCCCTTACTACTACGAATCACGGCTGACGACCCTTCTGAGCGCGTCGAGGAGTCCGCGGCGTGCCGGCGGCGGCTGCGCCGCGACCGCCGCCTGGACGTCGGCGGCGAACGCCAGCACCGTCGGCTGGCGCTCGGCTGGGGAGCGGGCGAGCCCGCGCATCACCGCGGCTTCGAGGGCGGCGGGGAAGGTGCGGCCGGGGGCGGCCTTGGTGAGCGGCTTGGGGGGCTGGGTGAGGAGCTGCTGGAACAGCTCCCGTGGGCTGCGCCCCGAGTGCGGGTGCTGTCCGGTGAGCAGGTAGTAGGTGATCGTGGCGAGGCTGTAGATGTCGGCGCGCCCGTCCACCAGCTCACCCGACAGTGCTTCGGGTGCCACGTACTGCAGCGTCCCCACGAAGAAGCCCGTCCGGGTGAGCCGCTCCTCCGGTGGCAGGTCCGCGTCCCGCGCGATCCCGAAGTCGAGCAGCTTCACGCTCTCGGTTTCGCGGTGGTACATGATGTTCTCGGGCTTGAGGTCACGATGTATGATCCCCGCGCGGTGGGCCGCGTCGAGTGCCGCCGCGAGCTGGCCGACGAAGCCCGCGACCGCGGCGGGAGCGAGTGGTCCGCTGCGGTGTAGCAAGTCCGCGAGCGACTGCCCCTCGGCCCACTCGAGGGCGAGGTAGTACAGCCCATCGGCCTCGCCGTAGTCGTAGGTGCGGACCACCCCGGGGTGCTCGACGCGCGAGCCGTACCCCGCTTCGCGCAGGAAGCGCTTCACGGCAGTGGGGTCGCTCGCGAGCCGCGAGCGTAATACCTTGAACGCACAGGCACCGCGCTCGGGGTGCTCGGCGCGGTAGACATCCGCCGTGCCTCCCTCGCCGACGCGCTCGAGGAGGCGATAGCCGGCGATGGTGCGGCCGGCCAGGGTCTCGCTGGCCATGGGGACGCGCGAAACTAACGCCCGGATTTGAGGTTCAGCAAGTGAGACGACTCGCCGCCATCGCGACCGCGCTGCTCGGGTGCGGGGTCGCCGCGTGTGGACCCTCGCCGCGGGGCGGGGTGCCGCCGTCCCCCCAAACTGGCAGCACGGTTCCGAGGCTGTTCGACCCGGTGGGCCTGTACCGCTCGATGGGCCTGCTCGTGGCAGGCCCGCCCTTGCCGTTCATCGCCTCGGCGCGCTACCTGGCCGATCCCTCCCCGGACTCCACCCTCGTCGTCTTCGGGCTGTCGCTCGCCAACCACGCCTTGAGCTTCCGGCGCGACGGCGGCGAGTTCGTCGCCCAGTACCACGTCGAGGTGACGTTCCGCACGGACACCGCGCCGTTGCGCCAGGTCGCGAGCGATGAGACGGTGCGGGTGCGGTCGTTTCAGGAGACGTTGCGCGCGGACGAAAGCGTGATCTTCCAGCAGTTCGTCGGTGTGCCGCCGGGCGTCTATCACCTCAGCGTGCTGGTCCGCGATCGCAGCGGCACGGCGCTGTCGCGGACGGAGGCCGTGGACACGGTCCCGCGGTTGGGCGGGCGCGGCCTCGCCGCTCCGATCCCGATCTACGCGGGCGCGGGGCGCACGACCCTCGCCGCACTGCCGAAGCTCCTTGTGAATCCCCGCGGGACGCTATCGTACGGCGCCGACTCGGCGCGCTTCTACGTGGAAGGGTACGGCCTCCCGGCAGCCGCCCGCGCCGCCGTGCGGGTGCTGGACAAGAATGGCGCGGACGTGTGGCGCGACACGATCACCTTCGCCGGCGACGCCCAGCTCGCCGTGGCGCGTATCGTGGTGCGGCCGAGCGACGTACCGGTCGGCGAGGGTCAGCTCGTCCTCCGCACCGTCGCGAGCCCCCCGCTCGAGGCCCGCCTGCCAATCCTCGTGAGCTTCTCGGATCAATGGGCCCTCACGAACTTCGATTCGATGGTGAGCCTGCTGCGCTACTTCGAACGCCAGGACTGGGTCAGCAAGCTGCGCCAGGCGACCCCTGAGCAGCGACCCGTGGTGTGGCGCGAATTCTTCAAGGCGACGGACCCCGTCCCCATCACGCCGGAGAACGAGGCGCTCGACGAGTACTTCCGGCGCGTCCAGGTGGCGAACGAGCGGTTCCAGGAGGCCGGGGAGCCCGGCTGGCTGACCGATCGGGGGGAAGTGTCCATCTCCCTGGGCGACCCGGACGAGATCTACGATTTCAGCACGGACGTCGCGCGTACCGGCGCCCGCGCGATCCGCTGGACGTACAACACGCTCCGCATCACGCTCTTCTTCCAGGATCAGGCCGGTTTCGGCCGCTTCCGTCTGACGCCGCTGTCGCGAGCAGAATTTCAGCGGGTGCTCGCTCGAGTGCGGCGGTCGTAATGGGCCGGGCTTCCGCCTGGTGCCTCCTCCTGGCCGCAGCTCCCAGGCTGGCCGGAGCCCAGGAGGTGCACACGGTGGGCGAGCGGGCGGAGTCCCTGCGCGCGGCGGGCCGCCCGTGGCATGCGGCGGAGAGCCTGCTCGCCGCCGCGGCGCGCGAGTCGAGACCGAACGCCACATTCGTGGTCGAGGGCGCGAAGGCCGAACTGCACGCGCGCCGCTACGACCGTGCGAAGAGCCTGCTCGCGGGACAGCCGTGGCTCGACGACTACGGCGACGGGGAGGCGCTGGCGGTGCTGGCTGAAGCGGAGTTCCGGCTCGGCGCTTTTCCCCAGGCGGCCGCGCATTACGGCGCCGCGCGGGCGCACGCCCGGGGTCGGCGGGCGGCGCTGCTCGCGGTGCGCGCCGGGGCCGCGTGGGAAGCGGCGGATGAGCGGGACAGCGCCGCCGCGGCGTTCGCCGCCGCGCGCGCCGCCGGAATGCCCTCGATCGACGCATGGCTCCGCGTCCGGCTGGCGCGCGTGGTTCGCGACACCGCGCTCGCGGGCCGGCTGCTCGCCGATGTGCCGTGGCCCGCCGCGCGCGCGGTCCCCGCCGCGCGCGCCCAGGCGCTGATCGGCGCGGGGGACACGGCCGCGGCCCTGAGCGCGCTCGCCCAGGCGGGGAAATCGCTCGACGAGGCGCGGCTCGCGCTCGCGGCGGGGGATACGGCCGGCGCCCGCGCCGCGCTCTACGACCTCATGGCGCGCGCTCCGGACTCGGACGAGGCGGCGGCGGCCGTGGGAGTCGCGCTCGCCGCCGTGCCCGCGGCCGCGCCCTCCGAGCTCCTCGCCTTGGGGCGCGCCATGAAGTCACACGGCGGCGCAAGCGACGCGCGCGGGTTCGTCGAGCGCGCCGTGCGCCTCGGCGATTCGAGCGCGGCAACGCTGCTCTTGCTCGGGGATCTGCTTGGGGGCGCGGGTCGCTACCGGGACGCGGAGCGGGCCTATAGGGCGGCCGCAACGGATTCGCTCGTCGGGCCGCTCGCGATCTACCGCCGCGCCCGGGTGCTGGTGCGCCTGGGGGACCCCGGCGCCGACGAAGCCCTGGCTGCCTTCGCGCAGAGCTACCCGGCGGACACCGCTGCCCCGACAGCCTTGTACCTGATCGGCGACATGCGGGGCGAGCGCGGGGACGCAGCCGGCGCCGCACGCTGGTTCGGCGAGCTGATCGCCCGGTACCCCGTCGACCCGCGCTCCTCGGTCGCCCGATTCCGACTGGCCTTCGAGGCCGCGCGGCGAGGCCTCCTCGACAGCGCCGCGGCGCTGTACCAGTCCGAGGTCACGGCGGGCGCGCCGCAGCGCATGGGGGCGCGTTTCTGGCTGGGCAAACTGGCGCTCCAGCGGGGCGACACGGCCGCGGCGCGGGCCATGTGGCTCAGCCTGGCCCGCGACGACTCGATCGGCTACTACGGGCTGCGGGCCCGCAGGGAGACCGGGTCGCCGCCGCTCGCGTTCGCGGCCGCCACGCCGCCGCCCGTCCCGCCCGGGGTGGTCGCGGCGCTCGGGCGGCTCGACACGCTGATGCTGGCGGGCCTCGACTCCGAGGCCCAGGCCGAGGTGCGCGGCGTACTGGCCCGCGCGCCGCAGGAGTTGGAGGCGTTGCTCGTCTGGAGCGACCGGCTTGCCCAGCGCGGCTTCGGGCCCGCGGCGGTGCGGCTCGGGTGGCAGGCGGCTCTGCGCGTGCCCAACGATCCCCGTGTGCTCCGCGCCATTTTCCCCTGGCCGAACCGCGGCGCGGTCGAGGCCGAGGCTGCAGAGTTCGGCGTGGACCCCCTGCTATTCGTGGCGATCGTGCGGCAGGAGAGCGTGTTCGATCCCGAGGCGCTTTCCCCCGCCGGCGCGCGCGGACTGGCGCAGCTCCTCCCCGGCACGGCCGCGCTGACTGCCCGCGGGCTCGACGTCACGTTTTCCCCCGAATGGATCACCGTCCCCGACCTGAACCTCCATCTCGGCGCCGCGCACCTCGCGGAGCTGCTGCGGCGCTTCGGCGGCCGCCTCGAGCCCGCGATCGCGGCGTACAACGCCGGCGTGTCCCCGGTGACCCGCTGGGTGGGCCGCGAAGGAGCGGACGACCCCGACCGCTTCATCGAGCTGATTCCCTACCAGGAGACGCGCGGCTACGTTCGCTCCGTGCTGCGCAACCGCGAGCTGTATCGGGCTTTGTACGGGATCTCAACCAATTGAGCGGTGGTCAGTTAGGCCGGTGCACCGTCGCGACACTCCGCCGCGCTCTCGTGTATTGACAACGTTTTCGCCCCACGGCAAATCTATCCCGCCCGACACCGGTGCCGGGCAGGCTGTTCAGCCCTAGTGTGCGACTTCGCAGGAGGCAGCTCGAATGGCAAAGGGAAAGGTGAAGTGGTTCAATGACGCCAAGGGGTACGGCTTCATTGAGCAGGAGGGGGGCGAGGACGTCTTCGTCCACTTCTCGGCGATCCAGATGGACGGCTTCAAGACGCTGGCGGAAGGACAGGTCGTCGAGTTCGAGGTGAAAACCGGCGAGAAGGGGCTCCACGCGGCGAACGTCGTCCGAGTGTAATCGCTCCGCACGCCATTCGCTCAGCCCCGCCCGAGCCTCGCAGGGCGGGGCTGTTGTTTGCGGTCTATTATTCTTCTGCACCCATGCCAGGCGCCTCCGCCGCTGCTCCAGCGGCGCCCACGCTCTTCCTCGTCGACGGCTACGCGCTGATCTATCGCGCCTTCTTCGCGATGATCGCACGCCCGCTCAAGACGACGCGGGGTGAGAACACGTCGGCGGCGTGGGGCGTCACGAATTTCCTGCTGCGCCTGCTGGAACAGCACCGACCGGAGCGCCTTGGCTGGGTACACGACGTGGGAACGTCGTTCCGCCAGGAGACCTACCCCGCCTACAAGGCCACCCGCCAAAAGCTCTCCGAGGAGCTGCAACAGGACTTCGATCGTTCGGTCGAGCGGATCGCGCAGCTGCTCGCAGCGTTCGGCGTGCCGCTCGTGGGCGTGGAGGGCTACGAGGCCGATGACGTGATCGGCACGCTCGCCACCCACGCGGCGGGAGCAGGGTTTCGCGTGGTCATCGTCTCGGGCGACAAGGATTTCTATCAGCTCATCGGTCCGAACGTCGTGCTGCTCAACCCCGGCCGGGGCGGGCCCGCGGCCGTGGAAGAGCAGTGGGTGGATGAGTCGAACGCGAGTGAGCGGCTGGGCGTGCCGCCGGCGCGGGTCGTGGATTACCTCGCGCTCGTGGGGGACAGCTCGGACAACATCCCCGGCGTGAAGGGAGTCGGCGACAAGACGGCGCTCGAGCTGATCCAGGCGTACGGCGATCTCGACGGCATTCTGGCGCGCGCGGCGGAGATACGCGGGAAGCGCGCGCGCGAGGCGCTGCTCACGCAGGTCGCGGAGGCGCGCTTGTCGCGCGACCTCGTCACGATCCGGCGCGACGTACCGCTGCCGCTCGAGCTCGACGCCCTCCGGGTGCGGCCCCCCGATCTCCCCCGGCTCACGCAGCTCTTCACGGAGCTGGAGTTCCGGTCCCTGATCCCGCGGTTGGAGCGTCTCGTTGCGGCCCCCCCGGCCCCCCCGGCCCCCCCGGCCCCCCCGGCCCCCCCGGCCCGCCGCCCGCGCCGCCCGCGGTGGCCGCAGCCTCGCCGGCGCCTGGCGCGCGGATCGTGGATGACGCGGCTGGCATCGCGGCGGTCGTCGCCGAGTGCCGCACGGCTCCCGTCGTCGCCTTGGACACAGAAACCACGTCCGTTGACCCGTTCCGCGCGACGCTCGTCGGGATGTCGCTCGCCGTGAGACCGGAGCGGTCCTGGTACCTGCCGTTCGGCCACCTGGCCCCTGATGGAGAGCTCGCCGCGGGTGAGCCGCCGCGCAACCTTCCGCCGCTCTCGAGTCCGGCCCTGGCGCCGCTGCGAGCGCTGCTCGCGGACCCGCAAGTCCCCAAGGCAGGGCACAACGTCAACTATGACTGGCTCGTGTTGCGGCGTCACGGCGTGGAGCTGGCCGGCGTCGTCTACGACTCGATGCTCGCGAGCTTCGTGCTCGACCCGGCGCGGCGCTCCCACGGCTTAGCCGAGCTCGCGCGGGAGCGGCTGGAAATCGAGATGCAGACCTATGCCAGCGTCGTGGGCCGTGGGCCGGGGGGGCGGGGGGGGCGGGGGGAGCAGCCGTTCGCGGAGGTGCCTGTGGCCGTGGCGGCGCGCTACTGCTGCGCCTCCAGCGAGGTCGTGCTGCGGCTGCGAGACGCCTTCCGGCCGGAGCTCGAGGATCACCAGCTCTTCCGGCTGCTCGACACGATCGAGGTGCCGCTCATCCCCGTGCTCGTGGATATGGAGTGGCACGGCGTGCTGGTGGACCGGGAGGTGCTGGGGCAGATCTCCCGTCAGTTCGCGCGGGAGCTGGGGGAGCTGGAGCAGGCCATCTATCGCGCCGCCGGTACGGACTTCAACATCAACTCCACGCCGCAGCTGCGTCACATCCTGTTCGAGAAGCTCCAGCTGCCGGCGCTCAAGAAGACCAAAACTGGCGCGTCCACGGACTTCGAGGTGCTGGAGCAGCTCGCGGCGCTGGGGCATGAAGTGCCCCGGCTCCTCATCGAGTACCGCGAGCTCGCGAAGCTCAAGTCCACCTACGTGGACGCCTTGCCCGGGTACGTGAACCCGGCCACGGGGCGCATCCACACGAGCTTCAACCAGGCGGGGGCCGCGACCGGTCGCCTGTCGAGCTCGGAGCCGAACCTGCAGAACATCCCCGTCCGCACTCCCCGGGGTGAAGCGATCCGTCGGGCTTTCGTCGCGGCGCCCGGATGGCGGCTGCTCACGGCCGATTACTCGCAGATCGAGCTACGGCTGCTCGCCCATCTGTCCGGCGATCCCGCCTTCCTGCACGCCTTCGCAGAGGGGGGGGACATCCACCGCCAGACGGCCGCGATCATCTTCGGCGTGTCTCAGGACGAGGTGACGCCCGACATGCGGGCGCGCGCCAAGACCATCAACTTCGCCACCATCTACGGCCAGGGCCCGTTCGCGTTGTCGCGCCAGCTCGGCATCACGCAGGAGGAGGCAACGGAGTTCATCAAGCAGTACTTCACGCGGTTCCAGGGAGTGCGCGCGTGGCTCGACCGCACGGTGGCCCAGGCCCGCGACCAGGGCTATGTGGAGACGCTGTTCGGCCGCCGGCGCTACGTTCCGCAGCTCAAGGACAAGAACTTCAACATCCGCGCCTTCGGGGAACGCACGGCCACGAACTCGCCGCTGCAGGGTTCGGCCGCCGACCTCATCAAGCTCGCCATGATCGGGATCGACCGGGCCCTGCGGGAGCGCGGTCTCGCCACCCGCATGCTGCTACAAGTGCACGACGAGCTGGTGTTCGAGGTGCCGGAATCGGAGCAGGAGGACGCAACGGGGCTCGTAAAAAGCCACATGGAATCGGCGGCGACATTGCGTGTACCGCTCGTCGTAAGTATCGGCGTGGGAAGGAATTGGGTCGATGCCAAGGGTTAAGCATAGCTCTTGCAGGTTCGGCGGGGGGCGCCCAATATGGTGGCGCCGGGCCTCGGGTTATAGCTCCACGGTTCGGCGCCCTTTAGCGCCCTGGAGGGTGAGCGGTGCTGTCTCGACGTGGCTTTACCCTGATCGAGCTCCTCATCGTGGTGGTGATCATCGGGATCCTCGCGGCTATCGCGATTCCGAAGTTCGCCAACACGAAGGAGAAGGCGTACATCGGCGCGATGAAGTCGGACCTGCGGAACCTCGCAACGGCCGAGGAAGCCTTCTTCTACGACAGCACGAACTACACGACCAACCTGGCGCAGATGAACAACTTCTCCGCGTCGACCGGAGTCACGCTGGTCGTCAATGAGGCCACGCCCGCGGGATGGTCGGCGACGGCGTCGAGCGCCACCACCACGCACAAGTGCTATCTCTTCTCGGGCACTGCGACGCCCCCTGTGAGCGGTATGATCGAAGGCCGTATACTCTGCCAGTAGCAGGCGCCTATCGAGAGTTCGCACGCCGCCGCGAGGGGATGTGCTTCGCCCTGGACGGCGGCGTTTGGCTTCATCGCCACCGCTTGCGCGGGGAGCCGATGGTGCATCTCGTGAGCGCGGACCGCGACAGGCTGCTCGCGCTGGGCCGCGATCTGGGACTGCGCCAGGAGTGGCTGCAGTACAAGCCGCTCAAGGACCCGAGGACCGGACAGCGCGTAGCGGCGTGGCACTGGGACCTGTGGGGTGAAAAGCTTGAGCGGCTAGACGCCGAGACGACGAGGTAGACGCCCAGCGGCCGAGACGCTGAGTGGATCTGAGGAGCAGGGCGCAAGTAAGACCTGCTTCCGCACTCGTCCCTCACATCCACTCGGCGTCTCAGCGACGGGGCGTCTACCTGTTCGTCTAACCGTCTACTTCCCGCTCGAGCTTCGGCGCCCTCACGCCTGGCCACCAGTTCCATCTTCCCGCGATGTGCATGATGGCCGGCACGAGGACCATGCGGATCAGGGTCGCGTCCAGCAGCACGGCGGCGGCGAGGCCGAATCCCACGAGTTGTACCGCGAGGACGCGGGAGAAGGCGAAGGTGCCGAACACGAGGATCATGATCGCGGCGGCGCTCGTGATGGTCGACGCGGTGGCGGACAGTCCCTCCATCGTGGCGTGGTCGTTGCGGCCCGTCTTGTCGAAAACCTCCTTCACACGGGTCAACAGGAACACCTCGTAGTCCATTGACAGGCCGAATACGATGGCGAACACCAGCACCGGCACGACGGCCCAGATCGCCTCGGTCGGCCCCTCGAGGCCGAAGAGCCGCCCGCCGTAGCCGTGCTGGAACACGAGCACGGTGAGCCCGAAGGCGGCGCCCACCGAGAGGCAGTTCAGGAGCACCGCTTTGAGCGGCACGAGCACCGACCGAAAGGCGGCGAACAACATGATGGCCGTGATGCCGAGGACGAGGCCCATCGTCTCGGGGAAGCGCCGCAGCAGCTCGTGTTGCGTGTCCACGTTGGACGCGGCGAAGCCCCCCACCAAGATCTCCGCGCCGCCCAATCCCCGCACGCCGCGGTGCACGACGGCCCGCACATGGCGCGCGACGTCCATCATCCCCGCGAGCGATACCGTGTCGGCGGGGATCACGTCCAGCAGCGTGGTGCGTTCGTCAGTGCTCAAGTAGGCGTCGAAGAACTTCGCGTACTTCTGGCGCGCCGCCGCGGGGTCGCTGTAGAAGAACAGCAGCTGCAGCGTGGACATGTGGGGCCGGACGCTCGCCACGCCGCGCACCTCGCGCACGCGGGGATCCTTGCGGATCGAGTCGGTGAGCGCCTTCAGGCCGCTGAGCCAGCGGCCCCTCGGCGCATGCTCGCCTTCGGGCAGTTGCACGACCACGCGGATGGGCTGGATCACGCCGCTCGCCCCCATCGCCCGGAGCGCCGCCAGGCCCCGGCCGGACTCGGACTCCGGCGGGAACCAGTTCGTCGCCGGAAGGCCGAGCCGGATCTGCGTGGCCGGGAAGGCGAGCAGCACGACGGCGCTGCCGCCCGCGGCGACGGCACGCCACGGGCGGTGGCCCAGCCAGCGGGCCCAGCGCTCCCATCCCGTGGGGGCGTGAAACGTCGCGAGCGGGCGGGCCAGCCATTTGGGGCGATCGATGTTGCGGCCCAGGACGGCGAGCACGGCGGGGAGAAATGTCGTCGCGAGCAGGACGGCGACGAGCACCACGAACAGTCCGCCCACCCCCACGGACCGCGTGTCCGAGAGCGGTGTCGTGAGTAGCGCCGCGAAGCCGACGACCACCGTCAACCCCGACGTGATCACCGCCGACCCGGCCGTCTCGACGGTGCGCACGGCGGCGTCGACCGGCGAGAGCCCGCGGTTCAGTTCCTCGCGGAACCGCGTGACCACGAGCAACGAGTAGTCGATCCCCACGCCGAGCCCCACCATCGTGGTGATGTTCAGCACGAACACCGACATGGGGACGTACCTCGCCGCGATGGTGACGAGGCCCAGCGCGATCGTGATCGCCAGCACGCCGACTACGATGGGGACCATCGCGGCCACCAGCGCCCCAAACGCCACGATCAGCACGACGAGCGTCAGGGGCAGGACCCGCCGCTCGCCACGCTCGCTGTCCTCGGCGCTGATCGTGCGCACGTCGTGATCCAGCGCGGGAAAGCCCGTCACCATCACGTCGAAGCCATCCGCGCCGGGCGCTCGGCCCATCGCGTCGCGGATGGCCGCGCGCAGGTCGGGCACGACGCTCTTGCTGATGTCGCTTGTGAACTCGGGGGTGAGGGCGGCGATCAAGAAGGTGGTGCGGCGGTCCGGGCTCACGAAGCTGGATTCGCCGATCGAGCGGACCGAGATGATCTGACTCACGTAGGCCTGCCGCTCGGCGACGGCCTTCAGCGTGTCGAGCACCCGCTCGAAGCGCTGGTTGGTCCAGCGTACGGGACCATGGACCACGATCGCGACGTAATCGGCGAAGGGGCTGGGGAAGGCCTGCTTGAGGAGCTCCGTGGCGCGGGAGGCCTCCGTGGTTTCGCTGATCCCACCCCGCAGCGCGAGCACCTGCTGGACGTGGCTGGCTCGCGGCGCGAAGAGCAGCGCGAGCGCCGCCCACGCCGCGATGACCCAGCCGCGCCAACGGACGAGGAAGGTCCCGGGGAGCGCGAACAACTACTGTCCCAGCATGCGGAGGCCACAATCATAGAGAGGCCGGGCACCCAAAGCTAGCGGCGGGACCGCGGCGTTCCGCATATTGCGCGCATGGTCGAACGGCGAATTTCCGCACTGCTTGCCGCTCTCGCGGTGCTGCTGGTGTGCGCCATGCTGTGGGACGCGTTCGGAGGCGTGCGCGCGCGCCGGCCGGTGCCCCGAGCGCTCTCAGCTGTCGATACGGCGTCGGCCTCTCACCGTCCGCGGCCGCTGTCGGAGACCACAGCTGTGCAGGGAGCGCGCGTGCCCGCCCCCGTCCCCCCCGCCCCCCCCGGCGCCCCCGGCACTGTCGTCGCGCCGTCCAATGTCTCGTACGCCGAGCTGCTCGCCCGTTCCGAAACGCGGCGCCGCATCCGCGCCAGCGCCGGCCTGACCTATCTCAATGAAGTCGTGGCGGAGACCGGCGACTCGATGCTGCACCGCTGGGATGACCGCCTCCATCGGCCCGTGCGGGTATACCTCGCGACCGGGACGGCGGCCAATTTCCAGCCGCAGTTCCTCGGCGCCGTCCGCGACGCGTTCCAGCGCTGGCAGGAGGCGGGCGTGGCGGTGCGCTGGGATCTCGCGGCGGACTCCGCCGCGGCGGAGGTGCGATTCAAGTGGAAGGTGCAGTTCGAGGAGGAGCGGACGGGCCAGACCGACCTCACCTGGGACCAGGACGGACACCTCCAGACCGCCATCGTGACCCTCGCCACCTTCGATCCCAAAGGGCACCCGCTCGGCACGGACGAGGTGCGCGTCATCGCGCTCCACGAGATCGGCCACCTCATCGGGCTCGACCACTCGTCCGACACGACCGACATCATGTACCCGGTCACCAAGGTGCGGGACCTGTCGCCCCGGGACATCCAGACCGCGATGCTGCTCTACGACCTCGCGCCTGGCTCGATCCGCTGAGCGGCTTCCGCGCGCGGCGGGCTGTATATTGAGGAAAGGGCAGCAGCGTATGGTGCACCGCGGCATCACCTCCTTCCTGCAGCACGACACCCCCGACGGTGGACCGGCGTCGCTCGCGCAAGCGCTGGACGGGCGGGTGCGTGAGGGCGAGCTGGTCGAGCGACGGCCCGACGGCGCGGTGCGCTGCTTCGCCTGCGGCCACCGCTGCCTCGTGAAGCCCGGGCGCCGGGGCATCTGCAAGGTGCGCTTCAACAAGGACGGGGTGCTGCAGGTGCCGGCCGGCTATGTCGCCGCCCTGCAGTGCGATCCGACCGAGAAGAAGCCCTTCTTCCACGCTCTCCCCGGCTCTGACACGCTCACGTTCGGCATGCTGGGCTGTGATTTCCATTGCGGCTACTGCCAAAACTGGCTCACGTCGCAGGCGCTGCGCGACGACGCGGCGGGCGTTCTGCCCACCGACGTCACGCCGGACGCGCTGGTGCGCTTGGCCCTCCGGCAGGGGGCGAAGCTCGTCGGCTCCTCCTACAACGAGCCGCTCATCACGGCCGAGTGGGCGGTGGACGTCTTCAAGGTAGCCCGGGCCGAGGGGTTGAAGACCGCGTTCATCTCGAACGGCAACGCCACGCCCGAGGTCCTCGACTACATCCGCCCCTGGACCGACTGCTACAAGATCGATCTCAAGGCGATGGACGATAAGCGCTATCGCGAGCTGGGTGGCGTGCTGCAGCATGTGCTCGACGCGGTCCGCATGGTGTACGAGCGAGGCTTCTGGGTCGAGATCGTGACGCTGGTCGTGCCCGGCTTCAACGACGATACGGCGCAGCTGCGGCGCGCAGCCGAGTACCTCGCGTCGGTGTCGCCCGAGATCCCCTGGCACGTAACGGCGTTCCATAAGGACTACAGGATGACTGACCCCGACGACACGTCGGCGGAGACGCTGGTGCGGGCGTGCGAGATCGGGGCGGCGGCCGGCCTCAAGTTCATCTACGCCGGTAACCTCCCGGGGCGTGTGGGCCGCTGGGAGAACACCTATTGCCCCGACTGCGGCGACCTCCTGATCGAGCGCTACGGCTACGTCATCGAGCGAAACAAGCTCGCGGCCCACGGGCGCTGCCCCACCTGCGGCCGCGGCATTCCGGGCCTGTGGTGCTAGCGGTCGTTCTGCTGCAAGTCGCAGTCTCTTTCACCCCGGCGCACCCCGGGTTTGACGCCGCCACCTTTGACCCGATCGTTCTGGGCGGCATCCGCGCCGGCGCCTACCCCGGAGCGGCGTTCGTCGTGGGGCGCCGCGACACCATCCTCTTCGCCAAGGGCTACGGGCGGCTCACGTGGTCCCCCTCCGCGCGCCCGGTGTCGCCCGAGAGCACGCTCTACGATCTCGCCTCGCTGACCAAGGTCGTTGCGACCACGACCGCGGCCATGCTGCTGGTGGAGCGCGGCAAGCTCGACCTCGACGCGCCGGTGGCGCGCTACGTCCCGCAGTTCGACGCGCCCGGAACGACGGGGATCACCGTGCGGCAGCTCCTCACTCACACGTCCGGGCTGCGCGCCACGCTCCCCTTGTACGAGGAGCCGGACAGCGCCGCGGCGCTCGCCGCGCTGTTCCATGTGACGCCGATCGTGCCGCCGGGGACGCGCGTCATCTACTCGGACCTGAACGCGATGCTTTCCGGCGAAATCGTGCGCCGCGCGGCGGGGGAGCCGCTCGACCGCTTCACGGCGCGCGAGATCCTCGCACCCCTCGGCATGACGCAGACGACGTTCCGGCCGCGGCGCGCCCTGTTTGACCGCACCGCCCCGACGGGCGAGTGGCGCGGGACGCCCGTCGCCGGCGTCGTGAACGACCGCAACGCGGCGCGGGTCGGCGGCGTGGCGGGGCACGCCGGGCTGTTCGCTCCGGCTGCGGACGTGGCGCGGTTCGCGCAGTTCATGCTGCGGCAGGGCACCTTCCCCGACGGGCGCCCGTTGCTCCAGGCGGAAACGGTGCGCCGCTTCACCGCGCGGAGTGCGGGGCCTGAGCGGGGAACCGGTGGGGAAGCGCGCGCGCTGGGATGGCAGGCGCTGCCCACGGGGGAAGCGGTGAGCAGCGCCGGGCATCTGTTCGGACCCCGCAGCTACGGCCACACCGGATGGACCGGCACCTCGCTGTGGATCGATCCGGACCGGGATCTGTTCGTGGTGCTCTTGACCAATCGCGCCTACGCGCCGCGGGCCCGGCGCTCGTTCACCGCGCTGAAGGAGGTGCGCGGGCGGCTCGCCGACGCCGCCGCGCAGGCGTCCGATGCCGGCGCGCGCTGACCGCCCCACGCTGTTTTACGACGGAGAGTGCGGATTCTGCCGCGACGCGGTCGCGGTGCTGTCCCGCTGGGATCGCGAGGGCCGCATCGAGCTGATCCCGTTCCAGGACGCGGCCCGCGTGGCCCAATTCGGGCTGCCCCTCCCCGCGCTCGCCGCGGCAATGCACCTCGTGCTGCCCGACGGTCGCGTGGTCGCGGGGGCGGACGCGGTGCCCGAGCTCGGGCGGCTGCTGCCGGGGAAGCGGTGGCTGACCTGGCTGTTCGCGTTGCCGGGCGTGCGCCCGATCGCGCGGCGCGCCTACGCCTGGATCGCGGCGCGACGGCGCTGCCTGGTGCCGGGCCGACCCGCCGGCTAGGTTGTCACGAGAGGAGGAAGCATGGTGGCGACTGCGACGCTGAACGAGGAAGCCGTGCGCCGGGCGCTGCGGCAGGTGAAGGACCCCGAGCTCGACATGAACATCGTCGACCTGGGCCTCGTGTACGACGTCGAGGTGACCGGCGGCGACGTGCGCATCGCGATGACGCTCACGTCGCCGGGGTGCCCGGCCGGGCCGATGATCACGAACGACGTGTACAAGGTGGTGCGGGCGCTCGAGGGCGTGCAGGACGTCGATGTCGAAATCGTGTGGGAGCCGTACTGGACGCCCGAACGGATCGATCCGAAGGTCCGCGCGCTGATGGGACTCTAGCGCAGCGCCGCGAGCAGCGCATCTCCCAGCGCCGCCATCTGCCAGCGCCGGAGCTCCTCCACCTGGGCGAGCCCGGCGCCGTCTTTTGGATGCGCGCGCGCGACCGCTTCGAGCGTGACCCGCCCGCACAGCACGCCGGGATCGAGTCCCAGCTCGGCGGCCACGCGGTTGCGGGCCGCCTTGAGTCGCTCGACTCGGGCGTCGATCTCGGGGTCCTTGGGCGGACGCGCCGTCCGCTCGATGCGCGGCAGCTGGGCCTCCGGCAGCGTCAACGCGCGGCGAACCGCGGCGAGCAGGGCCTCGCCGTGGCGGCGGGCGAGGACCGCGGGGAGGCCCGCCACGCGCCCCAGCGCCTCATGCGTCTCGGGTAGCGCCTTGCTCACCGCGAGCAGCGCGTCGTTCCCGATGATCCGGAACGTGGCGGTGTCCGCCCGCGCCCCGACCTCCTCCCGCCAGCGATACAGCTCACGCAGCGTGGCGAGCTGCCGCGGGGCCAGCGCCTTCGCGCCCTTCACGCGCAGGTAGGCGTCCGCCCCGTCACCCGACCCGGTCCAGCGCAGCGCCTCGAGCCGCGCGAACTCCTCCTCCGCCCAGGCGAGACGGCCCAGCGCCACGAGCCGCGCCCGCAGCGCTTCGCGCAGCGCCGGCAGATGCCGCGTGTCGGCGGCGGCGTACTCGAGCATGGCCGGGGGCAGAGGCCGCCGCGACCAGTCGGCCTTTTGATGCTCCTTGGAGAGCCTTACGCCGAGGTACTTGTCCAAGAGCGCCGCGAGTCCCACGGCCCGCTCCCCGGCGAGCTGTGCCGCGATCCGCGTGTCGCACAAGCGCCGCGCGTGGAAGCCGTAGTCTCGGTCGAGGATGCGGAGGTCGTAGTCCGCGTCGTGGAAGACCTTCTCGACCTGCGGGTCGGCGAGCAGCTCCCCCACGGGCGCGAGATCATGCACCGCGAGAGGGTCGATGATCGCGGTCTGTCGGGGGCTCGAGAGCTGGACCAGGAAGATGCGGTCGCGGTAGCGGTGAAAGCTCGCGGCCTCGGTGTCCGCTGCGACGAGCGGCTCGCGCCGCAGCGCGGCGACGACCTCGGCGAGCGCGGCGTCGGTGCGGATGTGCATCATTCTTCTTTGCCGAGTTGCTCCAGTGCGGCGGCGACTTCTTCCAGCGCCTTCGCTAGGGTGCGATAGAATTCGGGGTCCGGCGGCTGGGGAGCCCCGCCCAGCGGGTCGCCGGCGGACTTGCGCGCCAGCCGGGCCGCGTGACGGATGTAATCGGTGGCGACCCGCATCGGTTGTCCTCGCCTGAACGGAGCGTGCGTGTCGAGTGCAGCGGGGTTGAGCCCAAAGATACGCGGTGCGCTCGCGCCGGGCAGTCTCGGTGACTGGCCGACCCCGCTCGAGTCCGCGCCCGGGCTCGCCGCCGCGTGCGGCGCAGCCGCGCTCTGGCTCAAGCGCGAGGACCGGTCCTCCCGCCGCTGCGGCGGCAACAAGGTCCGCGGGCTCGAGTTCCTGCTCGGCCCGGCGCCGGCCGACGTCGTGTACCTGACCGCCGGGGGCACGGGCTCGAGCCATTGCCTCGCCACCACGGTCCACGCGGGTGCGCTCGGGGCTCGGACTGTCCTCGCCCAGTTCCCGCAGCCCGACACGGACGCGAGCCGCGCCGTCGCGACGGCGTGCGCGGCGCGGGCGGCGCTGGTCGTGCGGGCGCGCTCCCCGGCGGGCTTGCCGCTGGCGCTGCTCCGAGCTTGGCGGGCGGCGCGGCGCATGGGCCCCGTTCGCTGGATCCCGTCCGGGGGTGCGCATCCCCGCGCCGTCGTGGGGCACCTGCTCGCCGGTCTCGAGCTCGAGAGCCAGTTGCCCGACTGGCCGGACGCCATCGTGACGCCGCTCGGCACCGGAGGGACTGCGGCAGGGCTCGGGCTGGCCGTGGCTGCACTGGCGTGGCCGACCACCATCGTCGGCGTGCGCGTCGCACCGCGGCTCGTCGCGAACGCCTGGCGCACGACCCGGCTGGCCCGCGGGGCGGCGCTGCTGCTGGCACGTCACGGCATACGCCTGCCGCCTCCCGTTCCGCGTTTCCCGTTGGCGGTGGTGGATGGCGTGGGCCCCGGGTACGGGCATCCCACTCCCGCGGGCGACGCGGCCCGTCGTCTCGTCGCGCCGCACGGGCTCGTGCTCGATCCCACCTACGGCGCCAAGGCCTTCGCTGCGGTCCCGGAGCTCGCCCGCCGCGGATTTCGTCGCATCGTGTTCTGGCACACGTTTGCGCTCCCCCTGGGCGAGTGAAGTGAGCCGGGCGCGCTCGATCCGTGTGCACGCCGGTGATGCCGAGCTCGCCGTGGCGGTGCGGGGCGAGGGTGAGCCGCTGCTGTTCGTCCACGGGTTCCCGTTCGACCATACGATGTGGCGACATCAGCTCGGGTCTCTGCACGGGTGGCGTCGCATCGCGCTCGATCTGCGAGGCGTGCGCGCCTCGACGGCGCCCGGCGGAGGCTACACGATGGCCCGCTACGCGGACGATCTGGCGGCGGTTCTGGACGCGCTCCGGATCGAGCGGGCCACCGTGTGCGGCCAGTCGCTGGGCGGCTACATCGTGTTCGAGCTGCTGCGACGGCACGCCGACCGAGTGGGCGCCCTGGTTCTCGTGGCCACGAAGCCCGACGCCGACACGCCGGAGGGACAGCGTGCGCGCGACCAGGTTGTCGCACAGGCCGAGCGCGAGGGGCCGGCCGCCGTTGCGGACGGGATGCTCTCGAGGCTGCTCGGCCGCACCACGCGCGCCACCCGGCCGGGGGCGGCGGCGGCAGTGCGGCGGATGGCCGGCGGTTGGTCGGTCGCGGGGATGGTGGGCGCGCAGCGCGCGATGCGGGCCCGGCCCGATTCCACGGAGACGCTGCGCCGGCTGCGCCTGCCCGCGCTCGTGATCGGCGGGGGGGAGGACGAGATCGCCGCCCCGGCAGTCGTCCGGGCAATGGGTGCCCTGATTGCGAACGCCCAGGTCGAGATCGTGCCGGGCGCGGGGCATGCCGTGCCCCTCGAGCGTCCGGCGCGCACGACGCGCGCGCTCGCCGGCTTCCTCGCGATGCTCGCCGGCGGACACGCCCTTCCCCCGAGTGGGGCGGCGGGCTAGCCTTCAATGGTGAGTGCCGCGCAGAAATCGGATCAGATTGAGCCCTTCCGGCAGGGGTTCGTTGGCTACGCCAACGTGGACGGGCGGCAGTGGCGGGTGTTGGTGCGGCTACGGCTCGAGGACGAGGCGTGGTGGCGTGGTCGCCTGTGGTTCTCCGAGGCGGGGGGCACCGAGGTCTGGGACAAGGAGGAGCTCCTGGGGCGGAGCCCCGAGGAGCTGCTG
>Ga0209802_1000089_pt1 | contig 64540 bp, 69 predicted proteins | sample GraSoiAngelo_129_FD_185886 | JGI IMG/M metagenome (GOLD analysis project Ga0209802, IMG submission 185886) | Grasslands soil microbial communities from the Angelo Coastal Reserve, California, USA - 14_0927_12_40cm (SPAdes) (version 2) | ecosystem: Environmental > Terrestrial > Soil > Grasslands ...
GTAGCAGTTGATGTAGCCGATCCGGCCGAGTCTCATTCGGCCGTATCCACGGTCGAGAGCACGGGCAGTGCGCCCTTCCGCGCCGCCGCTGCCCGGCGTCGCTCCAGATGGAAGGTCGGGCCCGCGGGACCCTGCGGCCGGGCGACGGCGCCTCTGGGCACCCAGTCCTGGAACGTCCGCACCGGCTGATACAGCGAGTCGCGCTCGACGGGTTCCTTCCCCGCCCCGCGGATCAGGGACACGATCTGGTCGTAGGAGAGCCACATCGGCGTGCCGGCGCCCGCCTCGTGGTAGACGCGCTCGAACACCACCGTGCCCTCGAGGTCGTCGCACCCGAACGTGAGGGCCACCTGCGAGAGAAACGGCGTCACCATCGGCCAGTGCGTCTTGACGTGGGGGACGTTGTCGAGCAGCAGCCGCCCCACGGCGATGTTCTTCAGGTCGTCGAACCCCGAGGTGGCCGTGCCGGTCCGGCCCAGCGCTTCACCCAGCTCGTTGTGGTCCGGGTGGTACGCCAGCGGGATGTAGGTGAGGAATCCGCCCGTCTCCTCCTGGAGGCCGCGCAGGGCGAGCAGATGGTCCACCCGGTCGGCGGTGGTCTCGACGTGCCCGTACAGCATGGTGCAGTTCGACGGGATTCCCAACCGATGGGCCTGGCGGTGCACCTCGAGCCATTCCTCCCCTGAGAGCTTCTTGTCGGCGATCGTGGCGCGCGCCGCGGGGCTGAACACCTCCGCGCCGCCGCCTGGGAGGCTCGTCACGCCCGCGTCCCGCATGGCGCGGAGCACCTCCACCACGCTCGTGCGCTCGATACGCGCCAGGTGCGCCACCTCGACCGCCGTCAGCGCCTTGATGTGGACGCCCGGGTGGCGTTGGCGCAGGCCGCGGAACATGTCGAGGTAGTAGGAAAGGCGGAGCTTGGGATGCAGCCCGCCCACGATGTGGAATTCGCGCGTCGGGTTGTCGCGGGCCGCGTCCGCTTCGGCGAAGATCTCTTCCAGGCTGCGGGTGTAGGCGCCCCCCTCCTGCGGCATGCGTGCGAAGGAGCAGAACACGCACGTGTTGCGCAGTACGCAGACGTTCGTGGGGTTGAGATGCTGGTTGGCGGCGAAGAACACGCGATCGCCGTTGCGACGGCGGTTCGCGAGATCGCCGAGCCGGCCGATGGTGAGGAGATCGTGGGACTGGAAGAGCGCCAGCCCGTCGTCGCGCGTCAGCCGCTCACCGCGCTCGACCTTCTGGGCGATGGCCCGGAGCGTCGGGTCCGTCACGCCGCCCGCCGAACGGCGAGCGTGGCGTTGTGCCCGCCGAACCCGAAGGAGTTCGAGAGCGCGATCTCGACCGCGCGCTTCACCGCCTTGTTGGGCGCCGAGTCGAGGTCACAGGTCGGATCCGGCGTGAACTGGTTGATCGTCGGCGGGACGATGCCGGTCTGGACGACGAGCGCGCAGACTGCCGCTTCGACTGCGCCGGCGGCGCCGAGCATGTGGCCGGTCATCGACTTGGTCGACCCGAAGACCAGCTTGCGCGCCTGCGCACCGAACACCGCCTTCACCGCCGCCGTCTCGGCGTGGGCGTTGATGTAGCCGACCTGCTCCGGCCGGATGCCGCCATCCTGCATCGCCAGGCGCATCGCCTCCTGGGCGCCCGACCCGTCGGGCGCGGGCGCGGTGATGTGGTACGCGTCCGCGGTCAGGCCGTAGCCCGCGACTTCGGCGTAGATCTTCGCGCCGCGGCGCTGCGCGTGCTCCCACGCCTCGAGGATCAGCATGGCGGCGCCGTCGCCCATCACGAAGCCGTCGCGGTCCTTGTCGAACGGCCGACTCGCCGTCGCTGGATCGTCGTTCCGTTCGGAGAGCGCCTTCATGTTCGCGAAGCTCGCGACGGCCAGCGGGGTGATCGCCGCTTCGGCGCCACCCGCGAGCATGATGTCGGCCTCGTCGTTGCGGATCAACGCGACGGCGTCGGCGACGGAGTGCGCCGACGACGCGCATGCCGAGACCGTGCAGTAGTTCGGGCCCTTCACGCCGTAGCGCATCGAGAGCAGCGCAGCGGCGGCGTTGGGCATGTACATCGGGACGAAGAAGGGGGACACGCGGCCCGGCCCCTTCTCGAACAGCGCACGGCAGTTCTCCTCGAACGTCTGCAGCCCGCCGGTGCCGGTGCCGACGATCACGCCGACCCGCTTCAGATCAACGGCGGCCCAGTTGCTCGCGAGGCAGGCGTCGGTCACGGCCTGCTCCCCCGCGCCGATCGCGAACTGGGTGAACCGGTCGTAGCGGCGGATCTCCTTTTTCTCAAGGAACTGCCCCGGCTCGAATCCCTTCACCTCGCAGGCGAATTTCACGGGGCTCTGCACCGGGTCGAAGCGCGTGATCGGCCCCGCCCCGGAACGCCCGGCGATGAGCCCCTCCCACGTGCTCTGGACCGTGTTCCCCAGCGGGGTCACGAGCCCGAGGCCCGTGATCGCGACCCGGCGCGGCATGCGCTACTTCCCCATCTTCTCGTGGAGGTACTGGAGCGCCTGCCCCACCGTCCGCAGCTTTTCCGCCTCCTCGTCCGGAATGTCGATGTCGAACTCCTTCTCGAAGGCCATGACCAGCTCGACGGTGTCGAGGCTGTCCGCCCCCAGGTCCTCCATGAAGCTCGCGTCGGACGTGAGCTTCTCCCGCTCGACCCCCAGCTCTTCGACGATGATGTCTTTGACCTTCTCTTCGAGCTGCTTCATGTCCATTGCCATGGTAGGCCCTCAATGGAGGTGTGGGAAAACGGTCACAGCACCATCCCGCCGTCGACGACCAGCACCTGACCCGTAATGTAGCTGGCGAAGTCGGAGGCGAGAAAGAGCACCGCCGCCGCGACATCGGACCCCTGGCCCAACCGGCCCATCGGAATGGCCTGGATCAGGGCTTGGCGCGCTGCGCCGCTGATGGCGCGCGTCAGCTCCGTGTCGATAAACCCGGGCGCCACGGCGTTCACGAGCACGTTGCGCGACGCCAGCTCCTTCGACACCGACTTGGTGAACCCGATCAGGCCCGCCTTGGAGGCGGTATAATTGGCCTGGCCCTTGTTGCCGGAGATGCCGACGACGCTCGTGATGTTGACGATCCGGCCCCAGCGACGCTTGATCATCCCGCGGGCCGCGTGCTTGGTCATCAGGAACGCGCCCTTCAGGTTCGTGTCGAGCACCGTGCTCCAGTCGTCCTCGTTGATCCGGAACAACAGGTTGTCCCGGGTGGTGCCCGCGTTGTTCACGAGGATGTCGATGCGGCCGAACTCCTGCTCCACCGTCCCCACCGTGCGCTCGACCTGCTGGGCGTTGGCGACGTCGCAGGAAAAGCCCCGCGCCGTGGAGTCCCCCAGCGAGCGCGCCGCCTGCTCGGCCTTGGGGCCGTCGCGCCCCAGCACGGCCACCTTGGCGCCCGCGCCCGCGAGGGCCTGCGCGATCGAGTAGCCGATGCCGCGGCTGCCGCCCGTGACGAGCCCCACCTTATCGGCGAGATCGATCTTCAAGCGGCCTCCAGGAACTTCTCCACCTCGTCGGCCGTGCCCAGGCTCACCGCGCTCGCTCCGGGCACGCTCCGCTTCAGCAGCCCGGCCAGCACGGTCCCTGGCCCGATCTCGACGAACCGCGCGCCGGGGCCGGCGAGCTCGGCAGCGCGCTGCATGCAGGCGACCCAGCGCACGGGTGCCGTGAGTTGGTCGGCGAGCAGGCGGCGCGCCCGGCCGGCCTCGCGCACCGGCTCGGCCGTCGCGTTGGCGATCACGGGGAACGTCGGGTCCCGGAACGGCGCCTGTTCGAGGACGACCCGCAAATGGCTCGCCGCCGGGGCCATGAGGGAAGAGTGAAACGCGCCGCTCACGTTGAGCGGGATGACGCGTTTGGCGCCGCGCGCGCGGCACGCCTCCCCGGCCGCGGCGACCGCCGCGGGGTCACCCGAGATCACGGTCTGGTCGGGGGCGTTGAGATTCGCCGCCACCGCCACGAGGCCGTCGCGCGAGGCCGCGCGACACGCGGCTTCGACCTCGGCGGTGGGAAGGCCGAGCACCGCCGCCATCGTGCCCGGGCGCTCGGTGCCGGCCGCGTGCATCAACTCGCCGCGCCGCCGCACCAACGCGACAGCGTCGGTCGCCGCCAGGGCGCCCGCGGTCACGTACGCCGAGTACTCGCCCAGCGAGTGACCGGCCGCGGCGACCGCCACACCGTTCACCTTCGCCCCCACCACGGCGAACACTGCCGCGCTGTGGGCCAGGATCGCCGGCTGGGCGTTGTGGGTGGCGGTCAGCTGTTCGTCCGGCCCCTCGAACATGAGGTGGCTGAGCCGAAACCCGAGCCGCTCGTCGATGGCGTCCAGCACCTGCCGTGCCGCCGGAAACCGCTCGGCGAGGTCTTTTGCCATCCCGACTTTTTGCGCACCCTGTCCGGGGCAGAGCCAAATCGTTTTGCTCTGGACTACCACTGCACCACCATGCTCGCCCACGTGAAGCCCGCGCCGAAGGCGCAGAACATCACCTTCATCCCCGGTTGCAGCCGGCCACAGCGCACGGCTTCGTCGAGCGCGATGGCCACCGACGCCGCCGACGTGTTGCCGAACCGGTCCACGTTCACGTAGACCTTGTCCATCGGCAGGCGGGCGTGCTTCGCCGTGGCCTCGATGATCCGAATGTTCGCCTGGTGCGGGATCAAGAGATCGATGTCGGCGGCCGTGAGCCCCGCCTGCTGCAACGATTGGTCGCACGCGTCGGCCATCGACAGCACCGCCGCCTTGAACACCTCGCGGCCCGCCATCTTGATGAAGTAGGAGTGGTCCTTCAGGAGCTGCTCGTCCGGCGGGTGAGCCGCGCCGCCACCGGGCCGATACAGCAGCTCGGCGAGGGTGCCGTCGGACTTCAAGTAACGCGACAGGATCCCGCGGTTGCCCGTGCTGCGGCGGACGATCGTCGCCCCCGCCCCGTCGCCGAACAAGACCGCCGTCGTCCGATCGCTCCAGTCCATGATCGTCGTCAGCTTCTCGGTCGCGACCACTAGCACGCGCTGCGCTTGATCCGCGGCCACCATGCCCTCCGCGACGCTCAGGCCATAGAGGAAGCCGGTGCAGGCGGCCTGCACGTCGAAGGCGGCGGCACGCTTCGCGCCCAGCAGGGCCTGGAGGTCGCACGCCTGGGACGGGAGCAGGCGATCGGGAGAGCACGTGGCGACGACCAGCGCGTCGAGGTCGAGCGGCGTGAGACCCGTGTCCTTGAGGACCTGCTCCGCCGCCGCCTTGGCCATGCACGCGTTCGACTCGTCGGGCCCCGCCACCCGGCGCTCCCGGATGCCGGTGCGCTCGCGAATCCACTGGTCCGATGTGTCGAGGATGGTCGAGAACTCGTCATTCGTCATCACGCGCTTCGGCGTGTAACTGCCCGTGCCCGCCAGCTCGGCGAACGGCCGCTTCATCGGGCCGCGCTGCCACCGGCCAGCTCGGCGCCGATGTCCTGGTCCACGTGCGTCTCCACCATGTGCGCCGCGACCCGCACCGCATTCATGATCGCGCGCGCCGGCGAGGAGCCGTGGCAAATGATCACCACGCCCTTCGTCCCCAGGAGCGGCGCCCCGCCGTACTCGGAGTAGTCGAGGAACTTGAACAGCCGTTTCGCCTCCGGCCGACCCAGCACGTCGGGGAACGCCTGCTTGATCATCCCCATGAACATGCGCCCGGCCGACTCGTAGAACTTGAGTACGACGTTCCCGACGAAGCCGTCGCACACGACCACGTCGATCCGCCCCTTCTTGCATTCGCCCGCGAGGATGTCGCGCCCCTCGACGTTACCGACGTAGTGGATTCCCGCTGCTTGCTTCAGGAGCTGGTGTGCCTCCTTGACGGCGCCGTTTCCCTTCTCATCCTCCTCGCCGACGTTGAGCAGGCCCACCCCCGGTTCCGGCCGGTCGAGCACGTCACGGACGTACACCGAGCCGAGATGGGCGAAACCGACGAGCTCCCGCGCATCGCAATCCACGTTCGCGCCGCTGTCGAGCACCAGCACGGGATGCACCGCGGTGGGGAACAGCGTCCCGATCGCGGCCCGCTGCACGCCGTCGTGCAGCCGCAACATGAGGGTAGCGGCGGCCATCACCGCGCCGGTGTTCCCGGCGGAGATGAAGGCATCGGAATCGCCTTGTTTCTGGAGCCCGAGACCGACCGCGATCGATGAGCGCGGCTTGCTCTTCACGGCGGCGAGGGGTTTTTCCCCCATCCCCACGACGTCCGGCGCCTCCACTATCTGCAGGCGGGCGCGGTCGGCATCGCCGTGCGCCTTGAGAGCCGCTTCGATGTCGGCCGTGCGCCCCACGAGCTGGATCACGAAGCCGCGTGGCAGCTCGCGCAACGCCTGCGCCGCGCCCTCCACCTCGACGCGCGGGGCGTTGTCGCCTCCCATAGCGTCCAGCGCGATGCGGATCACCGCTCAGGCGTCCTCGACCGCCACCCGCTGCTCGCCGCCGTAGTACCCGCAGGTCGGGCACACCCGGTGCGGCCGCTTCAAGTCGCCGCAGCGGGGACAGGGCTGCAGCGCGATGGGCGCGGCCTTGTAGTGGGTGCGGCGGGCGCGCTTCTTCCGCTTGGAGGTTCTGCGCTTCGGTACGGCCATGATGTCGTCCCTTTCAGTCGCGGAGCTTGTCCTTGAGCTGGGCGAGCGCGGGCCAGCGCCCGTCCACCGGCGCCGGGGGGCAGCCGCAGGGGCCCGCGTTCAGGTCCTTGCCACAGCGCGAGCAGAGCCCGCGGCACTCGTCGCGGCAGACCACCCATCGGGGCACAGCCAGCAGCAGTTCTTCCCGCACGGCGGGCCGGAGGTCGATCTCCGTCGCATCCCGCGCCAGGGGGTAGGAATTCGGGTCTTCGAGCGCGTCCGGATCCCGGGTGAAGAGCGCGTCGATGTCGGCGACGATCGGCACCGCTACGGGCACGAGGCAGCGGCGACACTCCCCGGCTACCCGGGTGCGGAGCGAGCCGCGCCAGTAGAATCGCCCCTCCCCGGCCGACTGCAAGCGCCCTGCCACGCGGACCGGCTCAGCGAGCACGACCTCGAGGCCCTCGAAGAGGGGGTCGTGCCCTGCGAGCTCAGCCCGCGTTTCGACCGGGCCGCGCGCCAGCTCCCGCAGGTCGACCTGTAACATGAGCCACCGAAGCTAAACCGTTGTGGGACTTGGCGTCAAGCAAGCTGGCGCAGCTCCCCTTCGGTGAAAAAAAACGCCACCTCCCGCTCGGCGTTCTCGGGCGAGTCCGACGCGTGGATCGCGTTCCGCTCTTTCGAGGCGCCGTACAGCTGGCGCACGGTGCCCGGCGTCGCGGCGGCTGGGTCGGTCGCCCCGATGACGTCCCGCAGGTGGGCGACGGCGTCGGCGTGCTCCAGGGCAAGCGCCAGCGCGGGGCCCGACGTCATGAACGTCACGAGTGGGCGGTAAAAGGGGCGCGTGCGGTGCACCTCGTAGAACGCTTCGGCTTGGGCGGTCGTGAGCTTCACGAGTCGCGCGGCGCGCACCACGAAACCGGCGGCCTCGAGATGGGCGAGGATCTTGCCGGTGTTGCGCCCGTGCACCGCATCGGGCTTGATGATGGCAAGGGTGAGCATCGGGTGTCGGGTGCTAAGGAGCAATGAGCCGACGAATGAGGTCGGCGCGGGTGAGAAATCCGACGACGACGCCCTCCCGGACCACCGGAAAGCGATCGACGTCCTTCGAGCTGATCAGGTTCGCGACGTCCGCGAGGGTCTGCTCTTCCGACAGGCACAGCACCGAGCGGGCCATGACCTCCTTGACGGGGATGAGCCGCGGGTCCGCTGAGCCGCGTTGCAGCTGGCTGCGCGTGGGCGGGCGGAACTCCCCGCTCTTGGTCCGCTGCAGGAAGTCGGGGATCAAGTATTTGAGCAGCTCGCGGTGCGTGATGATCCCGATGAGCGAGCCCGAGGCGTCGACCACGGGCATGGCGCGGACGTCGTGCTCGATCATGAGATGCGCCACCTCGCCCAGCGTCTGCTCGGGGCCGACGGTGAACGCCTGGGGGGTCATGACGTCGCGCACCGTGAGCTGCGCCGGGAGCTCGACCGCCTCGAACGCCGCCAGCGCCATCACCTGGGCGGGGCTGCCGACGTGGAGTAGGGCCCGCGCCGTCTCGGGGTCGGACAGCGAGCGGGCGAACGCGCCGACGACCTGGAGGTACAGGGCCGCCTCGCGCACGGGCGCGACGATGAAGATCACGATCCGCGCCGTGCGATTGGGGTCCTTCTCCCAATGGATCGTCGTGGGCGAGATGCCGACCGCCGTCGCGAGGCTGCGTACCGCCTCGGTGCGGAAGTGCGGCAGAAACGCGTGCTCGCCGACGCTCACCATGTCCTCCGGCCAGGTGTGGCGGATCACGGCGTTGAGACGCTGCGGATCGGCCACCGCGCCGGCCGCGACGAGGCGCTCGGCCAGCCGCTCGGTGGCTTGCTTGACGGTGGTCGCTTGCAGCGGCACCACGATGTGCTCGGGCTTCAGGATGTCGCGCAGTTTCACAGCCGCTCCTTGAGCAGGGGTACGACATCCGCCGGGCGCCGCATCACCGCGATGCCGGCTCGCTCGAAGGCCGCCATCTTTTCGGCGGCGGTGCCGCTCGAGCCCGAGATGATCGCTCCCGCATGGCCCATGCGGCGGCCGGGGGGCGCCGTCTGCCCCGCGACGAAGCCGATCACCGGCTTCGTCAGCGCCTTCGTCACGAACTCGGCGGCCTGCTGCTCGTCGGTGCCGCCGATCTCGCCGATCAGGACGACCGCGTCCGTCTCGGGATCGGCCTGGAACGCCGACAGGCAATGGAGGAAACTCGTGCCGATCAGCGGATCTCCGCCGATCCCGATGCAGCTCGACTGGCCATAGCCCTGAGTCGACAGCTGATGCACGATCTCGTACGTGAGGGTACCACTCCGCGACACCACGCCGATGCGCCCCGGCCGGCAGATGTTGCCGGGGATGATGCCGACCTTGCTCTTGCCCGGCGAGATGAGCCCCGGGCAGTTGGGTCCGATGAGCCGCGTGCCGCGCTCACGGAGGTACGGGAGCACCCGGGTCATGTCGAGCACCGGGATTCCTTCGGTGATGCACACGACGAGCCCGATTCCGGCGTCGGCGGCCTCGAAGACGGCCGACGCAGCCGCCGCGGCGGGAACGTAGATCACCGTCATGTTCGCCTGCGTTTCGCTCACCGCGTCCGCCACCGTGTCGAAAATTGGCACGACACCATCGAACAACTGCCCGCCTTTGCCGGGTGTGACGCCCGCGACGACCTTCGTGCCGTAGCTGATCATCTGGCGCGTATGGAACGACCCGTCGCGGCCGGTGATGCCCTGCACCACGAGGCGCGCGCTCTGGTCGAGAAAGATGCTCATGCCCTGGCCTTGGCGACGGCCTGCTTCACTGCCTCATCCATGTCGGTGAGGGCGGAGAACCCGGCCCCCGTGAGGATCCCCACGGCGAGCTCCTCGTTAGTGCCCGTGAGCCGGATGACGAGCGGCACCGTCAAGCGGAACTGGCGCGTGGCCGCAACGATGCCGTTCGCGACGTCGTCGCACCGCGTGATGCCGCCGAAGATGTTGAACAGGATGGCCCGCACGCTCGGGTCCGCGGTGATGATGCGAAGGGCGGCCACGACCTTTTGGGGGTTCGAGCTGCCGCCGATGTCGAGGAAGTTGGCGGGCTCGCCGCCGTAGTACTTCACGAGGTCCATGGTGGCCATCGCGAGCCCGGCCCCGTTGACGCAGCAGCCCACGGAGCCCTCGAGCTTGATGAACGTGAGCCCGGCCTCGCGCGCCGCTACTTCGGAGGGTGCCTCCGCCGTCGGATCGCGCAGCGCGGCGATCTCGGGGTGGCGCTCCAGCTCGTTGTCGTCGATCACGATCTTCGCGTCGAGCGCAACGACGTTGCCGTCGGGCGTGGTGGCGAGGGGGTTGATCTCGGCGAGGGAGGCGCCGACCGCGTACACCGCGCCGTACAGCTGCCGCATGATGTCGGCCGCCGCGCGCGCCTGCGCCACGTCGCGGTAGAGACGGAACGCCAGGCCCAGCGCCTGGTGCGGGAGCAGTCCGTAGCGCGGGTCGACCGCCAGCCGATGGAGCCGGTCGGGTGTCCGCGCGGCCACTTCCTCGATATCGATCCCGCCGGCGGCGCTCACCATCAGCACCGGGCGCTGCGACGCGCGGTCCACGATGATGCCGACGTAGCTTTCCGACGCGATGTCCACGGCGGGCGCCACCAGGACCTTGTGGACCGTGAGCCCTTTGATCGTCATGCCGAGAATCCGGGCCGCGTGCGCGGCGGCTTCGGCCGGGTCCCGCGCGAGCTTCACACCACCCGCCTTCCCGCGGCCCCCGGCGTGCACTTGCGCCTTCACCACGACCGGTCCGCCGCCGAGCCGGGCGGTGATCGCGCGCGCCTCCTCCGGCGTGGCGGCCACGGCGCCCGCCGGCACGGGGATGCCGTGGCGCGCGAGAATCTCTCGCGCCTGGTATTCCTGCAGATTCACGGCTCGTTCCGAGTGATGGTCGTGCCCGCCTCGCCGCGCAGCGCGCTCAGGCCCTGGGCCAGCTCCGCGATGATCGCCCGGCTCCCGCCGGCGCGGACGAAGTCGGCGGCCGCTTCCACCTTGGGCCGCATGCTTCCCGTGCCCAGCTCCTTCCCCGCGAGTAGGTGGTCCGCGCCCGCGAGGTCCAGCCGCCGGATGGGCTCCGGGTACTTCGTGCCGTAGCCGCGATACACGGCGTCCACGTTGGTGAGGATCAACAGCGCGTCGGCGCCGATCTCCCGGCCGAGCACCGCCGCGACGCGATCCTTGTCCACCACGGCGTCGAGGCCTTCGAGCCGCAGCCCGGGGTCATCGTACACGGGCGGCCCGCCGCCGCCGCACGCCACCACGATGTGTCCCGCGGCGACGAGGTGCGCGACCATGGCCCGCTCGACGATCGCGATCGGCCGCGGGCTGGGCGCGAGCCGGCGCCAGCGGCCCGGCTGCTCTTCCTTCACCGGCACGCCCCGTGCCTGCAGCCGCGCCACGCCCACGGCATCGAGCGCGTGGCCGATCGGTTTGGTGGGCTGACGCAGGTTGGGGTCGTTCGCGTCGCACAGCGTTTGCGTGATGAGGGTGACGACTTGGCGCGGCACCGCGACCCGCGCCAGCGCGTTCTGGAGCGACTGCTGGATCATATAGCCCATCCAGCCCGCCGTCGCCGCCACGAGGATGCCGAGCGGCAGCGGCTCAACCCGGTCGGCGGCGATCTCCGTGCGGGCTAGCTCGTCCCCCACCTGGGGGCCGTTGCCGTGCACGAGGACGATGCCCCACCCATCGCGGGCCAGGTCCACGATCGGGGCAAGGCTGGCGCGCGTGTGGCGGAATTGATTCGCGATGGTGGGCCGTTCGCCCGGCGGCGCGACGGCGTTCCCGCCGAGGGCGACGACGATGGTACCCGGTTGCACGGCGGCGCAACCTAGCGGGGCCGGGGGGCGGGAGCAAGCTTACCGTGCGCCACGCCCAGCAGCTGCTTCAACTGGTCGTAGAAGCGGCCGAACACCTCGAGGTCGCCCGCGGCGAGGGCGGCGTCGGCCTGGGCGGCGAGCCGCCGCGCCACCTCCCAGCGGGCGGCGAGCGACGTGTCGCCCAACGCTTGCCCCCCTTTCCTGCCCAGGGGGCCGACGCCGCCGGCGAGCAGCTCGCGCAAGGCGGCGATGAGCGTGCGCCCCTGGCCGCGGCGCTCCCCCCAAGTGAGGAAAACCGTGTCGATCCCCGACGCCGGCCCGCCGGCGGGCTCGACGAACGACGCCTGCGCTGAGCACAGCATCCCTGCCGCGTTCCACAAGCGCATCACGCCGGGCGCGGTCTCGCTCGGCGACCCCACCAGCACGCCCGGGAGGTGGACACCGGACGGTGGGCCCGGTCGCCACAGGAACAGCCGCGGTCCGGCGGGCTCCATCGTTCCGGCGAGAAGCGCGGCGACCGCCGGGGGATCGCCCGTTTCGAACCCCTGGGCGGTCCAGACGCGGACGCCCCCCCCGCCCCCCCCTCGTTCCGGTGCCACGACCTCGAACGGCTCGCGCGGCCGGGGGCTCCACCTACTCGAGTCGCCGCGCTCCCTTCCCTCCCCGTCGCCGCCCCTCCCGGACTCCCACCGCGACACGAGCGCCGCGCCGATCCGAAACATCCGACGCGGATACGGCAGCTGGGCCCGCACGGCCGCGGGCAAGCTGTCGGACGGGCGGATGAGCGGCGCGAGCAGGCCCAACCAGGCGTGCGCGAGCGCGTCGGCCCCGGGCGCGAGAAAGAGGCGTGTGTCGCCTGTGGCGGCGCCCACGATGCCGACGAGCCCGGCGCGCAAATAACGGACGTCGTGCCCCTCCCACGGCACCGCCCGAGCGAGCGGGAACGTCGCCGACTCGAGATAGCCGTATGAGATCCACCACAGGGCGCCGTCCGCCACCACCGGGGTCGCGTCGTCGAAGCGCGCGAACGGCGCGAGCCGCTCAAGTCGGTCGGGCACGTCGCGATGCCAGAGCAGCACCAGGCCGTCGGTGCCGGCCCGAGTGAGTTCCATGCTCTGCAGCGCCCACGCCAGCGCCGTGCGTCGCCAGCCGCCGCTCAGCGGGAGGCCCGCGCCGCGCAGCCCGGGCCAGGTGTCGGGCGCCGCCACCGCGAATTCTCGGAACCCGGGACCGAACCACGTCGTCGAGTCACGCGTCAGCAGCGGCGCGAACTCCAGACCGGTGTCGCCCTCCAGTGCGGCGACGGCCCGGCCGGCGTGCGTCCAGCGGCCGCGGTGGATCTCCGTCCATTCTGGGATCGGCCGGGTGTGTGCCAGGCTGTCGAGGTCGGGCATCGGGACGACGATCCACATCGCGCGTCCGCCCCCCCCGCCCCCCCCGCCCCCCAGGCGCTGCGGCGAGAGGGCCGCAGCAGCCGGCGTCGCGCGCGGCCCCACGCGCTCGCGCCGACGCGCGACGGCAAGCACCCGCGCCTCATCCCACACGGGCATGGTGGTCACCGCGGCTTCGAGGCTCGGGAACGCCGGTGGCGCCTGCGGTTCCGGTCCGGCGTCGTTGAGACCGAACGCCACAGCCTCGAGTCGCCGTGCGTCGGCGGCGAGCCCGGCGTCGAGCGGTGTCCGGGAGTTGGCGCGACTCCTGCCGGCGCCGACCATGGCGGGCAGCACGACGAAAGCGAGAAAGGAGCCGCCGAGCAACGCACCCCAGCTCCCGGCCAGGAGTACCGGCTTCTCGCGCATCCCCCAGACGAGGCTGGCCAACGTCGCGGCGACGCCCAACACGGCGACGAATGGGGCCGCCGGGAGCCGCGCCGCGAGAGGACCCTGCGTGAGCGCGCCGTGCAGCCCCGCGACCGTCTGCACTGGGTCGAGCACGGCCCCCCAGGTGAGGGTCAGGGCGAAGCATGCGAGCAGCACGCCGAGATGGGCGCGTGCATGCGCGCTGGCGTATGGGAGCCAGCGGCGAAACCGCAGCGAGCCGATTCCCAGATAGAGCAACCCGACGATGGCCGTAGCCGACAGGGTGGCGATCAGGGCCAAGCCGCGCAGGCGCTCGGTCCACGGCAGCTGAGCCAGGTAGTAGCCGACGTCGCGATGCAGCACGGGGTCGGCGATCCCGAAGGTAGGCGCCCGGGCGGCGATCGCCGCCTCCTGCCACGCGTCGCCCGTGCCCAGCGCGAGGAGGAGACCGTACACGAGCCCACTCGCGACGGTGCCCGCGAGGAGCAGCCGCTGGGGTACCGCCTCCACGATCTCCAAGTCGCCGAGCCGGCGCGGCAGCTGGACCGAGCCGATGGCGCGATACACGAACAGCAGGTTCCCCGTGCCCCAGACGATGGCAGCGAGCAGGAACAGCCCTCGCACGAGTCGCGCGAGGTCGCGCACCAGGAGATACGCGCCCCCGCCGGGGATGGTGGCCGCCCAGGCGCGCTCCGTCGTTTCGAGCGCCAGCCAGCGGCCGCCCACCAGAACCATCACCAGCAGGCCGGCGCCGAGCAGGAACGCCCACCGCCGGCGCGCGCGGGTCACACGCGCACGTCCTGCGCTGTGAGCCACCGCTCGACTTCGGCGCGGTTCGCCGCGAGCGCCGCCGGGCTGCCGGCCTCGAAGCGGAGCACGAGCACCGGCTGGGTATTGGAGGCGCGGAGCAGACCCCATCCGTCGGCGAACGTGATCCGCACGCCGTCGAGCGTGGACACCGGATACCGGGCCCCGAAGTGCTCGGCCGCGCGCGCCACGACGGCGAACTTGCGGTCGTCGGGGCAGTCCACCCGCAGCTCGGGCGTGGCCACGGTCTGCGGCAGGTCCGCGAGCAATCGCGAGAGCGGCCCGCCCCGGTCGGCGACGTAGCGCAGCAGCCGCGCGGCTGCGAACAGGGCGTCGTCGAAACCGTACCAGTCGCCGCCAAAGAACATGTGGCCGCTCATCTCGCCCGCGAGCGGCGCGCCTAGCTCTTTCATCTTCTGTTTGATGAGCGAATGCCCAGTCTTCCACATCGTGGGCCGCAGCCCGGCACGTTCGAGCTCCCGCGGGAGCACCTCGGAGCACTTCACGTCGAAGATGACCGCGTGCCCCGGCCCCATGCGGCGCGCGAGGTCGCGGCCGAGCAGCACCAGCAGCTGGTCGCCGAACACGACCCGGCCCTGCTCATCCACCGCGCCGATGCGGTCGCCGTCGCCGTCGAACGCGATGCCCAGCTCGGCTCCCTCCTCGCGGACGGCGGCCTGCAGGTCGCGCAGGTTCTCGAGCACCGTCGGGTCGGGGTGGTGGTTCGGGAACGTGCCGTCCGACTCACAGAACAGCGGGACCGTCTCGGCGCCGAGCTGGCGCAGCGTGTCCACGGCCACGAGGCTCGCGACGCCGTTGCCACAGTCCACGACGACCTTCACCGGGCGCGGCAGCGGGCCGTTGCGCTGCACGATCGCCGCGCGGTAGCGCTCGAGCACGTTCCCCTGTGCCTCGCGCGATCCACCCGCGCGGTCCGGTATGCGTCGCTGCGCGATCATGCGGTGGAGCAGCTTGATGTCCTCGCCGTAGATCGCGCCGCCGGCGAGGACCATCTTGAACCCGTTGAACTCGGGGGGGTTGTGGGACCCGGTGACTTGCACGCCCCCGTCGACCGTGAGCGTGTGTGTGGCGAAGTACAGCGCCGGGGTCGGGACCTGGCCGACAGCGATCGCGACGGCGCCGGCGCGCTCGATCCCGGACGCCACTTGGCTCGCGAACCCGACGCCGGATGGCCGGTTGTCGTGACCCACGGCGATGCGCGCGCTCCGGCCGAGGCGGTCCCGCGCGAGGGTCGCGAACGCCTTTCCGATGGCGTGCGCGACGTCCGGCGTGAGCTGGTCGCCCACCGTGCCGCGAATGTCGTACTCGCGAAAGATGGCGGCGGGGAGCGTCATGGAGCCCGCCCGGGGGTCAGCGACCGGGGACGGTCGGCCCGGAGGGGAGGGCCGAGGCATCCGGCGCCACCGTCGGCTGGGGCGTCAGGGCGGCGGCGCTGGCGCGGGCGAGATCGAGCAGGCGGTTGGGGCGGACGCCGAAGAACAGCAGGCCGGCCACCGACGCCGCGACGACGGCGCCGCCGAGCCGGCCGAGCCGCATGCCGGTGTGCGCCTGAGGGGACGGCTCGGGCTTCATGTACATCGCCATGATCACGGGGAGATAGTAGCCCGCCGAGACGACGGTCGTAAGGACGAGGGCGGCAGCGAGCGCGGTCTCGTGGGCCGCGGTGGCCGCCACCAGGATGTACCACTTGCCGATGAATCCCGCCGTGCCCGGGAATCCCAGGAGCGACAGCATGCAGGTCGCGAGCGCGAAAGCGAGCCAGGGGTGTTGCTGAGCCAAGCCCGCCAGGTCGTCGATCAGGACGTCGCGCTCGCCGTCCCGCCCCTTGGCCGCGAGCAGTGCGAACGCGGCGAGCGTCATCAACGTGTAGGCGACGAGATAGAACAGGAAGGCGGCCGCGCCGAGGCTCGTCCCCGTCGCGACCGCGACGAGCAGGTAGCCGGCGTGCGCGATCGAGGAGTACGCGAGCATCCGCTTCACCGTGCGCTGGGCGAGCGCGATGAGGTTGCCCCCGGCCATCGTCACGATCGCGAGCCACCACACGATGTGCTGCCACGCCGGCACGGACCCGAATGCCTCGCCCAGCACCCGAAACAGCGCGGCGAACGCGGCCGCCTTCACCGCTGTCGCCATGTAGCCGGTGACCGGCGTCGGCGAGCCGTCATACACGTCCGGCGCCCACATGTGAAACGGCACGGCAGCGACCTTGAAGCCGAACCCGACGAGCAGCAATCCGAGCCCGATCAGGAGCATCGCGTTCGACTGCAGGCCCAGGGTGCGGATCTGCACGCCGATCAGCGTGAGGTTCGTCGTCGCGGTCGCGCCGTACACGAGCGCGATCCCGTAGAGCAGGAAGCCGGAGGCGAACGCGCCCAGCAGGAAGTACTTGAGGGCGGCTTCGGCGGCGGGGGCGCTGTGGCGGTTGATCCCCGCGAGCACGTAGACGCAGACACTCATCAGCTCGAGGCCGAGGAACACCACGATCAAGTCCTCGCCGCCGGCCATCAGCATCATGCCCAGCGTCGCGAACAGGACCAGGACGTAGTACTCAGGCGCGAGCAGCCGCTCGCGCTCGAGGTACAGGAACGAGACCAGGACCGTGAGCGCGGCGGTGCCGAGCAGCAGCCAATCGGTCACGAAGCGGAAGTCGTCGACGGCGATCATGGTCGGGATGCCCACCGCGTGCGCGCCGTTCCACCACAGCCACCAGGCCATCGCCGCCGCGGCCAGGAGCGCGGCGAGGGTGGCCGTCCCCGCCGCCCGCAGGTCGGCGACCGTGCGATGGCGCCAAGCGACCAGCAGCAGCACACCCAGCCCGGTGGCGGTGAGCACCAGCTCCGGGGCGAGCGCCGTCATCAGGTCGCCATAGCTCGACAGATCGAGGTTCATCGGCCGCGGATCGACTGGACGAACTGCTGCGCGGCCGGCTCCGTGCGCTCGAGGATCGGCTTGGGGTACACGCCGATCCACACGATGCACGCGACCAGTGGCAGCAGCACCGCGAGCTCGCGCGGGGTCAGGTCGGGCAAGCGTTCGTTCTCCGTCTTGTCGAGCGGGTTGTAAATCACGCGCTGCAGCGCTGGCAGCAGGTACATGGCGGCAACGATCACGCCGCCGGCGGCGATCGTCGCCGCCACGGGGTACGTGCGGAAGGAGCCGAGCAGTATGAGGAACTCCCCCACGAACCCGTTCGTGGCCGGGAGCCCGATGGACGAGAGGGACACGAGCGTCAGCACCGCCGCGAGCAGGGGCACGACCTTCGCGATCCCGCCGAACGCCGCGATGAGCCGCGAGTGGCGCCGCTCGTACAACATCCCGGCGAGAAAGAACAGCGCGCCCGTCGAGATGCCGTGATTGATCATCACCAGGAGCGCGCCCTGCACGCTCTGCAGCGTGAGCGCCCAGATGCCGAGCATCACAAAGCCCAGGTGGGCGACCGACGAGTAGGCAATGAGCTTCTTGAAGTCGGGTTGCACCATGGCGACCAGGCCGCCGTAAATGATCCCCACGAGCGAGAGCACCACGATCGCCGTTTGCACGGCGGGGTGCAGGGCCACCTGGGGGAAGAACGGCACGGCGAACCGCAGGAAGCCGTACGTGCCCATCTTCAGCAGGATGCCGGCGAGGATCACCGAGCCGGCCGTGGGCGCCTCGACGTGCGCGTCCGGCAGCCAGGTGTGGAATGGAACCATCGGCACCTTGATCGCGAACGCGAGGAAGAACGCCCCGAACAGCCAGAAAGCGACGGGGCCGACCGAGCCCAGGTGCGCCATCAGATAGGGGTAGGAAAACGAGTAGACCCCCGTCCGCTGGCCGGTGAGAGAGACCAGGGCGAGGATCGCGACCAGCATGAGGAGCGACCCGAAGAACGTGTAGACGAAGAACTTGAGGGCCGCGTACAGGCGGTTCTCCCCGCCCCACACCCCGATGATGAAGTACATCGGGATGAGCATGACCTCCCACATCACGTAAAACAGGAACAGATCGAGCGAGACGAACACCCCGATCATCCCTGCCGTGAGCAGGAGCATGAGGGCGTAGAACCCCCGTTCCCGCGTCGTGATGTAGCTGTAGCTCCCGAGCACCGACAGGGGCACGAGGAACGTCGTGAGCAGGACGAGGAACAGCGAAATGCCGTCCACGCCCACGGCGTAGTGGATGCCCCAGGCGGGAATCCACGGAAGATCGAGCTGGAACTGCATGCCGCCCGCGGGCACGAACGTCCACCACAACGGCAACGCGATGGCGAATTCGACGAGGCTCGCGGCGAACGCGAGGTGCTTCGCCCAGCGCGTCGGGGCGAGCAGCACGAGCAGCGCCGCGAGGGCGGGCCAGGCGAGCAACGCGGTGAGGACCGCTCCCTGGTACATTGGCTACCGCACGGCCGCGCCGAGCACGGCGAGCACGCCGATCACGAACAGCACCACGTAGAGGCCCACCTCGCCCGTCTGCAGTCGGCTCCCCACCCAGCCGAGGGCGCGAGAAGCGACGGCGCTGCCGTTTACGAGCAGACCGTCCACCACGCGGACGTCGACGATCTTCCACAGCACCTCGCGCGACAGCCACATCACCGGCCGCACAAAGACGGCGTCGTACAGCTCGTCCACATACCACTTTTTCGAGAGCACCCGGCCCAGGCCGGTCTCGGGCGGCGCGAGTCGCGCCGGCACAAGCGCCTCCGGTTTCAGGAGTCGCACGGCGCCGACGATCCCGAGCGCGGCCACCGCCACGGCGCCGAGGACGAGCACCGACTCGGTGGCACGCGACAGCTCGACCGCGGGTTGCAGGCGGTCGGCGGTGGCGGTGACGGGCTCGAGCCAGCGGTGCAGCCACAAGCCCCCGCCGAACAGCGGTGACACGTTGAGCGCGCCGCCCGCGAGCGTCAGCCCGCCCAGCGCGACGAGCGGCCCGGTCATCACCCACGGGGCCTCATGGAGGTGCGCCCGCGCATCGTCCCCGGTCCGGTTCGGGCCGTGGAAGGTGTAAAGCATCAGCCGGGTCATGTAGAACGCGGTGAGCAGGGCGGCTGCGATACCCATGGCCCAGAACCCGTACCAGACGGGGCGGGCCGCGCCCTGCGCGAAGGCGGCGCTCAGGATTTCGTCCTTCGAGAAGAAGCCGGCCAGGGGCGGGATCCCCGCGATGGCGAGCGTCGCGATCCACATCAGCGATGCCGTCCAGGGAAGGTGGCGCCGCAGGCCGCCCATGTTGCGCATGTCCTGGGCATCGTCGTGGGCGTGCGTCGCGTGATAAGCGCGGTGCATCGCCTGGATCACACTTCCCGAACCGAGGAAGAGGAGCGCCTTGAAGAAGGCGTGCGTCGCGAGGTGGAAGATGCCGGCCGTGTACGCGCCTGTGCCGACGCCGAGAAACATGTAGCCGAGCTGCGAGATGGTCGAATACGCGAGCACCCGCTTGATGTCCCACTGCTTCAAGGCGATCGTCGCCGCGAACAGCGCGGTGAGGGCGCCGACGCCAGCCACCACGGCGCTCGCTACCGGTGCGAGCGCGAACAGCACCCCGCAGCGCGCCACGAGATACACACCGGCCGTCACCATCGTGGCGGCGTGGATCAGCGCCGACACCGGCGTCGGACCCTGCATGGCGTCCGGCAGCCACGTGTACAGGGGGATCTGAGCGGACTTGCCGGTGCAGCCGAGGAACAAGAACAGCGTGATCGCGGTGACGAGCGCGCCGCCCGGCGGGAACGTGCCCGGCGCGCGGGCGAACACCGCGCCGAAGTCGAGCGAGCCCGTGGCGCGGAACAGGAGGAGCATCGCCACCAGGAACCCGACGTCGCCGATGCGGTTGACGATGAAGGCTTTCTTCCCCGCGTCGGCGTTGATCTGCTCGTTGAACCAGAAGCCGATCAAGAGGTAGGAGCAGAGCCCCACGCCCTCCCAGCCCACGAACATGACCGGGAAGCTCGCGCCGAGCACCAGCACCAGCATGAAGAACACGAACAGGTTGAGATACGCGAAGTAGCGCGCGTACCCCGGATCGTCGTGCATGTAGCCCACACTGAACACGTGAATCAGTGCGCCCACGCCGGTGACCACCAGGATCATCACGGCCGAAAGCCGGTCGAGCTGGAGCGCGACGGGGACCTGCAGGTCGCCCACGGGGAGCCACTCCCAGTAGCGCTGCACGACGGGCTCGCCGCCGGGGAGCCGGGCGAACCCCACCACGGCGCCCGCCGCGGCGGCGCCGGCGAGGACGAGCACGCCGACGCCGATGACGGAGACCGTCCGCTTCGCGGTGGGTCGGGTGAGCGCCACGGCGCCATTCAGCACGAAGCCCGCGAGCGGCAACGCCGGCACCAGCCAGAGCGCGTCGGGGAGCGAGCCGGGCATCACCCTTTGAGCAGGTTGATGTTCTGGAGATTGAGCGTCTGGCGGTGGCGGTAGATGGCGAGGATGATCGCCAGGCCGACGGCGGCCTCGGCGGCCGCGACCGCCATCACGAAGAACACCAGCACCTGGCCCGCGACGCCGAGGCGCTGCGCCAGCGCCACGAACGTGAGGTTCACGGCGTTGAGCATCAATTCGACGCACATGAAGATCACGATCGCGTTGCGGCGCAGCAGCACGCCGGCGACGCCCAGCGCGAACAGCACGGCCGAGACGAGCAGCGCGGGTCCGAGCAGCATCACAGCTTGCGCTTCGCCAGCACGACCGCGCCCACGATGGCGGCGAGCAGCAGCACACTGGTGATTTCGAACGGCACGAGATACGCGTCGAACAACGGGCGGGCGACGCTGCCCACGATCCCCTGCTCCGCCGCCGCGCGAGCCATCGCGTCCGGCGGGAGCAGGATCGCTGCCGGGGGACCGGCCACCCGCAGCACGCCCAGCTGGAAGCCCAGCCCCCCGGCGAGCGCTACGCCCACCGCCAGGCCCAGCGGCCCCTTGATGTCGGTGGGGGCCTGGCGCCCCAGGTTGAGCAGCATGATGACGAAGAGGAACAGCACCATGATCGCGCCGGCGTAGACGAGCACCTGCAGCACCGCGATGAACTGCGCGTCGAGCACCACGAACAGCGCGGCGAGCGAGAACAGCGTGACCACGAGCCACAGGGCGCTCGCGATCGGGTTGCGGCGGGTGATGCAACACAGGGCGCTTCCCAGGGCGAGCGCGGCGAACGTCCAGAAGATGACGACGGTGCCGCTCATGCCCTATTCGCCCTTTGGGTCGGAGGGGTCCCACAGCGTCGAGACCGGGTGTGTCTGCGCACACAGCCGCTCCAGGTCGTACACGAAGCGGTCGCGGGAAAACTCGGAGTTCTCGTAGTGCACGCCCACGTGGATCGCCTCCTCGGGGCAGACCTCCTGGCAGTAGCCGCAGAACACGCACCGGAACTCGTCGATCTCGTAGATGAGCGGATAGCGGTTGCCGTGCTCGTCCTCGCCGGGCACGAGCTTGATGCAGTTGGCGGGACAGATCTGCGGGCACAGCCCGCAGGCCACGCACTTGGCGCGCCCCTGCTCGTCGGTGAGCATGCGGTGCGTACCGCGCCAGCGGGAGGAGAGCGTCCAGTCCCGGGCGCTCTTCTCCTCGGGGTACTGCATCGTCACCTTGGGCCGAAACAGGTGCTGCAGCGTCAGGGCCATGCCCTTGAGGGTGGCGCGCACGTACGAGACCTGCGCTCCCGGCCGCGACACCACCTTCACGCCGATCGCCATCAGGACGCCCTCCCCTCCTCCGCCACAGAGCCCGCGACGATGTGCCCGCGGTCGAGCACGAAGAACAACGGGATCGCGAGCAGGACGTTGAGGGCAAACAGGGTCAGCGCGAACCGGGTGTCGTACGTCCAGGCGAGCCGGTCGTGGAGATACCAGACGGCGGTCGCGATCACGGACACATAGCCGAGCGCGAGCGGCAGCATCACCTTCCAGCCGAGCGCCATCAGCTGATCGTAGCGGAAGCGCGGCAGCGTCCAGCGCACCCAGATGTACAGGAAGAGGAAGCACCCCACCTTGAGCGAGAACGCCGCCAGCGTCGCCAGGGTCTTCCAGACAGTCCAGGGGGGCGCGTTATCCCAGGTCGTGAAGGGGATGTCCCAGCCGCCGAAGAACAGTGTCGTCATCAGGGCGGACGCCGTCACCATGTTCGAGTACTCGGCGATGTAGAACATCGAGAACTTCATCGCGCTGTACTCGGTGTGGTAGCCGGCGATGAGCTCGCCCTCCGCCTCCGGCAGGTCGAACGGCAGCCGGTTCGTCTCGGCGAATGCGGCCACGACAAAGATGAAGTACGCGAGCGACAGCGGGAACACGTTCCACTTGAAGAGCGATGGCGCCTGCCGCGCGATCACGTCGCTGAGCGTCACGTTGCCGGCGAGGAGCAGCACCGCCACCGTGCTCATCCCCAGCGCGATCTCGTAGGAGATCATCTGCGCCGACGCGCGCAGGCCGCCGAGCAGCGAGTACTTGTTGTTGGACGACCACCCCGCGAGCACGATGCCGTACACGCCGAGCGAGCTGAACGCGAGGATGTAGAGAAAGCCGACCGGCAGGTTCGCCACGACCATGTCCACATCGCCCCAGGGAGTGGGGAGCGGTGCCGCGAACGGGATCACCGCGAACGTGAGCAGCGCCGGCACGAAGGACATGGCCGGTGCGAGCAGGAATAACGCCTTGTCGGCCTGGGCAGGAAGCGTCTCCTCCTTCATCAGGTTCTTCAGCCCATCGGCGGCGGGCTGCAACAGGCCCTGCGGGCCCACGCGGTTCGGCCCGAGCCGATCCTGCATCCACGCGCAGATGCGCCGCTCGGCGAGCGTGAGCAGCGCCACGCCCACCATGAGCACCGTGAAGACCACGATGATCTTGACGACCGAGCTGACGACGAAGAACGTCACGCCGGCACTCTCACTTCTCGATTCAGCCCCTGTCCCCCGAGCCCGAGGCTTGCGTAACTCAGTCCCGCAAACGCCGGCACCGTGGCCGCCAGCAGGTCGAAGGCGTCCGCCGGAGTCGCCGGATGGTCGCCGCGCTGCGCCGTCGCCAACAGCTCCGAGAGCACCCACCACGCGGGGCGCGCCATGCCGGGCGGAGGCTTCGCCTGGAGATAGCGCTGCACGCGCCCGTCGCGGTTGACGAACGTTCCCTCCTCCTCGGCGACGTTGGCGATCGGGAGCACGGCCTCCGCGCCGCGCGCGCCCTCGGGGAGCACGGTTCCGATATAGAGGAGCGCCCCCGCGGTCCGCACCGCGACCTCGGGCTCGTCGAGCACGAGCACTAGGGCGGCGGATTCGGCGGCCGCCAGCGCCGCGGCGTAGTCTCGGCGGTAGCCCAGGAGCTCCGCCCCCATCGCGTTGGGTGCCCGCTCGGCCCGGAGTGCCAGATTCGGAATGCCGGCGAGTGGCGCTTCCTCCCCCATCACAACCTGGAACGCGCCCATCCAGTCCAACCCGCTCAGCAGCTCGCGCGCCAGGAACAGCGCCTCGGTCGACACGCGGGGCGACACGAGCGCGACGGCGCGGCCGCTCGCACCCCGCAGCAGCGTGCCTACCCGATCCAACGCCTCATCCCAGTCCGTGGCGCGCAGCTCGCCGTCCCGCCGCATCAGTGGTGCCTCGACCCGGTCGCCGCGGTTCATCCAGCGATAGTTCATCCGACCGTGATCGCAAATGAAATAGCGGTTCACGGCGAGATTGGGGCGCGGGCGTACCCGCACGACCACGTTCTCGCGGGTGTCCAGTGTCACGTTGCACCCCTGCGAGCAGCCGGTGCACACGGCGGCCGTCTTGTCGAGCTCCCAGGCCCGCGCCTTGTGGAGGAAGTCCTTCGAGAGGAGCGAGCCCACGGGGCAGAGGTCGACCACGTTGCCGGCCCAGGGGTGATCGAGGCGCGCCTCGGCGTGGATCCCGATGTACGCCCGGTCGCCCCGCTCCGACACGTTCAGGACGGGCTCCTTCGCCACCTCCTCCATGAAGCGCACGCAGCGGGTGCACAGAATGCAGCGGTTGGGGACGTACAACACGTCGGGCCCGAAGTCTTCCACGGGGTTGAAGCGCTTGGCGTAGTCGGGGCTGTAGCGCGTCGCGGGACGGCCCTCCTGGAAGGTGAAGTCCTGCAGCTCGCACTCGCCGGCCTGGTCGCAGATCGGGCAGTCGAGCGGGTGATTGATGAGCAGGAACTCGAGCACGCTGGTGCGGGCGCGCTTCGCCGGCTCCGACTGCGTCTTCACCACCATGCCCTCGGCCGCCTGCGTGGCGCACGCGATGGCGAGCTTGGGCTGCTTCTCGATCTCGACGAGACACATGCGGCACACCCCCGCCACGGAGAGCCCGGGGTGATAGCAGTAGTGGGGGACGAGCACGCCCGCCTGCTTCGCCGCCTCGATCACGAGCGTCCCCTTCGGCACGCTCACCGCGACCCCGTCGATCGTGAGCTGGACTGCGTCGTCGGGCATCAGGCCGCCAGGACCGGATGCTTCTTGCCCGCGAGGTAGGCTTCGAATTCGTTCCTGAACTTCTTGATCCCCGAGACGACCGGGGCGGCGCAGGAATCGGAGAGCACGCAGATCGTCTTGCCCGTCATGTTCTCGGAGAGGTCGAGCAGCAGGTCGAGGTCGGCGGGCTTGCCCTGGCCCGCGAGCATGCGCTCGAGAATCCTGGTTGTCCACGCGGTGCCTTCACGACACTGCGTGCACTGGGCGCAGGACTCGTGCGCGTAGAAACGCGCCAGCCGCATGATCTGGTAGACCATGTCCACCGAGTCGTCGAACACGATCACGCCGCCGGAGCCGAGCATCGAGCCCTGCTCCACCACGCCCTCGTAGTCCAGCAGGCAGCGCTCGGTCTCCTCTCGGTTCAGGATCGGCACCGACGACCCGCCCGGGATGCAGGCCTTGAGGGTCCGCCCCGACGGCATCCCGCCGCACAGCTCGTACAGCAGATCTTTGAGCGGGAAGCCCATCGTGACCTCGTAATTGCCGGGCCGCTGCACGTGGCCGCACACCGAGAACAACTTTGTGCCGGTGCTCTTCGGGCTCGAGAGCGAGAGCCCCTTGTACCAGGCCGCGCCGTTGCGGAGGATGTGCGGTACCGCCACGAGCGTCTCGACGTTGTTGATCGTCGTCGGCATTCCGAACACGCCGAACGCCGCGGGAAAGGGCGGCTTGATCCGCGGGTTGCCGCGCTTGCCTTCGATCGAGTTCATGAGCGCCGTCTCTTCCCCGCAGATGTAGGCGCCCGCGCCGCGGTGCAGGTAAATCTTGATTTTGCCGAAGACGCCGGCGGCGTTCGCCTCGCCCAGCGCCTGCTCCATGATCGCACACGGCTCGGTGAACTCGCCCCGGATGTAGACGTAGGCGACCTCCGCCTGAATCGCGTGCGCCGCGATGGCCGTCCCCTCGAGCAGGGCGTGCGGCGTCCAGCGCATGATCTCGCGGTCCTTGAAGGTCCCCGGCTCGGACTCGTCGGCGTTCACGCAGAGGTAATGCGGCTTCTTCTTCTCCTTGGGCATGAACGACCACTTGAGGCCGGTGGGGAACCCGGCCCCGCCCCGCCCGCGCAACCCCGACTCCTTCACGACGTCGGTGATCTTCGCCGGCTCCATGGTGAGCGCCTGTTTCAGCGCCTCGTAGCCGCCGCGCTTCACCCAGCCCTTGTAGCTGCGCGCCTCGACCTCGCCGAAATGCTTGGACAGGACGACGGTCTCTTGGGGGTGGGGTTTGTGGGGGTAGCCCATTACTTGTACCTCTTCACCAGCGCGGCCACCTTCTCCGGCGTCACGCTCTCGATGAAGTCGTCGTCGATCAACAGCGGCGTCGCGAACCCGCAGGCGCCGAGACATTCCACTTCGATCACCGTCCACTTCCCGTCGGGGCTCGTCGCGCCGAGCTCGCCCGCGCCCGTCGCGTCGAGCAGCGCTCGGACCACCGCTTCGGCGCCGCAGACGTTGCAGGGCGATGTCGTGCACACCTGCACGAAATGCTTCCCGACGGGGTGCTGGTGGTACATTGTGTAGAACGTCACGACGCCCTTCACGTAGGCCGGCGTGAGGCCGAGCACCTCGGCCACCTCGGTCATGTTGCGGTCCGAGATCCAGCCGCGGGCCTGCTGCACCAGCCACAGCGCCGGCAGCAGCGCCGCCTGCTTCGTGGGATAGCGCGGGAGAATCCCGTTCAACTGGTCCAGGGTCTTGCCGGTGAAGACGGGTTGGTATTCCTCGATGCCCGGCGCCGGGTGTGCCGTCACACTCATCGATCCACCTCGCCCATGACGATGTCGACCGACGCGTTGATCGCGATCAGGTCGCTCAACAGATGTCCTTCCGCCATCCGCGGGAGCGCCGACAGGTTGATGAACGACGGCGGCCGGATGCGCCACCGCACCGGCTTCGCCGTCCCGTCCGAGACCAGGTAATTCCCCAGCTCGCCCTTGGGGTTCTCGATCCCGACGTAGGCTTCGCCCACCGGGGCCTTCACGCCCTCCATCACCTGCTTGAAATGGTAGATCATCGCCTCCATGTCGTTCATGGCGCGCGACTTGGGCGGCAGGATGACGCGCGGGTCGGCGACGTTCACGGGGCCGTCGGGGAGCCGCTCGAGCGCCTGGGCCAGGATGCGGTTCGCCTGGTGGCACTCCTCGAGCCGCACCAGGTAGCGGTCGTACACGTCGCCGTGCTCACCCACGACGACGTCGAAGTCGTAGGTCTCGTAGTCGAGGTAGGGCTGGTCCTTGCGCACGTCGTAGGGTACGCCGCTGGCGCGCAGCATCGGGCCGGACAGGGAGTTGTTGATCGCCTCCTGGGCGGTGAGCGCACCGACGCCCTGGGTGCGCCCCACCCACACCGCGTTGCGCGTCAGCACCCGGTCGATCTCGGCGAGCGTTTGGGGGAAGGTGCGGGTGAACTGCCGTAGCCCGTCGACGAACCCGTCGGGGATATCGGCCATCATGCCGCCCACGCGCGTCACGCTGGTCGTGAGCCGAGCCCCGGTCCACATCTCCTGCAGGTTGTAGATGCGCTCGCGCTCCTGGAACGCCCATAGGAAAGGCGTGAAGGCGCCCAGATCGATCGAGGTCGTTCCGAGCCAGACCATGTGGGAGATGATCCGACTCATCTCGCACGCGATCACCCGCAGCACGGTGCAGCGCGGAGTGATGGCGATGCCCATGAGCTTTTCCGCCGCGAGCGCGAACCCCACGTTGTTCGCCATCGGGGAGAGGTAATCGGTGCGGTCGGTGAGCGGGATGATCTGGTTGTAGTGGCGGTATTCGCCGAGCTTCTCGAAGCCCGAATGCAAGTAGCCGAGGTGCGGAATGACCCGGACCACCGTCTCGCCGTCCAGCTCGACCACGAGTCGGAGCACCCCGTGGGTGGCGGGATGCTGGGGTCCGAGGTTGACGAGCATGTGCTCTTCCGCGAGCGCGGGCTCGGCGCCGAGCGGCACCCGGACGGCATTGCCGTCGGCGTCCAGCCCCGGGGTGGCGAGCTCCAGCTCGACGGTGCGCGGGCTCATTCCGAATGGGGGAGCTTGCCCCGCTCGCCGCGACGCAAGCGCTCCTTCATGTCCTCGGGCAGCTCAGCGAACGCATCGGCGATCGAGAGCTCCTCCAGCGAGTAATGCGCCTCGGGATTGGTGGCGAGAGCCTGGCGCACCTGCTCGGCGCGGCTGAACCGCCCGCGCAGTGGGAAGTCCTTGCGCAGCGGATAGCCTTCGGCGTAGGTCTCCCACATCAGGATGCGTCGCAGGTCGGGATGACCCCGGAACGTGACGCCGAACATGTCGTAGACCTCGCGCTCCAACCAGTTCGCCCCCTGCCACAGGGGCACGACCGAATCCACGGTCAAGTCGCCTTGGGGGTCGAGCTCGACCTTCACACGCAGGTCGACCCGGCGCTCGAGCGAGCGCACCTGGTAGACAACCTCGAGCGGCCGCTCGCGATCGCGATATTCGACGGCGGTGACGTCCACGAGGTAATTGTATTGGTGACCGGGGGTATCACGCAGCCAGCGCAGCACGTCGAGCACCCGGTCGGACGCGATGTACACGATCGTGTCACCGCATGACTCGACCGCGCGGCCGATCGCGGTGGAGAAGGTCGCTCGCAGGGCGTCGGCGGAGGCGTTCACGCCGAGCGGAACTGGTGGACCGAGTTGCCGAACGGCTCGGAGATCTCGTCGATCGTCTCGGGCGGGAGCCGCAGGCCACGCTCGTCGAGGGGCTGCTCCTGCCGCAGCGCCGGGTCGAGCAGCGACTCGCCCTTGATCTTCTTGTGGAGCAGCAGCACCCCGTACAGCAGACCTTCGGGCCGCGGCGGGCACCCCGGGACATACACGTCCACGGGCACGATCGTGTCGATCCCCTGGACCATCGCGTAGTTGTCGAAGATGCCGCCGCTGGACGCGCACGCGCCCATCGAGATGACCCACTTGGGCTGCGGCATCTGGTCGTAGATCCGGCGGATCACGGGGGCGAGCTTGAAAGGTAGGCGTCCCGCGCAGATGAGCACGTCGGCCTGGCGCGGGGAAAATGCCTGGCGCTCCATCCCGAAGCGCGCGAAGTCGAAACGGCTCGCCGCGGTGGCCATGAACTCGATGGCGCAGCACGCGGTGCCGAACGGCATGGGCCAGAGCGAGTTGGCGCGCGACCAATTCACCGCTTTATCGACCCGCGTCACCCGCAGCGCCCACCGCACCAACTCCTCGAACCGGGTGGTGAGCCAGTTGGGACTTGCCGCGACTTCCTTCGTTTCGAGGACGTGCTTCATGAAGCGAACCTCGTCGAGGAAAGACGTCGAGAGGGACGGCGTCGAGGGTAATCGTCCAGGCACGCAGTCGACGGTTCTCCTCGACGCCGTCCCTCGACGTCGTACCCTCGACGCCTCAATCCCATTGCAGGGCCCCCCGCTTCCAGACGTAGACGTATCCGACCGCGAGGATCAGCATGAACACCAGCATCTCGCCGAGCAGGAAGCCCATGCCCGGGCCTCCCCCCCCGGCCGCCCCGCTCCAGTAGATCGTCCCCCACGGGATGAGAAACACCGTCTCCAGATCGAACACGATGAACAGCATCGCGACGAGGTAGAATTTGACGGAGAAGCGCTCGTGCGCGTCGCCCAGGGGGGGCATGCCGCTCTCGTACGGCATGTCCTTCAGCGGCGTGGGTTTCCGGGGGGTGAGGAGGTGGGACACGCCGATGAGTGCGCCCGCGTTCAACGCGACGAAGGCGAGGAGGATGAGGAAGGAGAGATAGGGTTGGTTCATGAGTTCGTGAAAAAATTCACTTAACCCGCCGAAACGTAATCCGCGCGCGCCATCCTTGTCAACAGAATCGAGTGGCGTAAGTGTCGACGCCGCCGATATATTGCCGCGCCATGTCCATCAAGTCCGATCGCTGGATCCGGCGCATGGCGCACGAGCACCGCATGATCGAGCCGTTCGCCGAGACGCCGGTGCGGACCGGCGTGATCTCCTACGGCCTCTCGTCCTACGGCTACGACATGCGCGTGGCGCCGGAATTCCGGATCTTCACGAACGCTCTGTCGGCGGTGGTCGATCCCAAACACTTCGACCCGAAGTCGTTCGTCGAGTTCGCGGGCGACATCTGCATCGTGCCGCCCAACTCGTTCGCGCTGGCACGCTCGGTCGAGTACTTCCGCATTCCCCGCAACGTGCTGACCATCTGCGTCGGCAAGAGCACCTACGCCCGATGCGGGATCATCACCAACGTCACCCCGTTCGAGCCCGAGTGGGAGGGCTATGTGACGCTCGAGATCTCGAACACGACGCCGCTGCCGGCGTGCATCTACGCGAACGAGGGGATCGCGCAGGTGCTGTTCTTCACGGCGGACGAGGACAAGAAGGGCAAGTACCAGGCGCAGACCGGCATCACGCTGCCGAAGCTCTAGAGCCCAGCGCGGTGATGACGATCGTCGCCGCGGCGAGGATCAGCAGGTCCGGCACCCATCCGAGTTCCGTGGCCGGTGCCGCCATCTGCACGAAGTCCATCACGAAGTCGAACGCGCCCACGAGCAGGCCAAGCAGCACGGTCTGCTGGAGCCCGCGTCCGAGCTGGGCGAGCAGGCTTCCCGTTACGAGCGCCACGGCCCCCTGCCCGGCGGCGAGCAGCACAGCCAGCACGAGGTCGCTCACGAGCGTGTGGACCACCCAGGATCGGCCGGGGTTGTAGCTGAAGAACCAGGTGTGGATGAAGGAGATGGCCACCCCCGCCGCCGCGGTGCACAACGTCGCCCACACCGCGTAGTAGATCACGATGTTCATCCGGCCGCCGGTATCGCTCGTCATGCCGACCTCGCTTCCCGCGTGGAGGGGGGGCGCGACGGGAATGTGGCGGGTCACGGGCCAACCCGCCAGTCGTGGGTTATCTTAGCACCGGGGTACTCCTCAGCTTGCTCACGGCCTTGCGACCACGCGGCGCGAGCCTCAGCCTGCGCGTCACGTTCCTGTGCATCGCACTCGCCGCCGGGACCTACGCCGGCGCGCTGCCGGTGTATCTCGTTGCCCACGTTCGGGCCGCGACCCGGCTCGATCGCGCGGCCGGCCAGACCGAGATGGCGGCGGGCCAGCTCACCCACGAGTACTTGCTGGCGCGCGACCAGGCGCTCGAGGCGGCCGTGACCGAGGCGCTGCGGGTCACGCTGCTGTGGCTCGTGCTGGGCGGCGCCGCCATCGCCCTCACCCTCTCGATCCTGCGCCGGCGCATCTGGGACCCGCTGCGGCAGCTCGAGACGGGGCTCACGCGCGTTGCCGAGGGGGACCTCAACACGGGGTTGCCGGCGCGGCGGGCCGACGAGATCGGCCGGCTGGTGCAGCATTTCAACGACATGACGCGCGTACTCCGAGACCGGGCGGAAGAACAGGGCCGGTTCGCGGCGGCGGGCGAGCTGCTGGCGGGGGTCGCCCACGAGGTGAGTAACCCGTTGATGGCCATCGCCGCCCACGCTGAGAACCGGCTGGCCGACCCGACGATCGCCGAGCAGCCGCGGGGCGAGATGACCCAGATCCTGTGGCAGGCGCGGCGCGCGACGAAGCTGCTGCGCGGTTTGCTGCGGTTCGTGCGCGCCACGGAGCCGCAGATCGCGCCCGTCAACCTGAACGACGTGGTGCGCGGAGCGCTCGACCTCGTCTCCTATCGGTTCGGTGTGGACGAGGTGACCGTCGGTGGACACCTCGACCTCGGCCTGCCGCCGGTCGAGGGTGATGCGATCAAGCTGGAGCAGGTCGTCGTGAACCTCCTCGCCAACGCCATCGACGCGCTCCGCGCCATCAAGCCACCCCGCCGGCTCACGGTCGATACCGGGGCCGCGGACGACCGCGTGTGGGTGGCGATCGCCGACAACGGGCGCGGCGTGCCCCCCGAAATCGCCGCGCGGCTGTTCCGCCCGTTCGCCACGACCAAGGGACGGCGCGGCACGGGTCTCGGGCTGTATATCTCGCGCCAGATTGCGCGGGAGGGCGGCGGCGACCTCACGCTGGCGTCGGCACCCGACGACGAGGGGGGCGCCCGTTTCGTGCTCTCGCTGCCGGCCGCCCCCGCTCCGGCGGAGCTGCCCGAGGCCGCGGTGGCGCACGGCGCGCCGGTGAGCCTCAGCGGCCTGCGGGTGCTGCTCGTGGACGACGAGGAGGGCGTCCGCCGCCCCATGGCCCGGTTTCTCAAGCGGCGCGGAGCCGACGTGGACGAGGCGAGCGATGGCGCGGCGGCGCTCGCCCAGCTCGCGCTGCGCGAGCCGGACGTGATTCTCGCCGATCTCCGCATGCCGCGCATGAGCGGCGTGGAGCTCTTCGCCCGACTGGAGGACGAGCGCCCCCACCTGGCAGCGCGTGTGCTGTTCCTTTCCGGGGACGTGTCGCAGCTCGCCGAGCCGGGCAATACACCAGTCGCGCGGGAGCGGGTGCTGGTCAAACCGGTCGAGCTGGCGGAGCTGGAGCGGCGCATTCTCGAGTTCGTACAGAGAGGCTGAGGTAGCCGAGCGGGCGGCCGGATGCTATGATGGAGCATGCTGGTCGTCGCGGTCTTGCTCACGACCGTGCTGATGCGTGTCGCCATCATCGGGGCGGTCGCCTACCTGCTGCTCCCGCAAGGCTCCCTCTGTCCCCATTGCGGCGACGAGATGGTCGCCATCCGGAACCGCTTCTTCGACCGGCTGCTGCGGGCGCTCGAGCGCCGCTGGTGTCTCGAGTGCGGCTGGAACGGCGTGGTGCGGCGCGTGCGCCGCGCCCGGACCCGAACGCCGACCCGCCGCCCCACGCCCCGCCCCACCGCCCGCTGATCAGTCGAGCGTCGTGATGAGCCGCGCGGCGCGCTCGAAGAAGAAGTAATCCCACGCCCAGTTGAGCAGCACGAACAGCTTGTTGCGAAACCCGATCAGCTGGATGATGTGCACCACCAGCCACACCACCCATGCCGGAAACCCCGTAAACCCGAAGCCTCGGAGATAGGCGACGGCGGCGTTACGACCGATCGTGGCGAGCGATCCGGGGTCGCGGTAGCGGAACGCGACGGGTCGCTCGGCGCGCAACGCGCGCACGATGTTCGTGACCGCGGTCTCCGCCATCTGAATGGCCACGGGGGCCATCATCGGCAGCGGTGCTCCGTCGGCCTCGACGTAGGCGGCGTCGCCGATCACGAAGATCTCGGGGTGCCCCGGCACCTGCAGGGTCGGCTCGACCGGTACCCGTCCCTGGCGCGAGGTCGGGAGTCCCAGGCGGGCGGTGAGCTCCACCGCCTTGGCGCCAGCCGCCCAGATGAGGGTGCGCGCCGGGATGACTTCCCCGCCCTTCAGGAGCACGCGGTCGCCGTCGTAGTCGGCGACCGCGGCGCCGAAGCGGACCTCGACGTGCTTGCGCCACAAGGTCTCGGCCGCCGCCTCGCGGAGCCGCGCCGGCATGCTGGCGAGCAGCCGGTCCGTCGCCTCCAGCAGCAGCACCCGCACGTCCTTGATGTTCAACCGCGGGTAGTCCTTGACGAGCACGAGTCGGATCAACTCCGACAGGGCGCCCGCCATCTCCACGCCGGTCGGCCCGCCACCCACGACGACGAACGTCAGCAGCGCGCGCCGCCGCTCGGGGTCTGCTTCGAGCATGGCGTGCTCGAACTGGCGCAGCACATGATTGCGGATGCGAATCGCGTCCGGCACGTCCTTCAGGCCGAAGCCGTGGCGCGAGATGCTCTCAAGCCCGAAGTAATTCGTCTCGCCACCCACCGCGAAGATCAGATGGTCGTACGAGACGGGCCCCTGGGCGGTGAGGACCCGCCGGGCCTCGGCGTCGAGTCCCGTCACCTCCAGCATTCGGAACTCGAAGTTCCCCTGGCGCCGCAGGATCGCGCGCACCGGCTTGGCGATCTGCTCCGGCTCGAGCCCGGCGGTCGCCACCTGATAGAGGAGCGGTTGGAACAGGTGATAGTTGTGCCGGTCGAGCAGGATGACGTCCACCGGCGCCTTGCGGAGCGCACGCGCCGCGCGCAACCCGCCGAAGCCGGCGCCGACGATGACGACGGTGGGCCGCTGGGGGCGCGTTGGGCTACTCAAGGACCACCGCGGTGCCGTAGCACAACACTTCGGTCGCCGACGCCTTGCTCGCGACCTCGGATGCGTCGAACGCCATCCCGACGATGGCGTTGGCACCGAGCTCGCGGGCGTGCTCGATCATGAGGTCGTACGCCGCTTGGCGCGTCTGCTCGCACATCTCCGTGTACGCGCCGATGCGGCCGCCGATGATGCTCTTCAAGCCGCCGAGAATGCCCTGCGCGATCGTGGGCGCGCGCACCGTGATGCCGCGGACGACTCCTTTGTAGTCGCGGATGCGGCGTCCTTGCACGTCGAACGTCGTGGACACGATGATGGAGGTCGGGATGGCCATCGCACGCTCCTGAACGGGGATGAATTGATGTGACCAGCCGCTCGAGTCTACCGCGCGACCGGCTTGCTTGCACGCCCCCCCCATCTGCGGGTATCATCCCACCGTCCATGACGCACCTCGTCGTCGCAACGTCACCCGTCACGCCGCGCCGCGCCCCTTCGTTGGTCGGGATGAAGGTGCTCATGGCCGTCACGGGCGTGATCCTCTTCCTCTTCGTGGTCGGGCATCTGCTCGGCAACCTCAAGGTGTTCCAGGGCCCCGCGCACTTCAACGCCTACGCCGAGGGCCTGCGCACGGTCGGCGAGCCCATTTTCGGCCGCGGGCAGCTGCTCTGGATCGTGCGCATCGTGCTGCTCGGCGCGGTGCTCGTCCACCTCTGGGCGGCGGCCGTGGTGACGCGGGCGAGCTGGCGCGCCCGCCCCCTCGGCTACCATCGGCTCGAGCCGGTCGAGACGACGTTCGCGGCGCGCACGATGCGCTGGGGCGGCGTGCTCATCTTCGTCTATGTGGTCTATCACCTGCTCGATCTCACGTTCGGTCGCGCCAATCCCAGCTTCGTCCCGGGCGACGTCTATCACAACCTGGTCGCCAGCTTCGAGCGGTGGCCGGTCGCCGCGGCGTATGTCGCGGCGATGGTCGTGCTCGGGTTGCACGTCTATCACGGCCTGTGGAGCGCGTTCCAGACGCTGGGCGTGAACCGACCGCCCACTGCGCGGTGGCGGCGCGGTGCGGCCGCCGTGGTCGCCCTGCTCATTACCGCGGGGTACGTCTCCATTCCGGTCGCCGTCCTGGCCGGGATGGTCCGCTGATCATGGAGTTGCGCTCCCGCATCCCCGCGGGTCCGCTGGCGGACAAGTGGGACCGCCACCGCTCCGAGATCAAGCTCGTGAACCCGGCGAACAAGCGGAAGCACGAGATCATCGTCGTCGGCTCGGGGCTGGCGGGGGCGTCGGGCGCCGCGTCGCTGGCGGAGCTCGGGTACAACGTCTCCTGCTTCTGCTTCCAGGACTCGCCCCGGCGCGCCCACTCGATCGCCGCCCAGGGCGGCATCAACGCGGCCAAGAACTACCAGAACGACGGCGACTCGGTGTTCCGGCTGTTCTACGACACGATCAAGGGTGGCGACTTCCGGGCGCGCGAAGCGAACGTGTACCGCCTCGCCCAGATCAGCGCGCAGGTCATCGACCAGTGCGTGGCCCAGGGCGTCCCCTTCGCGCGGGAGTACGGCGGGCTGCTCGCGAACCGCTCGTTCGGCGGCGTGCAGGTCTCCCGCACCTTCTACGCGCGCGGCCAGACCGGCCAGCAGCTCCTGCTGGGCGCGTATCAGGCCCTGGCGCGCCAGATCGGGCTCGGCAAAGTGAAGATGTACCCGCGCGGCGAGATGCTCGACCTCGTGGTGGTGGACGGTCGGGCGCGGGGCATCATCGCGCGGGACCTGGTGAGCGGCGCGGTGCGCGCCCACGCGGCGGACGCGGTCGTGCTCGCCACCGGCGGCTACGCCAATGTCTACTATCTCTCGACCAACGCGAAGGGCTGCAACGTCACCGCCATCTGGCGCGCCCACAAGCGCGGCGCCGCGTTCGCGAACCCGGGCTTCACCCAGATCCACCCCACCTGCATCCCGGTCACCGGCCACCACCAGGCGAAGCTCACGCTCATGAGCGAGTCGCTGCGCAACGACGGCCGCATCTGGGTGCCCACGCAGCGGGGCGACACCCGCGCCCCCGGCGAGATTCCCGAGAGTGAGCGCGACTACTATCTCGAGCGGCTGTATCCGAGCTACGGCAACCTCGCGCCGCGCGACATCGCGTCGCGCCGGGCGAAGGAAGTGTGCGACGAAGGACGGGGCGTGGGGCCGGGCGGCAACGGGGTGTACCTCGACTTCCGCGACGCGATCCAGCGTCTCGGCCGCGCCGTGATCGCCGAGCGCTACGGCAACCTGTTCGAGATGTACGAGCGCATCACGGCCGAGAACCCGTTCGAGCAGCCGATGCGCATCTTCCCCGCCCCGCACTACACCATGGGTGGCCTGTGGGTGGATTACAACCTGATGACCACGATCGACGGATTGTACGCGATCGGGGAGGCGAATTTCTCCGATCACGGGGCCAACCGCCTGGGCGCAAGCGCGCTCATGCAGGGGCTGGCCGACGGCTATTTCATCTTGCCTTATACGATCGGCGACTACCTCGCCTAGGTGAAGCTGGACCGACTCGACGCCGCGCACCCGGGCTTCCATCGGGCGGAAGCGGAGACCGGCGAGCGGGTGCGCCAGCTGCTCGCGGTGAACGGCCGGAAAAGCGTGGACGCCTTTCATCGTGAGTTGGGGGGGCTCCTGTGGGACCGCTGCGGCATGTCGCGCAACGCGCCCGGGCTCCAGGCGGCCGTGGAGCAGATCTGCGGGCTGCGCGAGGAGTTCTGGCGCGACGTCTACGTCGGCGGCAAGGGCGAGGACTTGAACCAGGTGCTCGAGCACGCGGGCCGCGTCGCGGATTTCCTCGAGTTCGCGGAGCTGATGTGCCACGATGCGCTCCGGCGCGAGGAGTCGTGCGGCTGCCACTTCCGCGAGGAATACCAGACGCCCGAAGGCGAGGCGCAGCGCGACGACGCCCGCTTCAGCTATGTCGCGGCGTGGGAATACGCCGGCCCCGGAAAGCCGCCCGTGCTGCATCCGGAGCCGCTCGAGTTCGAGGCGGTGCACCCCGCCCAACGGAGCTACAAGTGATGAACCTCACCCTCCACGTCTGGCGGCAAGCGGCCCCCGCGGACCGCGGGCGGTTCGCGCGCTACGACGTGGCGGACGTGACCCCGGACATGTCGTTTCTGGAAGTGTTGGACGTGCTGAACCAGCAGCTCATCGCGCGACGGGAAGAGCCGATTGCGTTCGATCACGACTGCCGCGAAGGGATCTGCGGCGCGTGCGGGATGGTCATCAACGGTCGGCCCCACGGACCCGCGCGCGCCACCACGGCGTGCCAGCTCCACATGCGACACTTTCCGGACGGTGCCGAGCTGTGGATCGAGCCATGGCGCGCCCGCGCGTTCCCGGTCCTCAAGGACCTGGTGGTGGACCGCAGCGCGTTCGATCGCATCATTCAGGCGGGCGGGTTCATCACGGCGCGCACCGGCAGCGCGCCCGAGGCGAACGCGATCCTGGTTCCCAAGCGCGACGCGGACCTCGCGATGGACGCGGCGGCGTGCATCGGGTGTGGCGCCTGCGTCGCCGCGTGCCCCAACGCCTCCGCCATGCTGTTCGTCGCCGCCAAAGCATCGCACCTCGGCCTCCTGCCCCAGGGCCAGCCGGAGCGCCTCACGCGCGTCGTGAACATGGTGGCGCAGATGGACGCGGAGGGGTTCGGGGCGTGCACCAACCACGGCGAATGCATGGCGGCCTGTCCCAAGGAGATCTCGATTGACTTCATCGCGCGGCTGAATCGCGACTACTTGAAGGCGACCCTCGTCCCTCGACCTCCCGTGAAGGAGTTCACCGGGGCGGCCTAGAGCGTGACGGCCGCCATGGTTTCCTTCACGGCGGCGGCGGATTTGTTCAGCGCCGCCTGCTCCTCCGCGGACAGCGTCACCTCCAGGATCTGCACCAGCCCGTTCCGTCCGAGCTTGCAGGGCACGCCGACGTACATCCCCGCGAGCCCGTACTCCCCCTCCAGCCACGCCGCGCAGGGCAGGATGCGCTTCTTGTCGCGCACGATCGCCTCGACCATCTGCACCACGGCCGCCGAGGGCGCGTAGTACGCCGACCCGGTCTTCAAGAACGCGACAATCTCCGCGCCGCCGTTGCGCGTGCGCTCGACGATCTTGTCGAGGGTCGGCGGGTCGAGCAGCTGGGTGACGGGAATCCCCGAGACCGTCGTGTAGGAGATCAGCGGCACCATGGTGTCGCCGTGACCGCCCAACACCATGGCCTGGATGTCCTCGACCGACACGTCAAGTGCTTCGGCCAGGAACGCACGGTAGCGCGCCGTGTCCAGCACCCCCGCCATCCCCAACACACGCTCGCGGGGAAACCCCGTCACCTGCTTGGTGACCCAGCACATTACGTCGAGCGGGTTGGACACCACGACGACGATCGCGTTCGGACACGTTCGCTGGATCTCGCGGGAGACCTGCTTCACGATGTCGGCGTTGGTGCGCACTAGGTCGTCGCGGCTCATGCCGGGCTTGCGGGCGATACCGGCGGTGACGACCACGATTTCGCTCCCCGCGGCGGGCCGGTAGTCGTTGGCGCCGACCACGCGGGTGTCGAAGCCCTCGATCGGGGCCGACTCCCACTGGTCGAGCCCCTTCCCCTGCGGCACGCCCTCGATCACGTCCACGAGGACGACGCTGCGCGCCAACTCCTGCTCGGCGAGGCGTTGGGCGGCGGTGGCGCCCACGTTGCCGGCACCGACGACGGTGATCTTGTTCAGCACGCGGAACGGGCCTTGGTGTGGAGGCGCGTAAACTTACCGGTGCGGCAGCGGACCGTCACCCCACCCCTGCTGCCGCAGCGCCTCGTACAGCACGATCCCCACCGCCGTGGCGAGGTTGAGGCTCCGCACCGTGTCGCGCATCGGGATGCGATAGACCCGATCCGCGTGCTTCTCGCGAATGCGGTCGGGCAACCCGTCGCGCTCGTTCCCGAACACGAGCACCGCGCGGTCCCGATACGGCGCCTCCCAGAAGGACCTCACCCCCTGCGCCGAGAAGTAGAGGCAGCGCTCGCGGGACACCGCCTCTCGGAACGCAGGCCAGTCGTGATGGACCCACAGGTCCACCGCGTCCCAGTAGTCGAGCCCGGCGCGCTTCAGGTCGGCGGCATCGAGTGAGAAGCCGAGCGGTTCGACCAGGTGGAGGGACGTGCCCGTCGCGGCACAGAGGCGGGCGATGTTTCCGGTGTTGGGGGGGATCTGCGGCTCGACGAGCGCGACGTGGAGTGGCATCACCCCCCTCGCGTGTGCATCTCCCGGTGCGGGTCCGCGCGCAGCGAGGCGGGCGGGTACAGCGCGCCCCGATGCGCCACGGCGAGCCGCTCTTCAGCGCCCCGGTCCACGCGACCGCGCCATGTGTCGCGAATCAGCGCCGCCAGCTCGTCGTCCGTCGCGCCACTGCGCAGCGGCGCGCGCAGATCGACCCCCTGCGCGGCGTAGAGACAGAGCAGCCAGGTGCCGTCCGCGGTGAGCCGACTGCGGTCGCAGGTGCGGCAGAACGGCGCCGTGGTGGAGGCGATGATCCCGAACGTCGTCCCATCGGGGAGCCGAAAGCGCTCGGCGGGCGCGCGCGGATCGCCCGCAACGGGCTCGATCCGGCCGTAGCGGCGACCCAGGACCTCGAGCAGCTCGCGCTGCGACACGACCTGGTCCATCGACCACCGCGTGGCGCCTCCCACGTCCATGTACTCGATGAAGCGCACCTCGGCGTCCCGCGCCCGGGCGAACTCGAGCAACGCGACGACCTCGTCGTCGTTGAAGCCGCGGATCACGACGGTGTTGAGCTTCAGGTTCGTAAAGCCCGCCGCCTGCGCGGCGGCGATCCCGTCGAGCACATCGGCATGCCGCGCGCTCTTCGCGAACGCGAGCATGCGCTCGGGGCGTAGGGTATCGAGGCTGACCGTCACGCGCTTGAGGCCCGCCGCCCGCAAGTCCGCTGCTTGTCGCGCGAGCAGCAGGCCGTTGGTGGTCAGGGCGAGGTCGGTCACGCCCGGGTGGCGCGCGATCAGCCGCACCAGCGTCGGGAGATCGTGCCGCAACAGCGGCTCTCCCCCGGTGAGCCGCACCTTGTGGACGCCCAGCCCCGCGAACACGCGCACCAGGCGCTCGAGCTCCTCGAACGTGAGGATCGCGGCGCGGGGCAGCCAGACGTAGTCGTCTTCGGGCATGCAGTAGCGGCACCGCAGGTTGCAGCGGTCCGTCACGGACAGCCGGAGGCTCGCGAGCGGGCGGGACAACGCGTCGCGGATGTCAGGCATGCGTCGGACTGTCGGGTCGGACGGTGGGACGGCCCGCGGGGTCGACCCAGACCTCGGTGCCGTCGATGCGCAGCTCCTTCTTCCAAATGGGAACGCGCCGCTTTACCTCTTCGATCACGAAGCGGCAGGCGTCGAAGGCCTGCGCCCGATGCGGCGCCGCGGCGGCGATGCCAATGCTCGCCTCGCCCGCCGCGATCGTGCCGAGCCGGTGACGCACGGCGATGCGCGCCTCCGGCCAGCGCGTGCGGGCATCCGCGAGCAGGTGACCGAATTCCGCGTCCACCATCTCCTCGTAGGCCGAATACTCGATGGCCGTCACGCCGCCTTCCGCCGGTCCGTTGCGCACCGTGCCGAGAAAGATGCACGTGCCGCCGCGCGCGGGGGACGCGACTTCGGCGAGGAGTTGGTCGACGGAGATGCGCGCGCGCGTCAGGTAGCTCATCTAGCCGCCGGCGATGGGAGGCAGCAACGCCACCTCGTCCCCGTCGTGCACGCTCGCGTCGAGCCGCGCCTGCTTCAGGTTCACCGCGGCGAGCGGGCGGTCGGGCAGGTCCCCGGCGCCGGGGAAGTCGTCGCGTACCCGACGCACCACGTCCCCCACCGTAGCGGGGAGCGTCACGGAAACGGCGGCCTCGCTCCGTCCCACGAGCTCTGCATATCGTGCGAAGAACCGCACGCGGACGGTCGCGGTGCTGGGGGAGGCCATAGCTGCTCGCAAGATAGCCGGCGTCAGTTCCCCGTGGAACCGGTCGTGAGGCCGCGCCAGATCTTCGCCTGCTTGGGGCTCGGCGACGGGAGGAGCTTCAAGGTGAACGACACCGTGCTCCGCTCGCGCACCTGCGTGGTCAACGTCAGGGGCTGTGCGGCGCGCTGCACCGCGAGGGTGAGCGTCGCCCCCGCCTGGCCGCGATAGCGCTGGCGGAACTTGACGGCCCAATCCTCCTCCGGGCGGGTGTCCACGTCTCCGACTTTCACGAGCACGTCGCCCGGCTCGAGCCCCGCGGCCTCCGCCGCGCTTCCCGGCACGACGCCCTGCACCACCATCTTGCCCTGATCGTTCGGCTGCGCGTTCACGCCCAAGAACGGGTTCGAGATCGTCTGCCGCTCCAGCGCGATGCCCGCCCTCGGCAACAGGCTCTCGTAGGGCAGCGGGTCCCGCCCGTTGATGTAGCGCTGGTAGAACGCGTCCACCTCCGGCATCCCGAATTCGCCGAGCAGCGCCAGCAACTCCGCGGTCGTGAACCCTCGCTGGTGCTGGTAGAAGCGGGTGTACAGCGCCCGCATCACGTCGTCCAGGCCGTGGCGGTTGTCGCTGGCGTCGCGGATGGAGATGTCGAGCAGCATCCCCGTCAGCGCGCCCTTGGGATAGTAGAGCTGGGAGCTGTTCACGAACACCTCTTTGATCCACGTCGCGACGCTCCCGTCCTCTTCGCTCCACGGTTCCGGCGCCGCCGCGACCTCCTGCAGGTCGTCTGCGGCGTGGCTCAAGAACTGGTCGGCCGTCCACAGCCCGGAGCGGATGTTGGTCAGGTCGGAGTAGTAGTCGGTCACGCCTTCCGACCACCACAACAGCGGCGTGTACTGCTCCGCGTGGTAGTCGTACGGCCACATCTCCGCGGGGCGGATCCGCTTCACGTTGAAGATGTGGAAGTACTCGTGGGACAGGAGCGGAATCATGAAGTCGCCGAAGTTGCCGGCCGCGTCCGCGAACGCGCCCTGCGGCATGATGTCGAACTGCGACGCGCTGTGCTCGAGGCCGCCGCCGAAGTTGATCGGCTCCCGAATCACGTTGAAGAACACGGTATAGCTGTCGTACGGCGGTCCCCCGAAGATCGCGTTCTCGGTCTTCACGATCCGCTCGACGTCCGCGCGCATGTTGCGCTGGACCGCGGGCGTATAGGCGTCGGCGGGCCACACGGCGACGCGGATCCACCGACCGTCCGCCTGCAACGAGTCGAGACTGTACTTCCCCACGAACGTCTCGGCGTCCGCGAGCTCGTGGTAGCTGGGCGCGGTGTACACGCCGCCGCCCGCGCTCTTCAGCGCCGTCGTCACCTGCCATCCGGCGGGCAGGATGAAGCGCACCTCCCCCGGACGCTGCAACTGACCTTCCTCGTATAGGAACAAGTTCGTGCCGAGAAACTGGCCGAAGTCGCCGACGATGCGCGCGCTCGAGAGATCGATGGTGTCGGCGAGGTAGTCGAACTGCACCGTCACACGCTCGCTCTTACCGGTCGCGACCCGCCAGGTGTCCTTATCGAGCCGGTCCCAGAACAGCGCCCGACCCGCCGGCGTCTGCGCCGCGAAGTGGCGCACGTATTTCGCGTAGTTCTGGATCTCGTAATTACCGGGACTCCAGGCGGGGAGCGAGACGTACAGCGTATCCTTGCGGCCGGCGGGAAACTCCGCGCTCACATGGAACAACCGCGCCGCGGGCGATGGCACCGACACTTCGTACTTGACGCTCACGCCGCTCTGCGCGGCGAGCGGCATGGCGATGACGAGAACGAGCAGCTGGCGCACGAACCACTCCCGGTGAATGTGGAGACCCGTCACTACCCCGTGCAAAACGAAGCGGCCCAGACGGTTAGTCCGAGCCGCTGAGACGGCCTCGCGGCGCAGCGCTTCAGGGTGTGACGCGCTCGCTCGCCTCCGCCACCATCGCCCGCAACTCCTTGCTGGGCTTGAAGACAGGCACCGGACGCGCGGCGACCTCCACGGGATCTCCGGTGCGCGGATTACGGGCCATGCGCGTCTTGCGCTGCCGGATCTTGAACGTGCCAAATCCGCGAATCTCAATGTTATGCTGCTCGGCGAGCGCCGCCTTGACGGCGTCGAGAAAGGAGTCGACGACCCGAGCGCAGTCCTTCTTGGAAATCAGGGGACCGGCAGTACGTGCGATCTGTGCGGTGACCTTCTCGACCAGGTCGGCCTTCGTCATCCGTCCCCCTCGAAGGGCCCAAGGGCCGTCAAGACGAGGGGCCAACATACGGGCTTACCTATTGTGTGTCAAGAGCTTGGAGGAACTGTTGGAAGTGTCCTTGGGCGTCGTGCGGGCCGGGCGACGCCTCCGGATGGTACTGCACTGCGAAAATCGGGTACTCCCGATGCTTCACACCTTCGACGGTGCCGTCGTTGAGGTTAAGGTGGGTGACCTGAAGCGCCGTGGCACCAGGCACCGCGGCGGGGTCGCCCCGCACCGCGAAGCCGTGGTTTTGTGACGTGATAAGTACTTGTCCTGTTGCGAGATCCCGCACTGGGTGGTTACCGCCCCGGTGGCCGTACGGCAGCTTCACTGTGTCGCCGCCGAGTGCCAGCCCCAGCAGTTGATGACCGAGACAAATTCCGAAGATGGGGAGCGTTCCGTCGGCCAGCTCGCGCAGCGTGCGGACGGCGTAATCGACTGCGGCGGGGTCGCCGGGACCGTTCGAGAGAAACAAGCCGTCGGGCTCGAGCTCTCGCACCCGGGCCGCGGGTGTGGCGGCGGGCACGACGGTGACGCGGCACCCGTGGCCGAGGAACAGCCGCACGATGTTGCGTTTCATCCCGTAGTCGTACGCCACGATGTGATGGCGGGCGTCGGCCGGTCCCTCGTGGTACTGCTGCGCGATCGTCGCGTGGCTCGCGAGGTCGAGTCCGTCCATCGACGGACTGGCCGCGAGTGCCGCCCGCACCGATTCATCGGGTCCTTCCCCCAGCGCCATGACCCCCCGCATCGCTCCCTTGGAGCGGATGTGACGCGTCAGCTGACGCGTGTCCACCTCCGCGATAATGGGGACGCGGGCCGCGGCGAGCCAATCAGCCAGCGCCCCGGTGGCGCGCCAGTTGGATGGCTTCTGGGACAACTCACGCACCACGACGCCCGCCACGCGCGGCCGGTCGGACTCGATGTCTTCCGGGTTGATGCCGTAGTTGCCGATCATCGGCGCGGTCATCACGACGATCTGGCCGAGGTAGGAGGGATCGGTGAACACCTCCTGGTAGCCGGACAGGTTGGTCGTGAAGACGACTTCGGCGTACGTGGGCTCGAAGGGTATGGGCGCGGTTCCGCGGAACCAGGCTCCGTCCTCGAGCAGCACGTAGGCCGCGCGTGGCTCAGCGATGGGGCGGCGGGCTCGGGTTGGAGGGTTGTGTCGTCGTGGGGAGCGGCAGCGGTGTGGGCTGGACGGGGGCTGGCGCCGGGACGTTGCCCTCCAGCACGGAGCGCGGCGCCGCGCTGTGCGACGACAGCACGGCGAGGACGAGCGACACGAAGAGGAAGATCCCGGCGCACGACCACGTGATCTTCGTGAGCAGGGTCGTCGCCTGGCGGCCGCCCATGAACTGCTCCGTCCCGGCGCCGGTGCCGAGCGATGCCAGACCTCCGCCCTGTCCCGCCTGGAGCAGGACCGCGGCCGCGAGGATCAGCGCGTCGGGAATGAGGATACCGAAGAGCAGGACGTTGTACATGCGGCGGGGAAAATAGCTACGCGGCGCCCGCCTGCACAAGCTTGCTCCACGCGTCGGGATCGAGCGATGCGCCGCCCACGAGCACCCCATCGAGCTCCCGCTCGGCGAGGAGCTCGGCGGCGTTCTTGAGGTTCACGCTGCCGCCGTACAGCACGCGCGGCGCGGGCGCGCCGCGGGCCGCGAGCCAGGCGCGAACTTCGCCATGCACCGCGGCCGCGTCCCGAGGGGTGGCGTTGCGTCCCGTGCCGATCGCCCACACGGGCTCGTAGGCGATCACGACGCGCGCCAGGGCGCCGCCGTCGAGGCCACTGAGCGCGCCCGCCAGCTGTCGAGTCACGATCGCCGTCGTGTGACCCGCCTCCCGCTCGGCCAACGTCTCCCCCACGCACAACAGCGGCGCGAGCCCGCTCGCGAGCGCCGCCGCGACCTTGCGGCGGGTGTCTTCGTCCGTCTCGCCGAACAACTGGCGGCGCTCCGAGTGGCCGACGAGCGTCGCCTTGGCGCCGGCCTGCAGCGCGAGGCCTGCGGAGATCGCGCCCGTGAATGCACCCTTCGGCTCCCAGTAGATGTCTTGGGCGCCCACCCACAGGTCGGCGCGCTCGCGGATCGCCTGCGCGGCGCCTTCGAGCGAAACGGCGGGAGGGAAGAACCAGATGTCGCGGTCGTCGCGCCGGTTGTAGCGCGCTCGGAAGGTCTTGAGGTAGGCTCGGGCCTCCTCCGGCCCGAGATGCATTTTCCAATTGGCGGCGAAGAGGAGCCGCCTCACGCGTCCTCGAGCGCGGCGACGCCGGGCAGCGGCTTTCCCTCGAGGAACTCGAGCGCGGCGCCCCCCCCGGTGGAGACGTGAGTCAGCTTGTCCTCGAAGCCCGCCACGGCCGCCGCCGAGTCGCCCCCGCCGACGACCGTCGTGGCGCCGCGCTTCCCCGCCTCGACCATGGCTTCGGCGATCGCCCGGGTACCCGCCTCGAACGGCGGCGTCTCGAACACGCCCATGGGGCCGTTCCAGAACACCGTCTTCGCCTTGACGATGCGCGCGCGGAAGTCGAGGCGGGTCGCTTGGTCGATGTCGAAGATGGCGCCATCGGCGGGGATGCGGTCGCTCGGGACCTCGCGGTGCTCGGCGGCCCGCGCGAGACTGGGCGCCACCACGGCGCCGCGCGGCAGAATCAGCTTCGCGCCGGCGCGGGCGATCAAGCTCTTCGCGACCTCCTCCTTGTCCCGCTCCACCAAGGAGCCGCCGACCTGGAACCCGATCGCCAGGAAGAACGTGCTCGCCATGGCGCCGCCCACCAGGATCTCGTCCACGCGCGGCAGCAGCGCGTGGATCACGTCGATCTTGCCCGAGATCTTGGCGCCGCCCAGCACCGCCACGAACGGGCGCTGCGGAGTGGTCAACGCGTCGCCCAGGTAGCGCAGCTCCTTCTCCATGAGGAAGCCCGCCACCGCGGGCCTGAGCAGCCGCGCCACGGCTTCCGTGGAGGCGTGCGCGCGATGCGCCGAGCCGAACGCGTCGTCCACGTAGAAATCGCCCAGCGCGGCGAGCGTCGCGGCGAACGCCGGGTCGTTCCCTTCCTCGCCGGGCCAGAAGCGCGTGTTCTCGACGAGCGCGACGCCGCCTCGAGGCAGGCGCCGTGTCGCCCCGACTCCGGCCGCGGGGTCGGGGATGAACTCGACCGGGGTGCCGAAGATCCGTTCGACGTCGCGCACGATATGCTTGAGCGACAATGCCGGATCGGGGCCGGTGGGACGACCGAAGTGCGAGAGCAGGACGACGCGCGCGCCTTTGTCGCGTAGGTACTTGACGGTCGGTGTAGCGGCGCGGATGCGCGTGTCGTCCGCTACCCGGCCCTCCTTCACGGGCACGTTGAAGTCCACCCGCACGAGGGCGCGCTTGCCGTCCAGCGCTGCGGCCGGCAGCTCGCGCAGGCTGCGTTTTCTCACCTGCCGCCGATGTAGGCGAGCAGGTCGACGCACCGCGCGGAGTAGCCCATTTCGTTGTCGTACCAGGACGAGACGTGCACGAACGTGCCGTCGATGACGTTCGTCGACAGAGCATCGACCACGCTGGAATACAGACTGCCGACATAGTCGGCCGACACGAGCGGCTCGTCGCTCACCTCGAGGATGCCCTTGAGGCTCGAGCAGGCGGCCTGCTTGAACGCGCCGTTCACTTCCTCGATGGTGGTGCGCCGCTCGACCTCCGCCACCAGCTCGACGATCGACACGTCCGGCGTGGGAACGCGCAGCGAGATGCCGTCGATCTTGCCCTTCACTTCCGGCAGGACGAGCCCCGTCGCCTTCGCGGCGCCCGTGGTGGTGGGGATGATGCTCAGCGCCGCCGCCCGGGCGCGCCGCAGGTCCTTATGCGGCAGGTCGAGGATGGGCTGGTCGTTCGTGTAACTGTGCACGGTCGTCATGAAGCCGTGCTTGAATCCCCACGTGTCGAGCACGACCTTCACGACGGGCACCAAACAGTTGGTCGTGCAGGACGCGTTCGAGATGACGTGATGCTTCGCCGGGTCGTACTTCTGGTGATTCACGCCCATGACGATCGTGATGTCCTCACCCTTGGCCGGCGCCGAGATCACGACCTTCTTGGCCCCGGCGACGAGGTGCTTGGCCGCGTTGTCGCGGTCGGTGAAGCGACCGGTGCTCTCGAGCACCAGCTCCACGCCCAGGGCCTGCCACGGCAGCCGCTCCGGCTCCTTGATGGCCGATACCCTGATGTCGCGGCCGTTCACGACCAGGGCGTCCCCCTTGGCTTCGACCGTGCCTGGGAAGCGGCCGTGCACCGAGTCGTACTTGAGCAGGTGCGCCAGGGTCTTGGTATCGGTGATGTCGTTGACGGCGACGAACTCGAGGGCCGGCTGCTGCATCAGCATCGCGGCCCGAACCACGTTCCGCCCGATGCGACCGAACCCGTTGATCCCCACGCGCACGGCCATCGCTCTCCCTCAGGTGAAATCCGGCACGACCGCGCGGCCGAAGGTCACGCCGAGCACGGTAGCGGCGCCCGCCCGCTCCAGCGCCCGCGCGGCCTCGGCCAGGGTGGCCCCGGTGGTGAAGACGTCGTCAACAAGAACCAGTGCGGAGTTCGGAGTGCGGAATGCGGCGTTTGCTGGCAGCCTGCCACTTCGCACTCCGCACTCCCCACTCCGCACTTCGAAGGCTCCAGCCACATTCGCCAGGCGTGCCGTCGGTGTCAACGCCGTTTGCGTCGCGGTTTCCCGCGTGCGCGCGAGCAGCGAAACCACCGGCCGACCCCAGCGCCGGCCGAGCGCGCGGGCGAGCCGCTCGCTCTGATTGTAGCCCCGCTGCCGCTGCCGGGCGGCGCCCAGCGGGATGGGAACGAGGCATGCGGCCTCGCGGCGCAGCACGTCGAGGTGCTGCATCGCCGCCACGAGGTCGTCGGCGATCCGCGGCAGGCCGCCGTACTTCAGGGCGTGCACGGCGGCGCGCGCCCCAGCATCGAGCCAGACCGCCGAGCGGACTACCCGCAACGCCGTGGGCCAGTCGGCGCACAGCCGGCAAGGCCCGAAGTGCGGCTCCGGCTGGCCGCAGCGCCGGCACCACGGCGGCCGTACCGTTCGCCACCGGTGACGGCACACATCGCACACGACCCGCCGGGAATCGGGAAACGAAAACAGCGCGCGGCAGAGGAGACACTCGGCCGGCAGGAGGAGCTGCTCGAGCGCCTCACGCACTGAGGGCCCGCTGCACGGCGGCCCGCATCACGTCGAGTGGTGGCGCGTGGTCGGGGAAGAAGCGCGTAAACGCGGCCGCCCCCTGCCGCACCAGCACTTCGCGACCGTCCTGGGCGCGCACGCCCGCCGCGCGGAGCGTCCGCACCCACCGGGTGCTCCCGGGCGCGTAGACCAGGTCGAGCGCGGTGCCGAGGTGCGGTGTGCGGGCGGGATCGAGCGGCAAGGGATCGCTCTCCTTCAAGCCCAAGGGGGTGGCGTTGATCGCGACGTCCGGCTCGAGCGTCCCGCGCGCCGGTTCGGCTCGGGCGCCGCGGCTGCGCGCCCAGCCGGCGAAATCGCGGGCGCGCGCGGCGTCGCGCGACAGCACATGCAGCTCGGCCTTCACCTCGGCCGCGGCGACCGCGACGGCGCGGGCGGCGCCCCCCGTCCCTACCAGGATCCAGCGTCCGCCATCCGCTCCGAGCTGCTTCAGGCAGGCAACGATCCCGGCCACGTCCGTGTTGTCACCCACTAGCGCGCCGTGCTCGGTCCAGAACGTATTGCACGCGCCTACCCGCTCGCACAGATCCGTTTTCCGCGCGAGACATCGATCCGCCGCCTCTTTGTACGGGACCGTCACATTGCCCGCCGCCCCCACGGCCGCGAGCGTGGCGAACAGAGCGGGGAGGGCCGCGGCGGGGGCGCCCAGCGCGACGTATACGGCGTCGAGGCCGAGGGCGCGGATCGCGGCGTTGTGCATGATGGGGGAAAGCGAATGGGCGACCGGATCCCCGATCACCGCCAGGAGGCGCGTCTTAGCGCTGACTTCCACTCGTGAACTCTTTGACGATCCGCTCCACCGCCGTCTGGACGAGCGCCTCGAGTTCGGAGCAGGTGTCGCGGTACACGCCGAGGTCGCCACCGAACGGGTCGCTCACCTCGGCCTCGTCGCCCTCGCGCCCAGCGTACTCGCCGAGCACGAAGACATGCCCTTCGCCGCCGAGCTCGTCGACGCGGGCCCGGTGATGGCGCGCCATCGTGAGGACGAGGTCAGCCGCCTCCACCAGCTCGCGCGTGAGCAGCCGCGCGCGGTGCCCCGACAGATCGAGCCCGCGCTCCAGCCCCACGAGGTACGCGCCTTCGGACACCGGGGCCCCGTCCCACGCGCCGGTCCCGGCGGACGACACGTCGAAGCCCTCGATGCCGCGCTCGGCGAGGGCGCGTTCCAGCAGCGCTTCCGCGAGGGGACTGCGACAAATGTTGCCGGTGCATACCAGCAGAATCTGTTTCGTCTTCGTCCCCTCGGTCATGGTGCCAGTCGCCCGGCGGCACGCCGCAGCTCGGCGAGCGTAATCGCCCCTGACCGGATCAGTCGAGGCGTCGGCCGTGTGCAGTCAACCACCGTGGAGGGGGGCGAGTTTCCCAGCACGCCGCCGTCCAGCACCAGCAGCGTCCCCGCCTCCACGGCCGGCGCGAAATCGCGGGCGATGGCCTCCGCCCCGGGCGCGGGCGGGCTCCCCGGCAAGTTAGCCGATGTCGAGGTCACCGGCTCCCCCAGGGCCCCCGTGAGCCGCGCCATGCCTCGATGCGACGTCCACCGGACGGCGATGCCCCCCTCGGGCCCGCGCAGCGCATCGGGCAGCCGGCCACTGCCGCCCGGGAGCACCAGGGTGAGCGGGCCCGGCCAGAACGCCCGGGCCATGGCGCTCGCCGCTTCGTTGAACGCGAGCCCCTGCGCCTCGGCCATTTCCCGGTTCGCCACGAGCAAGAGGAAGGGTTTGTCGGGACGACGGCCCTTGAGGCGTGCCAGCGCCAGCACCTCGGCGTCGCGGGGGCGCGACCCGAGACCGTACACGGTCTCGGTCGGATAGGCGATCAGCCCGCCTCGGGTGAGATGGGCCACCGCGCGCTCCACGGCGGCTGCGATCTCCTGATCGGTGCGGAACGGGAGGGACGACGGCAGCAGGCTCACCGCACGTCACGCGCCAGCGCCTCGGCGAGCCGGAAGTCGTCCGCTGTCGTGATCTTGAAGTTGGACGCCGAATCGGGGACGACCTCGACCGGTAAGCCGGCGCGCTCGCACAGTGTCGCGTCGTCGCTCGCCGCATCGCCGTTCGCGAGTCGCGCGTACGCGCGCTCGATCATGTCGCGCGGGAATCCCTGCGGCGTCTGGGCGCGCCACAGCCGCTCACGCGCGACGGTTTGCGAGATACGGTTTCCCTCGACGACCTCTTTCACGGTGTCGCTCAGCGGCACCGCCGCCACGGCCCCGACCCCGGCGCGCGCCTTCGCGATCACGGCGTCGATCGTCTCGCGGCTGACGAACGGTCTCGCGCCGTCGTGGACCAGCACGACGCCGGCCGCGGCGGGGAGGGCGGAGAGCGCTGCGCGCACCGAGTGCGCCCGGCTCGGGCCGCCGGGAACGAGCGCCAGCCGCTCACCCACCAGGCGCGCGAGCCACTCCGGCGGCCGGGCGTCCAATCCGGGCGGCACCGCGATCACGACGACGGCGACCTCGGGGTGAGACGTGAACGGCCGCACCGCGCGCAGCAGCATCGGGACCCCGAGGATGGGGCGGAACTGCTTCGGCTCGCCGGGGCCGGCCCGCACGCCCGCGCCCGCCGCCACGACGATCACGCCGACGTCAGGCCGCGACCCGTCGCGCGAGCTCACCGATCCCTTCCATCCCCACGACCTCCAGCCCGGTCGCGCCGACGCGGGAGCGCGCGGAGAGAAACACGCGCCGGAAGCCCTGGCGCGCCGCCTCGCCGAGCCGCCGCTCCACGCTGGCGACCGGGCGAACCTCCCCCCCCAGACCGACCTCGCCCAGGAACAGCGCGTCGGCGGGCAGCGGTCGGTCGTGCACGCTCGAGACCAGCGCCGCCATCACCGCGAGGTCGGTGGACGGCTCGAGCAACCGCACGCCGCCCGTCACGTTCACGAACACGTCCAGCTGGCCGAACGGCAGCCCGCCGCGGCGCTCCAGCACGGCGAGCAGCACGGCGAGGCGGCGGTGGTCGAGCCCCGTCGCGACGCGCTGGGGCGTGCCGAACCCCGTCTTGGCCGCGAGCGCCTGGATCTCGACCAGCAGCGGGCGCGTGCCCTCCATGAGCGCGGTCACCGCGGAGCCCGAGACGCCCGTCGTGCGGCCGGCCAGAAACGCCGCGGCGGGATCGGCTACCGGCACGAGTCCCGCCCCGGTCATCGCGAACACGCCGATCTCGTCCACCGAGCCGAAGCGATTCTTCGCGGCCCGCAGGATGCGATGGTCGAGGGTCGTCTCACCCTCGAAGTAGAGCACCGTGTCCACGATGTGCTCGAGCGTCTTCGGTCCGGCGATGCCGCCGCCCTTGGTCACGTGGCCCACGAGCAGCACGGCGGGCCCCGCTTCCTTGGCGAACCGCATCAGCCGGGCGGCGCACTCACGTACCTGGCCCACGTTCCCCGGCGCGCCCTCGAGCTCGGCGGTGTAGGTGGTCTGAATGGAATCGACGAAAACGACGCGCGCGTCGAGCGCGCGCGCGTGGTGCTCGATCGCCTCCAGCCGCGTCTCGCCCAGCACGTGGACGGCGCCGGCGTCGACCGTGAGCCGGTCGGCCCGCAGCCGGATCTGATCGGGGGACTCTTCACCCGACACGTACAGGGCCGGGACACCGGCCTGCTCGAGGCGGGCGGCGCACTGCAACAGCAGCGTGGACTTCCCGATCCCCGGCTCTCCCCCCACCAACACGACCGACCCCGGGACGATGCCACCGCCGAGGACGAAGTCGAATTCGGCGAGGCCGGTCTGCCACCGCCGCACCCCGCCGGTTGGAAGGCTGGAAAGTTGGACGGGGGCGGCATCATCCGCCCGAGCCTTCCAACCTGCCACCCGTCCGACCTTCCGGCCGACCGGCTCCTCTACCAGCGTATTCCACGCCCCGCACGCCTCGCAGCGACCGCCCCACTTCGGCTGCTCCGCGCCGCAGTCGCTGCAGCGGAACACGGAGTGGGCCCCGCCCCCGCCCTTAGCCACGGCCGGCCTCGGCCGGCGCCTCGCGCGGCGTGTAGTTGTCGAAGCGGGTGTACTCCTTCTTGAAGAACAGCTTCACGGCGCCCGTGGGCCCGTTGCGCTGCTTGCCGACGATCAGCTCGGCGAGCCCCTCGATGCTGTCGTTCGTCTTCGGGTCGACGGGGCCGTCGTAGAACTCCTGCCGGTAGATGAAGCAGACGACGTCGGCGTCCTGCTCGATCGCGCCCGATTCCCGCAGGTCCGACAGCTGTGGCCGGCGATGTTCGCCGCCGCGCTGCTCGGGCGCGCGCGACAGCTGCGACAGCGCCACTACGGGGACGTCGAGCTCCTTGGCGAGCGCTTTGAGCGAGCGCGAGATGAACGAGATCTCCTGCTGCCGGCTCTCCGCGTCGGTCGGGCCCTGCATCATCTGCAGGTAGTCGACCACCACCATGCGAATGTCGTGCTCCGCCCGGAGCCGCCGTGCCTTGGAGCGCATGGCGAGGGGGGTGAGCAGCGCGGAGTCGTCGACCCAGATGGGCGCCGTGCCGAGCAGCCCCGCCGCCCGCGCCAGCTTGGGGTAATCGTCGTCGCGGAGCTGCCCCCGCCGCAGCCGCTGCGCGTCGACGAGGCCCTCGGAGCAGAGCAACCGCTGCACCAGCTGCTCCTTGGACATTTCCAGCGAGAAGATCGCCACCGCGACGTTCTGCTCGATGGCCGCGTGCTGGACGATGTTGAGCGCCAGCGCGGTCTTTCCCATCGAGGGTCGGGCGGCGATGATCACGAGATCGCCGCGCTGAAACCCGGCGGTGAGCCGGTCCAGGTCGGTGAACCCCGTCGGCACGCCGGTGAGTGCGCCCTGGCTCGTGTGGAGTTGCTCGATCCGCTCCATCGTGGGCCAGATCAGCTCCTTCAGACGCACGAACTCCGCGGCGCGCCGCAGCTGGGCGACCTGAAACACGCGATGTTCGGCGTTGTCGAGCACTTCGGCCGACGCGACGCGGCCTTCGTACGCGTCCTGGATGATCGCCGTGGCCGCTTCGATCAGCCGCCGCAGCACCGCCTTGTCGCGCACGATCTTCGCGTGGTATTCGACGTTCGCCGCCGTGGGGACGACGTCGATCAGCCCGCCCAGATACTCCATTCCGCCCGCCCGGTCCAGGTCGCCGCGGCGTTGCAACTCCTCGCGCAGCGTCACGGGATCGATCACGTCGCCCCGCTCGGTCAGGGCGATCATGGCGCGGAACAGCAGCCGATGCCCCTCGCGGTAGAACATCGCGTCGTCGAGCAGCTCGGCGGCCTGCAAGGCCGCGTCCTGGTCGAGCAGCATGGCGCCGAGCACGGCCTGCTCGGCTTCGTTGCTCCACGGAGCCTGGCGGCCGGCGAACTCCGGCGGCCGCTCAGGCGATGAGACGGCGGGCGATACGGACGTCATCCCAGGTCGGCTTCTTCCAGTTGGGGTTCCGCAGCAGCGCGGCCGGATGGTACGTCACGACGACCGGAATGCCGCGGAACCGGTGCACGTGGTTCCGCAGGGCCCCGAGCGACTGCTTCGTGTCGAGGAGCGTCTGCGCCGCGGTCCCGCCCATGGCGAGAATCACCCGCGGCTTGATGAGCTCGAGCTGGCGGAACAGGTACGGGACGCAGGCCGCGATCTCGTCGTACTGCGGCTGGCGGTTTTCAGGCGGGCGGCACTTGACGACGTTGCAGATGAACACCTGCTCGCGCGGCAGCTCGATGGCGGCGAGGATCTTGGTGAGGAGCTCCCCCGCGGGGCCGACGAACGGCCGCCCCGTCTCGTCCTCGACCCGCCCCGGTCCTTCACCCACGACGGCGAGGCGCGCGTCGGCCGGTCCCTCACCCGGCACGGTGTGTCGGCGTCCGTCGCACAGCCGGCACTTGGTGCACGCGGCGACCAGCTCGGCGATCGCCGCGAGTGAGCCCGCCTGCGGCACGGGATCGTTCGAGAACAGGTCGCCGCCGGGAGGATCGTAGGAGAGGCCCGCAGGCGGAAGACCGGGAGGCGGCACGTGGGAGGTGGGAGGCGCAGATGCGGGTGGCGGCAGAGCCAGGCTTCCCGCATCGCGCACCTCGCGTCCCGGCGTTCCCGACAGGATCACGGGATCGCCGCCCAGCAACCGCTGCTGTTCCAGGAATGCGCGCGCCAGTGCCCGCCCGTCGCTCACGTCAGCGCTTGCTCCACGGCGTCGAGGATCTTGTCAGCCACGTCGCGCTTCGGCAGGATCGGCAGCACGATGGGCTCGCCGCCGCGCTGCAGGATCGTCACGCGATTCGTGGGGACCTCAAAACCCGCGCCGGGCTCGAGCGCGTCGTTTAGGATGATGGCGTCCAAATGCTTCTCGCGCAACTTCTCCCGGGCCCGAGCCAGGCCGTCGCCGCCCGTTTCGAGCGCGAAGCCCACCACCACGCAGTGCTTCGGCCGCTCGAGCGAGCCGAGAATGTCGGGCGTGGCTTCGAGCTCCACGGTGAACGTGCCGTTGGCCCGGGGGCGCTTCGCGGCGGCGCGCGCGGTGGGCCGGTAGTCCGCGGGCGCCGCGGCCATGAGCAGCAGGGCGGCGCCCTTCACGAGCGTCGCGACGGCGCGCTGCATCTCCGCGGTCGTCTCGACCCGGTGCGTCGTGACGCCGGCCGGCGGCTCGAGCTCGGTGGGCCCGGAGACGAGGATCACCTCGGCCCCGCGCTCGCAGGCGGCCTCCGCCAGGGCGTACCCCATCCGGCCGCTCGACGGGTTGGTGACGACCCGCACCGGATCCAGATGCTCGCGCGTCGGGCCGGCGGTGACCACCACCGTCTTCCCCTGCCACGGCGCGCGCGCCAGCAGCAGCCGTGCCGCCGCCGCGAAGATGGCGGCCGGCTCGCTCATCCGGCCGGGCCGCTCGCTCGGGCCTTCCGCGAGCGGGCCGATGTCCGGGCCCACGAAGTGCCAGCCCCGCTCGGCGAGCGTCTTCACGTTGGCGCGCGTCGCGGGGTGCGCGTACATGGCGTCGTTCATCGCGGGCGCGGCGAGCACCGGGCCCGTGCGCACCAGCAGCAGCGTCGTGAGGAGATCGTCCGCCAGGCCCATCGCGGCGCGCGCCAGGACGTTCGCCGTCGCTGGCGCGACGATGACAAGGTCGGGCTCCTTCGCCAGGCCGATGTGCGCGAGCGCCCGGTCGCGCTGCCAGAGCGACGTGAGCACCGGGCGCCCGGTCAGCGCCTCGAACGTGAGCGGCCGCACGAACTCGGCGGCGGACGGGGTCAGCACCACGTCCACCTCCGCCCCGTCCTGGCTGAGCTGCCGGGCGAGCGTGCAGCTCTTGTAGCACGCGATCCCGCCCGACACGCCGAGCACGACGTGGCGGCCGGCGAACGCCATCAGCCTTCCTGGCGCCGCCGCCGGACCAGCTTGTACGTGAGCCGACCGCGCACCAACTCGTCCATCGCGCGCGTGGTCAGCTTTTCCTCGAAGTCCACCGAGCGGTCGCGTGGGAACTCGTTCACGAATCGGGCGAACTTGGCCGCGACCAGCACCCCCAGATACTTGTTCTGGGTCTGCGTGGCGACTTCGCTCGGGGTGATTATGCGCATGGTGTGACCTCAGTGTTTGTGAGTCTCGTCATACAGCCGTTGCTTCCCTGCTTCGAGCCCCGCCGCGAAATCCGCGAGCCACTGTAGCTCCCCCTTCTCACGGCGCTGTCCGCCTCCCTCGTCCACGATCCCGATCACCGCCTTAACGGCATCGTCCAGGATGTCGTTGCGCACGATGCGATCGAACGTCGTCGTGGCCCGGAGCTCGTACATCGCCCGGTCGAGCCGTTTCCGCACCTCCGACGGCGATTCGCTCTGCCGCTTCAGCAAGCGCTCGATCAGGACGCGCGGCTCGCTCGGGAGAATGAAAATGGTGATCGCGTTCGGGTACGCCGTTCGCACCTGCTGCGCACCGTCGACCTCAATGTCGAGCAGGACGTGCCGCCCGGATTGAAGCACCTTCTCGACTTCGCTCCGCAGCGTTCCGTAGAGCTCGCCCGCGTATTCCGCGGTCTCGACAAATCGCCCCTGCTTCCGCCAGTCGGCGAATTCCTCACGCGTCAGGAAGTAGTACGCTTCCCCTCGTCGCTCCCCCGCCCGTGGCTTGCGAGTCGTCGCGGATACCGCGTACCCGAATTGCTTCGGGTAACGCTCGAGGATGGCCTTGGCAATCGTCGTCTTCCCGCCTCCCGACGGCGAGGCCAGGACGACGATCCGTGGCGTCACTCCAGGTTCTCGAGCTGCTCCCGGAACTTCTCGAGCTCGCCTTTCATCGCGATTACGGTTTGCGTGATCGCGGCGTCGTTCGCCTTCGATCCGATCGTGTTTACCTCCCGCAGCAGCTCCTGCGACAGGAAGCCGAGCTGCTTGCCCACCGCCCCGTCCTTGGCGAGCGCTTCGCGGCAAGCGGCGAGATGGGTGCGCAGCCGGACCAGCTCCTCGGTGACATCGACCCGGTCCGCCATGAGCGCGATCTCGACCGCGAGCCGTTGCTGGTCCACTTGTACGCCGCTCGCGAGCTCGGCCACCGCCTGTTTGAGACGGGCCAGCTCCGCCGCAAGCCGCTCCGGCGCCCGCCGCTCGACCTCGCGCGCTCCGGCCTCGAGCGCGTCGAGCCGGCGCGTGAGCTCGGTCGCGAGCGCCTGCCCCTCCCGCGCCCGCATCGCGAGGACTTCCTGGGCCGCCCGCTCCACGATCGGCGCGACGTCGGCCCATGTCACGGCGACCGCGCCGTCGGCCGCGAGGTTGAGCACATCTTGCTGCCGCGCCACGAAGGCGAGATCCACGTCACCCTTGAGCTTGAGACGCTTCTTGAGTTCCTTCGCGGCCGCCACGACTTGGCGCGCCCGCGCCAGGTCCACGGTCACCGCTCCCGACCCCGCCCCGCTCGCCGGCTCGATCCAGCGGCCCGACACGGCCACGTGCCCGCGGTCGAGCAGCTGGCGCAACCGGTCGCGCAGCTGGCCCTCGATTCCGCCCAGCTCGAGCGGGAGCTTGAGCTGTGGATTGTAGTAGCGATGGTTCACGGTGCGGATCTCGAGCGAGAGCCGCCCGCCCTGGACCTGCCCCTCCGCTGATCCGAAGCCCGTCATACTCCGCGGCACAGACTTTAAAGCTAGTCGCGCAAAGCACTTAGGTCAATCGGGCGCTCAGTTGGTGAACAACCAGCGCACCCCGTAGAACTGATACAGGGTGGGGTAGTCGAGCCCCGGGACGTAGCTGCCCCGAAACCGGGTCGCGTTGCGCTGGATCCAGAATATCGTGACGCCGGCGATGCGCAGCTCGATGTTCAGCTCCGCGAAGCTCGCGCCCGGGAGGACGAGCGGCGCCCCGCTGCTGTCGAGTCCGGCCGTGCCGCGGCTCCACGACTCGATCGCCGCTTCGCCGCGCAGCGCGAACGCCCCACTGCGGTACACGCGCCAGAACTTGGAGTAAAAGGTGAGCGACATGCGGGCGTGCAGCGGCGGCTCGAAGTCCTGTCCCGTCTGGACGAGCGGGTCGAAGTACCACCCGGCGAGGTGCAGGCCGGGGAGGAGCTCGACCGCGCCATGGACCGTCACGTAGCGCGCGCGCTGCGCCGGGCCCAAGCCGGCGATCGGCCGCAAGCCGGCGGGCCGGCCGAGCGGAATGAAGGAATCCCGCACGGCGCCGCCCACCTCGATGGACACGCGGGGCCGGACCCAGCGCACGCCGCCCGCGAGGTCCAGCGTGCGCTGCCCGAGGTCGGTCGAGTCGACTGGGGCCTGGAGATCGTGCGCCCAGGCCACGTCGCCGTGCAGCGAGACGCCCAGCGGCAGGGCGAGCCCGGCGGCGAGGTGGGCACGGTTGCCGCTGCGCCCGCGGCTGTAGACGGCGTGGCGCCCGTCCCCGGCGAGCGTGATGCCGGGCAGCGGCATCCATGCCGCGCTGCCTTCGACCTGCCACATGCGCGCGGCGTCTCCGGTCCGCAGCGCGAGCCCGATCGCGCCCCTCCTCCACTGGTCGCCGAGGTCGAGCACGCCCTGGGACAGCGAGCGCTCGACGACGGCCGTGTCTCGGGTCGCGGTCGCCGTGGCGAAGCTGAGCTGCGCGCGCGGTCCCAATCCGTCGTCCCGGGCGGCGGCGAACAACCGCAGGATGCCATCGCGTCGCTGATAGCGGAAGTCGTCCGTCAACCCGGGCACGTCCGACGGGCTGCGGTGCCAATTCGACGAGAGGATCTGGTAGGACGCGCCGAACCTGGGGCTCGGCGAATACTCGAGGTTGAGCCACAGGTCGACGCTCGAGAACGCGCTGCTCGAATTCCCGAGGCCGTCGTTGTTGTTGTAGTCGGCGACCAGCGAGAGCCCTACGCCGGAGCGCCAGCGTTCGAGGAACGCGCCGCGGTAGTTCGCCGTGCGCACTTGTCCCGTGGCGATCCCCACGTCCGAGGCGGTCGCGGTGGAGCGTTGGCGTCGGGTCACGAGATAGACCCGCAGCGTCGCCGGCAGCACGATCACATCGACGCGCTCGAGCGGCGCCAGCGAGATCCGGGCGGGGTCGAGAAACACCGAGTCGCGCCCGAGCGGCACGTAGGGGATGCCGTCCCAGTAGATCTCTAGCCCAGCGGCGCCGCGCGCGCCGTACATCACGATCTCGGCCTGGCCGTAGAATCCGCCCCGCGCGACGTACACGCCGGGGATGTGGTCGAGCAGGTCGGAGAGCGTCTGCACGTTGGAGAGTGCGAACGAGTCGACAGGAAAACGGTAGCGCGTGCCGCGCGGCAGCGGGCCGGGGGGCGTGGCCTCGGCGAAGACCGGCACGTACGCCGGCGCCGTATCGCGGGCGGTCGTGTCTTTGCGGGCCGTGGTGTCGCGCGCGGTGGTGTCGACCTGCGCCGCCGCCGGCGTCGCCCCCCCTGCTCCTGCCCCCACGAGCGCGAGCAGTACCGCCGCGCCGCGCAGGCCGCGGGTCACGCGCCCGCGCGCTTGAGAATGAATTCGGTGAAGAGGCGCACCCCGACGGCGGTGGGGCCCTTGGCTTGGTGGGGGCCCTCGCCGTCGGTATAGGCCGTGCCCGCGATGTCGAGGTGCACCCAGGGGTAGCCGTCCACGAACTCGCGTAGGAACCAGCCCCCCGCGATCGTGCCGGCGCCGCGGCCGCCCGAGTTCTTGATGTCGGCGATGTCGGACTTGAGGAGGTCGCGGTAGTCGTCCCACAGGGGCAGCGGCCAGCACCGCTCGCCGGCGCGCTCGCCCGCTTCGCGCACTTCGCCGACGAGTGCCTCGTCGTTCCCCATCGCGCCGATCGCGACCTGGCCCAGCGCCACGACCACCGCGCCCGTGAGCGTCGCGATGTCGAGCGCCGCGGCCGGCTTGAAGCGTCGCACGTAAGACAGCGCGTCGCACAGGATCAGGCGTCCTTCCGCGTCGGTGTTGATGATCTCGATCGTCTTGCCGAGATGACTCTTCACCACATCGCCCGGCTTCACGGCCGTGCCGGACGGCAGATTCTCGGTCGCGGGAATGAGGCCTACCACATTGAGCTTCGGCTTGAGGCCCCCGAGCACCTCGAACGTGCCGAGCACGGCGGCGGCGCCCGACATGTCGAACTTCATGTCCTCCATGCTTTGGGCCGGTTTGATCGAGATCCCGCCCGAGTCGAATGTGACGCCCTTTCCCACCAGCGCGACCGGGGCGGCCGTGTCGCCCGCGCCGCGATACTCCAGTACGATGAAGCGGGGCTCCTGTTCCGACCCCTGCGCCACGGCGAGCAGCGCCCCCATGCCCTCCTTCCGCATCGCGGCCCGATCGAGCGTGGTGAGCGTGAAGCCGTACGCCTCCGCGAGCTGCTTGGCGCGCTCGGCGAGGTAGCTCGGCGTGCACACGTTACCGGGCTGGATCTGGAGGTAGCGCGCCAGCGCGTGACCGGCCGCGACGGCATTCCCGATCCGCTCGCCCGCCGCAACGTCCTTCGCCTCCTCCGGATCACACACCACCACGACGCCCTCGACGTCGGGCTTCGGGTCCTCGGGAGCCGCCTTGAGCTCGGTGAACGCCCACGCGCCCTGCGCCGCGCCCTCCACCACCACCTGCCCCAGGTCCCGGGCCGAGACGCCGTTGCGCCCTTCGCGGGCGACCGCGAAGGCGAACCGCTGCGCACCTCTCCCCAGCGCCCGCGCTCGCTTCGCGGCCACCGCGGCGGCGCGCCGCACGCTACCGCGGGTGAGCTCGCCCGGCTTCCCCAACCCGACGAGCAGCAGGCGCTCGGCTTTCCCGCCGCCGGGGTACAGCAGCGCCGTCTCGTCGCGCTTGCCCTTGAAGTCACCGCTCGCGATGGCGCGCCCGACCGCTTCGCCCAGCGTGCGGTCCAGGTCGGCGAGCGACGGCGGTACCGCGCCGCCCTGGGGGAGGGCCACGGCGAGGAGCGGGGTGGCGACCTGGGCGAGGGGGGTGGAGACGACCGTGCCGGTCATCTTAAACATGCTCGATTATGCACTCCGCGAAGGAGGAGGTCGAGACCTCAGTGGCGTCGGGCATCAGGCGGGCCAGGTCGTAGGTGACCCGGCGCGATCGGAGCGCGCCCTCGAGCCCGCGCACGATCGCCGCCGCGACGTCCGTCCACCCGAGCTCCTCGAACATCATCGCGCCCGACAGGATCACGCTCCCGGGATTCACCTTGTCGAGCCCGGCGTACTTGGGCGCCGTGCCGTGCGTCGCCTCGTACACGGCGTAGCCGTCCCCCACGTTGCCCCCCGGCGCCAGGCCGAGTCCACCGACCTGCGCCGCCGCGGCGTCGGAGAGGAGGTCGCCGTTCAGGTTCGGCGCCGCGATCACGGAGTACTCGTCGGGCCGGAGCACGAGCTGCGCGAACATCGCGTCCGTGATGCGATCCTTGATCACGACCCGTCCCCCATCCCCCGTCCCCCGTCCCAGGTCGCTCTCGGGAACGGTCGTATCCCCGAACCGCTCCTTGGCGATCTCATATCCCCACTCCCGGAATCCACCCTCCGTGAACTTCATGATGTTGCCCTTGTGCACGAGCGTCACCGAGCGGCGCCCGGCGCGCAGCGCGTACGCGATCGCTTTGGCGACGAGGCGCTGGCTGCCGAACCTGGACATCGGTTTGATCCCGATCGCGCTCCCCGGCCGGATCTTGGCGCCGAAGCGCTCGGTCAGGAACGCGATCAGCGCGTCGGCTTCCGGGGTGCCCGCGCGGTACTCGACGCCCGAGTAGACGTCTTCGATGTTCTCGCGGAAGATCACGACGTCGAGCCGCTGCGGCTCGCGCATCGGACTGGGGACGCCCGGGAAATAGCGCACCGGGCGCACGCAGGCGTACAGGTCGAGCAGCTGACGCAGCGTGACGTTGAGTGAGCGGATGCCGCCGCCCACCGGCGTAGTGAGTGGGCCTTTGATGGCGACCCGGTGCTGGCGGATCGCCGCGAGCGTCGCGTCGGGCAGCCAGCTGCCCGTCTGCTGGAACGCCTTCTCGCCGGCCAAGATCTCGAGCCACTCGATGCGGCGCCTGCCGCCCGCCGTTTTCGCGACGGCCGCGTCGAACACCCGCCGCGCGGCGCGCCAGATGTCCGGCCCGGTGCCGTCCCCTTCGATGAAGGGGATGATGGGCCGGTCGGGCACGATCCAGCGCCCGTCCTGCCACGTGATGCGCTCACCCATTCGTGCGGTGCTCCTCGGGGAGTTTCTGGCGTGACCTGGGGGTCTTGTCGGTGCAGTCTACACGGCCCGGGCGGGGTTGCGCCAGGCGAAACACCGCCCCTACAATTGAGCCCATGCGACGCGCCTCGACTCTCGCCCTGTTGCTGCTCGCCGCCGCTTGCTGGCTCGCGGCGGGGCCGGGGGGCCAGACGATCCAAGCGCTGCTCGCCTGCCACCATCACATGGTGCATCGGTCGCACCCGGGCCATCAGCACGCCCCGGCCGACGCGCCCTGCTTCTGCGACCAGATGACGGGCGGCCTCGATCTCGCCGTTTCGCCCGCGGTGCCGGCGCCGCTCGCACCAGCGCCGGCGATCCTCTCGCCCGTACTGGAGCCGTCATCCCCTTCCCTCTTTCTGCTTCCCCCTTCCCCGGCCTTTCCCCCGGTCTCACCTCCTCCGAACGGGCTCGTCTGAGCTGACCCGTTACGCCCTCACAACTGGGAGGAAGGCATGCGCAGTGCGCTCGGGGGCGCTCTGCTCTGCGGCGTCGCCATCGCGGCCGCAGCACAGGAGCGCGAGGTCACATTCGAGGAACCGCAGCCGGTCACGGTTACCGGGTTCGCGGTGGGCGATGCCAGCTACGACCGCGTAGCCCGCTCCAATACGTTCACCGCCGGGAAAATCGGGATGAGCCTCTTCAAGCCCGTCGGGGAGGCCTATCTGTTCGCGCAGTTGACCACTGCGCTGAAGGACGGCGAGTCGTCCACGGAGATCGACAACCTCCTCGTGAGCTGGACGCCCCAGCGCGCGAACCGCTGGACGTTGGCGTTCGGGCGGTTTGATGCGCCCATCGGTTTCGAGCGGGACGACGAGCCCCTGAATCTCATCACCACCAATTCCTTCAACTTCACGTACGCGCGGCCCAGCAAGCTGACCGGCGTGCAGGTGCACTACACCGCCTCGTCGCGGCTCGACATCTGGGCCGTGGCGGCCAACGGGTGGGACGTCGCGGCGGACAACAACCGGGGCAAGACGGCGCTCGGACGGGCCCAGGCGATCCCGATCTCCTGGGTCACCGTGGGCGTCACGGGGGTGTACGGACCCGAGCGAGACTCGACCGACGCGCATCAGCGCTCGCTCCTGTCCGGCGATCTCACGGTGGACCGCGGAGCGCTGATTCTCGGCGCTGAACTCAACTTCGGGCGGGAACAAAACGGCGGTGCTAATCCAACGTGGCGCGGGGGCGCCGCCACGGTGTTCCTGCGCGTGGCGCGCGGCTGGGGCCTCACGGCGCGATACGATCAGCTGGAGGACTCGGACGGCCTCCTCACCGGAACGCCCCAGATCCTACGCTCCGTGACCGTCGGGCCAATGTGGTATTTCTCGAGCGCCCGCGAAGGGATCTTCAGCAACATCGAGCACACGCGGTTCCACCTCCCCCAGATCGCGCTCCGCGGTGCGATCCGGGCCGATTGGTCCACCCAGCCATTCTTCACAGACGCGGCCGGTGTGCTGCAGGGCTCGGACACCAGAGCCGTCCTCGAGCTCGTGTACATCTTCTAGGGGAGGGGCAGCCCATGCTGTACGACCTGCGTCGTGCCGCCCTGCCGATCAGATGGCTCGTCACGTGCCTGCTCGCGACGCTCGGCCTGTCCTACCTGTTCGGCGCCCTGATGGTCTCGCTGTATGCGGGCTTCACGCCGAAGCGGGTGGCGGCGACCTACGCCGGGCCCGAGATGTCCATGCGAATGCCGCCCGAGACGACCATGGTCGTCGAGCATCCGATCACCGGGACCGACTTCGCACAACCCGAGGTCCACACGGTGGACACCAACCTGCTCATTCAGGACACGCACGTGCACGTGCCGATGTACGGGCTCATCGCGGCGGCGTTGTCGCTCGTGGTCGTCGGGCTGTCGTTGCGACAGGGCTGGGCGCTCGGGCTCATTACGCTGCTGTTTGCCGCGCCGTGGCTCGACTTCGGGGGGATGTGGCTCACCAAGATCGCCTCGGAGCGCTTCGCCATCGTCACGCTGATCGGTGGCTGGGCGATGGCCGCCGCGTATCTCGTCGTCACCGTGCTGGCCGTCCAACAAATGTGGTTTTCACGCGAGAGGAGCTGACCGATGAACCTGCTCTTGCGCGCGGCGATGATCGCCGCCGTCCTCCACATCACCCCCGCCGTGGTCCTCGTCAAACGGCCCGACGCCGTGCAGGCCCTGCTGCCCGGGGCGGACGCGTACTTTGCCCGCGAGGTGCACTTGAGCGATGCGGACGCTCACAAACTGCACGTCGCCGTGGACTGGAGCCCGGAGGACGGCGTCCTCACCTTCTACAGGGGCAAGGCAGGGTCGGCGGTCGTGGGCGCGCTCGAGTTCGTGCGAGTGGACACGCCCCACGGGCCGATCGAAGTGGCGGTCGGCTTCGCCCCGGAGGGTACCGTGCGCGGCGTGATCGTCACCAAGGCCACGGTCGAGATGAAGCCGTGGGTGCTCGAAGCGGTCGCGGCGGGTCTCACCAACCGCTATCGGGGGCTCAAGACGGGGGATTCCCCTGGCGGGGCTGCCGCCATCGCGGGCCACGTCGGTGATCTCGCCGAATACATCGCCGGCGAGGTGGACAAGGGCGTGGCCCGCGCTCTTGCGGCGTACGGGGCGTTTTACAATCATGTGAGGGCGTGAGCGGCACTGTCGCGTCTTGAAACGCTTGTGCAACGGCGTGGCGTGGAGGTGCGTCTATATGGGCATGAAACTCAAGCACTTGGGCGTAGGGCTGGCGGCCCTGCTGACCGCGGCGTGCCCGCTCGGGGAGCGGGTGCTCGGGAACGGCGGCTTCGGCATCGGGAGCAACGGTGGCACGGCGAGCGATGCCCT